>Ga0164243_10002107_pt1 | contig 33255 bp, 33 predicted proteins | sample OricompcompostOP_FD_108781 | JGI IMG/M metagenome (GOLD analysis project Ga0164243, IMG submission 108781) | Organic Plus compost microbial communities from Emeryville, California, USA - Original compost - Organic plus compost (OP) | ecosystem: Engineered > Solid waste > Mixed feedstock >... | reverse complement strand
GGCGTTAACAAGGGGCCCTTCCTTCACCCAGGCGTCAGCCGGGGAGGTAGCGGCCGCGGTAGTGGATCAGTGGCGGCAGGTCGCCGGTGATCTCGACGTGCTCGATCGTCGCCTCGACCAGCAGCCCCCAGCCGAACGCGCGCGCGGTGTCGAGGCGGCAGCCCGCCCACGCGCCGGCGCCGGCGGGCACCGGGCCGAACGGGGTGTCGGTCCACTCGTACCCGGTGAAGACACCGCCCGGCGCCGGCATGAGGCCGGCGAAGCGGTCGGCGAGCTGGCGCTGGCCGGGACCGAGCGGCGCGACCGCGAACCGGCCGGCGCGGGAGGCCGCCTCCCACAGCTCCGACTCGTCGTCGACGACGCCGAGCAGCCGGCCCGGGTCGCCGTCGACCACGATCGTGGACGAGACGGTGAGCCCGGCCGGCCCCGGCGCCGTCCACAGTGTCACCGGCGACGCCAGCCGACCGCGGAACCGCCGGATCGGCGAGCGGGCACCCTCCGGGGTCGCGAAGGGGTCGGTGGCGTGGATGTGCGCGCCGGGCTCGATCGGGTTCACCGCACCATTCTCCGCCGTCAGCGGCGCGGCGTGATCGCGATCAGCAGCTCGGGCATCCGCCGTTCGAGGACGTCGCCGGCGACCACGCTGCCGAGCACGGCCGCGCCGGCGCCGTAGAGGAGCCCGACGGGAAGCGCCAGCCAGAGCCAGACGTCGCCGGCGAGGAGCGCGCCGAGCAGCATCGGCGAGGCCAGCACCACGGTCGCCACCAGGCAGAGCAGGCTCAGGAAGCCGCGAGCCATGCCGGCGCCGGAGTTGAGCGCGAACGGGTTCGACGTCTCGGGCAGCGCGTAGGCACCGAGCACCGACGTCAGCGAGTTGCAGGCGAGCCCGCAGCCGAAGGTCGCGACCAGGGTGCCGATCGCCAGCGGTATCCAGCCCGGCTCGCCGACCAGCAGGCCGATGGCCACGGCGATCGCCAGCACCAGCGGCAGGACGTAGACGGAGAAGGCCGCCGCCCGGGCCCCGAGCTCCACCCTTCCCGGCACGCCGGCGGTCACGTCGGCCGCGTACGCCGTGCCGTCGTAGCCGAACTGGTTGGCCAGCGTCGCCGCGGCGAGCGAGCCGACGAAGAGCATCGACAGCGTGAAGGTGCCCGGGGAGGCGCTGACGTCGCCCGCGGTGGCCGGCGCTCCCCAGATCTGCGAGCCGAAGTTGACCATCGCGGAGACGAAGAGCGCGGCGACCGCGATCGTGATCAGGTTGGCGCGGCGGCGGGCGTCGCGCCACCAGTAGCGCACCTCGCGGGCCAGCACCGCGCCGAACCGGTTGCGCGGCACCCAGGCGAGGGCCCGGGGGAACAGCGCGGCGACCGGTGTGCCGGGCTCGCGGGCCGGTGCCTTGCCGGTGCCGGCGCTCGCGGCCCCGACCATCGCGGACTCCAGCGAGCGGGACCACCACCAGAGCAGCAGCAGGATGGCGGCCACCGTGACGAGCAGCTTGCCGGCCGCCGCGCCGGCGCGGCCCGCGGCGACATCGAAGCCCGCGGAGTACGGCGCGCCGAACGGCGTCCAGCCCACGACCTCGGCGACTGGGAGGAGCCGCCGCCAGTCGGTGTCGCTGGCGGCACGGCTGACCGCGATCTGCAGCGGGCCGACGAGGCCGGCGGTGACGGCCAGCAGCACGGCGGCCAGGTCGCGCATCCGGCGGGACCGCAGCATGGTGGCGAACGCGCTGGTCACCGCGCGGCTCACGGCGACGCAGAGGAGGAGTCCGAGGAGGACGCCGAGCGCCTCCACCAGCAGGGCCCCGGCGCCACCGAGCGCGGCCGCGGAGAGGACGAGCCCGGCGGTGGCGAGCAGCGTCGCCGCGGCCGGCACGCCGATCAGCGCGGCGGCCGTCAGGCCCGTCACGAGCGTGCGCCGGTCGAGCGGCAGCAGCGCGAACCGGGCCGGGTCGATGGTCTCGTCCACACCGAAGAAGAGCAGTGGCAGCAGCGTCCAGGCGAGCGCGATCACGCCGCCGCCGAGCGCCGCGACGATCAGGGCGGCGTCCGGCGAGCCGGCCAGCCCCGGCGCCGCGGCGGCGAGGAAGCCACCGGCCGCGTAGCAGAAGCCGAAGAAGAGGCCCAGGACGAACAGCCCGATCCGCCACGGCTGGCCGCGGAAGCTGTTCGCGGTGATCCGGAGCTTGAGCCGGGCGAAGTGCCGGGCCGAGACCGCGCGCGGCGGGGCCTCGACCGCTGCGGTCAGAGCCACGCCAGCTCCTCGCCGGTCGCGGTGCGGCCGCCGACGACCGCGACGAAGACCTCTTCGAGCGAGCGGCCGGCGCGGACCTCGTCGATCGTGCCGACCCGCTTGATCGCTCCCTCGGCGAGGATCGCGACGTGGCTGCAGAGCCGCTCGACGACCTCCATCACGTGGCTGGAGAAGATCACCGTCCCGCCGCCGGCCACGTACCGCTGGAGGATGTCGCGGATGAGCGCGGCCGCGACCGGGTCGACGGCCTCGAACGGCTCGTCCAGCACCAGCAGCCGCGGCGCGTGCAGCAGCGCGCAGGCCAGGCCGATCTTCTTCTTCATGCCGGCCGAGTAGTCCACGACGAGCGTCCGGCCGGCGTCGGCCAGGGCGAGCACGTCGAGCAGTTCGCGGGCCCGCTGGTCGACCACCGCCGGGTCCATGCCGCGCAGCAGGCCGTGGTACGCGAGCAGTTCGGCGCCGCTGAGCCGGTCGAAGAGGCGCACGCCGTCGGGGAGCACGCCGAACAGCCGCTTCGCGGCGACCGGGTCGGCCCAGACGTCGTTGCCGAGCACCCATGCCTGGCCGTGATCGGGGCGGAGCAGGCCCACCGCCATCGAGAGCGTGGTGGTCTTGCCAGCGCCGTTGGGGCCGAGCAGGCCGTAGAAGGAACCCGCCGGGACGTCGAGATCGACGCCCGCGACCGCTACCTTGTGGTCGAAGCGCTTGGCCAGCCCCCGAAGGACCATCGCGTACCGCTCGTCTCGAACCGTCACCCCACGACCGTAGCCGAGCTGCCAGGTCAGACCCGTGCGCCTTCGGGAGCGTGCAGGCGGAGCATGACGGCGTTCACATCGGAGGGGACCCGCCGCCGCGTGGCCAGGGACGCGGCGACCATGACCGCGAACGCCAGCGGCACCGTCCAGGCCGCCGGCTGGCCGATCAGGGCCGCGGGCCAACCGGAGAGTGGCGGCCCCACCACGGTGAGCAGCACCGCGACGGCCGAGGCACCACCGCCGGCCAGCACGCCCGCCGCCGCGCCGCGCGCGGTGAGGCCGCGCCACCAGATGCCGAGCACCAGCAGCGGGCAGAAGCTCGACGCGGCGACCGCGAACGCGAGCCCGACCACCTGCGAGACGTCGAGGCTGGCGATGCTGAGCGAGAGCGCGATCGGCACGACGCCGGCGAGGAGCGTGGCGAGACGGAAGTCGCGGACCGAACCGCGGCCGATCACGTCGGTGGAGATCACCCCGGCCACGCTGGTGAGCAGGCCCGACGAGCTGGACAGGAACGCGGCGAACGCGCCGGCCGCCACCAGCGCCGCGAGCAGCTGGCCGGTGAGGCCGCCGCCGAGGGCGGCGCCGGGAAGCAGCACCACGACCGCGTCGGTGCGGCCGGTCATCAGCAGTTGCGGGGTGTAGACGCGGCCGAGCACGCCGTAGATCGTGGGGAACAGGTAGAAGAGGCCGACCAGCGCGAGCACCACCAGGGTGGTCCGGCGCGCGGCACTGCCGTCGGGGTTGGTGTAGAAGCGCACCAGCACGTGCGGCAGGCCCATCGTGCCGAGGAACGTCGCGAGGATGAGGGAGTACGTCGCGAACAGGCCGCGGTCGTTGTCGCCGGGCAGCAGCCAGTCGGCGCCGCGGGTGTCGTCCACTGTGGAGACATGGGGGACCGGGTCACCCTTGTCGAAAAAGAGCCGCTCGCCCGCGCGCACCTCCGTCGTGGAGCCGTCGGCGAGGGTGAGGGTCGCCGGGTGGTCGACCACGACGGTGGTGGCGGCGGGGAAGTGGGGCCCGTCCGGCGCCGCGACCGGCGGCCGGCCGTCGGCCTGCCACTGGAGGAGCAGGAAGATCGCCGGCACCAGCAGGGCGGTCAGCTTGAGCCAGTACTGGAACGCCTGCACGAAGGTGATCGCCCGCATGCCGCCGAGCGCGACGTTGGCGGTGACGACCGCGCCGACGAGCAGGGCACCGACGGCGTACGGATGGCCGGTGACCGTGGTCAGCGTGAGCCCGGCGCCTTGGAGCTGCGGCACCAGGTAGAGCCAGCCGATGAACACCACGAACGCGGTGGCCAGCTTGCGCAGCCGGCGTGAGCCGAGCCGGAGCTGGCAGAAGTCGGGCAGCGTGAAGGCGCCGGAGCGGCGCAGCGGCGCGGCGACGAAGAGGAGCAGCGCGAGGTAGCCCGCGGCGAAGCCGACCGGATACCAGAGGACGTCGACGCCGTACTTGAGCACCAGGCCGGCGACGCCGAGGAACGACGCCGCCGAGAGGTATTCGCCGCCGATCGCGGCCGCGTTCCACGTCGGGCTCACCATCCGCGACGCGACCAGGAAGTCGGAGGTCGTCCGGGCCAGCTTGAGGCCGTAGAAGCCGATCGCGACCGTGACCAGGGTGACCGCCACGATCGCCGGGACGACGTACGGGTTCGACACGCTCACCGCTCCGGCCGGCGCACGACCGCCACGAAGTCCTGCTCGGTGCGCTCCGCCAGCCGCACGTACGCCCAGCCGACCACGACCAGGAACGGGAACGCGGCCAGCCCCAGCAGCAGCCACGGCAGCTCGACGCCGAGGACGCGGGCGGCGCTCACCTCGGGTGCGACCGCGAACAGCAGCGGCAGGCCGCCGAGCCCGATCGCCACCACGAGGGAGAGCCGCAGGGCCAGGGCCAGCTGCGCGCGCACCAGGCCGCGGACCAGCGCCTCGCCGATCTGGGTCTGCTCGGCCAGTTCGCTGCGCGTCCGGTCGTGGTCCGGCGCGCGCCGGCCGACCTCGGCGAGCACCACCCGCGTGCGCCGTGCTTCCGCCATGCGGGCAGTGTCGCCGATGAGACCCCCTACCGTCGATACGTCGTGCAGGTGCCCGCGGGATCGACGGCGAGGAGTTCGCGGGCCTGGTGGCGGCCCACGTTGAAGGCACGCCAGTCGCCGGGGTGGTCGGCGAGGCTCTTCTCGACGAGCCAGAGCGCGCACGCCCGGTCGCCGCCCGTCAGCCGGTCGAGGGCCGGCACCGCGTCGGCGGAAAGCGTGTTGAGATAGTGCAGGTCGATCCGGCCCGTGTCGGCGAAGCGGTCGATGTTGCGGTCGGCGATGAAGCGGTCCGGATTCAGCACCGCGAGGCCCAGCAGCGCGAGCGTCGCGATCGCCACGACGGCCCGGGGCAGCCAGCCGCCGCGCAGCCGGATGCCGGCGACGAGGATCGCCAGGAAGATCGCGCCGAGGGCCAGTTCGACGGCCGAGACGAAGAGGCGGAGCCGGGTGAAGCCGTACGCCTGCTCGTAGGTCCACATCCGGTGCGTGGCGCTGGCCACGATGACGAGGGTGAGCACCGCGAGGGCCCCGAGCAGCACGCGGATCGCCACCCGGTCGGCGCGCGTCTCCCGCGCGGCCCAGCGGCCGGCCGCCGTGATCACGAGCAGGGTGAGGCCGGTGACGACGAGCAGTTGCCAGAAGCCGCTGCGGGCGTAGGTGGCGAACGTGGGGCCGTCCGGGGCGAGCACGTGCGCGGCGCCGCCGAAGAGGACCCGGGCCTGGACGGCGACGAAGGCGAGGAAGAGCAGGTCGAGCAGGGTCACCGGGACCGCCCAGTCCGACCGGCGCAGCGTCGCCTTCGGCCCGCCGGACAGGCCGGCCAGGTCCGGCGGACCGGCGAGGAGGAACGCGGCCGTGGCGAGCAGGCCCGCGAGGAACGGGAAGAGGACGAGCGCGCGGGCGACGGTGCCGCCGCTGATCGCCGGGAGTACCTGGTCGAGCAGGTCGGCGAAGGCGGCGTCGGCGGACGAGAAGAGGGCACCGAACACCAGGAGGAGAAGGGCGGAGACGACCGCGACCGCGGCGGCGCGGGCGGCGCTGCCGCGACGGCGCCGGCCGCCGAGGTGGTGCAGGCCCGCCCGGACCCAGGGCAGCGCGCGGAAGAAGGCGATCGGGACGAGGACGGCGGAGAGCAGGATCGCGCGGATCGAGCGGGCCTCGACGACGGCGAAGAGGGCGGTGCCGGCGGCGGCGAGGAGGCAGAGCACGAACAGCCAGTCGGCCGCGCGAACGGCGCCGACGGCCAGTAGGGCGGCGGTGGCGGCCGCCCACGCGGCCTGGCGCCAGGATGCTGCCCTGCCAATCACGACTGCAAGGGCAACAATGCCGGCGGCACCTGCCAGCAACCAGCCGACGCCGGGCCGGTCGACCGGGATCACGGCCGCGCCGGCGGCGGCGGCAACCAGGATCGCCACCACGGCGACACCTGCCGGTACGCGATCCGGCCCGCGCCACGTCCAGGCGGGCGGCTTCGGTGGCACAGGCGGCACTGGTGCGTTCGGCGGCGCCGGGCGGGCGGCACGCGCCGGGCCCGGGTCCGGCGTGCTTCCCGCGGGCGGCGTGGACGGCGCGGGTGTCACGGCGGTCGCGACGGTCCCGGGTTCGGTCGGGTTCGTGGTCGGGGCAGGCTTGGGGAGGGAGACGCGCTTCGTGATCCGCTTCGGTGGCGCGGGCTTGCTGGTCATGCTGGTACCTCCACAGTGGGTGGTGGGGTGGTCGCCGCCGGTGTGGCGCCGTGGCGGGGAAGGGTGACCTGGACGTGCGCGCCGGTGCCGCCGGGTGGGTCGACGATGCGGATCGTGCCGCCGTGCATCTGCACCACCCACTGGGCGATCGCGAGGCCCAGCCCGGTGCCGCCGCCCACGGCGCGGTCGCCGCGGGTGAACCGGTCGAAGACCTTCTCCCGCTGGTCGCGCGGGATGCCCGGGCCCTCGTCGGCCACCTCGAACACGACCGTGTCACCCTCGGCCCAGGCGGCGACCGAGACGGTGCCGCCGGGTGGGCTGTGCCGGGCGGCGTTGTCGATGAGGTTGGCCAGCACCTGGTGGAGGCGGGCCGGGTCGGCGTGGACGGCGATGGGTCGGGCAGGGTGGCGTACGGTCAGCTCGATGTCCTGGCCGGACCCGTTGGCCGTCACCGCGCCCTCCTCCGCGACGGCGTCGAGGAAGTCGGCGACGTCGACCTCGACGGGGTGCATCGCCTGCACGCCGGCGTCCAGCCGCGACAGGTCCAGCAGCTCGGTGACCAGCCGGGAGAGGCGTTCGGTCTGGTGCAGCGCGGTGCGCAGCGTGGCCGGTTCCGGCTCGGCCACGCCGTCGACGATGTTCTCCAGGAGGCCCTGCAGGGCGGTGATCGGCGTCCGCAGCTCGTGCGAGACGTTCGCGATCAGCTCGCGCCGCTGCTGGTCCGCGGCGGCGAGGTCGCCGGCCATCTGGTTGAACGCCACCGCGAGCTCGCCGACCTCGTCCCGCGACGTGGCGCGGATCCGGCGGGTGTAGTCCCCGCGCGCCATGGCCCGCGCCGCCTCGGTCATCTCGCGCAGCGGCGACGTCATGCCGTGGGCGAGCACCTGCGAGGTGAGCAGGCCGACGCCGAGCGCGGTCGCCGAGGTGACGATCGGCAGCCAGTTGGTGGCGAGCGCGAAGTACGTGAGACCCGCGGCGGCCGAGACGGTCAGCAGCAGCGCCAGCTTGAGCTTGATCGACCGTACCGGGTCGAGCGGCCGGGGCAGCAGGTCCAGCCCGCGCAGGACGGCGGCCCTCACGCCGGCACCTCCAGCGCGTACCCGACGCCGTGCACGGTCCGGATCAGGTCGGCGCCGAGCTTGCGCCGCAGCGCCTTGACGTGGCTGTCGACGGTGCGCGTCCCGGCACCGTCACCCCAGCCCCACACCTCGGCCAGCAGGTGCTCGCGCGGCAGCACGGCGCGCGGCCGGCCGGCGAGGTGGACGAGCAGCTCGAACTCGGTCGGCGTGAGGTGTGCCTCGACGCCGGCCCGGCTGACCCGCCGCTCCGCCTGGTTGATCTCCAGGTCGCCGAGCCGGATCGTCCGCGGCCCCGCGGTCCGCGCGCGCTCCACCCGCCGCAGCAGCGCGTGCACGCGCGCGGCCAGCTCGCGCATCGAGAACGGCTTGGTGAGGTAGTCGTCGGCGCCGACCGCGAGCCCGACGAGCATGTCGTTCTCGTCGTCGCGCGCGGTGAGCATCAGCACGGGTACGGGGTGGTCGGCCTGGATCCGCCGGCACACCTCCAGCCCGTCGAAGCCCGGCAGCATGACGTCGAGCACGACGAGGTCGGGCGTCTCCCGCCGCACGGCCGCGACCGCGGACGGTCCGTCGCCGACCCGCGACACCGCGAACCCCTCCGCCCGCAACCGCACGGCGATCGAGTCGGCGATCGTCCGCTCGTCCTCCACAACCAGAACCCGGCGCTGCCTCATGCCGGCGACTGTAGTAAGCCGCCGTGTGGAAGCCGGTTTGACGATGTGAACGATCTGTGGAGGAGGCCCGGCCCGCGGTGCCCGAGCGCGTCAACGCCGCTTGCGGCGGCGCCGCCGGGAACGGTCCGCGCGCGAACGTACCCGCGTGGTTACCGTGCGCTCTCGCGGGCTCTCCGCCGGGCCCGGCGGACCGTCGGTGCGGCGCGGCGGCCGTGGGCCGACCCGGCGCGCGCGTTCGTTGAGCGCCTCGACGCGGGCGGTGAGGGCGGCGTCGTCGCGGCCCTCGGCGTCGGCGATGTCGGCGAGGAGGTCGGTGTACGCGACGGCGAGCGCCTTGGCCTCCGGCCCCCGGCCGTCCAGGTCGATGATGCGCTGGGCGAGGTCCGCGGCCGCCGCCCGCAGGCGGCTGCGCGCGTCGGCCGCCGCCAGCCGCGTCTCCTGCCGGGCCGCGGCCGCCCGGCCGATCCGCCGCGCGGCGAGGTGGAGCGCTCCGGCGCCGACGACGACGCCGAGGAGCGCTCCGGCGGCCACCAGGTAACGCGGAAGCGAGGGGCTGACCGTGCGCGCGCCGTCGGGCACGGTGCCGGACCGCACCAGCATGTCGTAGTTGACGGCGATCACCTTGACGGCCTCCAGCGGACGGTCGCCGAACTGGTCGACGCCGCGCGGCAGCACGCTCTCGGCCACGAACGCCTTGCCGAAGGTCTCGTCGTCGGCGCCGGGCAGCTGCGCGCAGCCGTACGTGTCCCACTCGTCGTCCTCGGGGCTGAGCAGGATGACGACGGTGCCGGCGGCGGCGTGGCGCACGCTCTCGCAGCCCTTGCGGAGGTCGGCGCCGCGGTCCAGGAAGATCACGACCAGGCGGCGGTTGCCGATGACCCGCTCGGCGGCGGCGGTGTCGAGCGGCACGCCCGGCGCGGCGTAGACCGACCCCGTACGCACCGCGCGGGCCGCCGGGCCGTCGAAGAGGCCGCCGGACCAGAGGGCCCACCCGGCGAGGACGAGGCAGGCGAGGAGCGCGACGCCGTACGCCCGGACGCGAATCCTCATGCCAGGCGCTCCGCGAGGTAGTCGTCGGGCCGCAGGCCCTCGTAGGGCAGCGACCGCGCGGCGTCGTCCAGCTCCCGACTGGCGTCCTCGAGCAGCTCGCGGACGTGCGACTCGGGCAGCCCGTCCGACAGCGCCTTCCGCGCCGCCGCGAGCTGGGCGATTCCGCGGGTCAGCGGCGCGTCGCCCGCGCGGTCGGTGAGCAGTGACATCTCCACCGCGAGGGCGGCGAGGCCGGCGAGCTGCGCGGGTGTCGTGCGCCGCCGTGGCGGTCGGGGTCGCAGCTCGCGCGCGGAGAGCGCCAGGAAGCCCGCGACGCAGGCGGCGAAGATCCAGGGCAGGGCGGGCAGCGCCACCCGCAACGGGTCCCAGGGAACGTAGGGCAGTGCCCGGTCGAAGATGCCCGCGTAGCGGATCTCCGTCACCCGGCTCAGGTACGCGTGGAGGACGTTGTCCTGCGGGTACGCCGAGCGGCTGAGCCGGTCGCCGAACTGGGCGTAGAACGAGGCGCCGGCGATTTCCGCGAACTCCGCCTGGTGCGGGCCGTGGTACTCGATCCAGTCGCCGTACATGACGATGATCGGGCGGTCGGGGAAGAGCGCGGCCAGGGCCGGGCCGTAGTTCGGGATGGCGGCGTCGACCGGCTGGCGCGGGAACGCCGCGTACAGCCCGTCCTCGAAGGCGGCCGTGTCCGGCGGCGTCCGGTCGAGCGTGGCTCCCGGCGCGACGTGGACCCGGGTGGCCCGCAGGTCGTCCGCGACGGCGGCGAGTTCGGCGGCCGTCGGCTCGCGCCAGCGCACCGGGTCCACGTCGTCCGGGGACGGCTCGTCACGCAGGGCGGCGACGATCGTCACGATGAGGTCGGTCACGTCGCCGGTCGCGAACTGCGTACGCCATCCGGAGAGTCGGTCCGGAACGGCTCCGTAGAGGCCGCCGGAGACGTCGGTGCCGATCACGCGTACCGTCGCGTCGTCCACCTCGGAGACCCGGTCGCGCTCCTCCTCGTCGAGGCCGGGCGGGGCGACGAGGATGCGGACGTCGGCGTCGCCGATCGCGGCCCGGACGCGGTCCTCGTCCCAGGTGGCGATGGCGCCGGGCAGGCGGACCACCGGGTTGGCCGCGACGAGCGCGGTCATCTCCTCGACCGAGGGCACCGTGACGCCGTCGGGCTCACCGGACGACCGCAGGGACGCCGTCGTGGGGGAGTCGCCGTAGCTGACCTCGGTCGTCTGCCGCTGGGCGGCAAGGAACACCAGCATCACGACGGCGGCCGCGCCGAGCAGCACCCACCGCAGGGCGGCCGACCGGATCACGCCCCACGCCACAGCTGGTCCGCCGTCCTCGCGTAGTCGGTCGCGGCCCGGGCGGCGTCGACCCCGCCGCGATCGGCGGCGATCAGCTCGGCCCGGGCGAGCAGCCGCTCGGCCTCCTCGACCCTGGCCTGGGCGGCATCCCGGCTGACGCCCGCGCGGTCGATCGCCGCCCGGGCCGTCGACCAGGCGACGGCCCGCTCGCGCGCACGGCGGCGCCGGGCGGGGAGGTACGCGGCCAGGAAGCCGGTCGCGACCAGCGCCGCGCCGCCCACGACCCAGACCAGCCCGGACAACGACACGCAGACGATTCTGCATGATCGTCACAACCGGATCCCGGGCCGTGCCCGGCCTGCGCGGTGAACCCGGGCCCGGTCAGCGGGTCCAGTCCTGTTTCGCGGCGCGGACGAGCTTGTCCTTCAGCTCGCGGGTGTGGCGGCGCGAGACGGGGAGTTCGGCGCCGTCGACGACCACGACGTAGCCCGAGTTGGCCAGGCGTAGTTCGGCGATCAAGCGGAGCTGCACCAGATAACTGCGATGGATCCGGACGAAACCGGCGTCCGCCCAGCGGTCGGCGAGCGTGGCCAGCGGGACGCGGACCAGGTGGGAGCCGTCGGCGGTGTGCAGGCGGGCGTAGTCGCCCTGAGCCTCGACCCAGCGGACCGCCGAGCGGGGGAGCATGCGGGTGGTGCCGGCCAGCTCCACCGGGATCGTGGGGTCGTCGTCGACCCGGGTGAGGCCCGCCGGGTGGGTCGGGACGACGCGCGACGTGACGACGCGGCGGATGGACTCGGCGAGGCGTTCCGCCTGGACCGGCTTGCGGACGTAGTCGGTGACGCCGAGGTCGAACGCGTCGACGGCGCCGTCGTCGTACGCGGTGACGAAGACGATCGCCGGCGGACGGGCGAAGCGGCGCAGGACGCGGGCCAGCTCCATGCCGTCGAGGCCGGGCATGCGGATGTCGAGGAAAACGACGTCGACGTCGGTGTCGCGGAGGACGCGCAGCGCCTCGGTGGCGTCGGCCGCGGTGTGCACGCGGGCCACCCGCGGGTCGGCCCGGAGCAGATAGGCCAGCTCGTCGAGGGCCGGTGGTTCGTCGTCCACGGCCAGCGCGCGCAGGAACGCCCGGTCGGTCACGCCGCGCCGCCCGCGTGGACGTTCGGGTGGAACTTCGGCACCCGCATGCTCACCCTCGTACCCGCTCCGATTCCCGTCTCGACCACCAGGCCGTACTGGTCGCCGAACACCGACCGCAACCGCTCATCCACATTGGAGAGACCGACGTGCGCGCCGCCGTCGTCGACCCCCGCCACCCCGGCCTCGGCGGCCCCACCGACCAGCGCCGCCGGGTCCATCCCGACACCGTCGTCCTCGACGGTGAGGTGGCACTCCGCGCCGGCGTCCCGGGCCTCGATGCTCACCATACCCAGGCCCGGCTTGCGCGACAGCCCGTGCCGCACGGCGTTCTCCACGAGGGGTTGGAGGCAGAGGAACGGCAGGCTCACCGGCAGCACCTCCGGCGCGATCTGCAGCCGCACCTGCAGCCGGTCGCCGAACCGCGCGCGTTCGATGGTCAGGTACCGGTCGATCGAGCGCAGCTCCTCGGCCAGGGTGGTGAACTCGCCGTGGGCCCGGAACGAGTACCGGGTGAACTCCGCGAACTCGAGGATCAGCTCGCGTGCCCGCTCCGGGTCGGTGCGGACGAACGAGGCGATGGCGGTCAGCGCGTTGTAGATGAAGTGCGGGCTGATCTGGGCACGCAGCGCGCGGACCTCCGCCCGGGCCAGCCGCTCGCGCGACGAGTCCAGCTCCGCGAGGGCCAGCTGCGTCGCCGCCCAGCGGGCCGTCTCCAGCGTCGCTTGCACGAGCCCCGGCGCCGGCTGGTCGTCGGCGATCGCGACCAGCGCGACCGGCACGGTGCCCCGGATCGGCGCCACCACGGCGCCGCGGACCTCGCAGTCGACCCGGTCGCAGGGCAGCTCGGCCGGGCGGAGGACGGCGGAGCGGTCGCCGGCGATGGCCCGCTTGGCGGCCGCGACGAGCTGGTCGGCGTGGTGCTGCCCGCGTCCGTCGAGGGCGACCACCGTGGACTCGTCGACCAGCGCGAGCCCCGGCGCGCCGACCAGGGCCCGCAGGGGTCGCACGGCCTTGGCGGCGGTCGCGGCGGTCAGGCCGCCGCGCAGCGGCTCGGCGGCGAGCCCGGCGGCGTGCAGCACCTCGTACGTCGCCCGTTGCGTCGCGGTCGCGATGCCGCGCCGGGCCCGGAGGCGGACCACCGCGTAGACGGCGCCGGCGAGCGCGCTGACGAGCGCCAGCACCGCCAGCCCGGTCGACAGGTCCGCGCTCATGGCCCGAATCCTGACGGCCGGCGCGGTTTAAGGGAAGAGCTGCTCCACGATCGTCGCATTGGCCATGCCGCCGCCCTCGCACATCGTCTGCAGGCCGTAGCGGATGCCGTTGTCGCGCATGTGGGCCAGCATCGTCGTCATGATCCGCGCGCCGGAGCCGCCGAGCGGGTGGCCCAGGGCGATCGCGCCGCCGCGCGGGTTGAGGCGGGACGGGTCGGCCTCCGTCTCGGCGAGCCACGCCAGCGGTACGGGGGCGAACGCCTCGTTCACCTCGTACACGCCGATCTCCTCGATGCCGAGGCCCGCGCGGCGCAGGGCCTTCGCGGTGGCCGGGATCGGCGCGGTCAGCATCACCACCGGGTCGTCGGCCGCCACGACGGCGGTGTGCACGCGGGCGAGCGGACGCAGGCCGTGGCGGGCCGCCCACTCGCTGGTCGTCACGGCCACCGCCGCGGCTCCGTCGGAGATCTGCGAAGAAGAGCCCGCGGTGACCACGCCGTCGGCGCGGAACGGGGTCTTCAACGCCCCGAGCTTCGCCAGGCTGGTGTCGCGGCGCACGCCCTCGTCCTGGGCGACCTTGCCGCCGTCGCCGGTCGCCACCGGGGCGATCTCCGCGTCGAACGCGCCGGCGTCCTGCGCGGCCGCCGCCTTCTCGTGGCTGGCCAGCGCGAACTCGTCGAGCCGGCGCCGGTTGAAGCCCCAGCGCTCGGCGATCATCTCGGCCCCGACGCCCTGGCTGAACGGCACCGGGTCGTCGGCCGCGAAGCCCTCGTGGTCGCGGTAGCGTGCCCGCACCTGGTCGCCGAACGCGCTGCCGCCCGCGGCGGACGAGCCCATCGGCACGCGGGACATCGACTCGACCCCGCCGGCGACGACGAGGTCGCACTGGCCCGAGATCACCGCGGCGGCCGCGAAGTGGATCGCCTGCTGGCTCGACCCGCACTGCCGGTCCAGGGTGGTGCCGGGCACCGACTCGGGCCAGCCGGCGGCGAGCACCGCGGCGCGCGCGACGTTCCACGACTGGTCGCCCACCTGGGACACGCAGCCCCAGACGACGTCGTCGACGCCGGCCGGGTCGAGCGCCAGCCGCTCGGCGAGCGACCGGAGCACGTGCGCGGAGAGGTCGACCGGGTGTACGCCCGCCAGACCGCCCTCGCGACGCCCGACCGGGGTCCTGACCGCACCGACGATGACCGCGTCCCGCATGATTACTCCCCGGTAACGTGAGGCTCTCCACATCCTACGTCGCGGTTGAGATGCTGTTCGGGTGTCGACGTGGCGGGTGCCGGCCGTCCTCCCGGTCCTCAAGCTGACCGGAGCCGTGCTGCTGGTCCTGGCCGGTTGGCTGCTCGCCACGGACACGGTCACCCGCGCGGTGGCGGTGCTGGCCGCGGCCGGGCTCGCGGCGTGGGCCCTGCGGGACGTGGCGGCCCGCGATCGGCTGGCGGCCGACGAGCGAGGGATCACGGTCATCACCGGGTACGCCCGGCGCCGGCACATCCCGTGGTCTTCGGTGGAGCGGGTCGCGGTGGCCCGCCGCCCGCACGCCGGCATCCGCACGGAAACCCTGGAGATCGACACCGGCGACGCCGTCTACGTGTTCACGAAGCACGACCTCGGCGTCCCACCCGAGGAGGTGGCGGCGGCGCTCGACGCTAGAGGCTCGCGGCGGTGAGGGTGAGGCCCAGCAGCGCGACGAGCACGATCGCGCAGCCTCCGACCTGGATCAGGGTGCGGTTGGTCCGGGGGGCGTAGGCGAGGATCGCGGCGACGAGGCCGCCGGTGACCAGGCCGCCGATGTGCCCGGCCCAGGACACGCCGGGCACGGTGAAGGTGATGACGAGGTTGATCACCAGGAGGGCGACGATGCCGGACGTGTCGCGGCCGAGCCGGCGCAGGATGATGAAGAACGCCGCGAACAGGCCGAACACCGCTGTCGACGCGCCGGCGGTGAGGCTGGTGGGGCTCGCCAGGAGGGCGGCGACGTTCCCACCGATGCCGGCGAGCAGGTAGAGCGCCAGGAATCGGACCGGGCCCAGGGCGGATTCGAGGGTGCGGCCGACGACCCACAGGGCCCACATGTTGAACGCCAGGTGGAGGATCCCGTAGTGGATGAACATCGCCGTGATCAGGCGGTAGTAGCCACCGTCGTAGATCCCGGTGTAGATGACCTGACCATGGTCGGTCGCGAACCCGAACGACGGCCCGAAGATCCCGCCGAAGGCCTGTAGCTGGGTCGTCCCGCTGAACAGGCCCCGGCCGATCAGGGTGTCGGTGCCGTACAGCGCGACGCCGATGACCGCGACCAGGACGTTGAGGCCGACCAGGGTCTTGGTGACGTAGCCGTGGCGGCCGGCGGCGCTACCGCCGAAGGCGGTGCGCGCCGGCCGCTGGCTGCGTCGTCCCTCGGCGACACACTCCGGGCACTGGTGCCCGACCGAGGCTTCGCGCATGCAGTCCGGGCAGATCGGGCGGCCGCAGCGCGTGCAGCGCACCCACGTTTCCCGCGACGGATGGCGATAGCAGACCGGCACCGCCGTCGGGGGAGACTCGCTCATGCCGGCGCTCCGCTCCGCTTCGCGCCGTCACGAGGCACGACCGCACTGAGCTTGCCGAATCGCTCGCCGCGCTCGCTCATGCGAACAAAGGGTACCCGGCGTCGCTGATCAGCTGTTGACGCGCTCGATCTCGACCCGCTCGATCACCACGTCGTCCAGCGGACGGTCGCTCGGGTTGGTCGGCGTGTTGGCGATCGCGTCGACGACCTTCTCCGACTCGCTGTCGGCGACCTTGCCGAAGATCGTGTGCCGGTTGTTCAGGTGCGGCGTGTTGGCGACCGTGATGAAGAACTGCGAGCCGTTGGTGCCGGGGCCGGCGTTCGCCATCGCCAGCAGGTACGGCTTGTCGAACCGCAGCTCCGGGTGGAACTCGTCGGCGAACGTGTAGCCCGGGCCGCCGCGGCCGGTGCCGGTCGGGTCGCCCATCTGGATCATGAAGCCGCTGATCACGCGGTGCGAGATCGTGCCGTCGTAGTAGGGGCCGTTGCCCTTCTGCCCGGTGCGGGGGTCGACGTAGTCACGCGTCCCCTCGGCCAGCTCCACGAAGTTACGCACCGTCTTCGGCGCGTGGTTCGGGAAAAGCTCCAGCCGGATCGGGCCCCGGTTGGTATGGATGGTGGCGTAAAGGGTCTCAGCCACGGGTACTCCTCCAGAGTCGGTGAGTTTCAGTTCGATCCTCCCATGTGCCCGTTCCGGCAATGCGGACACGTCCAAAGGTGGAGGATGCAGGAGGAACTACGCCTAGGAGGTGGGGGTCTGGTGTTTGGAATCCGGCGGAAGACTCACGGTGAGTTGGTCCGTTCAGAGCTCGGCGAAAGCCTGGAGCACTTCAAGGCCGCGGCGGGCCACGCCGCCGGTGGGGTCAGCACCGCGGTCCGCCCGCGCGTCGACGCCGCCCGTGACTTCGTCGTGCCGCCGGCGATGAAGGTCCGGGACGTCGCCGGCACCAGCTGGGAGTCGACCCGCAGTGGCTGGGAGTCGACCCGGTCGACGGTCAAGCCCGTCGCGACCGCCGCGGGCCGGAGCGCCAAGCAGGCGGCGAAGGCGGCGAAGGCCGCGCGCAAGGCCAAGGGGCAGAGCGACAAGCAGGCCCGCAAGATGATGGAGCTGGCCGGCCGCAAGCCGGCGTCGTCCGGACGCCGTTGGCCGATCATCGCGGCCGTCCTGGTCGCCGGCGCCGCGTTCGGCGTCGCGGCGGTCATGCGCCGCCGCCGGCAGCAGCAGTGGGACGAGTACGACCCGAGCCGCTCGCTCGACGCGGCCCGCGAGAGCGGCGCGAAGCCCGGCGCGAAGGCCGGCGGGGGCCACGGGCTCGGCGACAAGCTCGGCAGTGCCGCCGCCGGCGCGCGTTCGTCGATGCGCAGCGCCGCCGAGACGGCGAAGGGTGCCGCATCGACGGCGAAGGAGAAGGCGGGCCAGCGACTGTCCTCGACCAGCGGGAGCCGCCCGACGAGTGACCCGACGGCCCGTACGGAGAACATCAACTCGCCGAACGGCCACGCCTGAGCCTGACACCGCGAAAGGAAGGGCCCCTTGTTAACGCCAAGGCGTTAACAAGGGGCCGTTCCTTTCGCCTCACAGCCAGCCGGAGCGGCGGAACGAGCGGTAGAGGACGAGGGCGGCGACCAGCATCAGGGTCAGCGCACCGGGGTAGCCGTACCGCCAGCCCAGCTCCGGCATGAAGTCGAAGTTCATGCCGTAGATGCCCGCGATGAACGTGCCGACCGCGAAGATCGCCGCCCAGGACGCGATCTTGCGCATGTCGTTGTTCTGCTCGACGGACACCTGCGCGAGCCGCGCCTGCAGGATCGAGTTGAGCAGGTCGTCGTAGCCGTTGACCTGCTCGGCCACCCGGATGTTGTGGTCCTGCACGTCGCGGAAGAAGCGCCGCACCTCCTTGGGCACGTGCCGGTTGGTGGACTCGGTGAGCTGGGTCAGCGGCCGCAGCAGCGGCACGACCGCTCGCTTGAACTCCACCAGCTCGCGCTTCATCTGGTAGATCTGCTGGATCCGGCCGTGCCGCTGGGAGCGGCCGAACACCTGGTTCTCCAGGTCGTCGAGGTCGTTCTCGATCTGGTCACTGACGTCGACGTAGAGGTCGACCACGTGGTCGGCGATGGCGTACGCGACCGCCCACGGCCCCTGGGCGAGCAGCTCCTTGCGCTTCTCGAGCCGGGCCCGGACCGGCGAGAGCCGGCAGGCGTCGCCGTGCCGCACGGTGACCACGAACTCGGGGCCGATGAAGAGCATCACGTGCCCGGTCTCCACGACCTGGGTGTTCTCGGTCAGCTCGGTGTGCTGCACGTACCGCGCGGTACGCAGGACCATAAAGTTGATCTCGCCAAAGAGTTCGAGCTTGGGTCGCTGCTCGGCGTTGACCGCGTCCTCGACGGCAAGCTCGTGCAGCCCGTACGTGTCCGCGATCTTGGCCATCGTCTGGAGGCTCGGCTCGTGGAGCCCGACCCAGACGAACGCCCTGCTCTCCGCACGGGCGGCCTCCAGCGCCTCCTCCGGCGTCCACTCGCCGGGCTGGCGCACGCCCTCGACGTAGAGCGCGCAGTCAACGATCTTGTCGCGGCCGGTGAACTCGCGGGTGGCGGGGGCCTTGGCGTCGGAGGCGGAGAGGATGCGGGTCATGGCCCGGACCGGATCGCTCCACGACCTCGCCCGTGAACGCTCTGACTGGTTTGCCATGTGACAACACGCCTCCCTCCGGGGCAGCGACGAACAGGCCAGAAGGAGGCTACGCCCGGGGAGTGAAGAGCAGGCGTCAGGACCGCGTCAGGATTTGCGCGCCGGAGGATCCGCCCGCCCGGGGGGCGCCGGGTGGACCGGCCGCGTCGGGGGGTGGGGTGCGAGCGGCCCACCCGGCGCCATCGGGGGCGGGGTAGTGACTGAGGGGGTCGGTTCACACCAGGACCGACCGGTGCTCGCATTGTTCTCCGTCAGCGCGCGCCGCGGCAGTCCCCAAACGCACCGATGGGGCAGTCTGTCGGGAATCCGACAGCCTGCCCCCGGCGCGTCTTTTATTGGCCGCGAACGTCCTCGATGGCCGCGGCGAGGCGCCGCACGCCCTCGTCGATCTCGTCGACGGTCACGGCGGAGTACGCCAGCCGCAACGCGTGCTTGCCCCCTTCGAGCAGGAAGTCGCTGCCCTTCACGACGGCGACGCCGCGCTCGGCCGCCGCCGGCAGCAGCTTGTCGACGTCGATGTCCTCGGGGAGCTCGACCCAGAGGAAGTAGCCGCCGTCGGGCTCGGTGAACGAGGCGCCGTCGATGTGCTTGCGCAGCGACTCGGCGAGGACCCGGGCCCGCTCGGCCAGCGCCGTCCGTACCGTCTCGATGGACCGGTCGATGTCGCCGGAGACGCAGAACTGGTGGACGATCGCCTGGGCCACCATGCCGGGCGAGATGTAGAGGTTCGTCGCCTTCTTGGCGATCTCCGCGATCAGCGGCGCCGGACCGATCAGGTAGCCGACCCGCACGCCGGGGCAGACCGTCTTGGTGAAGCTCGACGCGTGGACGACCACCCCGCGCGTGTCGAGGGAGAGCATCGAGGGCAGCGGCTCGCCGCGGAACCGGATGTCGGCGTACGGGTCGTCCTCGAAGATCGTGAAGCCGTACTCCGCGGCGAGGTCGAGCAACGCCCGGCGCTTGTCGAGGGAGAGCGTCACGCCGGCCGGGTTCTGGTAGTTCGGGATGATGTGCGCGATCTTGGGACGCACCCCGGACTCGAGCAGCTTGCGGAGCTCGTCCACGTCGATGCCGTCCGGCTGGGTCGTGACGGCGTGCACCTGGCCGCCCTTGTTGCGCAGGTTGAGCAGCGTGCGGTCGTACGTCGGCCGCTCCACCACGACCGCGTCGCCCTGGCCGACGAGGTGGTCGAAGAGGAAGGCGTCGGCCTGCAGCGAGCCGTTCGTCACCAGGACCTGCTCGGGGGCCACACCGTGCTTCTCGGCGATCCACTTGCGCAGCGGCACGTAACCCACGGACGTGCCGTAGGCCGTGACACCGGCCGGGTCGGCGTCGAACGCGCGGACGGCGGCGGCCTTGAGGCCCTCGACGTCGACGATGTCCAGCGAGGGGGCCCCGCGGGCGAACGAGATCAGCTGTGCGGCGGTCATGGTTCACCAGCGTAGATGCCGGGTCAGGTGGGCAACGTTCGGGCCGTCGGCATCACCCGTTCGGCCCACCAGGCCAGCTCCGGCGGGTCGGTGGTCTTGGCCCAGCCCAGCTGGACGAACGTGCCGAGCAGCGCGAGTTCGAGCTGGCGCTCGTACCATCCGGACGTGTCGATGTGGTGCCGCTCCAGCGCGGCGCGGAACGCCTCGATCGTCGCGTTCTTCGACTCGGGCAGGCGGCCGGCGTTGAGCGCCAGGTAGCCCGCGAGATCCACGCAGCTACCCGCCGCGCCGGACCAGCCCCAGCCCAGCAGCGCCGTGCGGCCGTCGGCGAGCGGCCGCAGGTTGCCGAAACGCCAGTCGCCGTTGACGAACGTGGTCGGCAGCCCGTCGAAGGCCGCGAGCAGCGGAGCGGGATCGACGGCCAGCGCGAGCGCGACCCGGTGCGCCTCGGGGTGGTCGGCGGCCAGCGCCGCCCAGCCGACGGTGAGCGCGCCGGCCCCGTCGGCAGCCTCGCGCACCCCGGTCGCCGGCGTCAACGCCGTGTAACGGGCACCCGGTGGCGCCAGCCCGACCGGGTCGGTGAAGTGCCAGAACCGGGCGTGCAGCGCGGCCATGTGGTCGAGGATCCGGTGGTGCAGGTCGAGGTCGACGTGGGCCGGTACGGCGGTTGCCGCGCCGTCGTCGCGTACCAGCAGTTCGGCGATCCCGGCCGCGGCGTCCCAGGCGACGCCCTCGATCGGATGGGTGAGCACGCGCGGCAGCCGGTCCAGCAGACCGCCCTGCCAGGCCAGCACGGTCCACGGCGGCCGGCCGTCGGCGCCGTCCCCCAGCGCGCGCATGACCCAGTCGAGGGAGCGGCCGATCCGCACCAGGTGGTGCCGCTCGCCGCCGATCACCACCACGTCCTCGTCCCGCTCGACCGGCCGGCCCCGTGCCACGGCCGCGATCATCTCGTCGGCCGTGGCGTGGAGGGTCCTGGACTCAGACACGCTCTCTGGCGGTCGCCCAGACCCGCATGATGTCGCGCACCGACACGACCCCGACCACCTCCGCGCCGTCGAGCACCACCAGGTGCCGGAAGCCGCCGCGCGCCATCGCCATCGCCGCCTCCTCGAGGGTCCAGTCGGGACCGGCGTAGACGACGTCCCACGTGATGTGGCTGCCGACCGTCTCGCTGTCGGGGTCGAGGTCGCGGCCGATCGCGTAGAGCACGTCGCGTTCGGTCATGATGCCGATGCCCTGCGCGTCGGGATCGATGACGACGGCCGACCCGACCCGGCGGGCGGACATCATGGTGGCCGCCTGCCGGAGCGTGTGCTCGGGACCGACCACGAGAACCTGCTTGGACATGGCATCGCGAACCTGCATGACACATCCCCCTTGAAGGCCACCGTACGGACATAGTGGGCCAGCCGGGACGCCAACCTCAAGACTTGTCCTCCGGCGACGTCGATGTCCGGCTCGGGACGGACGGTGACGCTGCGGTCGCTGCGCCGAGATGGCACGCGTTCCCGCTGGCTGGCTAGATTCGGGGCGTGTCCGTCGAACCCTTGCGCTGCGCGGCGGGAGTGATCGTCGACGACGACGGGCGAGTGTTCATCCAGCGCCGGTCGGCCTCGCGCAGGCTCTTCCCCGACACCTGGGACATCGTGGGTGGCCACGTCGAGCCCGGGGAGACGATCGAGGAGGCCCTCTACCGGGAGGTGCACGAGGAGACCGGCTGGCGGGTCTCGATCGTGCTGGGAACGATCGGCGACCACAGCTACGTCGGCGAGGACGGCCTGACCCGGCTGGAGACCGACTTCCTGATCCGGGTCGACGGCGATCTGTCCCGGCCCCGGCTCGAAGAGGGCAAGCACACCGAGTTCCGATGGATCGGGCGGGACGAGATCGACATCCTCGACGAGAACCGCGGCGTCGACGACGGGATGGTCAAGAAGATCGTCGAGGGTGCTTTCCACCTTTTGCGCCAGATCGGCTTGTGAGGCCGCGCGACGCTATCCTCCACGGGAAGCTTTGACGTCGGGAAGAGTTGGCTTCCCGTACACCTGCTGCTCATGTGGAGGAAGCGCCGGGATGATCGGCCTTGTGCTCGCAGCCGGCGCCGGACGGCGGCTGCGACCCTATACGGACACCCTGCCCAAGGCCCTCGTGCCGGTCGACGGCGAGACGACGATCCTCGACATCGCGCTGAGGAACCTGGCCGCGGTCGGGCTCACCGAGATCGCGGTCGTGGTGGGCTACGCGGCCGAGACGGTGGAGAAGCGCCAGGCGGACCTGGAGGCGCGCTACGGCGTGTCGCTGACGCTGGTGCACAACGACCGGGCCGAGGAGTGGAACAACGCGTACTCGCTCTGGCTGGCCCGAGACCACTTCGCCGGCGGCGCGCTGCTCGTCAACGGCGACACCGTGCATCCCGTGTCGGTGGAGCGGACCCTGCTGGACAACCGCGGCCCCGGCATCCTGCTCGCGGTCGACGACGTGAAGACGCTCGCCGACGAGGAGATGAAGACGACCTTCGACGCGTCGGGGCAGCTGACCCGGATCACCAAGCTGATGGACCCGGCGGAGGCGTTCGGGGAGTACATCGGCGCGACGCTGATCGAACCGGCGGCCGCCGCGGGCCTCGCCGAGGCGCTGGAGGCGACCTGGCGCCGGGACCCGGGTCTCTACTACGAGGACGGTTACCAGGAGTACGCGGACCGGGGTGGCGAGGTCCGCGCGGCCACCATCGGCCGCGTCGAGTGGGTCGAGGTCGACAACCACGCCGACCTCGCCCGAGCCCGGGAGATCGCGTGCCGCTACTAGCCCGTACCGTCACGACCCCGCTGGCGATCGAGGTGCGCCGGGGGGCCGTCGCCGAGATCGGCACGCTCCTCGCCGACCGGCGCATCTCCGGCGGCGGCGACGTCGCGGTCGTCGTCGGGCCCGGCCAGGGCGAGCGGATCGCGGAGCTGGTGCGGCCGTCGCTGACCGGGGCTGACATGTTCCACATCGCGGGCGGCACGGTCGACGCGGCCATGGAGCTGAGCCAGGGCCTGCGGCAGCGAAATTACGACGCGGTCGTCGGGATCGGCGGCGGGAAGACCATCGATACCGCGAAGTACGCGGCCACCCGGCTCGGCATCCCGATGGTCACGGTCGCGACCAGCCTCGCCAACGACGGGATCTGCTCACCGGTGGCCTCGCTCGACCTCGACGGCCGGCGCGGGTCCTACGGCGTCCAGATCCCGCTGGCGATCGTCGTCGACCTCGACTTCGTGGAGAACGGGCCCGACCGGCAGACCCAGGCCGGCATCGGCGACGCACTGTCCAACCTCAACGCGGTCGCCGACTGGGAGCTGGCCCACCGCGAGCGCGGCGAGCCGATCGACGGGCTCGCGGTCGCGCTCTCCCGCAGCGGGGCCGAGGCCCTGGTCAACCACCCGGGCAAGATCGGCGACGACGCGTTCCTCACCACGCTCGCCGAGGCGCTGATCCTCGGTGGCATCTCCATGGCGGTGGCCGACTCGTCGCGTCCCGCCAGCGGTGGCTGCCACGAGATCTCGCACGCCATCGACCACCTTTTCCCGGGTACGGGGTCGCACGGCGAGCAGGTCGGGCTCGGCGCGCTGTTCTGCACGTACCTGCGCGGTGACCAGGAGCGGTTCGCCCAACTGGCGAGCTGCATGCGCCGGCACGGGCTGCCGGTGTCCCCGCAGGAACTCGGGCTCACCGACCGGCAGTTCGCGCTCGCGGTCGGCCACGCGCCGTCCACGCGGCCCGACCGGTACACGATCCTCGAACACCTGTCCCTGTCGCCCACGGAGATCGACACGCGGTTGGAGGGGTTCGCCGATGCACTCCGCGACCATGTCGGCTGAGCCGGCGGCGCCGCCCGCCGCCGGCGAGTTCTACCGGGTCAACCGCGGCGGCGGGCTGTTCAGCGAGGCGGTGAGCCAGCGGGTCGGCGCGGTGCTCGCCGCCGTGGCGTACCGCCTGGGTGTCGCGCCGACGCTGCTGACGTTCGCCAACCTGGTGATCGGCCTGGCCACCTCGGCGGCGGTCGTGGCGCTGGCCTCGACGGCGGTGCCCACCTGGGTCGCCGGCGTGGTGGCGCTGGTCGGCTGGCAGCTGGCGTACGCGTTCGACTGCGCCGACGGGCAGCTGGCCCGGGTCGCGGGCCGGACGAGCCCCGCCGGCGCGCGGGTCGACGTGCTCTGCGACATCGCGGTGCAGATCTCGCTGGTCACGGCGTTGTCGGCGGTGGCGGTCGACCAGCGTCCGTCGACGGCCTCGTGGGTGGTCGCCCTGTTCGTCGGCACCTGGATGGTCAACCTGGTGACGTCGGTGATGCAGGCGGGCCCGAACGCCGGCAGCATGGTGCCGTCGACGTCCCTCCCGGTCCGCGTGGTGAAGCTGGTCCGCGACTACGGCGCCGTGATCTTCGTGGCGGGCCTGGTGCTGCTGGTTGTTCCACAGTGGACCATCTGGCTGATCCTGGCCTTCACGGCCGTCAACGGCGCCTTCCTGCTGGCGAGCATCCTCTTCACGTCCCGCACCGCCCTCCGCTCCTGACCTCCCCGCACTCGGTCGTTAGGAAGGGCCCCTTCCTATGCATGAAGCCATAGGAAGGGGCCGTTCCTAACGCTTCAGGCTTGCGGAGGCGGCTCGCGGTCGGTGATATCGGTCGCGGGGTCGAGGCGTTCCGGCCTCGGCGGTGGCAGTGCGCGGTGTGTTAGGAAGGGCCCCTTCCTATGCGCGAAGCGATAGGAAGGGGCCCTTCCTAACGTGCGGCGTGGGTGAGGCGGGTGTAGGTGGCGAGGAGTTGCTTCGTGACCACATCCGGGTGGAACGTGCGTTCGTAGCGGAGGCGGGCCAGTGGCGCCTTCGCCGCCGCCTCGGTGCGGGCCGTCGGGAGGGCCGCGGCGAGGGCGTCCGGCGTCGCCGGGACCGTCCAGCCCGCGTCGCCGATCAGGTAGGGCACTCCGCCCAGGGCCGTGCCCAGCACCGGGCGGCCGGCGGCCAGGGCCTCGATCACCACGGTGGGGAGCACGTCGTGCCACGTCGGGGTGGCCAGGACCACGGCGGTGGCGGCGAGGGCGTCGGTGATCGCCGGGCGGTCGAGGCGGCCCAGGAACTCGACGTCCGCGCGCGCGGCGGCCACCGACTCGACCAGCGGCCGCAGGTCGCCGTCGCCGGCGATGCGGAGGGTGCCGTGCGCGCCGTCGGGGTGGCGCTGCCAGGCGTCGAGCAGCAGGCGGACGCCTTTCTCCTCCGACAGCCGCCCGGAGAAGAACAGGAAGCCGTCGCCGAGCGGTGCGGGCGGGCCCGGGTCCGGGATCGCGTTCGGCTTCACGGTGATCCGCTCCGCCGGGATGCCGTACCTCACCAAATGATCCTTGATTGCGCTGGTCAGCGCCAGGTAGCCATCGACCGAGCGCCACGTCGGGCGGTGCAGCGTGAGGGCCGTCGCCATGATCGCGCTCTGTGCCGCCGAGCCGCGGTAGCAGCGGTGCCGCACGGCGGGCAGCGGCACCGCGCGGCCGCGGCAGTCGTGGCAGATGCCGCCGTCGCGGAAGTAGAGCCCGGACGCGCAGATCTGGCGGTAGTTGTGCACCGTCTGGATCACCGGCACGCCGAACCGGTGCGCGGTCCGCACGATCCACGGCGAGATCAACGGGTACGGGTTGTGCAGGTGCACGACGTCCGGCCGGTGCTCGCGGATCAACTCCGCGAGGTCGCGCTGCGCCTTCGGCGCGTAGACCGGCGAGATCGGCAGCAGCGCCTTGGCCCCGGCGGAGAGCGCCGGGATCTCGTCGGAGCTGCGCAGGAACGGCAGCACCTCGGCCCCGGCGGCCGTGAGCTGCGCGATCTCGAGGTCGACGATGGTGTTCTCCCCGGAGGGCTGGGCCTCCCGGTAGCGGTTGTGCGCGACGACGACCTTCATGGTTGCGTCAGGTTACCGTTGTCGACGTGCCCGAACTGCCCGAGGTGGAAGCGCTCGCCGCTTATCTGCGCGACCGTGCCGTCGGCCGGCGCGTCCAGCGGCTGGAGGTCGCCGCGATCAGCGTCCTCAAGACGTACGACCCGCCGCCGTCCGCGGTCGCCGGCAAGGAGATCGTCGACGCCGGTCGCCATGGCAAGTTCCTCGACGTCGTCTTCGAGGGCGACCTGCACCTCGTCGTGCACCTGTCCCGCGCGGGCTGGCTGCACTACCGGGACGCGTTCCCGAACAGCACGCCGCTGAAGCCGGCCGGCAAGGGGCCGATCGCCGTCCGGGTCCGGCTCGACGACGGCTCGGGCTTCGACCTCACGGAGGCGGGTACGCAGAAACGCCTCGCCGCCTACCTGGTGACCGATCCGGCGCTGGTGCCCGGCGTGGCGAAGCTGGGCCCGGACGCGCTCGCGGCCGACGAGGAGACGTTCGCGGCCCGGATCCGCGGCCGGCGCGGCCAGCTCAAGGGCGTGCTCACCGACCAGGAGGTGCTCGCGGGCATCGGCAACGCGTACTCGGACGAGATCCTGCACGCCGCGCACCTCTCGCCGTTCGCCATCACGAACCGGCTGTCCGACGCACAGATGGCCACTCTGCACGAAGCCGTGCGGACGGTGCTGACCGACGCGGTACGGCGCTCCGTGGGGCAGAAGGCGGCCGAGCTGAAGGGCGAGAAGCGTTCGGGAATGAAGGTGCACGCGCGCACCGGCCTCCCGTGCCCGGTCTGCGGCGACACCGTCCGCGAGGTCTCGTTCGCCGATTCGAGCCTGCAGTACTGCCCGACCTGCCAGACGGGCGGCAAGCCGCTGGCGGATCGACGGCTGTCACGGCTTGTGCGGTGAGTGAGCGCGGGGAAGCCGTGCGCGAACCCCTGTTCCGGCGCAGAAACTCGCGTCTTCCACGCGCGCGAAGTATCGGTATAGTGGCCCGGTCCCGCACCGACGGCGCGGGGGCGACCGCTCCGGCGGGTCCGGGCGTAATGTCTGTCTTCAGTCGGCTATCTCCTGTCCCTGACATGGGAGACTGATGCGGTGGGCGACCGGAGCCCGTTCGGTGAGTGGGCGGCACGCGTTTCCCGGGAGGACGTAGGTGAGGTGACGACAAGCCTCGATCGCCCGGTGACGAGCAACGGCCGCGGCGGTGTCGTGCGCCACGTCGACAGCTTCGAGATCCAGGTGCCTCCACCCCCGCCGACCAACGGCGTGCCGCGCTCGGCCTGGGCCCGCGCGCGCCGGCGGGTGTCGCGCTGGCACCGCCCGTTCATCCTCATCCTGCTCTTCCTCGACTACGCCGCGGTCGCGCTGGCGAGCTTCGTCGCGGTCACCGAGTTCGAGAAGGCGCGGGCGGGCTTCCAGGACCGGCCGGAGCTGTTCACGCTCATCGCGTACGTCTTCCTGCCGCTCGGCTGGCTGTTCACGCTCTGGGGCACCGGCGCCTACGACCGGCGCTACCTGGGGCTCGGTACCGACGAGTTCAAACGGGTCGTGCGCGCGTCGCTCGTGGTGGCGGCCAGCGTCTCCTTCCTGGCGTTCGCGACGAAGACCGATTTGTCACGTATGACGGTCGGCAGTGTCCTGCTGGGTGCTTTGCTGCTGATCCTCCTGGTCCGCTACCTGGCCCGCCAGGTGCTGCACCTGATCCGGCGCCGCGCCGGCCACGCCGGCCAGCGGATGATCCTGATAGGCACGCTGCCGGAGGCGCTGGAGGTCTACACGGCGGTCACCCGCAACCCGGCCGCGGGCCTCGTCCCGGTCGGCATCCACATCACGGACGGGTACGCGGCGGCGCGCGGCATCGAGACCCCGGTTCCCGTGTACGCGGGCCGCGACGTCCTCGCCCTCGTGCGGGAGGTCGGCGCCGACACGATCGCCGTCTGCGGCTCGGCCAGCAACGAGCCGGGCGAGCTGCGCCGCCTGGCGTGGCAGCTGGAGGGGAGCGGCGTCGACCTCGTCGTGGCGCCGCAGCTGACCGACATCGCCGGCCCCCGCGTGCACATCCGCCCGATCGAGGGGCTGCCGCTGCTGCACGTGGAGGAGCCGACGCTCTCCGGCCCGGCGCTGCTGGCCAAGAACGCGATGGACCGCATCGTCGCCGCGGTCGGCCTCGTCCTGCTGCTGCCGTTCTTCGCCATCGTGGCGATCGGCATCAAGATCTCCGATCGCGGTCCCGTCTTCTTCCGGCAGCCGCGCGTCGGCCACGAGGGCCGCACGTTCCGGGTCTGGAAGTTCCGCACGATGTACGTGGACGCGGAGGACCGCCTCGCCGCCCTGGTCGACCAGAACGAGACCGACGGGCTGCTCTTCAAGATCCGCCAGGACCCGCGGGTCTTCCCGTTCGGCCGGTTCCTGCGGGCCAGCTCGATCGACGAGCTGCCACAGCTGATCAACGTGCTCAAGGGCGAGATGTCCCTCGTCGGCCCCCGGCCCCTGCCGGCCGACGACGGCGACTTCCTCGGCGACGTCCGCCGCCGCCTGCTGGTCCGCCCGGGCATCACGGGCCTGTGGCAGGTCTCGGGCCGCTCGGACCTCTCCTGGGACGAGGCGGTCCGGCTGGACCTCTACTACGTCGACAACTGGTCCCTGGCCTACGACCTGAGCATCCTCTGGCGCACGATCGGCGTCGTCCTCGCCCGCAAGGGTGCCTACTGACCGTGGCCCGCGGGGCCGGTGACCTTGGCGGAATCGGCCTAATGGAGGTTTAAGGAAGACGAACGGTCAGGGCCCGCGACCCGGTGTGTCGGCACGTCGTTGGGCACGGCATGGACGTCTTCTCCCGTACGTTCCTGCCCGCCGCCGCGGAAGCCGGCGTGGCCGTTCCGACCGTCAGCCGACACCTGCCGGTGCTCCGCCGGTGTGTCGCCGCCGACGACGCGGCGGCGCTCGTCGCGAAGTGCACCCGCGCCGACCGGCCCGCGCAGGGAGAGTACCTGCTGCTGCTGACGTATCGCCGCCTGGTCGTGACCCACGAGTCGCGGATGCTGCACCGCCTCCGGCTGCATCTGAACACCGAGCTGGGCCACCTGGGCAACGTGACGTGGAACCCCGACCCGCGGATCTGCGCGGTGGAGCTGGCGGCGACCGCCGTCGACGGGGTCCGGGAGCGGTTCTGGATCCGGGTGGGCCATTCCAAGCAGGTCTGGCACCTGGACGCGCTCCTGAGCCACGTCTTCCGCCCGCGCGCCGCGCGTGCGGGGAACGGGACGGCGGCCGGGAACGCGGTCCCGGCCGCCACCCGCGACGCCCTCCGCCGGGACACCGGGGCCTGGGAGTCCCTCGGGCGGTCGCGCCGCGACCTGGCCGTCGCCTTCTGAGCGGTCGCGGCGCGCGTCGGATCAGTACACGCGGTCACCGATGAAATCGTCGTGGCCGTAGCCGACCGGGTTCGCGAACGACCGCGACTCGAACGACCACTGCTGCCGCGCGCTCGAACCGCACGTCGCCAGCCGCAGCCGCGGCGTGCCCAGCAGCGGTGCGTCGAAGGCCAGGCACAGGTTGCCGTCGCCGGCCGGCTTGACCCGGTCGCCGGCGAAGAGCCACCGCTGGGTGGAAGCCGCCACGCAGTCGCCGATGGTGACGGCCGCGTTCGCCGCCACACTGGACGCGGTCAGGCAGCGGTCGTGGGACAGCTCGCTGTGCACGGACTGGCGCGCCGGGTCGTACCAGAAGCCCTGGTTCCGGCCGCCGTGGCAGGTGTACGCCTGCTGGACCGTGCCGACGCGCGAGTTGTAACCCTTGCCGTCGACGCACCTCCCCGTGCCGACGTTGCGGAGCTGCTTGAATTCGAGCAGGCCGCCGACGAGCGTGCCGTGGCCGGTGCTCGCCGGGTCGACGCAGGTGGCCCGCGGCAGGCCGGAGTCGTAGAACGCGGTGACGCACTCGGCGAACATCCCGTGGCCGCGCGCGTTCGGGTGGAACGACTGCCGGGCCGCGTTCTCGTTCCAGATGCCGACCTCGATGAACAGGCCGCGGACGCTGGTGTTGTCGGTGCAGACCTCGTGGCCGTGGAAGAGCCGGCTGAGGTCCAGGTAGCGCGCTCCGGCCGCCGCGGCGGCGTCGCGGACCGCCGCCTCGAAGAGCGGGACCGCCTTGTTGCGCGCGAACGCCATGTCGGCGAGGTAGATCAGGCAGCCGCCCGCGTACCAGCCCGGGAAGTCGGGGTTGTCCTCGACGTCGGGGCTCATCGGGCTCGGGTACGACTGCACCACGAGCTCGTAGTCGGACGCCAGGTAGCCGGCGTCGGTCATCGTCTGCCGGATGCCGCGGAGGGCCGCCTCGACCTGCGTACGGCTGCCGTCGGTGCGGGTCTTCCACACGTCGGTGTACGTCGGCCAGCACGGCCCCTGGAAGAACACCCGGCTGATCGCGCAGTCGGTGGCCACGGGGCCGAACTGGATCGTGCCCTCGCCGTTGGCCCCGATGCTCACCCAGATCAGCGTGATCCTGGTGTTGCGCGCCTTGATGGCGAGGTGGTCGCCCTGGTTGAGCTCGTTCCACTGGGCGGGGCCGCCGGCCACCAGGTGCCGTGGCTGGGCCCCCGAGCAGGCGATGTTGTACTGCTCGTCGGACGGGATGCCGGTGCGGAACACGGCCTGGTCGTAGGAGCGGTCGCACCAGTTGCCGTCCTGGTGCGTGCCGGGGACGTAGTTGCCGACACCCTCGCCGGAGATCTGGCTGTCACCCATGGTGATCAGGGCTGTCCGGCGCGTGTCGAGCGGGCGGATGCCGGGGCTGCCGTAGAGCGCGGTGGCCTCGGCGGCGCGGATCGCCTCGAGGTGGGCCGGCAGCGGCGCGACGGGGGGACGGTCGGCGGCGCCGGCCGGGGTTCCGGCGGCGACCAGGGACGGGAGGACGAGGCCCGCGACGAGTGCGGCCGCGGCGACGGTACGCCGCAGAGGCACCCGGAGCGCGTTGCCGGTCCCCCCGACGGGGGAGTCGAGCATCGACGCACTCCTTCCGCTCGATCGGGATAGATCGATCGAGTTACCGGAGGGTAGCCTGATGAGAGCACATATGTGAATACCTCTCGGGACGGCGGCCGCCCGGCCGGAGCCGGGCCGGGGAAGGCCGGGGCTGCCAAGAGCGCGCTAAGTCGGTACGCTGGTCCGGTTCTGTCGCCTGTCTGCGGAGTGGAGTGCTCCCGTGAAGCTCTCGATCCTCATGCCGGTCTACAACGAGGAAGAACGCATCGCGGAGGCGCTCAAGCAGGCCCTCGCGGTCGACTACCCGTGCGAGATCGAGCTGGTGGTCGTCGACGACGGCAGCCGTGACGGCACCGGTGCCATCCTCGCCGGCGCCGACGACCCGCGGCTGCGGGTCATCACGCACCAGCGCAACGCCGGCAAGGGTGCGGCGATCAAGACGGCGGTCGACAACGCCGAGGGCGACTACATGGTCATCCTCGACGCCGACCTGGAGTACGACCCGCAGGACATCCCGAAGCTGCTCGATCCCGTGCTGGACGGGCGGGCCACCGTCGTCTACGGCAACCGCACGTTCGGCAGCCACAGCGCGTACAGCTTCTGGTACGTGATGGGCAACAAGGCCGTCACCACCGCCGCCAACGTGCTGTTCAACTCCTACATCGGCGACCTCGAGACCTGCTTCAAGCTGCTGCCGGTCTCGCTCTACCGCTCGCTCGACATCAAGTCGCGTGGCTTCGGCATGGAGGCCGAGGTCACCGGCAAGCTCCTGCGCCGCCGCATCCGGCCCTACGAGGTGCCGATCAGCTACCGTGCCCGCGGCCGCGAAGAGGGCAAGAAGATCACCTGGAAAGACGGCGTCGAGGCACTGTGGATTCTCGGCCGCGAGCGTGCCCGCAAGCGCTGAGTGACCGACACCCTCACGATCGGTGAGCTCGCCGCGCGGTCCGGCGTCGCGGCGTCCGCGCTCCGCTACTACGAGCGACGTGGGCTGATCCGCGCCGGCCGCACCAGCGGCAACCAGCGCCGCTACGACCGCGCCGAGCTACGGCGGGTCGCGTTCATCCGGATCGCCCAGCAGATCGGCGTCTCGCTCGAGGAGATCAAGACGGCGCTCGACGAGCTGCCGGACAACCGCACCCCCACCCGCGCCGACTGGAGCCGCCTCTCCGCGCACTGGCGGCGCAAGCTCGACGAGCGCATCGCGCTGATGGCCAGCCTGCGCGACGACCTCACCGAATGCATCGGCTGCGGGTGCCTGTCGATGCGGCGCTGCCGGCTCTACAACGCGGACGACCGGTTGGCGGCCGACGGCACCGGCCCCCGCCTGTTGATCCGCGACGCCGAGCGACGCGCGGCCCGGTCCCAGGCCACTCGTGACGAAGCCGCCGCGGCACCAGCGGAGCGTTCCGAGGCCCGGGCCGCGGCGGACCCAGCCGACGTCTGGCCCTCGCCTGGCTCCGGTCCGCGCTTCGGGACAGGGCCTAGGTGACTGGTGTTAAACGCAGTTCCGGACCCGCCAGGGGGTCAACTTGACCTTCGGCGACGGCCGTTCGGCGCCGAGCGCCGTCCCAGCCGTGTTTCCGATCACGAACCGTGTTCGACCCGTTTGACGCCAGCCACCTAGCGTGGCTCGTTGACGAGGAGCACCTTGCCGACGTGCGCGCTCTCCTCGACCACGCGGTGGGCCGACGCCGCCTCCCGCATGGGGAACCGGCGGTCGATCACGGGCCGCACGGCGCCGGACTCGATCAGGGGCCACACCTCCCGGCGTACGCCCGCGACGATCTCGGCCTTCTCGTGCGCCGGCCGGGCCCGCAGCGTGGTCGCGGAGATCCGGCCCCGCTTGTCCATCAGCCGCAGCACGTTGATCTCCGCACGCCGCCCGCCCTGGGTGCCGATGATCGCGATCCGACCGTTGGACGCGAGCGCGTCGATGTTGCGCGCCAGCTGGTCGCCGCCGCCCATGATGTCGAGGATCACGTCGGCCCCGCCGAGCCGCTTCACCCGAGTAACGAAGTCCTCAGCGGAGTAGTCGACGACCTCGTCCGCGCCGAGCTCCCGCAGGGCGTCGTGCTTGACCTTGCGGGCGGTGGTCACCACCCGGGCACCCAGCGCCTTCCCGAGCTGGATCGCGAACGTGCCGATGCCGCTCCCTCCACCATGGACGAGCAACGTCTCTCCATCGTGGAGCCCGGCGTCCCGGACCATGTTGGACCAGACGGTGCAGGCCACCTCGGGCAGCGCGGCGGCCTCCGCCACCGGCACGCCGGCCGGCACGGGCAGGGTGTGCGCGGCGGGCACGGCCACCCGCTCGGCGTACCCACCGCCGGCGAGGAGCGCCACGACCGGCTCACCACCGACAAAACCGCCACATTCCAGACCGGGGTACGGCGGCGCGCCGGCCGGCGGCGGGTAGTGCCCCTGCCGCTGCAGGATGTCGGCCCGGTTGACCGCCGCCGCGACGATGTCGATCACCACCTCGCCGG
>Ga0164243_10002106_pt1 | contig 33265 bp, 24 predicted proteins | sample OricompcompostOP_FD_108781 | JGI IMG/M metagenome (GOLD analysis project Ga0164243, IMG submission 108781) | Organic Plus compost microbial communities from Emeryville, California, USA - Original compost - Organic plus compost (OP) | ecosystem: Engineered > Solid waste > Mixed feedstock >... | reverse complement strand
TCATCATGTCGATTTCAATGCGCAGGTCATTTTCGGCGGGCAGATCGCAGGCGAGCTGCCGCGCTTGTTCTGCGTCTATGCGCCGGGGAATTTCATCGAAGCGACGGCCGACACCACGTACTTCCAGATCGGCGAATCCAAGTACGGCAAGCCGATCATCGATCGCCTCGTGACTCGCAGCACCAGTCTCGCGCAGGCGGCGAAATGCGCGCTCATCTCCATGGATTCGACGATTCGCTCGAACCTGTCCGTCGGCTTGCCGCTCGATCTGCTGACGCTGCAACGCGATGATCTGCGCGTGCATACGCACGTGAACATCACGGAGGATCACGCGTATTTCAGAATGATTCGCACGGGCTGGAGCGAGAGCCTGCGGCATGCGTTCCATGCGCTGCCGGATCCGGAGTGGATCAGGAAGAGCTGACGATGGCGGGCGCGCGCTCGCACGCTCGCGCTCAAGGAGCGGGAACAGCGGCTGCAGCGCCCACCGCGTCCGATGCGGCAACAGTGCTCTGCGGCCCTTCGCCCGGGTCCTGCACGCTGAACAGCGCGCCGTTCTCGTGATAGATCGCCGACTCGGTGCGCTTGTTCATCACGATGATGCTGATGCGGCGATTGATCGGGCTGTCGGGCGCTTGCGCATCGAGCGGCACGCTCGAGGCGAGCCCGACGACACGGCCGATCTTCTCCGCGGGTAATCCACCTGAAATCATCGCCCGCCGCGCCGCGTTCGCGCGATCCGCCGAGAGCTCCCAATTGCCGTAGTTCGGTTTCACGTACGCACGAATATCCGTGTGTCCGCTGATGCTGAGGCGGTTCGGCACGCCGTTCACGATTCCAGCAAGCTCGCGCAGGATGTTCGCCGTGTATTCCTCCAGCACGGCACTGCCGAGCGGAAACATCGAGCGGCGCTCGTGATCGACGATCTGGATGCGGATGCCTTCGGGCGTCACATCGAGCAGGATCTGATCCTTGAATTTCGCGAGTGTCTCGCGTTGATCGATCGCCTCGCGCAGCTGGCCCATCAGGCCTTCCAGGCGCTCGGCATCGGCTTTGATCTCGGCTTCCTCCAGCGCCTCCTCGGACTTCGCCGCCTGCGTCCCGTTCGCGGCGGCGACGGTTTCCTTCGCAGGCTCGGCCCGCGGCAATTCCATCGTGCCGCCGAGCTCGATCATGCTCGTGCTCGCGCCGCCGGCACCCTGAACCGATGAAGTCGAGGGTACGGAGCTCGCGCCGGCCACCGCGCTCGGGTTGTTGAAGTATTCGGAGATCGCGCCCTTTTGTTTTTCGTCGGTCGCGCCCATGAGCCACATGAGCAGGAAGAACGCCATCATCGCGGTCGCGAAATCCGCGAACGCGACCTTCCAAGAGCCGCCGTGATGGCCGTGCGTGCGTTTCTTCACTCGCCTGACGACGACCGGCGCGACGGCGTCTTGCTTCGCGGCCATGGCGCTAGCTCTTCTTGCCGCGTAACTGCGCTTCCAGATCCTTGAAGCTCGGCCGCAGATCGGCCGGCGTCGACTTGCGTCCGAATTCGATCGCGACCTGCGGCGGATGTCCCTGCAGGAAGCCCATGATGCAAGTCTTGATCGTCGTGTAGAACTGCGTCTCGTCGCGCGCGATGCGCTCCATCGCGTTGCTCATCGGGCCGAACAGGCCGTACGCGAGCAGAATGCCGAGGAACGTACCGACGAGCGCGGCTGCGACCTTGTGGCCGATTTCTTCCGGCGGGCCGCCGAGCGCGCCCATCGTGTTCACGATGCCGAGCACGGCCGCGACGATGCCGAAGCCGGGCATCGCATCCGAGATCTTGCTCATCGCGCTCGCCGGCTCCTGGCCGTCGTGATGATGCGTTTCGATCTCCAGATCCATGAGCGCCTCGAGCTGGAACTGATCCATGTCGCCGCTGATGATGAGCCGCAGATAATCCTGGATGAATTCGACCGCGTGCTGATCATCGAGAATCAGTGGGCGCTTCGTGAACAGCTCGTGCTTGGAGGGATCCTCGATCACGCGCTCGAGTCCCATCATGCCTTCCTTGCGTGCGATCGAGAGCAGGTCGTACATCACGCCGAACAGCGCGAGATAGTGGTCCTTCTTGTAGCGCGAGCCCTTCATCAGCGTGCCGAACCCGCCGAGCACGCGCTTCGTCACGCGCATCGGATTGCCGATGATCAATGCGCCCGCCGCGGCGCCGCCGATGATCAAGAGCTCGGAAGGTTGCCAGAGCGCGAGCAGCTGGCCGCCGTGAACGGCGAAGCCACCGAGCACGCAGCCGAGGACGACCACGAGTCCAATGATCAGATTCATTCGTGTTGTTCCGAATAAGACGCGACGGCGCAGTCGGGATGAGGGGGCGCGACGGGGCTGACTGCGGTCCGAACACTGCTATCCATCGGCCGCGGGCAGCCGAGCTTGAGCGCGCCGGCGTACCACTTCTCCCGTATCGGGCCCTAGATGAACCCTGCACGCTGCAAGGCTGCGTGTCTGACCGAGTTTGGAGCGACAATCGGCCGCATGAACGTTCCACTGCGCACTGTTTCGGGGCGGCTGCTGGCCGCACTCAGCCTCTGTCTCATGATGGCGACAGTCTTCGCCCAATCGCTCGAAGTCATCGAGTTGAAGCATCGATCGGCGCAGGAGCTGATTCCGGCATTGCAGCCGTTGGTCGCTCCGGGCGGCGCCTTGAGCGGCCAGGACTACACGCTGTTCGTGCGCACATCGAGCGCGAATCTCGCGGAGATCCGCCGGGTCGTCGCGCAGCTCGATCGTGCACAGCGGCAGCTGCTGGTGTCGGTGAGAACGGCAACGTGGCAGGAGATCGAGCGCGAGGGCGTTGCCGTTTCGGGCGAGCTGTCGACGTCGGCCGCAAGAGCTCGAGTGAGCGGGGTCGATTCGAGCGAGCAGGTGAATCGCGGCGGTGTGGCGAGCGTCGCGGTACTCGAAGGCAACGCGGCGATGATCGACAACGGGTCGAGCGTGCCGGTCGTGACCGCCGTGATCGGCGGCGGCGGGCGGCGTCCATGGGTTGGCGCGCAGACGGAGTATCGCGATCTGCCGAACGGCTTTCTCGTCACGCCGCGCGTCAGCGGTGAAACCGTGATTCTCGACATTCAGCAGCGCAGCGATGCGGTCCGCGGCGGTCGGATCGAGACACAGCAAGTACAGACGCAGGTGAGCGGGCGGTTGGGGACATGGATTGCGCTCGGCGGCGTCACGTCCTCGAACACGACGAATCAGCGGAGCTTGGGCGGGCGCAGCTACTCGACGCAGTCGGACGAGCGGAACGTCTGGGTGAAAGTCGAAGCGCAATAAACCGAAGGGAGAGGGGTGAGGGGAGCGCGCTGGCGCGGATTCCCTCACCTGCGCTGTCGCGCGACCTCTCCCTTCGGGAGAGGTCGGTCACAGATCGGGGCGGTCCGTCCGCGCGTCCGCGCGGACGGCATGGCAGAATTTGCTCACTAAAACGCCCCCTCCCTGGCCATGAACTCGATCTGGAAACCCATCTTGGCGATCGCCGCGTGTTGTCTCGGCGTCGTCGGCATGTTGTCGGGACGTCCGATCGATCGGCCGGCCGGCGTGCTCGTCGAGCGCGAGCCGATTCAGCGGCCGACCGATGCGGCGCCGTTCATGCTGGGCGATTTCGAGATCACCCCGCGCGCCGATTACGACATCGAGGCGCGCGTGCTGAGCGTCGAGCCCTACAAGATCGACGGCGGCGCGAAGCTCTCGCCGCTCGATTTCGCGGTCGGCTGGGGCCAGATGTCCGATACCGCGGTTCTCGATCATTTCCGCATCACCCAGGGCGCGCGCTTTTTCACGATCTACCCCGACGAAACCGCGATCGACATTCATCAGGCGCTGCTCGGCAGCGCGAACATGCATTTGATCCCTTCGAGCGACCGCGTGCGCGATCAGCTGGAGGACGTGCGTCCCGGCAATCTCGTGCGCTTGCGGGGTTATCTCGTCAACGTCGCCGGCCCGAACGGCTACACCTGGAATTCATCGCTCACGCGCACGGACACCGGCGCGGGCGCGTGCGAGTTGTTTTACGTCGAGTCGGTCGAGATGCGCTGAGAGAACACGCAGCGCACTCGCAAGCCCGGCCCGTTGTCGAGCAGCTCGATGGTCGCGCGATGCAGCCGCATCACCGCCGCAATCAAGCTCAAACCCAGGCCGCTGCCGGATTGCGAGCGGTCGCGCTCGAGCCGAATGAACGGCTGCAGGACGCGCTGCCGATCCTCGGCGGGAATACCAGGGCCGTTGTCCGCGACCTCGAGCTGCACCGCCTCGGGCGTCGTGGAAACGGCAACGTCGATGCGGCCGCCGCTCGGCACGTACTTCAGCGCGTTCTCCAATAGATTCACGAGCGCCTGCGCGAGCAGCTGCTGATTGCCATACAGTTTTGCGCCATTCGCGCCGCTGAAGCCGAGCGTGAGGCCGCGCGCGCTCGCCTCCGGCTGGTACAAATCGACGAGCTCCCGCGCGAGCGCGGTCAGATCGACGGGCTCGACCGCGAGCTCGGCGCCATGGCCTTCCGCCTGCGCGATCTGCAACAGCGTGCCGAGCGTGCGCTGCACGCGCTCGACTTCCGCGAGCGTCGCTTCCATCGTCGCGCGCGCTGGCGGCGACATGTCCTCGTGCTGCAGCGCCTCCTCGATGCGCACCCGCGCTCGATACAGCGGCGCGCGCAGATCGTGCGCGGCGCTGTCGAACGTCGTGCGCAGGACCTCGGTCTGCTGGTGAATGCGATCCAGCATGTGATTGACCGTCGAGGACAGCGCGTCGAATTCATCGCCGCTCTTCTCGATCTGCAGGCGCTGTGCGAGATCGCCCCGCATGATCGTTTCGCACGTTGCCGCGATCGCGCTCACGCGCCGCCGCACGCCGCGGCTGTAGCCGAGGCTCACGAGCGCGGCGAGCCCGACGCACAGTCCCGCGCCCCAGAGCATCGCGTAGCGCATGCGGCTCGCGAGCCGTTTGCGCTCGAGAATGTCCGTGCCGACGAGCAGCCGCACGCCGCTCGGCAACCGGAACAGATGCGCCCGCACCGGATGCGCGATGACGCCGCCGTGCTCGCTCGCGTCGATGTCGAATTCCACCCACTGCTCTGCCGCGTCGAATTCGGTCGGCCAGCTGCCGATGTTGCCGGCGATGCGGTTGCCGTCCTTGTCGACGAGCAGGTACACCGCCCCGGTGCGGCCCCAGTTGTCCGCACGGCGATTCAGGGTGTCGATCAATTGAGCCATGCCGCCGCGGCGATAGTTGTCGACGAGGCCGTCGACTTCGGTGCGGATGACGGCGTCGACCTCGCGGTCGAGCACGCGGGCGGTCAGGTAATAGGCGGCGATGAGAATCGAGGAGATACCGGCCGCGAAGATCAGGACATAGAGCAGCGTGACTCGCGAGGCCGAGAGGCGGAAGGTCTTACTGCTGCTGGTCATCCCTCAGAACATAACCCGCGCCCCGCACCGTGTGAATGAGCGGCTTGGAAAAACCCTTGTCGACGGAGTTGCGCAAGCGGCTCATGTGCACGTCGATGATGTTCGTCTGCGGGTCGAAGTGCAGGTTCCACACGCCTTCGAGCAGCATCGTGCGGGTGATGACCTGTTCCGGACGACGCAGGAAATATTCGAGCAGCTGGAATTCCTTCGCGGTGAGGTCGATCGGCCGGCCGTCGCGGGTTACGCGCCGCGACAACAGGTCGAGCTCGAGATCGGCGTATTTCAACCGCGTGACTTCCTGAGCCGCGGGCGATGCGCGGCGGCTCAGCGCCTCGATGCGGGCGAGCAGCTCGGCGAACGCGAACGGCTTGGTGAGGTAGTCATCGCCGCCGGCCTTCAAGCCATGGACGCGGTCATCGACCGTGCCGAGCGCCGAAAGGATCAGCACCGGCGTGCGATCGGACTGCGCGCGCAGCTGCGTGATGATCGCGAGCCCGTCGAGATGCGGCAGCTGCCGATCCGCCACGATCACATCGAAGCGCTGCGAGGTCGCCTTTTCCAGGCCATCGAGCCCGTCGGCGCTGTGCACCACTTCATAGTTGTGCTCGCGGAGGCTCTTGATGAGGTACTCGGCGGCTTGCAGGTCGTCTTCGATCAGCAGCAGGCGCATCGGGGCGTCGGTTGTCAGTGGGCGGTTCGCTATGAGTGAAGCACTGGAGTTCGGACTTTCGACTTCCGCGGTGCGGCCATGGACAGGGTGTCCAGGGATAGAGTGCATGTTGGACCCTCTGTTCACCATCCGCCAACCGCTCACCGCCAACCTGCCGGGGGTGGGCTTCAGCCCACCTTCACCGGCACGAAGATCTGCGCGTCGCCGCGCTCGATCAACAGGGCCACGACTTTGCCACCTTTCTTGGCCGCGGCTTGCAAGTCTTGCAGCGATTTAACCGTGGAGCCGTTCACCCCGAGAATTATGTCTCCGGGCTGCACGCCCGCATCCGCCGCAGGGCCGGTCACGTCCTCGACGACGATCGAGCCGGCGGTGTCCGCCTCGCGCTTCTCCTCGGGGGCGAGCGGCCGCACTGCAAGGCCGAGCTTGCTCGTACCGGCGTCTTCGCCGGCGTTCGCACGTGCAGCAACGCGCGTGCCTTCCTCGGGAATCTCCTCGGTGCGTGCCGTCAGGTGCTTCGTCGAGCCGTTGCGCCACACTTCCATGTCGACCTTCTCGCCGGGCTTCTTGCTCGCGACGAGCATGGGCACCTGCGAGGAGGTTTCGATGTCCTTGCCGTCGACCTTCACGATGACGTCGCCGGGCTTGATGCCTGCTTTCGCGCCGGGGCCGTCCGAGGTCACCATGCCGACGAGCGCGCCGCGCGGACGGTCGAGCCCGAACGACTGCGCGAGCTGCGCATCCACGTCCTGAATCGACACGCCGATGCGGCTGCGCGTCACCTTGCCGGTGCTGACGAGCTGCTGCTGCACGTTCGTCGCGACATCGATCGGAATCGCAAACGACAGGCCCATGTAACCGCCCGTGCGGCTATAGATCTGCGAATTGATGCCGACGACCTCGCCGTTCATGTTGAACAGCGGCCCGCCCGAGTTGCCGGGATTGACGGCGACGTCGGTCTGGATGAACGGGGCGTAGTTGCCCCCCATCGTGCGCGAAGTCGCGCTCACGATGCCCGCCGTCACGGAGTTCTCGAAGCCGAACGGCGAGCCGATCGCGATCACCCATTCGCCGGGCTTGAGCTTCGAGGGATCGCCGATGCGCACGGTCGGCAGGCCTTTCGCATCGATCTTGATCACGGCGACGTCGGTGCGCTCATCGACGCCGATCACCTTCGCGTTGAATTCGCGCCGGTCCGTCAGCTTGACCGTCACTTCGGAGGCGCCGTTGACGACGTGCGCGTTCGTGAGGATGTAGCCGTCGGGGCTCACGATGAAGCCCGAGCCTTCGCCGCGCGCCGGCGGCTGTTGCTGCGGCATGCCTCCGCGCGGCATCGGTTGGCCGAAGCGGCGGAAGAACTCATAGAACGGATCGTCGGGCGACATGCGCGGCATGTTCGCGACGGGCTCCGTTTTTTCGATGACCTGCACGTTCACGACGGCCGGACCGTAGCGATCCACGAGCGCGCTGAAATCGGGCAGGCCCGTGACGACGCGTTCGCTCGCGGCTTTCGCAGGCGCTTCGACCGATGCGGCCGCGCCCGTCGCGCCTGCGGTTGCGATCGACGCAAAATCGGGAGAGCAGGCCGCGAGCCCGAGACTGGCCGCGATGGTTGCGGCAAGAACGCCTGAGCGGATCGAACGCATAGCAAGATTCCTCGTTCAGTGAATGGCAGTGAGCCGTAACTGGAATCTCAGACTTGCCTCCTCAACGCCGAGTTTGGGGAATTACGAATAATTAACGGCCTGGGGCTCCGTCTCCCGAAGGGAGAGGCCGGGTGAGGGACGCGCAAACATCGTCGTCCCGACGCAAGTCGGGACCGCAAATTGGCACGGTGCCAGAGGCGATCCCGACTTACGTCGGGATGACGAGGCGCGCCTCAGGCTCGCCTCGTCACTTGAGAACCAACTGCTTCAATTCCTCGACTTCCCGCCGCAGCTCCTCGACGAGCGCTTCGAGCCGTTCGATGCGATCGTGGCTGTCGCCGTTGCCGGAGCCACTGCGCTCGCTCGCGGCAGCAGCGCGCAATTCTTTCGACGGCGCTGCCGCAGCCGCCTCGACGTCGATCTCGCCGCTGAACAAATGCGCGTAGCGCGAATCGCGGCGTCCAGGCTCGCGCGGCAGACGCACGACGAAGGGACCATCGTTGCGCGTCGCCAAGTTCTCGAGCGCCGCTTCGATCTCACTCACATCGTTGACGGGCGCCATCCGCGCGGTGCGCGTGCGCAATTCCCCCGGCGTCTGCGGGCCGCGCAGCAGCAGCTCGCAGATGATCGCCGTCTCCTGCGGCGTGAATTCGAGCGTGCCGAAGCCGGTGTTGCAGAAGCGGTGTTGATACTTCGGCACGCGGCTGCCGAAACCGGAGCGCTCCATGACGAGATGCTGTTTCGCGAGCCCGTCCAACGTCGCCTGCACCGTGCGCTCATCGAGATCGAGGAGCGGATCACGATTGCTCTTTTGATTGCAGGCGTTCGTGAGCGCGTTGAGCGAGAGGGGATATTGATCGGGCGTCGTGATCGCCTTTTCGATCAGGCAGCCGATGACGCGAGCCTCGAGCGGTGTCAGTCGAATGGGCATGGCGGGGCTTATTCCGTTTGGTTTGGGATGTATGCCGAGGGTGGGCGACGGGCTACGGGCGACGGGCGACGGCTGGACAACGGATTCGCCAGATTTTTCTGGCCGTAACCCGTCGTCCGTGGCCCGCTGCCGGTCTCAAAAGGTCAGGAAAATCCTGCATAAACTCCTGCAGTGTGCCTGCCGATCGGGCCAGCGTCACCGTGTCCGATCCACTATCATTCGCCGCCCACATTCGATTTTGGGAACCGCCCTTGTTGAACCTTGCTCTCCCGCTCGACCCGATCGAGTCGGAACGCCCCATCGTCCCCGAAGGCCCGGCGCGACTACGCGAGATTCCGTACAACTACACCTCGTTCTCGGATCGCGAAATCGTCATTCGCCTGCTCGGTGAGCGCATCTGGAACATCCTCGGCGAGCTGCGCTCGGAGCGCCGCACCGGCCGCTCGGCGCGCATGTTGTACGAAGTGCTCGGCGACATCTGGGTCGTTCAGCGCAACCCGTATCTGCAGGACGATCTGATCGACAGCCCGAAGCGCCGCCGCCTGCTGATCGAAGCGCTGCATCACCGCCTGAATGAAGTCGAGCGCCGCCGCGACGCCGCGGACCGCGAGCGCGATGAGAAAGTCGGCGAGCTGTTGCGCGCGGGAAGACAGGCGGTCGAAGCGTTCGCTGCGGATTTCGAGCGCGTGTTCGATCTGCGCAAGCGCGCGCGGCGCCTGCTCGAAAAACACACGCGCGAGGACAACATTCGCTTCGATGCGTTCGCACGCGTCTCGCACGTCACGGACGCGACCGACTGGCGCATCGAATATCCCTTCGCGGTGCTCTCGCCCGACAGCGAGAACGAGATTCCGGCGCTCGTGCGCACGTGCATCGAGCTTGGGCTCACGATCATTCCGCGCGGCGGCGGCACCGGCTACACCGGCGGCGCGATTCCGCTCACGCCTTTGTCGGTCGTCATCAACACGGAAAAGCTCGAAGCGTTGAGCGCCGTCGTGCCGACGCAGCTGCCCGGCGTCGAGGGCGACGTGCCGACGATCTTCACCGAAGCGGGCGTCGTGACCCGCCGCGTGTCCGATGCTGCCGAGCGCGCTGGTTACGTGTTCGCCGTCGATCCGACCTCGGCGGATGCCTCCTGCATCGGCGGCAATGTCGCGATGAATGCGGGCGGCAAGAAAGCTGTGCTGTGGGGCACCGCCGTCGACAATCTCGCCTGGTGGCGCATGGTCGATCCCGAAGGCAACTGGCTCGAGATCACGCGCATCGGCCACAACCGCGGCAAGATCCATGAAGTCGACGTCGCGACCTTCGAGCTCGTGTGGAAGGACGGGCGCGAGCCCGCCGAAAAGGCGCGCGTGCTGCGCACGGAGCGCGTCGAGATCGAAGGCCGCAAGTTCCGTAAGACCGGCCTCGGCAAAGACGTCACCGACAAATTCCTCGGCGGCCTGCCGGGCGTGCAGAAAGAAGGCTGCGACGGGCTGATCACTTCAGCGCGCTGGGTGCTGCATCGGATGCCGAAGCACATCCGCACCGTGTGCCTGGAATTCTTCGGTCACGCGCGCCATGCGATTCCGTCGATCGTCGAGATCAAGAACTATCTCGACCACGATGCGCGCGGCAGCGGCGTGCAGCTCGCCGGCCTCGAGCATCTCGATGAGCGCTACCTGCGCGCGGTCGGCTACGCGACGAAATCGAAGCGCGGCACGCTGCCGAAGATGGTGCTGCTCGGCGACATCGTCGGCGATGACGAAGACGCCGTGGCGCGCGCGACGTCGGAAGTCGTGCGGCTTGCGAACGGCCGCTCGGGCGAGGGCTTCATCGCCGTCAACCCGGACGCACGCAAGAAGTTCTGGCTCGACCGCTCGCGCACCGCCGCGATCGCGCGCCACACGAACGCATTCAAGATCAACGAAGACGTCGTGATTCCGCTCGATCGCATGGGCGATTACACCGACGCGATCGAGCGCATCAACATCGAGCTGTCGTTCAAGAACAAGCTCGCGATGATCCGCGAGCTGCGCGCGTACTTCGACGGCGAGCTCGAGCTCGGCAAGGTCGACGATCCGGACATGGAGCGCGTCTCGCGCGAGGAATTGCTCGGCGACCGGCAGATCCAGGCACAGCAGGTGATCGCCGCGACCCAGGCGCGCTGGCAATACCTGTTCGAAAACCTCGATACGCGGCTGCGCGATGCGCTGCCTCAATTGCTGAAGCTCGGCTTCGAGCCCGTGCGGAGCGATTTCGAAACGCGCCTTGCGCAGGAGCCGAATGCGACGCTGTTCGATCTCGTGCAGGACCGCTCGATCCGAACGTCATGGAAGACGGAGGTGCGCGCGCACTTGCGCCGCCTGTTCGTCGGCGGTCCGTTCGTTCCGGTGCTCCAGCAGGTGGAGTCGATTCATAAGCGCGTCTTGCGCGGCCGCATGTGGGTCGCGCTGCACATGCACGCCGGCGACGGCAACGTGCACACGAACATTCCGGTGAACTCCGACGATTACGAGATGCTGCAGGAGGCGAATCGCGCGGTCGAGCGCATCATGAAGATCGCGCGCAACCTGAACGGCGTGATCTCGGGCGAGCACGGCATCGGCATCACGAAGCTCGAGTTCCTGACGGACGAGGAGACGGTCGACTTCCGCCGCTACAAGGAGCGTGTCGATCCCGAGGGCCGCTTCAACCGCGGCAAGCTCCTGCCCGGCGGCGATCTGCGCAACGCGTATACGCCGAGCTTCAATCTGATGGGCCACGAGTCGCTCATCATGCAGCAGTCGGACATCAATTCGATCTCCGATGCGATCAAGGACTGCCTGCGCTGCGGCAAGTGCAAGCCGGTGTGCGCGACGCACGTGCCGCGCGCGAACCTGCTCTATTCGCCGCGCAACAAGATTCTCGCGACCTCGCTGCTGATCGAGGCATTCCTGTACGAGGAGCAGACGCGCCGCGGCGTATCGATCCGTCACTTCGACGAGTTCTCGGACGTCGCGGATCACTGCACGGTCTGTCACAAGTGCGTGACGCCGTGCCCGGTGAACATCGACTTCGGCGATGTCTCGATGGCGATGCGCGATCTGCTGCGCCGCATGGGCAAGAAGCGCTTCAATGCCGGCACGGCCGCCTCGATGTTCTTCCTCAACGCGACCAATCCCGAGACGATCAAGCTCACGCGCAAGGTGATGCTCGACTGGGGCTTCAAGGCGCAGCGCCTCGGGCACAACGCGCTCAAGGCGTTCGCGAGCGCGCAGACGAAGCGCCCGCCCGCGACGACCGGCAAGCCGCCGGTGAAAGAACAGATCGTGCATTTCGTGAACAAGAAAATGCCGGGCGGACTGCCGAAGCGCACGGCGCGTGCGCTGCTCGACATCGAGGATCGTCACTACGTGCCGATCATTCGCGATCCGAAGGCGACGACGACGGAGTCGGAGGCGGTGTTCTATTTCCCGGGCTGCGGCTCCGAACGCCTGTTCTCGCAGGTCGGGCTCGCGACCCAGGCGATGCTGTGGCATGTCGGCGTGCAAACCGTGCTGCCGCCGGGCTATGTGTGCTGCGGTTATCCGCAGCGCGGCTCGGGGCAGTTCGACAAGGCCGAGCAGATGATCACGGACAACCGCGTGTTGTTCCATCGCGTCGCGAACACGCTCAATTATCTCGACATCAAGACGGTCGTCGTGAGCTGCGGCACCTGCTACGACCAGCTGCAGGGCTACAAATTCGACGAGATCTTCCCGGGCTGCCGGATCATCGACATCCACGAGTTCCTGATGGAGCGCGGCGTGAAGCTCGAAGGCGTGACCGGCGTGCGCTACATGTATCACGACCCGTGTCACACGCCGATCAAGAGCTACGATCCGCTCAAGGTCGTGAACACGCTCATGAACGAACAGCAGAACGGCAAGATCGAAAAGAACGACCGCTGCTGCGGAGAGTCGGGCACGTTCGCGGTCACGCGTCCGGACGTCGCGACGCAAGTGCGCTTCCGCAAGGAGCGCGAGATCCGCATCGGCGCCGAGAAGGTGCGCGCCGATGGCTTCAAGGGCGATGTGAAGGTGCTGACGTCGTGTCCGTCGTGCTTGCAGGGATTGAAACGCTACAACGACGACGCGAACGTCGATGCCGACTACATAGTCGTAGAGATCGCGAAGCACGTGCTCGGCGCGGAGTGGCTGCAGAATTACGTGCGCAGCGCGAACAACGGCGGCATCGAGCGAGTGCTGGTCTGAGGCTTCGTCGTCCCGACGCAAGTCAGGACCGCCTCCGGCAACGTGCATCCCACGTCGTCCCGACGCAAGTCGGGACCGCATCAGGCAACGTGCCAAAGGCGATTCCGACTTACGTCGGAATGACGGGGGAAGTGATGTGCCGATGGCGATTCCGACTTGCGTCGGAATGACGGAAGGTCGCGCGATTCGCGACTAACCACGCCCGTCGGTCCCGAAGTACACTCCCGCGCTCCGACGAACCGAGGTGACTCACCATGACGCAAGATCTACACGGTGATATCGCGAACGTTTTGGGGCGCACCGAGCTGTCGCGGCGCGCCATGGTCGTCACGAGTCTTGCCGCTGGATTCGCGATCGCCGTCCAGCCCGTGGCCGCTGCGACGATCACGACGAGCGACGAAGGCCTCACGGCCGGCGAAGTGAAGGTTCCCGTCGGCGATCAAAAGATTCCCGTCTATCGCGCGATGCCCAACAAGGGCGGGCCGTTTCCGGTCGTGCTCGTCGTGCAGGAAATTTTCGGCGTCCACGAGCACATCAAGGACATCTGCCGGCGCTTTGCGAAGCTCGGCTATTTCGCGATCGCGCCCGAGCTGTATGCGCGCCAGGGCGATGTTTCCAAGCTCAAGTCCATCGATGAGATCCGGCCGATCGTCGCGAAGGTGCCCGATGAGCAAGTGCTGGGCGATCTCGATGCGTGCGTCGAATTCGCGACCGAAAGCGGCAAAGGCGATGTCACGCGGCTCGGCATCACCGGCTTCTGCTGGGGCGGACGCATCGTGTGGCTGTACGCCGCGCACAGCAAGCAGCTCAAGGCCGGCGTCGCGTGGTACGGCCGGCTCGTCGGCGAGCCCACTGAGCTCACGCCGAAAAATCCGATCGATATCGCCGCCGACCTGAAAGCACCCGTGCTCGGCTTGTATGCCGGCAAGGATCAGGGCATTCCGCTCGAGTCGGTCGAGAAGATGCGCGAGGCATTGAAGAAAGCGAAGGTGCCGACGCAAATCATCGTGTACCCGGATGCGCAGCACGGCTTTCACGCCGACTATCGCCCGAGCTACAACGAAGCCGATGCGAAGGACGGCTGGAACAGGCTGCAGGCGTGGTTCAAGCAGCACGGAGTCGCCTGAGCCGATCGGAACCCAAGCTCCGCTGCGAGCGTTCCCCCGACAGTTTCGGCGGGGCAGCCATGGCGGAGCAGCGCGACGTATCTTCCATCCTCGAACCCGGGCGTAATTGCTGGCGTCTCGCGCACGCAGATCAAGCCGCGTTCATCATCGATGCCGATGCGTATTTCAAGGCGTTCGTCGCGGCCGCCGAGCAGGCGCAGCGTTCGATCCTGATCACCGGCTGGGATTTTCACAGCCGCACGCGGCTTCTCTGCGACGAGCACGGCGAGAACTGCCTCGAGCTGGGCGACTTCCTCAATCGGCTCGCGAAGCGGCGTCCGCTGCTGTCGATCCACATCTTGATCTGGGACTACCCGATGATCTTCGGGTTGGACCGCGAGTGGGCGCCGCTGTCGGGCTTCGGCTGGAAACCGCATCGGCGCGTGCATTTTCGCTACGACAACACGCATCCGGTCAGCGGCTCGCATCACCAGAAGCTCGTCGTCATCGACGATGCGGTCGCCTTCTGCGGCGGCATCGATCTCACGTGCCGGCGCTGGGATACGTGCGCGCACGCGGCCGGCGATGTGCGACGTGTGATGCAAGGAACGCCGTATCCGCCGTTTCATGATCTCGTGATGGCCGTCGATGGCGACGCGGCGCGCAGCCTCGGCGATTTGATTCGCACCCGCTGGCGGCGCGCGACGGGCGAGACGCTCGAGCCGGTCGCCGCGAAGCGCGGCAAGTCCTGGCGGCGCATCGGCCGCCGAGCGCTGCCGAATGCTCGATGGCCGCAGAACTTGCGCGCGAGCGTCACGGACGTCGACGTCGCCATCGCGCGCACCGAGCCCGCGGTGAACGACCACCACGGCGTGCACGAAGTCGAGACGCTGTATCTGGACATGATCGCGGCCGCGAAGCGCAGCATCTACATCGAGAATCAATACTTCACCGCCGAGAAGATCGGCGCCGCGCTCGCGGCGCGTCTGGCGGAGCAAGACGGGCCCGAGGTCATCATCGTGCTGCGCGAGCTGAGCCACGGCTGGCTCGAAGAGGTCACGATGCAGACGCTGCGCACGCGCTTGATCGCGCAATTGCGTGCGGCGGATCGTTACGGGCGCTGCCGCGTGTTGTTTCCGTTCATCGCGGGACTCGCGCCCGGCACGTGCATCGACGTGCACTCGAAGCTGATCATCGTCGATGACGATTACCTGCGCATCGGCTCGGCGAACATCGCGAATCGCTCGATGGGCCTGGATTCCGAATGTGATCTTGCGATCCACGCTGACCGCGCCGAAGTTCGCACCGCGATCCAGGCGCTGCGCTGCGAGCTGCTTGCGGAGCACTTGGGCGCGCAGCCGAGCGACGTGCAGCTCGCGGTGGAACGTACGGGCTCGCTGCGCGGCGCGATCGAAGCGCTGCATCGCGACGACCGCACGCTCAAGCCGGTCGAAGCGACGGCCGACGTATCGCCCGCGGTGCTGAACATGATCAGCGTCGCCGATCCGGAGCGGCCCGTCGAATTGCAGACGCTGATGAAGATTCTGAGCCCGGACATCGCGCCGAGCCGCCCGGCGAGCCGCACGTGGCTCAAGATCGCGGCGTCGATTGCCGTCATCGCGGGCCTCACGGCGATGTGGAAATTCACGCCGCTGTCGTACTGGCTGGACGCGGATCGAGTCACGCAATGGGCTCGGGATTTCGGTGATCGGCCTTGGGCGCCGATCCTGGTGATGGCGGCGTACACGCCCGCATGCATCCTGATGTTCCCGCGTCCGGTGATCACGCTGTTCGCCGTCGTCGCCTTCGGGCCTTGGCTCGGCTTCGTCTACGCGATGCTAGGAATCGAATTCGCCGCGTGGCTCACGTACGTCGCGGGCAAGCGGTTCAGCCGCGAAACCGTGCGCCGCGTGGCCGGCCACAATCTCACTCGCATCATCGACGTGATGCGACGCCGCGGCTTGATTGCGATGACGGCGCTGCGGCTCGTGCCGCTCGCGCCGTTCTCGGTCGAGGGCGTCGTCGCGGGCGCCGTGCACATCAAGCTGTGGCATTTCATGCTGGGCACGGCCATTGGCCTCTTGCCCGGCACGCTCGCCGCGACGATCCTGAGCGATCAGTTGCAGGCCGCGCTCAAGGATCCTGGCGATGTGAATTACTGGCTCATCGCCGGTGCGGTCCTGCTGATGGCGCTCGCGACCTGGTTCGTGCGGCGCTGGCTGATCACCTCGTCCAACTCCGCCTCTGCCGATCATGACCTCGAACGCGCCCGCGCCGCGTGAATGGAAACCGGTGCGGCCGGGTCGGCTCGCGGTAGGTTCCTACAATCTGCACAGCTGCGTCGGCTTGGATCGCAAGTGCAGCCCTGCGCGCATCGCCGCCGTGCTGCGCGAGCTCGATTGCGATCTTTATGCGCTGCAGGAGGTCGACAATCAGCCCGGCATGCACGAAGAGTCGATGCAGCTCGAGTATCTGTCGAAGGTCATGGAGATGGCGGCGGTGCCCGGGATGCGGCTCGTGCGTCACACGGGCGAGTACGGCAATGCGATCCTGACGCGGCTGCCGATCAAGAGCGTGCGGCGGCACGATCTGAGCTACTCGCGGGCGGAGCCGCGCGGCGCGATCGATGTGGAGTTGGATCTCGGCGGGCAATCATTGCGCGTCATCGCGACGCACCTGGGCCTCAGGCGCTCGGAGCGGCGCTTCCAATGGCGCAGGCTCATGGTCGCGATCGCCGAGGGCTCGATGGAGATGCCGCTGATCGTGCTGGGCGACATGAACGAGTGGTATCGCGGCGCGACCACGCTGCGCGAAGCGCACCTGACGTTCGGCGAGCCGCCGGCGCCGGCTGGATTTCCTTCGTTCGCGCCGTTTCTCGCCCTGACGCGCATCTGGGTTCGGCCGCCGCTTGCGATCGAATCGATCGTCGCGCATCGCAGCGAGCTCACGCGCAGGGCATCGGATCATCTGCCGTTGAAGGCGGTGTTGGATCTCGCGAAGCTGCACGCGTAATGCAGCTCTTTTGAAGCGCGCATGGGGCGCATGCTTGCGTGCGCTTCCCTCACCCCCAGCCCTCTCCCTTCGGGAGAGGGGGTCAACTGTGCGCCTTCAGGATTCTGGCTTTGCTGGCTTCGTATTCGGCCTCGCTCAGCGCGCCGAGCTCGCGCAGCCGATGATGCTCGCGCATTTCATCGCGCAGCCATTGTTGCTTCGCCTGCGGTCGTGCCGCTTTGGCCGCGGCGATGTCCTTGATCATCGCGACGAAGAAGCTCTTGCCGCCCTTCGTGCTGCCCAGACCTCCGAGTACGTCGACGAGCACGGCGCCGCCATGGACGCTCGTGAACGTGAGTGATTCAGACGTGCTGCGAACGCCGTAAAACGCCGCGCCGAGTGCGCCCGCGACTGCGACGCAGGCGCCGATGAATGCGGGGCTTGCGAACATCGAAGGCGCGGAGGCGGCAAACCACACCGCGGCGGCGGCGCCGGCCAGCAGCATCAGGCTCGAGGCAAACCAGATCCATGCGATGCGGCGCACGCGCACGGGCTGCGAATTGAGGAAGCGCAGATCGATCGAGTATTTGAGCGGCGGCTTGCGGGCGCGCGTCGTGTGAACTTGCAGGTAGTGCTCGTCCAGGAGCGCAAGCTCGGTCGAGCACTTGCGCATCGAGCTGTGCAACGCGAATTTGACGCGCACCTTGCGATGGGGAGGGCGCATGGCCGCGGCGACATAATCGGTATCGGCTTCGATCGAAATATGCTCGGCGCGCGCGGCGGCGGCCGTGCTGCGGCCCGACGGAGTCATTACCGATGCGTTCACGAGTCAGCCCTGACGATGTGGGGTTCGAAGCCGTGCCCGAGCATTGCTGACAGGCGCTCGGATGCTAGGACTTCGCCGCGCGAAGCGAATGAGAGCTGCGTCACACTCGCTTGAACTGAGCCGTCGCGCTTCGCGCAACTTCAGGGATTCACCTCTCCCGAAGGGAGAGGTCGCGCGCAGCGCGGGTGAGGGCGAGAACGCCGCGCTCGCGCGGCGGAAAAAAAAGCGCGCACTCCCTCGCCCCGGTCCTTTCCTTCCGGGAGAGGGAGAGCTACTGCCGGCCGTCGATGAAGCGCAGAAACTCCGCGCGCGTGCGCGCGTCTTCGCGGAATGCGCCGAGCATCTTGCTCGTGACCATCGAGACGGCGCGCTTGTGCACGCCGCGCGTGGTCATGCATTGATGCGTGGCATCGATGACGACGCCCACGCCGCGCGGCTTCAGTACGTCCGCGATGCACGATGCAATTTGCGCCGTGAGCTTCTCCTGCACTTGAAAGCGCCGCGCATAGCCGTCGACGACGCGCGCGAGCTTGCTGATGCCGACCACCTTGTTCGTGGGCAGGTAACCCACGTGCGCGCGGCCGATGATCGGCGCCATGTGATGCTCGCAGTGGGATTCGAATTCGATGTCGCGCAGGACGATCATTTCGTCATAGCCCGCGACTTCCTCGAACGTGCGGCGCAGATAATCCGCAGGATCGGTCAAATAGCCCGAAAACCAATCGCGATACGCGCGCACGACGCGCCTTGGCGTGTCGCGCAAGCCTTCGCGCGCCGGATTCTCGCCAGCCCACAGCAACAGCGTGCGCACGGCGTCCTCGGCTTGTTCTTGCGACACTTTGGCGCTCGCGGCGGGCGCCGGCTTCGACTTGTTCGTCGTCGGTTTGCGAGTGGCCATGATCAGCGGGATACCTCGTCGAAGTGCGGCCAGGCGTCGCCTGGGAAGCGAAGGGCGCGTAGTGTAGCCCGGCTCATGCCGCGCCCGGACCGCGCTACTGTCAAAAGGGCGCCGCCCCGCAGGCGGCCTCGGTATTACTATCGCGCGCGTCAGTCTTACGGAGCCCCCAATGCGTCGACTCATTCTGTCGTTGTTCGTGCCCGGCCTCGTGCTGGCGGGCGGTGCGCGCGCGGAGATCGTGAATGCGGGGCCGAACGGCTTCAACATCCGGCATGTCGTCGATGCGCCGAACGTCGCGCCTCCGGTCGTGTGGGCCGCGCTTGCGGACATCGGAAAATGGTGGGATCCGGAGCACACCTATTCGGGCGACGCGCGCAATCTCACGCTCGATCCCGTCGTGCGCGGCTGTTTCTGCGAAAAGACAAGCTTGTACGCGGGCATCGAGCACGGGACGGTCGTCTACGCGCAGCCCGCGAAGACGCTGCGATTGATCGGCGCGCTCGGGCCGCTGCAGGAATTCGGCGTCACGGGCAGCCTCACGTGGCAGATCGATGCGGCGGCCGGCGGGTCGCGCATCACCATGACTTACAATGTGGGCGGCTATGCGGATCGGCCGTTGTCGGATTGGGCGCCGATCGTGGATGAGGTGCTCGCCGTCCAGGCGCAGCGGCTCGGGCGGTTCGTGACGAGCGGCTCGCCGGCCGCGCCGAAGACGGAACCCAAGCCCGAGGCGAAACCCTAACGGCATCGCCTGACTGAAATCCTCCGGCCCAAGTCCAAGATCGCCGCCGATGCGCGGCTCTGCCGTGCCGGAACTCACCCTGTAACCGGGCGTTTTTGCCCGGCAGTAACGCAAAGAGGTTGTCTCATGCGCATTCGTCATTGGCTCACCGTGGGCGTCGCCTGCTGCCTCGCCGCGTGTCAAACCGTCCAGACGACGAATCCCGGCGCCGTTGGTGTGAATCGCAAACAACACATGCTCGTGTCGGAGGAGCAGGTGGAGGAGGGCTCGAAGGTCGCGTACGACCAGGAGCTCGAGAAGGCGCGCAAGGCCGGCGAGCTCAACACGAATCAGCAGACGTACAAGCGCATCCAGGCGATCTCGCAGCGTTTGATTCCTCAGACGGCCGTGTTCCGCCCCGATGCAGCCCAATGGAAATGGGAAGTGAACGTGCAGACGACCGATGACGTGAACGCCTACTGCATGCCCGGCGGCAAGATCATGGTGTACACGGGCTTGATCGATAAGCTGCAGGCGAGCGATGCAGAGCTTGCGGCGGTGATCGGCCACGAAATCGCGCATGCGCTGCGCGAGCACTCGCGCGAGCGTCTGTCGCGCGCTTACGCCGAACAGATCGCGCTCGCGGGCATTGCGGTCGCGACGGGAGCGGGCGCGTCGACGATGCAGCTCGCAAGCCAGATCTCCGCGGTCACGTTTCAGCTGCCGCACAGCCGCGAGCAGGAGGCCGAGGCCGATCGCATCGGGCTCGAGCTGATGGCGCGCGCGGGCTACGACCCGAACGCCGCGGTGTCGCTGTGGCAGAAGATGGGGAAGGTCGGCGGCGGCGGTCCTCCCGAATTCCTGAGCACCCATCCCTCGGGCGAGTCGCGGATCCGGGATTTGCAGGCGGCGATTCCGCGCGTGGAGCCGCTGTATCAGCAGGCGGTGCATTAGCGCGCCTCAGTCATCCCGACGCAAGTCGGGATCGCCGCCGGCACCGTCATCCCGTCATCCCGACGCAAGTCGGGATCGCCTTCGGCACCGTCATCCCGTCATCCCGACGCAAGTCGGGATCGCCTTCGGCACCGTGCCAGATGCGGTCCCGACTTGCGTCGGGACGACGAGGGCTCACACGAACAGCGCCACCACCGCGATCACGATCGCGATCGCCATCCCGGCCGTCAGCCACAGCACGCGATTGCGCAGGTCGACGGCCAATTTCGTGAGCACCGACAACTGCTCGGCCATCTGGCTCACGAGCTCGGCCTGGCGCCGCTCGTTCTCCTCGAGCGCCGCGATGCGCGCCACGATCTCGTTCTGTGCGTGGGGCACGCCCGGCTCGATCGGCTCGCGCTTGTTCTTCCGCAGCAGCTCGCGGGACACGTCGACGATCGACGGCACGAGTTGCACGATCTGCAGCCAAGGAACGGCCATGAACACCTCTCTTTGGAACCGTCGCGACAGCCTAGCAAACGGGCGGCGGCTCACCGCCCATAACGCACGAGAGCCGGCCTTCGGCATGGCGAACCGGTACTCCCGGTGTCATGCGCGCCGTACTCGAAAGGCCGACCTGCCAACGCATGATCCGAACCCTGAGAAACTCGGCCCGCCATCGACAGCGGCCCAACCCGAACGCGAGAATGGGGGCATTGCTGTTTAACCATTCTTGGCACCTCGAACCAGATCGATATGCCAAGGTCCGGCGCGTTTCGACCGCGCGCGACAACAACAATTTTCAGGGTGATTGCGACATGACAATGCCGGCTTCATTGCTGATCGTGGACGATGACCGCGAGCTGGGCCAGATGCTGACCGAATACCTCACCGGCGAAGGCTTCCAGGTTTCGCTCGTTCGCGACGGCGCGGAAGCACTCGAGCGGCTGACGGACCAGTCGCATCCGTACGATCTCGTGATCCTCGATGTGATGCTGCCGTCCCTGAGCGGGTTCGAGGTGCTGCGCCGGCTGCGCCACTCCCTGTCCGTTCCCGTCGTGATGCTCACGGCGCATGGCGCCGATGTCGACCGCATCGTCGGCCTGGAGCTGGGGGCCGACGACTACCTCGCGAAGCCGTTCAATCCGCGTGAGCTGGTCGCGCGCGTCCGTGCCGTGCTGCGGCGCTTCTCCTCGCGCGACACCGATACGCCGAACCATCCCGTGAGCGTCGGGCCGCTGCGCCTGGATCCCGCAACGTTCGATGTCACCTTGAATGGCCAGTCGGTGCGGCTCACCGGGACGGAGCTGCGCCTGCTCGAAGTCTTGATGCGCTCGGTCGGCCAGGTGCAATCGCGCGAATCGCTCACCGAACGGGTGCTCGGCCGCCGTCTCACGCCGTATGACCGCAGCATCGACACGCACGTGAGCAACCTGCGCCGCAAGCTCGGCCTGGGCGAAAACGGCCTGCCGGAGATTCGCAGCATCCGCGGCGCGGGTTACGTGCTCATTGCCACCGGTGAGGCCCGAGGCGAGCCGCGCGCGTGAGAACGCTGTTCATTCGAATCTTCCTGTCCTTCTGGGCAGCGATGTTGCTCGTGCTGCTGTCGACCGCGGCCGTCGCCTGGTATCGCTTCAGCCAGGTGCGCACGCTCGATCGGAACGAGCTCGCGCAACAGGCTTCGATGCGCTTGCACAAGGACGGCATCGAGGGATTGCGCAGCTGGATCGACGAGGTGCAGGAGATCTACATCGGCAGCACCGTCTACGTCGTCGATTACACCGGCGTCGACATCCTCGGCCGTACGCTCCCCGAGCGCCTGATGAGCTACGTGCGCCGTCTCGAGCGGGCCGGATTGCTGAACAAAGGCGTGCCGCGCGATCGCGAGCCGAATCCGCTGCTCCTCACGCCGCAGTTCTTCGATCGCGACGACAGCGTCTATACGATTCTCGTCGACTCGTCCGTCGGTCCATGGGGCGTGCTCAATACGCCGGACATACGCGCGATGCTCGTGATCTTCGCGCTCGCGATCAGCGGCCTCGTGTGCTGGTGGCTCGCGCATTACGTGAGCAAGCCGGTCGAGCGTCTGCAGTTGAGCGTGCGGTCGATCTCGGCGGGCAACCTGGATTCGCGCGTGGGCGATGAGTTTTCGCGCCGTCACGACGAGCTCGGCGTGCTCGCGCGCGACTTCGACACGATGGCGGATCACGTTCGCACGTTGATCGCCTCGAAGGAGTCGCTGCTGCGGGCGATGTCGCACGAGCTGCGCTCGCCGCTCGCCCGGTTGCGCGTCGCGTTGAGCCTCGCCCGGCGCGGCAGCGACGTCGGGCGGCAGTTCGACCGCATCGAGCTCGAGGCGGAACGGCTCGACGTCATCATCGGCCAGATGTTGCAGCTGTCGCACTTGCGCGCGATGGAGCCGACGTTGACGCGCGTGCCCGTCGATCTGACGACGCTGCTGACGGAAGTCGTCGAAGACGCGCGCATCGAGGCGAATGCGGCGAACAAGAACGTCGCATGGACGCCGACGCTCAGCGTCGAGATCGAAGGCGACCACGATCTGATGCGCAGCGCGATCGAGAACGTGCTGCGCAATGCCGTGCGGTTCACGCGCGAGGGCACGTCGGTGGAAGTCTCGATGTCGCGCAACGGCGGCGAGACGTGCATCGTCATCGACGATTTCGGGCCCGGCGTTCCCGATGGCGAGCTCGAGAAGATTTTCGAGCCGTTCCATCGCGTGGCCGAATCGCGCGACCGCGATTCCGGCGGCACGGGCCTCGGGCTTGCGATCACCTCGCGCATCGTGAACCTTTACGGCGGCGTGGTGAAAGCGCGCAATCGGGAAGGCGGCGGCTTGAGCGTGGAGATCAGGCTGCCGGTCGCGGCCTGAGGCCTCCGCCCTAACGTCATCCCGACGCACGTCGGGATCGCCATTGGCACCATCTGCGAAATCTCCCTGAACGACGATCCCCGGCTCCCTGCCAATTGCGGTTCCGACTTGCGTCGGGACGACGCGGGTCAGTGGTGCATCCGCGTCGCGCGCTGCGCCAGCGCGTGATTGCGCAACAACTGAGCTCGACCGCGCACCTGGCGAATCTCTTCCTCGGACACCGCCGGCCCCTGTCCCGATAGCAGCCGGCCTTGCATATCGAATTGCAGATCCGCCTCGCCGCTGCCCGTGAGCATTGCGCCTCGGTAGTGAAGCAGGCGCGCACCTTTGAATTCGTATTCAGCCGCGACCGTCGCCTGCGCGACGTGGCGGTGCTCGACGATGCGTGAGAGCTGATCGCCCTCGAAGTGCGCCGCATATTCGGCGGCGGTGTCACCCCTGCCGATCTTCGCGCGCAATACGTCCGCGCTCTCAGCCGCGAGAGGTTGCAGCGAGCCAGCTGCAGCGTCCGATGAAGCCGCGCGTTGTGATTCCGGCGTCTTCGAGCACCCCGCGATAAGTAGCGCGGCGAGCAGCAATGCAACGGGTTTCGAACTACGCATCGTGGTCATGGCACTTGCTATGCGTCGTGGTGTCGCGACATGCGCTGAACATAACAAAGGAAAGCGAACCGAAATGGCGCAGCGGCGGAACGTTGCCACAGCGCCGTCGCGCCTCGCCAGCAATTTCTCCGCATGCGGCTTCGCGAACGTGATGCAGCTCACGAGCCGCATTGTGCGCATCCTCTAGGCTCCCGGCGCTCGTGCTTGAGGCAAGCACAACAAGGAGAAAGATGATGAGCGCAGCAACTCCAACCGGCGGACCGGTGCGTCGGCCAGCTCCTCAGGCACGCCCTGCGTCGCCTGCGCCGGTGCCGCGTCCTGCGTTCGCCGCCGGGTTCGATGAGGATGAGCCCGAGTTTCGTCTCCATCTCAACGACATTCCTCGCCAGCGTGCGTCCATGGATGTCGAAGGATTGAAGCCGACGTTGTTGAGCCGCCTGTTCGATCTCATCGCCCCGCTCAAGTGACGCGCGCCGCGCGCGTCATCCCGACGGAAGTCGGGATCGCCGTCGGCACCTCCGTCGTTCCGACGGAAGTCGGAACCGCGATTGGGATGGTCGTAGCAATTGCGGTCCCGACTTGCGTCGGGACGACGAGGTGGAGGCTTGCGCGCAGCATCATCCGCGAAGCATCTTACGTAGATGCCGTCCACATCCCATTCCCGCGCGCCATTCCGGATCCTTCTTTTCACCTTGCTCGCGTTCGCCACCTCGGCCGGCGCCGAGCAGCGCTTCGACTCGCCGCAAGGGGACGTCGAGCACGCCGTCGCGCTCATGGTCGAGCGGCTCGAGCTGATGCGTCCGGTCGGCTTGTGGAAGAAGCAGCACCAAATGGCCATTCAGGACGTCGCTCGCGAAAACCAGGTGCTCGACGCGACCGTTCGCGATGCGCAGCGCCTCGGGATTGCGCCCGAGGGCGCGCGCCGCCTGTTCGCGCTGCAGATCGAGCTGGCGCGCAAGATTCAGCAGCGTGTCGTCGATTCGCCGCAAACCACGAGCGAGCCAGTGCGCGATTTGAGCTCTGACCTCAGGCCCGCGCTCGATCGCATCGGCAAGGAATTGCTGATCGCGCTGTATCTCGCGCTTCCCGAGCTCGAGCGCAGCGATTTCCGCGCCGAATATGGCTCGCTCGCGAATCGTTTCGCACATATCGACATCGACGCGAGCGACGCCCGCGCGCTGCTCGATTCTCTGAGCACTTTGCGGCGCACGCCGATGCCGACGCTCCAACGAATCCAGGCGAGCGGTGTGTTGCGTGTCGGCATGACCGGCGACTACGCGCCCTTCAGCGTCGAGCGAAACGGCACGCTGAGCGGCGTCGATGTGCTCGAAGCGATCGAGCTCGCAAAAGCGCTCGGCGCGACGCCGCATTTCGTCCGCACGACGTGGTCTACCTTGATGGATGACTACGCCGCAGGCCGTTTCGACATCGCCATGGGCGGCATCAGCATCACCGCCGACCGCGCCGCGCAGGCCATGTTCTCGATTCCTTATCATCAGGGCGGCAAGACGCCGATCGTCCGCTGCGGCACGCAGGCGAAATTCGACACGCTCGCGGAGATCGATCGACCCGACGTGCGTGTCATCGTCAATCCTGGCGGCACGAACGAGCGTTTCGCACGCGATCGATTGCAGCACGCGCGGATCACGATGCATCCGGACAACCGCACGATCTTCGATGAGATTGCGGCCGGGCGAGCCGACGTCATGATCACCGACGACGTCGAAGTCGAGCTGCAGGCGCGCAAGGACCCACGGCTGTGTCGCGCGACCCCGGGCGCATTCACTCAGAGTGAAAAGGCGCTGTTGCTGCCGCGCGATGAGGCATGGCGCACCTACGTCGACGGCTGGTTGAAGAACGAATTGGCGAGCGGCGCCTTCGGCCGCCGGCTCGAAGCCGAGATCGGCCCGGCACGACAGTAGGTAGGCCGGTGGTCGGCCGCAATTCGCCGGCATCGCATGTTGCGCGGCGCGCGGGCAGGTATGCTGCCGCGCGTTCGAGGCTCTGATCGGTTCACATTCTGTCGGGAGGTTTACGGAAGATGGGCTGGATCATTCTTGGCGTCATCGTTCTGGTGATCGTGTTTTTCATCTCGATCTATAACCGCCTCGTGAGCGGGCGCAATGCCTATAAAAACGCCTTTGCGCAGATCGATGTGCAGCTCACGCGTCGTCACGATCTCATTCCGAATCTCGTCGAAACCGCGAAGGGCTACATGAAGCACGAGCGCGAAACGCTCGAAGCCGTCATCGCCGCGCGCAACCAGGCCGTCAGCGGCTTGAAGAATGCCGTCGCGAATCCTGGCGATCCTGGCGCGGTCCAGCAGCTCTCGGGTGCGGAAAATGCCTTGTCAGGCGCGCTCGGCCGTTTGTTCGCGCTCGCCGAAGCGTATCCGGACCTGAAGGCGAATCAGAACATGATGCAGCTCTCGGAGGAGCTGACCTCGACCGAAAACAAAGTGTCGTTCGCGCGCCAGGCCTTCAACGATGCGGTGATGGGCTACAACAACACGCGCGAGATGTTCCCGAACAGCATCATCGCGAACATGTTCGCGTTCGCGCCCGCGCAGCTGCTCGAAATCGAATCGCCGGAAAAGCGCGCGGTGCCGCAGGTGAAGTTCTGAGGGCGACGGGCGACGCCCGTCGCCAGCGAAGCTCATGAATTTCTTCCAGCGCCAGGCCCAAACACGGCGGCTGTCGCGGCAGCTCGTCGTGTTGTTCGTCATCGCGGTGATCGCGGTCGTCGTCGCCGTGGACTTCGTGCTGTTCACCGCCTTCGCGTCTCTCGGGCCGGAACCCCGGGGCATCGTCATGCCCTCGGTTGAATGGATGAGGGCGCACTCGGCCCTCGTGGCGGTCACGACGCTCAGCGTCATCGGCATCATCGCGCTTGCGAGTCTCTACAAGTCCGCGCTGCTGCGCGGCGGAGGCGGCGTCGTGGCGCGCTCGCTCGGTGGCGTACGCATCGCTGCGGACACGCGCGATCCGCAGCAGCGTCGGCTGCTCAATGTCGTGGAGGAGATGGCGATTGCGGCGGGCGTGCCCATGCCCGAGGTGTATCTCCTCGAACAAGAAGCCGGCATCAATGCTTTCGCGGCGGGACAGAACCCCGCGAATGCAGCGATCGGCGTCACGCGCGGCGCGCTGACGAAGCTCAACCGTGCGGAGCTTCAAGGCGTGATCGCGCACGAGTTCAGTCACATTCTGAACGGCGACATGCGGCTCAACGTGCGGCTGATGGGCTTGCTGTTCGGCCTGCTCGTGATCGCGGTCATCGCGCGAACCGTGCTGCGTCATACGCCACGCGGGGGCGGCGGCAAGCGCGGCAGCGGTGTCGCCGTGATTCTCGTGCTCGCGCTCGTCATTTTCATCATCGGCTACGTGGGCTTGTTTTTCGGCCGCTTGATTCAAGCTGCCGTCTCGCGCAGCCGCGAATCGCTCGCGGACGCATCGGCGGTGCAGTTCACTCGCGATCCGAGCGGGCTGCGTGGCGCGCTCGTCAAGATCGGTGCGCTGAGCGGCGGCTCGCGCCTCGCGAACGCGGAGGTCGAGGAGGTCGCACACATGCTGTTCGCGCCGGGCATCGCGCGGTTTTTCGCGACGCATCCGGATCTCGAGACGCGCTTGAAGGCGATCGATCCGCAGTTCGACAAGCGCGAATTCGCCGAAGCGCAGGCGCGACTCGCGGCGGCGACGGCGGATGGTGAGGCCACAGCCGCGCCGGCGACGTCGGCGCGCGAGCGGCTGGAAGACGTCATCAATATTCCTGCGGCAGCCCAGATGGCGGCGCTCGTCGCCAATCCGACGCCCGCGCACATGGAAGTCGCGCATCGGATTCGCGAATCTCTGCCGGATACGCTCGTAACCGCGAGTCATCGGCCGGATTCCGCCCGCGCCTTGTTGTTCGCGCTGGCCTTGGAAACGGATCCGGCCGCGCGCGATGGACAGCTCTTGTATATCGGCCAGCAGCTCGGCGCCCAGGTCGCCGCCGCGACGACCGGGCTCATGACCGAAGTTGCACTGCTCGCGCCGGAGCAGCGATTGCCGGTGTTGTTGAGCTCGTTTCCGGCTTTGCGGCAGCTGACGCGCGAGGAGCGCCTGCAGCTGATGGCGTCCTTGAACGGCATGCTTCAACGCGAAGGGCGGCCTTCGCTGCAGGCCTATGCGCTGCGCAAGCTTGCGCAAGTGCATTTGCGTGATGACCTCGAAGCGCATGCGCGCATCGGCAAGCTCACGTTGAGCGCGGTCGCGCGCGAATTGCAGGTCGTGTTCGGCGTCTTGGCTCAGCAAGGCCATGCGAGCGAGACGGAAGCGCGCCGCGCGTACGAAGCTGGCTTGCATCGCCTGCTGCCGCGCGAGCGCCCGCCGTTCGCCCCGTTGACGGATTGGCAGCGCCCGATGGATGTCGCGTTGAGCCGGCTCGATGCGCTCGCTCCGCCTGCGAAGGAGCAGCTCATCGAAGGACTGACGCAGACGGTCGCGCACGACGGGAAGATGACGATCGGGGAGGCGGAAATCCTGCGGGTCGTCTGCGCGGTGTTGCATTGTCCTTTGCCGCCGCTCTTGAAGTAAGACAAGCCCTGACACCTTTTCGCGCTGGAATGAGGCACGATCGATGAAAGCGATCGGTCGTCGTTGAAGCCCGGCTTAGAATCGCCACTTCCCGATTTCCTCGCATCACGAAAGTCGGGACCGCACATTTGGCGTGGGCCGCGAAGGCTGCCGCCAGACTCCCAGACTTCACACCCCTTCGTCGTCCCGACGCAAGTCGGGACCGCAAGATGGCAGGGTGCCGAATGAGGTCCCGACTTGCGTCGGGACGACGCGGGTGTGCTTTCCGTCATCCCGGCGCAGTTACAGCAGTTATCGAAGGTCATGTCCCAATCCATCACGATCCGCGGCGCGCGCCAGAACAATCTCAAGAACCTCACCCTCGAGCTGCCGACGAACGAGCTCATCGTCGTGACCGGCGTCTCGGGCTCGGGCAAGTCCTCGCTCGTGTTCGACACGCTGTATGCGGAAGGACAGCGCCGCTACGTCGAGACGTTCTCGCCGTACGCTCGACAATTCCTCGATCGGATGGACAAGCCGCAGGTCGATCGCATCGACGGCATTCCGCCCGCGATCGCCATCGATCAGACGAATCCGGTGCGCACCTCGCGCTCGACCGTCGGCACGATGACCGAGCTCAACGATCACCTGAAGCTGCTGTTCGCACGCGCCTCGCAATTGTTCTGCAAGTGCTGCGGCGCGCCGGTACGGCGCGATACGGCGGAGAGCATCGCGGCGGAAGTCGGCGCAAGGCTGCAGGCAGCAGGTCGCAACGACGCGCGGCTGCTCGTGACGTTCCCCGTCGAAGTGCCGCACAACTTCAGCGAAGACGAAGTGCTCGCGCTGCTCAAAACGCAGGGCTACACGCGAATTCTGCAGCGCCACGTCGCAACGCCGGCGAATCACGCGCCCAAAAAGAAGGGCAAGAAGGCCACGGCGGCCGAGCCGGGCGTCGTCTTCGAGGTCATTCAAGACCGGTTGCGCTTCGATCCCGATGATCGCGCACGCCTCTGCGAAGCGCTCGAAGCTGCGCTGCGCGTCGGCCGCGGGCGCGTGAACGTGCGGACGATCGAAGGCGACGGTCGCGAAGGTCCTGAAGGAGCGATCGCGGCGAGCGCCGCGTGGCGCTTTTCCTCCGATCTGCATTGTGCGGAATGCGACATCCATTATCAGGATCCGAATCCGAGCCTGTTCTCGTTCAATTCCCCGATCGGCGCGTGCGAAAAATGCCGCGGCTTCGGCCGCACGATCGGCATCGATTTCGGCTTGATCGTGCCGGACGCCTCGAAGACCTTGAAGGGCGGTGCGGTGCGCTGCTGGCAGACCGAGTCGTACCGCGAATGCCAGGACGATCTGCTCAAGTACGCGCGCAAGCGCGGCATTCCCATCGATGTGCCCTGGTCCGAGCTGACGGAAGCGCAGCGCCAGTGGGTGCTCGAGGGCGAAGGCAGTTGGGAAGACAAGCTGTGGTACGGCGTGCGCCGCTTCTTCGCCTGGCTCGAGACGAAGGCGTACAAGATGCACATCCGCGTGTTGCTGTCGAAGTACCGCGCCTACACGCCGTGCGATGCGTGCGACGGCGCGCGCTTGAAAACGGACGCGCTGCTGTGGCGGATCGGTTCGCGCGAGCTGCGCGAGCAGATCGGCGGCACGCGTGCGTACTTTCGTCCGACCGGCACGCAATGGAACGATGCCGTGCTCGCGAGCCTGCCGGGGTTCAGCATTCACGAGGTGATGCTGTTGCCGATCGAGCGCTGTCGCGAGCTGTTCGAGCGCCTGTCGCTGCCGGCACCGATGGACGAAGCCGCCGATCTCGTCTTGCGCGAGGTGCGCAGCCGGCTCGGATTCCTGATGGATGTCGGGCTCGGTTATCTGACGCTCGATCGCCAGTCGCGCACGCTCTCGGGCGGCGAGGTGCAGCGGATCAATCTGACGACGGCGCTCGGCACTTCGCTCGTGAATACGCTGTTCGTGCTCGATGAGCCGTCGATCGGCTTGCATCCGCGCGACATGGGACGCGTCATCGAAGTGATGCGGCGTCTCAAGGAGGCCGGCAATTCGCTCGTCGTCGTCGAGCACGATCCGCAGGTGATGCAGGCCGCCGACCGCATTCTCGACATCGGCCCCGGCCCCGGCGAGCGCGGCGGCGAAATCGTGTTCTACGACACGCCCGACAAGCTGCCGCACGCGAAGCGCTCGCTCACGGCGCAATACCTGACGGGCGCCAAGCAGGTCGGCGGCGCGCGACTCGCGGACGCGAAAGAGGCGGATCGCCGCGCCTTACATGCACTTCGCGTCGTCGGCGCGCGTGAGCACAATCTCAAAGACATCGACGTCGAGCTGCCGCTGAATCGCTTGACGGTCGTTACCGGCGTGTCGGGCTCGGGCAAGTCGACGCTCGTGCAGAACATTCTGTATCCAGCGCTGCTGAAGCGCTTCGGCAAGCCGACAGAGGCACCCGGCGATCACACGAAGATCGAAGGCGCCGAGCACATCGACGGTGTCGTGATGGTCGATCAAACGCCGATCGGGCGGACCACGCGCTCGAACCCGGCGAGCTACGTCGGTGCGTTCGATGCGATCCGCAAATTGTTCGCAGCCGCGCCGCTCGCGAAAGAGCGCGGCTACACGCTCGGCACGTTCAGCTTCAATTCCGGCGAGGGCCGCTGCGCGACCTGCGGCGGCAACGGCTTCGAGCATGTCGAGATGCAGTTCTTGTCCGACGTGTATTTGCGCTGCCCGGACTGCAATGGCCGGCGCTATCGCGGCGAAGTGCTCGAGGTCACGGTCGCGCCCGAGGGCAAGCGCGCGCTCAACATCGCGGACGTGCTCGAGCTGACGGTGGCGGAGGCGCTGCAGTATTTCGCGGGCGAGCGCGAAGTGATCGCGACGCTCATGCCGCTCGCCGAAGTCGGCCTCGACTATCTGAGGCTGGGTCAGCCGGTGCCGACGCTCTCGGGCGGCGAGGCGCAGCGCCTGAAGCTGGCCGGTCATCTGGCGCAGAGCGTTGCGACGCTCGAGTCGAACAAGCGCAAGGCGGAGGCCACGAAAGCGCAGGCGTTCGGCGGCACGCTCTTCATCTTCGACGAGCCGACGACGGGCCTGCATTTCGACGATATCGAAAAGCTGCTGCGCGCGTTTAGGCGCTTGATCGCGGCGGGCCATTCGCTGCTCGTCATCGAGCACAACCTCGATGTGATCGCGGCGGCCGATTGGCTCGTGGATCTGGGGCCCGAAGGCGGCGATGCGGGCGGACGGGTCGTGTGTGTCGGCACGCCGGCGGACGTCATGCGCCACGAGCAGTCGCATACGGGCAAGGCGCTCAGGGAGTCCGCGGCGGGGTGGCAATTCGTTGCAAGCCGAACGCCGTCGACAGCGGCGTTGCAAGTGCGAGACGGCGAGCGGCCTGCCTACGCTGCGAGCGATTCCGGCTCCGCCATCCATCGCGCACCGGCGACTGGCGCGATCTCGATTCACGGTGCGCGCGAGCACAACCTCAAGAACATCGATGTCACTCTGCCGCGCGACAAGTTCACGGTCGTGACCGGCGTGTCGGGTTCGGGCAAGTCGACGCTCGCGTTCGATATCGTGTTCGGCGAGGGCCAGCGCCGCTATCTCGAGTCGCTCAATGCGTACGCACGGCAGTTCGTGCAGCCCGCCTCGCGGCCCGATGTCGATGCGATCTTCGGCATTCCGCCGACCGTCGCGATCGAGCAGCGCACGAGCCGCGGCGGCCGCAAGAGCACGGTCGCGACGTTGACGGAGATCTATCACTTCCTGCGTCTGCTCTATGTGAAGCTCGGCACCCAGTACTGTCCGACCTGCGATGTGCCGATCGAGCCGCAGAGCTTCGATGCGATCGCCGCGCGTCTGATGAAGGACTATCGCGGCAAGACGATCAGCCTGCTCGCGCCGCTCGTCGTCGCGCGCAAGGGCTACTACACCGATCTTGCGGCGTGGGCGGCGAAAAAAGGCTACTCGCATCTGCGCGTCGACGGCGAGCTGCTGCCGACCAACAAATGGCCGCGCCTCGATCGTTTCAAGGAGCACACGCTCGAGTTGCCGGTCGCGACCTTGAAGGTGACGCCGAGCGGCGAGCGCGAGCTTCGCGATGCGCTGACGCAGACGCTCGAGCACGGCAAAGGCATCGTTCACGTCGTCGAAGACGACGCCGCCAGCGCGAAGCGCAACCGCTCGGCAAAGTCGGGCAGCGTACGAATCTTCTCGACGCGGCGCGCATGCTCCTCGTGCGGCACGAGCTTTGCGGATCTCGATCCGCGCCTGTTCTCGTTCAATTCGAAACACGGCTGGTGCGAAGCATGCTTTGGCACCGGCGTCACGATGCGCGGCTTCGATGCCGAGCAAAGCGGCGAGGAGATCTGGTGGAACGAGTGGTTCGAGGACGAGGCGCACACCTGCGAGGCGTGCAACGGCCAGCGTTTGAATCCGATCGCGCTGAACGTCCGCTTTCGCGATCAATCGATCGCCGCGGCGACGGCGCAGTCGGTTGCGGACATGCGCCGGCAGTTCGCGCGCCTGAAGCTGGTCGGCCGCGAGCAGGAGATCGCGCGTGACGTCGTGACGGAGATCAATTCGCGGCTCGCGTTCCTGGAGGACGTCGGGCTCGGCTATCTGTCGCTCGATCGCTCGGCCCCGACGCTGTCGGGCGGCGAGGCGCAGCGCATCCGGCTCGCGGCCCAACTGGGCTCGAACCTGCAGGGCGTCTGTTACATCCTCGATGAGCCGACGATCGGCCTGCATCCGCGCGACAACGAGATTCTGCTCGACACGCTCGACAAGCTTGCGGCAAAGGGCAATTCGCTGCTCGTCGTCGAGCACG
>Ga0164243_10002105_pt1 | contig 33272 bp, 31 predicted proteins | sample OricompcompostOP_FD_108781 | JGI IMG/M metagenome (GOLD analysis project Ga0164243, IMG submission 108781) | Organic Plus compost microbial communities from Emeryville, California, USA - Original compost - Organic plus compost (OP) | ecosystem: Engineered > Solid waste > Mixed feedstock >... | reverse complement strand
CTCCCCGCCGACCTGGTCGCGGCGGCCGCGGGCGCGCCCGCAACCGTCCACTGTGGAGAGGGCCTCGCCGTCCGTGGCGGTCGGATCTTCGGGACCGTCGACGGGGTGCTCGACGGCGACGTGGCCATGCTCGCCGCACTGGCCGCGGCCGGTGACGACGGCAGGGGGCTCTACGCCGTACGGCTGGATGGACCAGGGGTGAGCCGGCGCGCGACGTCCACACAAGACCTTTCCCGGCCGACGGCCACGTTCACCTTCGGCGGTGCGCCGGCGACGCGGCTGGCGGCGACGCCCGCCGTCGGACCCGGTCGCGCTGCGCCGCCTGCTCGCCGACCGCGCATTCCTCTTCGTCGCGTAGCCTCGCCACCGCATGCGCGGCGGCGAGGGTGATCACGCGGGTGGGGTCGGGTCCCGGGTGAGCGCGTAGGCGGGCAGCTGACCGCCGCCGTCCATGACGAGGTTCGCGCCGGTGACGTAGGACGCCAGCGGCGAGGCGAGCAGCAGGACCGAGTCGGCCACGTCGTCCGGGGTGGCCAACCGTCCCAAGGGGACGGTCGAGGCGACGGCGGCCAGCGCCCGCTCGTCGCCGTAGTGCGCGGCGTTGTCGTCCGTACGGGCCAGACCGACGGTGATCACGTTGACCCGCACCTTGGGCGCCCACTCCAGCGCCAGGGCCTGGGTCAGCGTGACGAGCCCGGCCTTGGCGGCCGCGTAGAGCGCGGTGCCGGGGGCGGGCCGCAGCGCCGCGACGCTGCCGATGTTGATGATCTGTCCGCCGGTGTCCTGCTGCTGCATGACGGCGTTGGCCGCCTGCGCGACGAAGAACGGCGCGAGCAGGTTCAGGCGGAGCACGGCCGTCGCGAGGTTGGGTGCGACGTCGGCGGCGGGCACGGACGGGCTGCCGCCGGCGTTGTTGACCAGCAGGTCGAGGCGGCCGTACCGGCGGACCGCCTCGGCGACCACGGCACCCGCCTGCTCGGCGTCGCGCACGTCGCCGGCCACGAACGTCACCCCGTCGGGGAGGCTCTCCGGTTCGCGACGGCCGCACACCAGCACCGAGGCGCCAGCGTCGCGCAGGCGCTCGGCGATGCGCAGGCCGATGTTGCGGGTGCCGCCGGTGACGATCGCCGCGCGGCCCGCGAGCCCTGTGTTAGCAAGGTGCCCTTGTTCTACGGTCACGGTTAAGAAGGTGCCCTTCCTTGCCACCGGGTCAGAGGCGTTCGATGATGGTGACGTTGGCGGTGCCACCACCTTCGCACATGGTCTGCAGGCCGTAGCGACCGCCGGTGCGCTCCAGCTCGTGCAGCAGGGTGGTCATCAGTTTGGCACCGGTGGCGCCCAGCGGGTGGCCGAGCGCGATCGCTCCGCCGTTGACGTTGACCTTGGCCAGGTCGGCCCCGGTCTCCTGCTGCCAGGCGAGCACGACGGGCGCGAACGCCTCGTTGATCTCGACCAGGTCGATGTCGTCGATGGAGAGGCCGGCCTTCTTCAGCGCGTAGTGGGTGGCCGGGATCGGTCCGGTGAGCATGAACACCGGGTCGGCCGCCCGCACGCTGATGTGGTGCACGCGCGCCCGCGGCGTCAGGTTGTGCTCGCGCACCGCCCGCTCCGAGGCGACGAGGATCGCCGCCGCGCCGTCGGAGATCTGGCTGGCCAGCGCCGCGGTCAACCGGCCGCCCTCGACGAGCGGCTTGAGGCCCGCCATCTTCTCCAGGCTCGTGTCCCGCCGGGGGCCCTCGTCGATGGTGACCCTCCCGTAGGGCTCCAGCTCCCGATCGAAGCGTCCTTCGTCGATGGCGCGCAGTGCCCGCTGGTGGCTGGTGAGGGCGAACTCCTCCATCGCCTCCCGGGAGATGTTCCACTTCTCGGCGATGAGTTCGGCGCCCCGGAACTGGGAGATCTCCTGGTCGCCGTAGCGGTCCCGCCAGCCCCTGGAGCCGGAGAAGGGGTCGTCGAAGCCGAACTGCTTGCCCACCGCCATCGCGGCGGAGATCGGGATGGCGCTCATGTTCTGCACGCCGCCGGCCACGACGAGATCGGCCGTGCCGGACATCACGGCCTGGGCGGCGAAGTGCACCGCCTGCTGTGACGAGCCGCACTGGCGGTCGATCGTGACGCCCGGGATCTCCTCGGGCAGGCCCGCGGCGAGCCAGCTCGTGCGCGCGATGTTGCCGGCCTGCGGACCCAACGTATCGAGGCATCCGAAGATGACGTCGTCGACCGCCGCCGGGTCGATGCCGCTGCGCCGGATCAGCCCCGTCAGCACGTGGGCACCGAGATCGGCAGGGTGCTCGCCGGCGAGTCCTCCGCCCCGGCGCCCGACCGGCGTCCGCAACGCCTCTACCAGATATGCCTCGGCCATGCTGTTGTCCCTTCCGCCCCACGGGCTTCGCGCTGCCTGCCGCGCGCCCGCCTCAGTCGCCGCTCGCTCGACGGCGTCGGCCCGCCGACACCTTACCAAGCATTTGCTTGGTTGGTAACCTCCCACACATGGCCGATCCCCTTGCCGCACAGACCATTCCGGCCCTGGTGCAGGCCGGCGCTCACACCTGGCCCGACGCCGAGGCGGTCGTCGACGGCGAGGTGCGGTTGACCTACGTGGAACTGGCGGCGCGGGTGGACGCGTTCGCCGCCGCGCTCCTCGCGCGTGGACACCAGCCCGGCGACCGGGTGGCGGTCTGGGCGCCGAACGGCTGGCGGTGGATCGTGGCGGCGCTCGGCACGCTCACCGCCGGCGGCGTGCTGGTCCCGCTCAACACCCGCTACAAGGGCTCCGAGGCGGGCTACATCCTGCGGCGCACCGGAGCGAAGCTGCTCGTGACGCAGGACGGCTTCCTGGGCAACCACTATGTGGCGATGCTGGCCGGTGAGGACCTGCCGGCACTGTCCACTGTGGTCTCGACCGAGCCCGTGCCGGCGACGCCGGGAGGCCGCGGTGCCCTCGGCTGGGACGAGTTCGTCGCCGGCGGCGCCGCCGTGCCGGTGGAGGTGGTGCGCCGGCGGGCCGAGAGTGTCACCGGCGACGATCTGGCCGACATCTTCTTCACCTCGGGGACCACGGGCCTGCCCAAGGGCGCGATGGCCACGCACGCCCCGGCCCTGCGGATCTACACGAGCTGGAGCGAGCTGGCCGGGCTGCGCGCGGGCGACCGGTACCTGATCGTCAACCCCTTCTTCCACACCTTCGGCTACAAGGCCGGGGTGCTGGCCTGCCTGCTGCGCGGAGCCACGATCGTCCCGATGCCGGTCTTCGACGTGGAGGCGACGCTGGCCACCATCGCCCGGGAGCGGATCACCGTCGTGCCCGGTGCGCCGACGCTCTACATCTCGATCCTGGATCACCCGAAGCGGTCCGAGTACGACCTCAGCTCGTGGCGGGTGGCGGTCACCGGGGCGGCGACCGTACCGGTGGTCATGATCGAGCGGTTGCAGTCGGAGCTGGCGCTGCGGACGGTGCTCACCGCGTACGGCATGACGGAGTGTAACGGTACGGCCACGATGTGTCTGCCGGGCGACGACGCGCAGACGGTGGCGAACACCTGCGGACGGGCGATCCCCGACACGGAGGTCCGGGTCGCCGGGCCGGACGGGTCGACCCTGCCGTCGGGGGAGCCGGGCGAGGTGCTCGTGCGCGGGTTCGGCGTCATGCGCGGTTACCTCGACGACGAGGAGTCGACCCGGCAGGCCATCGACGCCGACGGCTGGCTGCACACCGGCGACATCGGCGTCATGGACGAGCGCGGGTATCTGAAGATCACCGACCGGCTCAAGGACATGTTCATCGTCGGCGGCTTCAACGTCTACCCGGCCGAGGTCGAGCAGGCGCTGGCGCGCCACCCCGCCGTGGCCGAGTCGGCGGTGATCGGTGTGCCCGACGAGCGGCTGGGCGAGGTCGGTCGGGCCTTCGTCGTGCTCAAGCCCGGCGCGCGGTGCAGCGATGACGATCTCCTCTCGTACGCCCGCGAGCGCCTGGCCAACTTCAAGGTGCCCCGCTCGGTGGTGTTCGTGGATTCCCTGCCGCGCAACGCCGGTGGCAAGGTCACCAAGAACGTGCTGCGGGAGCGCTGACCTCGGCGGCTGCCGCCGTTTCTGCCGGATTGCGGACGACGTGATGGCCGTTTTGTCCGTTATCTGTTTTTGATGACATATGTCGCTTGGTCGTTGCGCATATTCTTCACCTCTGGCGAGCTTGCGAGCCGGAGGGTTTCCAGCTCTGTCGGCGAGCTTCTGAGCCGGAGGGTCCCATCAGCCGTCGGCGGGCACGTGGCCGCCGCCGGAAGTCGGCGAAGGGTAAGTCGATGAACTGGAAGTGGCGAGCGACCGGCGCGACGATCGCCGGCGTGGTCGCGGTGACGGTGGCCGCCATGGTCGCCTACGCCGCCCCCGACACCCCGACGAGCCTCGGCGCCTACGACATTCGCAACGGCGCCCCCGGAGCGGGCATGCCCGTGGAGTTGCAGCCGCACGGACTCTCGGCCCGGGTCGGCCTGGTCTCCGCGCTGCCCGCCGGCTACCCGGTCAACGGCATCGACGTCTCCAGCAACGACCACACCCGCGGCTACCCGCCGGACTGGCGCGCCCGCAAGGCCAATGGCGACGAGTTCGCCTTCATCAAGGCCACCGAGGGCACCAGCTACGTCAACCCGTACTTCTCCGCCGACTACCGCGAGGCCAAGCGGGCCGGCCTCTACGTCGGCGCCTACGCGTACGGTCGCCCGGACCTCGGCGATCCCGCCGGCCAGGCCCGGCACTTCGCCCGCCACCTGCAGTGGGCCTCCGACGGGCGGACGCTGCCCCCGTTCCTCGACCTGGAGTGGCCGTACTGGAACGGCCCGGCCTGCTACGGCCTGACCGTGCCCGAGATGGTCGGGTGGATCCGCACCTTCCTCAGCACGCTGGAGAACGCGGTCGGCGTGCGCCCGATGATCTACACCAACGCGAACTGGTGGAACCCGTGCACGGGCAACAGCGCCGAGTTCCGCGACTATCCGTTGGACATCGCCAGCTGCGACGACACGCCGCCGAGCATGCCGGGCTGGGGCGAGAACTGGACCTTCTGGCAGTACGACATCCCCGAGTGCGGCCGGGGCGGGAACATCGACTACGACGTCTTCCACGGCACGCTCGCCCAGCTGGCCGCACTCGCCTCGGGCGCGCCGCCGCCGGCGCTGGCGGTGCAGGGCGACGCCGACCTCAACGGGGACGGCCGGTCGGACCTGCTGGCGCAGAACGAGTCCGGCACCCAGGTGATGCTCTCCTCCGGCGCCTTCAGCGCCCCGGTCCCGTGGCACCAGGGCGCCTTCGACGGCGCGGTGGGTGACCTCGCCGCCGACGTCAACGGCGACGGCCGCGACGACCTGGTCGCCATCGACGGCGCGAGCACGTCGGTGATGATCTCCACGGGCGACGGTTTCGGCACCCCGGTGGCGTGGTCGCGCACCGCGTTCCGCGGCACCGCGGCCACCCTCGCCGCCGACGTCAACGGGGACGACCGGGCCGACCTGATCGCGGTCAACGGCACCAGCGCCTCGGTCATGCTCTCCACCGGCGTCGAGTTCGCCGCGCCGGTGACCTGGTCGTCCGCCCTGATCGCCGGGACGCTGGCCAACCTCGCCGGTGACGTCGACGGCGACGGCCGGGCCGATCTGGTGGCCGTCAACGCCACCGGCTCGTCGGTGCTGCTCTCCACCGGCACCGGGTTCGCGCCGGCCGCGTCCTGGTCGGTGGCGTCGGTACCCGGGTCGGCGACCGTCCGGCTCGCCGACGCCGACGGCGACGGCCGCGACGACCTGATCATCGCGCTCGACGGGAACTCGTGGGTCCTGCGCTCCACGGGCACGTCGTTCGCCGCCCCGGCGGTCTGGTCGCAGACCGCCTTCACCGGCAGCATCGCCAACCTCGTGGCCGACGTGAACGGTGACGGGCGCGCCGACCTGGTGGCGATGAACGGCTACCGCACGTGGGTCATGCTCTCGACCGGCTCGTCCTTCGCCGCACCGGCCGTCTGGTACGACGGCGACTTCGCCGGCTCGGTGACGAACCTGGCCGGTGACCTGGACGGCAACGGCCAGGACGACCTCGTGGCCCTGAGCCTGTCGGGGGTCTCGGTGCTGCTGGCCACCGGCTCGTTCAGCAGCCCGGTCGCGTGGTCGCAGAACCAGTTCCGGGGCGCCGTGGCGGACCTCGTCGGCGACGTGAACGGCGACGGCCGCGCCGATCTGATCGCGGTGAACGGGACGAGCGTGTCGGTCATGCTCTCGACCGGCTCGTCGTTCGCCGAGCCGACCACGTGGTCGCAGGCCACCTTCCAGGGCGGCGCGGCGAACCTGGCCGGCGACGTCAACGGCGACGGCCGCACCGACCTCATCGCGCTGAACCGGTTCAACGCCTGGGTGATGCTCTCCACCGGCACGTCGTTCAGCGCGCCCACGCAGTGGCACGAGGGCCTGTTCGACGGCCGGGTGGGCAACCTCGTCGGCGACATCAACGGGGACGGTCGCGACGACCTGATCGCGCTCAATGGTCCCGACACCTGGATCATGCTCTCGGACGGCGAGAAGTTCGGGCCGTCCGTGCCCTGGTCGACGCTGACCTTCCAGGGCTCGGTGAGCACCCTGGCCGCCGACGTGAACGGGGACCACCGGGTGGACCTGGTCGCCATGAACGGCACGGACACCTGGGTGATGCTCTCCACCGGCCTGTTCTTCCTCACGCCGGTGCAGTGGTCGACGACCACGTTCCAGGGCACCGTCGGCAACTTCGCCGGTGACGTCGACGGCGACGGCCGCGACGACCTGATCGCCGTGAACGCGCTGAGCACCTGGGTGATGCTCTCGACCGGTACGGGTTATGCCCCGCCGGCCGACTGGCACGAGGGCGAGTTCGGCGGCACCGTCGCCAACATCGGCTGACCCCGTTCCTCTGCGCCGATCGCCCGCTCCTCTGCGCCGATCTTGGGGTTTTCCGCGTGATTGGAGATCCACTCCCGCGGAAAACCCCAAGCTCGGCGCGAGGGTTGGGTCGGCGTGAAGGGTTGGGGCGGGCGCGGGGGTCAGCGGGGGGTCAGCGGGGGATCAGCGGGCGGCGAGGCCGTCGACGAAGAGGGACGTGCACTCCTGCGCGAGGCGGCTGATCGGGTAGTCCCGGGTGGGCTTGAACCAGCGCACCGACAGCCACACGGCATCGCGCAACAGCCGGTAGAGGATCTTCGGGTCGAGGTCGGCGCGGAACGCGCCCGCGGAGATGCCGGCGTTGATGACCTGCAGCCAGGTCGACTGCACCTCCTTGCCGGCGTTCTTGAGGTACGCGAACCGTTCGAGCTGGCTCAGGTAGTTCAGCTCGTTCTGATAGATCTCGATGGCATGCGGGTGCGCCTCGGCGACGTCGAGTGAGGCGAGCACGAGATCGTGCAGCCGCGTGCGGGGATCGGCGTCGCTGGCGAGCACGGCCTTGTACCGTGCTCGGAGGTCCTCCAGGAAGCTGGCGATGATCTCGTCGACCATCGCCTCCTTGGACTCGAAGTGGTGGTAGAGGCTGCCGGACAGGATGCCCACCTCAAGGGCGATCTCCCGTACGGTCGTGGCGGCGACGCCCTTGCGGGCGAACAGGGCGGCGGCACGGTTCAGGATCACCTGTCGCCGGGCTTGCGGCTCTCGGGCCATCGTCGACCTCGTCCGGTTGTGTGGCGTTCACGACATCGCCGGTGTGGGTCTGGCCCGTCCCGCACGAAGAGCAGTCGCCGGAAAGCGTTGCCCGACCGCGAGTATAGCGAAACCAACCAAGCGCTTGGTATGTTGGGCCGGTCCTGCCCGGCGCGACGAGTGTGCCGACCTGCCCGGGCATCGAGCAAGTGGAGCTGTCGTGGTCGATCCCGTTGTTCCCCCTTCCCAGGTGCGCGGCAAGCGCATGACCGAAGCCGAGGTGGTCGCCGAACTGCGATCCGGCATGACCATCGGCATCGGTGGCTGGGGTTCGCGTCGCAAGCCGATGTCGTTGGTACGGGCCATCGTGCGCTCGGACCTGACCGATCTGACCGTGGTGACCTTCGGTGGTCCCGACGTCGGGTTGCTGCTGGCGGCGAAGAAGGTGCGGCGGCTCGTCTTCGGCTTCGTCTCGCTCGACTCGATCCCGCTGGAACCGCACTACCGGGCAGCTCGTCAGGCGGGCGCGATCGAGGTGACCGAGCTCGATGAGGGCATGTTGCAGTGGGGCCTCTACGCGGCGGCGAACCGCCTGCCCTTCCTGCCCACCCGTGCCGGTCTGGGCTCGGACGTGATGACCGTCAATCCGCACCTGCGCACCGTGACCTCGCCCTACGAGGACGGGGAGGAGCTGGTCGCCATGCCGGCGCTGAAGCTGGACGCGGCGCTCGTGCACCTCAACCGGGCCGACGAGCACGGCAACGCCCAGTATCTCGGGCCCGACCCGTACTTCGACGACCTGTACTGCGCCGCGGCTGAGCGCGCCTACGTCTCGTGCGAGCGGATCGTGCCCACGGCGGAGCTGCTGGCCGCCGGTCCGTTGCAGTCGTTGAAGATCCAGCGGTGGATGGTGCGGGGCGTCGTGGAGGCGCCGCGCGGCGCGCACTTCACCTCGTGCGAGCCGGACTATCCCCGCGACGAGGCGTTCCAGAAGGAGTACGCCGAGGCGGCGGCCGATCCGACCGCCTGGGCGGCGTTCGTCGATCGCTACCTGTCCTCGGACGAGGCTGGCTACCAGGCGGCCGTGGCCGCGCGCGGCGAGGCGGTGACGGCATGACGAGCACCCTTCCGGTGACCCGGGCCGAGGTCTGCGTGGTGGCCTGCGCCGAGGCGTGGCGCGGCGACGGGGAGATCCTGGCCAGCCCGATCGGCACCATTCCCGCGATCGCGGCGCGCCTGGCCCGCGCCAGCTTCGAGCCCGACCTGCTGCTCTCCGACGGCGAGGCGTCGCTGGCCGCCGGCGTGTGGCCGGTGGGCGGCACACCCGAGGTGCTGGAGGGCTGGCTGCCGTTCCGCGTGGTCTTCGACGTGGTCTGGGGCGGTCCACGGCACGTGATGATGGGCCCCAGCCAGATCGACCGGTACGGCAACGCCAACATCTCCGCGATCGGCCCGTACGAGCGCCCCACCGTGGCGTTGCTCGGGTTCCGGGGCGCGCCGGGAAACACGGTCAACCACCCGACGAGCTACTGGGTGCCGCGGCACAGCCCGCGCGCGTTCGTGTCTACTGTGGACCTCGTCTGCGGCGTCGGCTACGACCGGGCGGCGGCCGCCGGGCCCGCGGCCTCGCGTTATCACGAGATCCGGCGGGTGGTGAGCAACCTGGGCGTGTTCGACTTCGCCACGCCCGACCACCGGATGCGGCTGGCGTCCGTCCATCCTGGAGTGACGGTCGAGGAGGTCGTCGAGGCCACCGGCTTCGAGCTGGCGATCGACGGTGATGTCCCCGAGACCCGGCTGCCCACCGAGGAGGAGCTGCGCCTCATCCGCGAGGTCATCGATCCCCGCAACACCCGCGCGCGCGAGGTGAAGGGGTGAACCCCTTGCACACGCGGATCTGCGACCTCTTCGGGGTCCGGTATCCGATCGTGCAGACGGGCATGGGCTACGTGTCCGGCCCTGGGCTGGTCAGCGCCACCGCCAACGCGGGCGGGCTGGGCATCATCGCCGGCGCCACGCTCAGCTTCGCTGAGCTGCGCGACGCGATCCGTACGGTGAAGGACCGTACGGGCAATCCGTTCGGCGTCAACCTGCGCTCCGACGCGCCGGACGCGGCGGACCGCGCCGACCTGCTCATCCGCGAAGGGGTGAAGGTCGCGTCGTTCGCGCTCGCCCCCAAGCCCGAGCTCATCAGGAAGCTCAAGGACGCGGGCGTCGTGGTCGTTCCGTCCGTGGGCGCGCGCCGGCACGCCGAGAAGGTGGCGGCCTGGGGTGTCGACGCGGTCGTGGTGCAGGGCGGCGAGGGCGGTGGGCACACCGGACCGGTGCCCACCTCGCTGCTGCTGCCGCAGGTGGTCGACGCCGTGGACATCCCCGTCATCGCGGCAGGCGGATACTTCGATGGTCGCGGACTGGTCGCGGCGCTGGCCTACGGCGCCTCGGGCATCGCGATGGGCACGCGCTTCCTGCTCACCCGCGAGTCGCCGGTCTCCGACGCCGTCAAGCAGCTCTACCTGAAGGCGTCGGTCACCGACACCGTGTGGACCGACGCGCTGGACGGGGTGCCGCAACGCCTGCTGCGCACGCCGGTCACCGACGAGCTGGCGCGTTCGGGACGCCTGCGTCGCCTGGCGCGCGGGGTCCGTAGCGCCGTCGTGTTCCAGCGCCTGTCGGGCACGCCGTGGCGGGACATCGTGCGCGAGGGCCTGGCCATGCGTCGCGCGCACGGGCTGAAGTGGGAGCAGGTGCTGCTCGCCGCGAACACCCCGGCGATGCTGCACGCCGCGATGGTCCAAGGGCGTACGGACTACGGCATCATGGCCACCGGGCAGGTCGCGGGTGTTATCGACGATCTTCCCAGTGTCGAAGAGCTGATCGAGCGCGTCATGGCCCAGGCCACCCAGGTGTGCCAGGAGTTGGCCGGAGGGCCGGCGTCGGACAGGAAGGACGTGGCGTGACGGGGTTGCTGGAGGGCCGGGTCGTCCTGGTGACGGCGGCGGCCGGTACGGGCATCGGGTTCGCCACCGCGCAGCGCTGCGTCGAGGAGGGCGCGACGGTGGCGATCAGCGACCGGCACGTCCGCCGGCTCGGTGAGGCGGCCGCACGACTGGCGGAGCTGTCCGACACGGAGGTGCTGGCGGTCGAGTGCGACGTGACGGTCGAGGAACAGGTGCAGGCGATGGTGGATGCCGTCGTCGCCCGACACGGCCGGCTCGACGTGCTCGTGAACAACGCCGGGCTCGGCGGCACGGCCACGGTGCTGGAGATGACCGACGAGCAGTGGAGCAAGGTGCTCGACGTGACCCTCACCGGCACGTTCCGCTGCACGCGGGCGGCGCTGCGGCACATGGTCCCGCGCGGCTCGGGGGTCATCGTCAACAACGCCTCGGTGCTCGGCTGGCGGGCACAGCAGGGGCAGGCGCACTACGCGGCGGCCAAGGCCGGGGTGATGGCGTTGACCCGCTGCTCGGCGATGGAGGTCGCGCAGCAGGGGATCCGGATCAACGCCGTGGCGCCGTCGATCGCCATGCACGAGAACCTGGCCAAGGTGACCACCGACGAACTGCTGGCGCAGTTGTCCGCGCGTGAGGCGTTCGGCCGGCCCGCGGAGCCCCGGGAGGTCGCGAACGTCATCGTCTTCCTGGCCAGCGATCTCGCCTCCTATCTCACCGGCGAGGTCGTCTCGGTCTCCAGCCAGCACCCCTGAGCAGCACGACATCCCGCCCGCCGGGTGCGCGGCGCGGGTCGAGGTCCCACGAGGAGTAGACGATGGTGGATCCCGCGGCGGTCGGCCGCACCGGCGAGCCGTTCGAGTTCCCGCTCGAACGCGGCAAGGTCCGTGAGTTCGCCCGGGCGACCAAGTCGAGCAACCCGTCCTATCTGGACGATCCGGCGCCGGTGGTGCCGCCGACCTTCCTCACCACCATGACGTTCTGGACGACCCCGGCCTCCGACACGTGGTCGGCGGTGAAGATGGACCAGAGCCGGGGCCTGCACGCCGAGCAGGAGTACGTCTTCCACGGCCCGCCCCCGCGCGCGGGCACGGTGCTGACGGCACAGTCGCGCATCGAGTCGATCACCAGCAAGCCCGGTCGCCGGGGAGGGGAGCTGACGTTCGTGGTGCAGGTGACGGAGTTCCGCGACGAGTCGGGGAGACTGGTGGCCGAGGCCCGGCTCACCGGCGTGGAGACGGCGGCCCTGTGATGACCGACGTGACCACGCTCCCGCCGGCGCTCGCCCACCCGCCCGCGCCACTGGTCGTCGGACCGCTGACCCGCACCGACCTCGTGCGCTACGCCGGGGCTTCGGGCGACTTCAACCCGATCCACCACGACGAGCAGTTCGCGCTCGCCGCCGGTCTGCCGCAGCCGCTGTCGCTGGGCATGCTGCAGGCCGGCATCCTCGCCACCTGGGCCACGGACTGGCTGGGCGCGGAGAACGTGCGCCGCTACCGGGTGCGCTTCACCGACCGCGCCTTCCCCGGCGACACGCTCACCTGCTCGGGGCGGGTGACCGGTGTCGCGACCGGCGACGACGGCGAGACGCTCGCCGAGCTCGAACTCGAGTGCACCACCCAGACCGGCACCGTCGTGATCCGGGCCTGGGCCACCTTCGCCGTGCCCGGCGGCGTGGCGACCGCGACGGAGGGGGAGGGCTCGGCATGATCACGTCCACCGTGGACGAGTACGGGGTCGCCGAGATCACCATGGCGAACCCGCCCGTCAACGCGCTGCCGGTGGCCGGCTGGTTCGCCCTCACCGACGCGCTCACCCAGGCGGGGCGGGATCCGAAGGTGCGGGTCGTCGTGCTGCGGGCCGAGGGCCGGGGGTTCAACGCGGGCGTGGACATCAAGGAGCTGCAGCGGGCCTCGAAGTCGGCGGACCCGCACGAGCGGTTCAGCGCCATCGTCGGGGTGAACCAGGGCTGCGCGGCGGCGTTCGCGGCGGTCTACGACTGCCCGGTGCCGGTGGTCGCGGCGGTCAACGGGTTCTGCCTCGGTGGCGGGATCGGCCTGGTGGGCAACGCCGACATCATCGTGGCCGCCGAGGACGCCACGTTCGGGCTGCCCGAAGTGGACCGAGGGGCGCTGGGCGCGGCCACCCACCTGGCCCGGCTGGTGCCGCACCACAAGATGCGGGCCATGATGTACACCTCGGCCACGGCGACCGCGGCCGAGCTGCACGCCTTCGGTTCGGTGCTGCGGGTCGTCCCGCCGGCGCAGTTGCGCGACGCCGCGCACGAGGTGGCCCGCTCCATCGCGGCCAAGCACCCCACGGTGATCCGGGCGGCCAAGGCGTCGCTGAACGGCATCGACCTGGTGGACGTCAAGCGCAGCTACCGTTTCGAGCAGGGCTTCACCTACGAGCTCAACCTCATCGGCGTCGCCGACGAGGTGCGCGACGAGTTCGGCGGCGCGGGCAGGCCGAACACCGGGGAGAGCGGTGCGGCTGGGGGCGGCCAGTGATCGACCTCGTGGACACTCCCGCGGAGGCGGAGTTCCGGGAGCAGGCCCGGCAGTGGCTGCGGGCCAATGTCCCCAGTGGACTGCCGTCGGGCGACACGCGCGAGGGCTTCGCCGCGCACCTGGAGTGGGAGCGCCACCTCTTCGACAACGGCTGGGCCGTGGTCTCCTGGCCGCGCGAGTACGGCGGCCGCGAGGCGTCGTTGTGGGAGTGGCTCATCTTCGAGGAGGAGTACTACGCCGCCGGTGGCCCGCAGCGGGTGACCCAGAACGGCATCTTCCTGCTCGCGCCCACGGTCTTCGAGTTCGGTACCAAGGAGCAGCAGGACCGCATCCTGCCGCGCATGGCGGCGGCCCAGGACCTGTGGTGCCAGGGCTGGTCCGAGCCCGGCGCGGGCAGCGACCTGGCCGGGCTGACCAGCCGGGCGGTCCGTGACGAGCAGGCGGGCGGCTGGCGGCTGACCGGCCAGAAGACGTGGACGACCCGCGGCGCCTTCTGCACGCACCTGTTCGGCCTGTTCCGCACCGACCCGACCGCCTCCCGGCACCGAGGATTGACCTATTTCCTCGTGCCGCTGGATGCCGAGGGCGTGACGGTGCGCGGGTTCGGTCGCCTGGACGGGGACGAGGGCTTCGCCGAGGTGTTCTTCGACGACGTGTTCGTGCCGGACGCGGACGTGCTCGGCGGGGTCAACGACGGCTGGCGGGTGGCGATGGCCACCACCGGCTCCGAGCGCGGGTTGACGCTGCGTTCGCCGGGTCGGTTCCTGGCCGCCGCCGACCGTCTGGTGGCGCTCGCCCGCGAGCGGGGGGCGAGTCCGCGGCTGCGCGAACGCGTGGTGCGCGACTGGATGCGGGCGCAGGCGTACCAGTTGTTCACGCTGCACCAGGTCAGCGGCATGCTCGACGGGCACGCGCCCGGCGCCCGGTCGAGCCTCAACAAGCTCTACTGGTCGGAGCTGGACATTGCCCTGCACGAGACGGCGCAGCAGTTGCTGGGCCCAGGGGCGGCACTGGACCAGCCGTGGAGCAAGGGATTCCTGTTCTCGCTGGCCGGGCCGATCTACGCCGGCACCAACGAGATCCAGCGCAACATCGTGGCCGAGCGGGTGCTCGGGCTGCCTCGGGCGGGTGGTTGAGCATGCGGTCCGTGGAGGCGGCGTCATGAGGTTCTCGCTGACCGATGAGCAGGTCGCGTTGCGCGACGCCGTACGGGAGCTGTTCGCCTCGTCGGCCCCCGATGCCGTGTGGGGTGAGCTGGCCAGGATGGGCGTCTTCGGCGCCCTGGTGCCCGAGTCCGCCGGCGGTCTCGGACTGTCCGATGTGGACGTCGTACCGATCCTGGCGGAGATCGGTTACGCCGCACCGGCGGCGCCGGTCGCCGAGACGCTGGTCGCCGCGCCGCTGCTCGTGGGCGATCCCCGGCTCGCGTCGGTGCTGAGCGGGTCGACGCGGGTGGCGATCGCCGGGCCGTCGGGGCTGATCCCGTTCGGCGGCGACCTCGTGCTGCTGCTCGCCGACCAGACCGTACGGTTGGTGAAACCGACGGCGACCGAGCCGCGGGCGACCGTGGATCCCTTCCGCCCCTTGCTGTCCGGCGAGTTCCCGGCCGGCGGCGCGGTGACGGCCGACCCGGCGCTGGTGGGTCGCCGGGCACTGCTCGCGACCTCCGCGCAACTGGTGGGGTTGGGCCGGCGGATGCTCGATCTCACGGTCTCCTACGTGAACACGCGCCACCAGTTCGGCGTGCCGGTCGGCTCGTTCCAGGCGGTGAAGCACCATCTCGCCGACGCGCTGCTGCAGCTCGAGTTCGCCTGGCCGGCGGTGCTGGCGGCGGGCTGGGCGCTCTCGACGGGTGCGGCCGACGCCGCGCGCTCGGTGGCGATGGCCTCGGTGCTGGCGTCGGAGGCGGCGCAGCTGACCGCGCGGACGGCCATCCAGTGCCATGGTGCCATCGGTTACACGGTGGAGTACGAACTGCACCGCTTCGCCAAGCGGGCGTGGGCGCTCGCGGCCGAGGTGGATGTCGACGCACAGGTGGAGCTCGTCGCCTCGTCCCTGCACCTTTCCCAGGAAGGATCTGAGCCATGACCGAACCCGAGGAGCCCGTCGTCCTCTACCGCACCGAGGGTCCGGTCGCTGTGGTGACGCTCAACCGGCCCCAGTACCGCAACGCGCAGAACTCGAAGATGACCTATGCCTTGGACGAGGCCTTCTACCGGGCGGCCGCCGACGACGAGGTGAAGGTGATCATCCTGTGCGGGGCCGGCGACCACTTCAGCGCCGGGCACGACATCGGCACGCCCGGGCGCGACATCGACAAATCCTTCGATCGCAAGGCCGGCCTGTGGTGGGACCACGTCAACAAGGCGGGCGCGGAGAGCCGGTTCGCCCGCGAGTCGGAGGTCTACCTCGGGATGTGCCGGCGGTGGCGGGAGATCCCGAAGCCGACGATCGCGATGGTGCACGGGGCGTGCATCGCCGGTGGCCTGATGCTCGCCTGGGTCTGCGACCTGATCATCGCCTCCGACGACGCGTTCTTCGCCGATCCCGTGGTGCGCATGGGCATCCCCGGCGTGGAGTACTTCGCCCACCCGTGGGTCATGGGACCCCGGCAGGCCAAGGAGTTCCTGTTCCTGGGTGAGCGGGTGCCGGCGGCGCGGGCGCTGGAGCTGGGTATGGTCAACCGCGTGGTGCCCCGGGCGTCGCTGTGGGAGACCACGCTGGAGATCGCCAACAAGATCGCGGCCATGCCACGGCTCGGGCTCGCCCTGACCAAACGCGCGGTGAACCAGGCCGAGGACCTCATGGGCCTGCACGCCGGGATGGACTCGGTCTTCGGGCTGCACCACGTCGCCCACGCCCACAACGCCGAGGTCGGGTCGGACTCCCTGGCCGGTCACGACGCCCGGTCGATGCGCGACGCCCAGCGCCCCCGGAGCTGACCGGGGACCGCGCCGCTGGTCGGGCGGCGGCCGGCGTCAGTACGCCATGAAGAGGATTTCTTCGCGGGTGTACTCGCGGCCCGGGTGCTTCTCCCGCAGATGGGCCCGGGCCTTCTCCACCAACTCGTCCTCGTCGCGGCCCGTGACGTGCTCGCCGCAGGGGCAGCTGAGCTGACGCGGCCTGGCTGGTCTGGTCATGCATCGACCCTAGCCGAGTCGCGGCCGACCAGACACTGGTCCGACGACGCCCTGCCTGGCTACCATCGGGCGACGGCCACGCCGCCATCCTCGGGACGTAGGGACGGTTCCCATGAGCATGACGATTCCTGAACCTTGCGATGTGGCCACAGTGGACGATTGGAGCGACGAGGTCGACGTCCTCGTCGTGGGCGCGGGGATGGCCGGGGTGTGTGCCGCGTTGGAGGCGCACGCGGCCGGCGCCCGGGTGCTGGTGATCGACAAGGGTGGACGGCTCACCTGCACGAGCGCCATGGCCGGCGGCCACTTCTATCTCGGCGGCGGCACCCCGGTGCAGGAGGCGACCGGTTGGGAGGACACGCCCGAAGCGATGGCGGCCTACCTGCGGGCGACGTTGCCGACCTGCGACCCGGAGAAGATCCGGCTCTACTGCGAGGGCAGCGTCGAGCACTTCCACTGGTTGGAGGCGCTGGGGTTCGAGTTCGAGCGTTCCTACTACCCGAAGAAGCGCGTCGTGCAGCCGGGCACCTTCGGCCTGATGTTCACCGGGAACGAGAAGTGCTGGCCCTTCAAGGACATCGCCAGGCCCGCGCCCCGAGGGCACAAGCCGCCGATCCCGGGTGACATGGGTGGGGCGTCGCTGGTCGTCGGGCTCGCCCTGGACAGGCTCGCCGCGCTCGGTGTCGAGGTGCGCTACGAGACCGGCGCCACCGCGCTGGTCACCGAGGGCGAGCGGGTCGTCGGCGTGCAGTGGCGCAGCTACGGGCGCGGCGGCTTCGTCCGCGCGGGCGGCGTGGTGCTCGCCGCGGGCGGGTTCGTCATGAACCAGGAGATGCTGGAACGGTACTGCCCCGACCTCACGGTCGTGCAGACCAACGGGATGGCCCTGGGCAACACCCATGACGACGGGTTGGGGATTCGGCTGGGTGAGTCGGTCGGCGGGGTGACCGAGAACATGGAGAAGACCTTTCTCACCGGCCCGTTCTATCCACCCGCCGAGGCGCTGCGCGGCATCGTGGTCAACAAGCTCGGGCGGCGCATCGTCAACGAGGACGCCTACCACTCGCGCACCACGGCGGCGGTGTTCCGCCAGCCCGACCGCGCCGCCTACCTCATCTTCGACTCGGCGAACATGGTGGAGCCCAAGTACAGGTTCCAGCCGTTGATCGATGGGTGGGAGACCATCGAGCAGATGGAGAAGGCGCTCGGCATCCCCGCAGGGGCGCTGGCCGCGACGATGGCCGACTACAACCGGCACGCCGCCCACGGTGAGGATCCCGAGTTCCACAAGGACCCCGAGTACGTCGTCCCGCTCGACCGGGCCCCCTGGGGTGCCTACGACCTCACGCCGGGCAGGTGCTTCTATGCCGGGTTCTCCGTCGGTGGCCTGCGGGTCAACGCCGACGGCCAGCTGCTCGACGCGCACGACACCCCCATCGCGGGCATCTACGCCGCCGGCGCCTGCGCCTCGAACCTCGCCATCGACGGGGATGGCTACGCCTCGGGCACGCAACTGGGCGGGGCGTCCTTCTTCGGCCGCCGGGCCGGTCGCCACGCCGCCGCGGTGGCCGCCCGAGCGAAGGGCTGAGCCCCCCGTACGGGTTGACCAAGCTGTACGGGTTGAGCCCGCCGTACGGACCCGGTGCCCTGCTCGCCGCGCTGTCCGAGCTGCCCGCGACATCGAGGACGTCAGCTCCTGGCGGGGATGCTTAAGATATCTGCAGTTGATGATGCCTTGCGGATCTGTCGGGACTTCGACCCGGACGAGGCGGTTTCGCCGTTGCCTGTCAAGGTGCTGTCGGACATCGTTGATGGGAGTGGGCAGGGATGACGTCGTTCCGTGCGGCGGTCGAGTCGGGGGACCTGGCGGCGGTCGACGCGCTGCTCGCCGAGGACGTGGTGTTCGTCAGCCCCGTGGCCTTCAAGCCGTACCCGGGCAAGGCGATCACGTCGGCGATCCTGCACGCGGTGGCCGAGGTGTTCCAGGACTTCCGCTACGTGCGGGAGATCAGCGAACCCGGTGGACGCGACCACGCCTACGTCTTCGAGGCCACGGTGGACGGTCTGGCCATCACCGGCTGCGACTTCGTCCGGCTCAACGATGAAGGCAAGATCATCGAGTTGATGGTGATGGTCCGCCCGCTGCGCGCCGCCGAGGCCCTCGCGCGCGAGATGGGTGCCCGGTTCGAGGCGATCCAGGCCGCGGCCCTCGGCGCGCAGGGCGCGTGATCAGTCGGTCCTCAGCGTCGGGCGGGATGGGGCGAGGGCGAACGGGCCGTGGAGCTGGCCGCCGGCGTGGACACACTGCGACCCGCGGCGTGGCGTCGGGAGATCGGTCTCCGCCGATCATTCGGTGTTCGCGAGCGATCTGTCCGAAAGGGACGGTTTCGGTGGATCGCGGGCCGTTGACCGTGGCGCCGGTATCGACGAGGGTAGGAGGGTGGCCGCGCCCCCCGAGGAGTACGTGGCGTTCGTCCGCGAGCACGGTGCCCGCGTCGCCCGCGCCTGCGCGGAGATCACGGCCAACGACGAACTGGCACGCGCGATGCGCGCCGACCTGCTCGCCGCGGTGGCGGCGCGCTGGACGGCCGGGCCCGCCGGCGCCGGTCGCGCGCTCGTCCGCCTACGCCGGCTGTTGCTGCGCGAGGCGCGGGGTAACCCCGCGGCGACCCGGGCCGCCGATGCGGTCGGCAGCGGCGCCTGGCTGGCCGTCGAGCCGGACCCGGATCCCGTGGCCCGGGAGGTGGCGGCGCGGGCGTGGGAGCGCGGGCATCGGGTGCGGCGGCAACGGTGGACGGTGGCGGGCGTCGCCGTGCTGCTGGTGGCCGTCGCCACCGTCTTCTCCGTCCGGGACCGGGGCGGCCCCACCCCGCAGCCGCGCCCGACCGTGGTGCCGGACCTGGTCAGCGTGCTGCGGCCGTTCGACCTGCTGGCCGCCCACGACCCGTTCCTGGGGCCGGTGCCACTGCCGCAGTACCTGGACCTGCAACCATCCACAGTGGATGGATACCCGGCCCTGTCCCCGGGGGCCCTGACACGGGTGACGGTCGCGGCGGCCGCGAACCGGGGCCGGCTGGTGCTCTACGGCGATCGGGCCGCGCCGATGCCCGGTGCACCGGAAGGCGGAATCGTCCGCCGGGTCGAGGAGCCCGTCCTCGCCGCGGCTCGCCTGCTGGCGACCTCGCTCTCCCCGGACGGCACCTTCGTGGCGCTCCCGCGTGGTCGCGACCTCGTCACGCTGGACGTGCGCACCGCGACGGTGCGGGTCTTCGCGCTGGACGCGCCCCAGCCCGAGCCGCCGGTGCTGGTGTGGCTGAACCCGACGACGGTCGCGGTGCCGGCGCCGGAGGGGTCCCTCACGCTGGACGTCACGACCGGGCGCGTGAGCCAAGCGCCGCTCGTCGCCGAGCAGGTGGTGACCCTGCCGGACGATCCGACCGGACCGACGCTGCGACTCGCCGCCGCCGCGACCGAAGGTCCGTCCACAGGGGACAATGTGCGCGCCGAACTGATCTCCGGCGAGCCGCCCCTCACCCGTACGGTCATCGGCCCGCCCTGGCTGTCCGCGCAGCGAGGCCCGGCCTGGGGATCGAGCCTGCTGGTGCTGCGCGCCTGCGATCCGGCGACGCTCGCGCTCCCCGCGGAGGTGGGCGTGGCCCGCTCGGCGGTCATGGCCCTGCGCCGCGACGGCGGTTACCTGCGGACGTTGGTCTCGGTCGATGCGCAGCTGGATATTTTGAACATGATCGGCCTACGGCAGGCGGTGGTCGCGGTCCATCGGGACGGGCGGACGCTCGTGCTCGCCTGGGCTCCTGAGGAGGATCTGCTCCATGTGCTGACCGAGGTCAACGGGGAGGGGGCGCTCGCCCTCGCGGGACTGCTGTCGCCCGCCTGAGCCCTCGCGGCCTTCGGTCACCCGCGATCGGGCACGCACCCCGGGCTGATGCGAGAGGCTGGGGCGGTAGTCGCCGGAGGCTGGGGCGGTAGTCGCCGGCCGGCGGCGAGAGGCCCGAGGGTAGGGGAGCGTGACCATGACCGAGACGCCCGACACCGTCGTCCTCGTGCACGGACTGTGGATGACACCGCGCAGCTGGGAACGCTGGGTGCCGTACTACGAGCAGCGCGGCATGAGGGTGCTCACGCCCGGCTATCCCGGCTTCGAGGTCGAGGTCGAGGGATTGCGGGAGAATCCGGGCATCATCGCCGATCTGGACCTGGGCGAGACCGTCGACCATCTGGAGCAGGTCATCCGCGCCCTGCCGTCTCCACCGATCATCATGGGACACTCGTTCGGCGGCACGCTCACCCAGTTGCTGCTGGCGCGCGGAGTGGGGTGCGCCGGGGTGGCCATCGACTCGGCGCCGACCGAGGGCGTACGGGTGACACCGCTGACGCAGGTGCGCTCCCTGTTCCCGGCGTTGAAGAACCCGGCCAACCGGCATCGGGCGGTCGGCTTCACCCCGGAGGAGTTCCACTACGCGTTCACCAACACCCTCACCGAACAGGGCTCGCGCGAGGTGTGGGACCGCTACCACGTGCCGGCCTCCGGCCACTGGGTGTGGGAGTACGGGCTGCTCGCCAACCTCAAGCCGGGGCACCAGGAGACGTGGGTGAACTACGCGGCCGACCGGGCACCGCTGCTGTTCATCGCCAGCGAGGAGGACCACCTGATGCCGCCCGCGGTGAACCGGTCCAACGCCCGCCACTACGACAGGTCGCCGGCGGTCACGGAGTACCACGAGTTCGCCGGTCGGGACCACTGGACCTGCGGCGCGCCCGGCTGGGAGCAGGTCGCCGACTACGCGCTGGACTGGGCACGGCGCCACGCCCGCCGGCCCGCCGTCACGCACCGCTGAGCCCCGGCGTGCAAGACTGCCCCCCGTGAACGACCGACTGGAGCGAGCCCGGCGCGCGATGGAGCTGGCGGGCATCGATGTCATGCTCATCACTCCGGGCACCGACCTGCGCTACCTGACCGGCTATGCGGCGGTCGCCCTGGAGCGGCTGACCTGCCTGGTGCTGCCCCGTGACGGTGCGCCGTTCCTGGTCGTGCCGCGGCTGGAGGAGCCGGCCGCGCGGGCGGTGCCGGGGCTGGACCTGGAGATCGTCGCCTACGGCGAGACGGACGACCCGTACGCGTTGGTGGCCCGGCGCCTGCCCGCGTCCACCCGCGTCGTCGGACTGGACGACCACATGTGGGCCGAGAAGGTGCTCGCCTTCCGCCGTGCGATGTCCACTGTGGAGCAGACGCTGGCCGGCACGGCGTTGCGGGAACTGCGGATGCGCAAGTCGCCCGACGAGGTGGCGGCGCTGCGCCGGGCGGCGGCGGCGATCGACGCCGTGCACGCCAACATGGGCCAGTGGCTGCGGCCGGGCCGGACCGAGCACGAGGTCGCCACCGACATCCTGGCCGCCATCGTGGACGCGGGGCACGCCAAGGCCGACTTCGCCATCGTCGCCTCCGGACCCAACGGGGCCAGCCCACACCACGAGTCAGCCGACCGGGTGCTCCAACCCGGTGACGTGGTGGTCGTCGACATCGGCGGCATCATGCCCGACGGCTACTGCTCCGACAGCACCCGCAACTACGCGCTGGGCGAGCCGCCGGCCGGGTACGACGAGTCGTTCGCGGTGCTGCTCGCCGCCCAGCAGGCGCAGGTCGCGGCGACGCGGCCCGGCATCACGGCGGGGGAACTGGACGCCGTCGGCCGGGACCTCATCACCGCCGCCGGCTTCGGCGAGTTCTTCGTGCACCGCACGGGCCACGGCATCGGGCTGGACGTGCACGAGGAGCCCTACATCGTGGCGGGCTCGGCACTCGTGCTGGAGCCCGGCATGGCCTTCTCCATCGAGCCCGGCATCTACCTGCCCGGCCGGCACGGGGCCCGCATCGAGGACATCGTGGTGTGCACAGTGGACGGTGGCGAACGGCTCAACCTGACCGACCGGGCACTGACGGTCCTCTGAGGCCGCGTCGGTGCCGGGCGGTGCGGCGGTGCGGCGGTGCGAAGCGCTACCGTGACCGCCGTGGAGGGTGAGGGGCGCGCGCGGGCCGAGCCGTCGGGCCGGTTCGCGGGGCAGAACCTGGCCGGCTGGTTGGCCGCCCGCCGCTACGGACTGCCGGCGTCGATGGTCTCGGCCGCCACCCGGCGTCGCCTGGCCGGCGACTGGCGCGGTGCCTGTGCCGCGGCCTGGTTCGACGTCGAGTTCGACCTGGCCGAGGTTCGCCGGCGACACGGCTCGGCGGTGGCGGCCGCGATCGAGGAGGACCTGCACCACCTCGTCCCGGACCTGGTCCGCTGGCACCTGCCGCGGTCGTCGCGCGACGGGCGGGGGCTGCTGCACCCGGGCCACACCGTCGTGCTGGGGGCGTACGACGGCGAGGTGGTGCTCTCGGCGCACACGCCGGTCGCCGACCGGCCGCAGCGGGTGCGGTTGCGGGTCGGTCCGGGCTCGGACACCGAGGACCACCACCGGGACAGCTGGACCGAGGCCCGCTGTCTGTGGGACGACCGGCACGTCGACCGGCTGCTGGCGCGGATGGGCGGCGGTGACCGGCTGCCGTTCTTCGAGCGGGACGGGCGCCGCCGCCGCAACCCACCCCTGTCCGGGCCGGTGCCGACCGACCCGGTGGCCCTGATGGAGCGGGTGATCGGCCTGCAGGACGCGGGCCGGGTGCCGGCGGCGTGGCAGGCGGCCGGCGTACAGGCGAACCTGCGCTTCGCCGCCGTGGGGACCCGCCGCGTCGACGGGGGGTCGATGCTGCCGGAGGAACTGGCCGCCATGGTGCCCGCGTTCGTCCGCCCGGCGCAGGCGCTGCTCGGTCTGGCCGGGGTGTCCCGGGTGGTGCTGCGGTCGGCGGACTCCACCCGCACCGCCGTGGTGCTGATGCTCGGCCACGGCGGCCTGCGGGCGCACCAGGTCGAGGTCCACCGCACCGACGACGCCCTGCCCCTCGCGCGTGCGCTGTGGCGGCGCATGCCCGACCTGGAGCTGCTGCGGCACGGCCTGATCACCGCCGCCGAACTGCATCCGCTGGTGCGCGCCGCGCTCTTTCCCGAGCAGCCCGACCCCGGCTACCGGCCGGCGGTGGCGTCCACAGTGGACGTCGGATCGCCGGTGCCGGTGCGCTGCGCCGGCCGCGCGCACCGCGTCGCCTGGCGGTCCGGACGGCTGGAGCCGCTGGATCATCCGGCCGAGGAGGTCGCCCGGGAGCGGGCGCTGCGGGCACTGGGCGGTCCCGTGCCGGCCTGTGTCGCGGCCGCCGACGCCTGGCGTGCCGGCGGCGACCTGCCCGAGCCGCTGGACCGCCTGCGGGAACACGGTCTGACCGCGGTGCTGCACGGCCACGCCGACGAACTCGTCCGGTTGGTGGACGCCGGCATCGATCCCCGAGGGTTGCGGGACGAGCGCGGGCGCGGGCCCCTGCATCTGCTCGCCCGGATGTCCGATGTGGACGGTCCGGCGGTGCTGGCGCGATTGCTCGCCGAAGGACTGGACCTGGCGGAGCGCGACGAGGACGGCGAATCGCCACTGGCCCGGATCGTGGCCGACGGCGGGGCCCCGGAGCTGGTGCGGGCGCTGCTGCGGGCCGGCGCGGATCCCCGTACCGTGGTGGACGAGCGCGGCCGCCCGCAGATGCTCGGTTGGTTCGACCGTACGCGTTACGCGTTCCTCGTCGAGCAGGTGCGCGGCCGGGGCGGTATGAACAGTTGATCTTGCGGCGGGACGGGTCGGCCGACTCATGATCGCGGAGTTCCGTGGTCGCTCCGACGACCACCGCGGTCCGCGGCAACGCCGGACGCGTGCGCCGGACAGGTGACCCGGTTCGGACATCCTGGACGCTCTTGCGCAATCCGGCCGCACGTCCGCGTCCAGTTGCGGAGACTCGACCCATGGACGCACAAGACCTGGTGGAGCAGTGGACCGCCCTGTGGAACGGCGATCTGAGCCTCGCCGAGCGACTGCTGACCGACGACTTCCAGATCCACTTCGGCGGCGTGGACGAGGCGTCCAAGGCCGGCGACTCGGTGCGCGGCCCGGGGCAGATGGCGGCCTACGTCGACGAGTTCCGCGCGGCCCGTCCCGGGCTGCTCTTCGAGGTGGAGACCGCGCCCGTGCAGGACGAGGGTGGGATGGCCTTCCGCTGGCGCGCCAGCCGGGACGGCGTCGAGCGCAGCGGCATCGACCTTCTTCGCCTGGATGACAGCCGCATCGCGGAGGCGTGGTCGGTCATGGGTGGCCGGCGCTTCCCCTGACCCTCCCCGCGCGCGGGGCGAGGGTCTCCTCCTTCGCGAGCGTGAGCGACACGCCGGGCGTTGCGGGGCGTGTCGGTTCACAGTGGTCTGCCGGGCCGCCCAGTGTGAACAACTGATCTTGTGGCGACGCAGGTCAGCCTCCGTCGCTGCTCACAGTCGCGGGAGCGGGAGCGGGAGCGGGGCGAGCGGGAGCGGGGCGAGCGAGCCCGGGGCGGGTGCGGTCAGGCGGAGACGGTGGCGTGGGCGCCGACGCGCGGCAGCACCTCCTCGCCGACCCGGTACGCCTCCTCCAGGTGCGGCCAGCCCGACAGGATGAACTCGTCCAGGCCGAGGTCGGCGTATTCGGTGATCCGCTCGGCCACCTCGTCGTAGCTGCCGACCAGGGCCGTGCCCGCCCCCTCGCGCACCAGGCCGATGCCGGCCCACAGGTTGGGGGAGACCTCGAGCCGCTCGTCACTTCCGTTGTGCAGCGCGGTCATCCGGGCCTGGCCCACCGAATCCATGCGGCGGAACCTGGCCTGCGCCGCCGCTCGCCGCTCGGGGCTCATGCCGGCCAGCAGGCGGTCGGCCTCGGCCCAGGCCTCGTCGGCCGTGGGTCGCGCGATCACGTGCAGCCGGATGCCCAGCCGGAGGGTGCGACCGTACGAACTGGCCAGTTCGCGCATGCGCGCGATCCGGGCCGCCACCGCGGCGGGTGGCTCACCCCAGAGCAGGTAGGTGTCCGCGAGCCGGGCGGCCACCGTCTCCGCCACCGGGGACGCGCCACCGAAATAGATGGGTGGAACCGGATCGATGGGCTTCGTCAGGCCGCCCGCCTCGACCCGGTAGTGCTGGCCCTCGTAGTCGAACGGCGCGCCGGCGAACGAGCGGCGCAGCACCTCGAGATATTCGGCGGTGCGCGCGTACCGCTCGTCATGGGCGAGGAAGTCCCCGTACGCGCGCTGCTCGACGGAGTCGCCACCGGTCACGCAGTTGAGCGCGAGCCGGCCGCCGGAGATGAGCTGGAACGCCTCGGCCTGCTGGGCGAGCAGCGTGGGCAGGGCGAACCCGGCCCGGAAGGCGACGAGCATCCGCAGGCGCTCGGTGCGGGCCGCCACGGCCGAGCAGACGATCCACGGGTCGGGGCAGCCCGAACCGACGGGCGTGAGCACGGCGCCGAAGCCAGCCGATTCGGCGGCCCTGGCCACCTGGGTCAGGTAGGGCAGGGTGGCCGCCCGGGGGTGCCGGGCGGCGCCAGCCGTGACCGTCGCCGCGCCGACGTGATGCCCGTCTCCGGACGTGGGCAGGAACCAGTGGAACTCGGTCACGTCAACCCTCCGGCGCTCGGTGCTCACGCTGTCGCCAGGTTAACCTACCGAAGAAGTAGGACTCATGACAGGCGGTGGCGCACGCGCCCGTCACGTGCCGAGCGGGTCAATCGAGTGATAGCTGCCCATGTGATAGACCAGCGGCGGGTGGGGTTGCGCCGCGTGCGCACCGAGCAGCGGCTCGGCCAGCACGATGGCGTGGTCACCCGCCGGGACGCGGTGCACCACCCGGGCCACCAGCCAGGCCGGCACGTCGTCCAGCAGCGGCACGCCGTGCGGTCCGGGTGTCCAGGAGGTCCCGGCGAACCGGTCGATGCCGCTGGTCGAGAACCGCCGCGCGAGGTGCTCGTGGTGGCGACCCAACAGGTGCACCGCCACGTGTTCGGCCGCCTCGACCGTGGGCCAGCTCGACGAGCCGCGGTCGAGGTTGAAGCTCACCAGGGGCGGGGCGGCCGAGACCGAGGTGAACGAGGTGGCGGTGAAGCCCACCGGAGACGGCCCGCCCGCGGTGATCACCACCACCGACGTGGCCTGGCGGCGCAGCACCGCGCGGAACAGGTCGACATCCATCTGTCGATGAGTGCCTTCGGCAGCGATGGTCACGACATCCCCTCTACCACTGGATCCCTCCCGACGGCCAGCGGCCTGGATCATGGTGGTCGTCACGACGCACCGGCCGCGTAGGTGCCCGGCACGCCCCAGGCCTTGGCGATCAGCTCGTACGAGCGCACCCGATCCTCGTGACGGTGCGTGATCGTGGTGAGCAGCAACTCGTCGGCGCCGGTCACGTCGCGCAGCACCCGCAGCTTGCCGGCGACCGTCTCGGGATCGCCCACGAACTGGGTGCGCACCCGGTCGTCGACCAGCGCCCGGTCCTCGTCGCTCCAGACGTGTGCGGCCGCCTGCTCCTCGCTGGGGAACGGGATGGCGCCGCCGCCGGCGCGGATGCCGCGCACCCACAGGCCGTACGGCGAGGCGAGCCGCCGGGCCGTGGCCTCGTCGTCGGCGGCGACCACGTCGACCGAGACGATGACGTACGGCCGCGCGAGCACGGCCGACGGCCGGAACGCGGCCCGGTAACCCTGCACGGCCTCCAGCACGGCGCTGGGCGCGACGTGGTAGTTCGCGGCGAACGGGAGACCCAGGGCGCCCGCGAGCCGGGCGCTCTGACCGCCGCTGCTGCCGAGGATCCACAACTGGACCGCGGCGCCCTTGCCCGGCACCGCGTCCAGCGGTTCACCGTCCACAGTGAACTGTCCAGACAGGAACGCCTGGATCTGGGCGACCTGCTCGGCGAAGTCCGGGGTCTGCGCGCCGGGCTGCTGCAGGAGCGTGGTGAGTTTCGCCAGGCGCGAGCCGTCGGTGAGCAGCTGGGCGAAGGAGAACGGCTTGGGGATCAGCAGGCCGTCGACGATCCGCTCCTCCTGCTCGGGCGTCTCCGGCTGCAGCCGGGACTCGATGACCCGTTGGCCCGACCGGCCCAGGCCCAGGTCGATGCGGCCGGGGTGGAGCGCGTCGAGCGTGCCGAACTGTTCGACCACCGACAACGGAGTCTGGTGGCCGAGTTGCACGGCGCCGGAGCCGACCCGGATCCGCCGGGTGGCCGCCGCCACGGCCCCGATCAGCACCGCTGGCGCGGAACTCGCCACGCCGGGGGCGAAGTGGTGTTCGGCCAGCCAGTACCGGTGGTAACCGAACTCCTCCGCCCGACGGGCGAGGTCGAGCGTGTGGGCGATCGCCTCCCGCGGGTCGCTGCCCTCGACGACGGGTGAGAGGTCCAGGATGGACAGTGGCGTGACGCCGGTCATGCGGGTGCTCCCTCGATGATGGCCGGTACGACGACGGGTGCGACATCGCCCGGCGCCTGCCGTGGTGCGGGTGGACTCGGCACGGGCGACAGCGGCCGGCTGGGGATCTCCCGGCGCAGCACCGGTGCCACCTCGGCGAAGAACAGGTCCAGCGAGTCCCGGTGCTGGCTGTCGGTCAGCCCGTCCGGGTCGATGGGCACGTGCATGACCTCGTGGCGGAACTGCTCGTGGTAGCGCAGCACCTTGTCGATGATCTGTTGCGGGCTGCCGATCAGGGCCGAACTGCGCGCCACCGCGTCCTCCAGCGTCGGGAAGACCACCGGCAGGCCGTGGTCGCGGGCGAACCGCGTGCGGGCGTCGAAGAGGGGCCGGTAGGTCGCGATCGCGTCCTGCGAACTGCGCGCCACGTACAGGCCGGCCGTGCCGGCACCGACCACCGCGTCGGCCGGGTCGTGGCCGTAGAACTCCCAACGTTCCCGGTAGTGGCGGATCAGCTCCGCGTAGGGCTCGATCGGGTGGGTCACGTTGGCGGAGAAGAGCGGGTCGCCCCACTGCGCCGCGAGGTCGACCGACTCCTTGCTGGTCGCGCTTCCGTGCCAGACGCGGATCGGTCGTTGCAGCGGGCGGGGCCAGGTCTGCGCGTCGACCAGCGAGGGCCGGAACTTCCCGGACCAGGTGACCTTCTCCTCCCGCCACAGGCGGCGGAACAGTTCGTAGCTCTCCTTGTTGCGCTCCCACTGGTCGGCCGCGGTGACGTGGAAGAGCTGTGCCTGCGCCGCGCCGTTCCCCTTGCCGATGATGAGTTCCAGCCGGCCGCCGGACAGATGGTCCAGCGTCGCGTAGTCCTCGAACGCGCGGACCGGGTCGAGCAGGCTCAGCGTCGTGACGCCCGTGAAGAGCTTGATGCGACTGGTCTTCGCCGCGATGTGGCTGAGCACGACCGGTGGCGACGAGGAGATGAACGGCCGCTCGTGCCGCTCGCCCACGCCGAACCCGTCGAAGCCCAGCTCCTCGGACAACTGCGCCAACCGGACCACCTGGCGGAAGCGTTCGGTGGTCGCCAACTGCTTGCCGGTGACGGGATCGGGCAGGTGGGTGATGAGGGTGAGAGCGAGGAACTTCATGACACGCCTTCCGTAGCACGGGGGAACAGCGGTGCGACGCCCTCGGCGAAGGCGTACGCCTCCTCCAGATGGGGGTAGCCGGAGAGGATGAACTCCTCGATGCCCAGGTCCCGGTAGTCCTGGATGCGCTGCGCCACCTCGTCGTGGCTGCCGACCAGTGCCGTCCCCGCGCCCCCGCGCAGCAGCCCGATGCCCGCCCACAGGTTCGGTGCGAGCCACAGCCGGTCGCGGTCGCCGCCGTGCAGGTCGAGCATCCGGCGCTGGCCGTGCGAGTCCAGGCCGCGCAGGCTCGCCTGCCGTGCCGCGATCGTGTCGTCGTCGACGCCGTCGAGCAGCGCCCGCGCGGCCGCCCGGGCCTGCTCGTGCGTCGGGCGGGTGATCACGTGCAGCCGGATGCCGAACCGCACCCGCCGGCCGTGCCGCCGCGCGAGTGCGCGGACCCGGTCGAGCTTCTCCGCCACCAGCGCGGGCGGTTCACCCCAGGTGAGGTAGACGTCGGCGTGCTCGGCGGCCACGGCCAGCGCGGCCGGCGACGACCCTCCGAAGTAGACGGTGGGGGCGGGCTCCACCGGCTCGTGCGGCGTGCCCCCGGTCACCGTGTAGTACTCGCCCTGGAAGTCGTACGGCTTGCCGGCCAGGGCGTCGCGGGTGATCGTGAGGAACTGCGCGGCACGGGCGTACCGCTCGTCGTGGCCGAGCGGGTCGCCGTACCCGCGCTGCTCGGCGTCGCTGGACCCGATGACCACGTTGAGATCCAGCCGGCCGCCGGACAGCCGGGCGAAGGTGCCGGCCATCTGGGCGGTGAGCACCGGCGAGACGAGGCCCGGCCGCAGCGCCACGAGGAAGCGCAGCCGCCGGGTGCGCGGGATCAGCGCCGCGGTGGTGATCCAGGCGTCCTCGCAGTGCGCCCCGGTCGGCGTGAGCACCGCGTGGTAGCCCAACTGGTCGGCGGCCTGGGCGAGCTGGGTCAGGTAGGCCAGGCTCGCCGGACGCTGCCCGCCGGGTGGGTCCTGGGTGTCCCCGATCCGGGTGCCGTGCACCCCGCCGGCCAGCGTCCGCGAGTCCCCACCCGTCGGCAGGAACCAGGAGAACCGAGGTCCGTTCACGAGAAGGCCCGGATCAGGCTCGGGCCATGTTCGGCGATCCACTCGTCCGCCAGCCGCTTCGGGTCGTCCAGTGTGGACTCCAGGGCGGCCAGCGGTGGCCCGGGCACGGTCGCGCCCAGCTCGGCGAGCACGGCCTGCAGGGCGGCGGCGACGGCGACCCGGTGCGGCTGCGCGGCGGCGATCGCGACCGGGATGGCGACCACCCCGGCCAGTTCCCGGTGACCGTACTGGTCGAGGAAGACCTTGAGCAGGCCGGTGTAGCTGCCCTTGTAGGTGGGGGTGGCCACGACGAGCAGCCGGGCCCGCCGGACGATCCCGTGCACGTCCTCGATCGGCGCGACCGGTTGGGCGGGGCCGGGCCCGAACGAGACCGCGGCCGCCTCCGCGAGTTCGATCGTGGCGAGGCCGTCCAGCACCGTGCCGGCGTCCGCGAGCGCCGCCAGCGCGGCCGCCGTGGTCGCCTGCGCCAGTGTCCGGGTGCGGGAACCGGCCCGGGGATTGCCGATCAGCTCGACGACCTGCGGGGTCTGTCCACTGTGGTCGCTCATGCCGTCACTCCGCTCGCCACGGGCTGCTCCGGTTGCGTCGCCCACGCGGGTGTGGGCCACACCCGGGCCGGACCGAGACCGAGGTGCTCGCGCAGGGTCGCCCCGGTGTACTCGGTCCGGAACACGCCCCGCTCCTGCAACAGCGGGACGACGCGGTCGACGAACTCGTCCAGCCCGCCGGGGGTCAGGTGGGGTACGAGGATGAAGCCGTCGCTGGCGTCCTCCTGGACGAACCGGTTGATCTCGCTCGCCACCTGCTCGGGCGTGCCGATGAACGACTGCCGTCCGGTGACCTCGATGATCAGGTCGCGGATGCTGAGCTTCTTCTCCTCCGCGAGCGCCCGCCACCGGGCGGCCGTGCCCAGCGGGTCGGGGAACATCGACGCCCGGCCCTGGATGATGGAGGGGCCGCTCACGTCAGGGTCGACGCTCGGAAGTGGACCGTCCGGGTCGTAGCCGGACAGGTCGCGATTCCACACCTGCTCCAACAGCAGGATCGCGGTCTGCGGGCTGACCTGCTGGCGGCGGATGTGGTGCGCCCGCTCGACCGCCTCGCCCGGCGTGTCGCCCAGCACGAAGGTCGCGCCCGGCAGGATCTTGAGGTCCTCGGGCCGCCGGCCGTACCGGGCCAGCCGGCCCTTCACGTCGCGGTAGGCGGCCTGCCCGTCCTCGAACGTCGAGTGGCGGCTGAACACCACGTCGGCGCTGGCGGCCGCGAACTCCCGCCCGGCGTCGGAGTCGCCGGCCTGCAGGATCACCGGATGGACCTGCGGGCTGCGGGGCGTGGTGAACCGACCCTCGACCTGGAACTGGACTCCACTGTGGACGAAGGCGCCGGCGTCGGCGCGGGCCAGGAACACGCCGTCGGACTGGTTCGCGACCACGTCACCGTCGGCCCATGATTCCCACAGCGTGCGGGCGAGGCGCAGGAACTCCTCGGCGCGGCGGTAGCGGTCGGCGTGGTCGAGGTAGCCGCCCCGACGGAAGTTGGCTCCGGTGAAGGCGTCCGACGACGTCACCACGTTCCACGCGGCCCGCCCACCGCAGAGGTGGTCCAGGGAGGCGAGCTGGCGGGCCAGTTCGTACGGCTCGTTGAAGGTCGCGTTCAGCGTGCCGGCCAGGCCCAGGTGCGTGGTGACCCCGGCGAGTGCGGCCAGCACCACCAGCGTGTTGGGGCGGCCCACGACGTCCAGATCGTGGATCTTCCCGCGCTGCTCGCGCAGCCGTAGCCCTTCGGCGAGGAAGAAGAAGTCGAACTTGCCGCGTTCGGCCGTCTGCGCCAGGTGGACGAACGAGGCGAAGTCGATCTGGCTGCCCGAGGCCGGGTCGCTCCACACGGTGGTGTTGTTCACGCCCGGGAAGTGCGCGGCCAGGATGACCTGCTTGCTCATGCTCTGCTCTCCTTACGCCGCGACGGTCTGCGGACGGGCGGTCTGGTAGCGGTTGGGTGCCGCCGGCAGGCCGAGCAGGCCACGCAGGGTGCTCGCCTCGTACCGGGTGCGGAATGCCCCGGCCTGCTGCAGCAGTGGCACCAGACCGCTCGTGATCCGCCTCAGGTCGTGCGGCAGGACACCGGGGCGCAGCCGGAAGCCGTCGATGCCAGCCGCATGCCAGTCCAGCAGCTGGATGGCCAGCTCCTCCGGCGTGCCCACCACGATCGCCGCGTCGGAGGTGAGCGTCGCGCCGGCCTCGCGGTCGAACGCCTTCCGGTCGAGCGACGCTTTCCGGTCGGCGGCGCGGTCCTGCTCACCGTCGAGGAAGACGACCAGGTCGGCCCACACCTGCAACGGCGCGCCGGTCCGTCCCACGGCGCGCTCGGCCTCGCGCACCTCGGCCACGATCCGCCTGGCGTCGTCGCGGTCGGTCGGGGTGACGGAGACGACGTCCGCGCCGCGGGCCGCGAGTTCGTACGGGATCCGGGAATGCGCCAGCACGGCGACCGGCAGCTGGCCCTGGGGCGGGCGCGGCACGATCGACGGGCCCTTGACCGAGAAGTGACGTCCTTTGAAATCGATGTAGTGCAGCCGATCGCGATCGACGAACCGGCCCGTGGTGACGTCACGGATCACCGCGTCGTCCTCCCAGCTGTCCCACAGGCGCCGGACCACCTCGATCGCGTCGGCCGCCTCGCCGAACAGCTCGTGGAGAACGGCCTGGTTGTGTGGGGAGGACAGGTCGGCAAGGTCGAGGGCCGGCAGTGGGCGGCGGCCGAAGTGGGGAGCCTCGTGGGGGCGGCCCACCTGGACCCGCCAGCCACCCCGACCGAGGCTGACATAGTCGAGTGTCGCCAGCGCGGTGGAGACGTGGAACGGCTCGGTGTGGGTCGTGGTGGCGGTCGGGACGAGCCCGATGTGCCGGGTGTGCGGCGCGACCCGGGACGCGATCAGCACGGCGTCGAGGCGTCCCCGTACCTGGTCGGTCCGTTCGTCGTGGCCGTCGTACCGTACGGATTGCAGCGTCAGGGAATCCTCGATCGTGACAAAGTCGAGCAGGCCGTGTTCGGCTTCCTGGGCCAGGTCGATCCAGTAGGCGGGCGTGAACAGGTCGGCGGGCCTCGCGGTGGGTTCACGCCAGGCGGCCGGATGCCAGCCCGCGCCGTCGAGCGCGACTGCCAGGTGCAGCTGGGTCATGTCCGTTGTCCTGTCCTGTCCTTGTCCTTGCGCCGATCTTGGGGTTTTCCGCGTGATTGGCGATCAACTCACGCGGAAAACCCCAAGATCGCGGAGGGAGAGAGGGAGAGAGAGGGAGGGAGGGGGCGAGAGAGAGGGAGAGGCTCGGTGGGCGCGCGGTGGGGTGCGGCCGGGTGGCGGCGTCGCGGAGTGGCGGCGCGGCGGTCAGCGCGCGCGACAGAGGGCGCTGGCGGTGCGCTCGAGATCG
>Ga0164243_10002104_pt1 | contig 33274 bp, 33 predicted proteins | sample OricompcompostOP_FD_108781 | JGI IMG/M metagenome (GOLD analysis project Ga0164243, IMG submission 108781) | Organic Plus compost microbial communities from Emeryville, California, USA - Original compost - Organic plus compost (OP) | ecosystem: Engineered > Solid waste > Mixed feedstock >... | reverse complement strand
GTGGCAGATCCCCGTCGCCATGATCTCCACCAGAACCTCCCCAGCCTTCGGCCCCTCAAGGTCCACCTCCACAACCTCCAGCGGCTTCCTCGCCTCAAACGCTACCGCCGCCCGTGTCTTCATTGATGCTCCTCCCGAATCGCCCGACGGCGCCGCGCCGGATAGCCTCGCGCTTGTTGGTGCCTCGGCCCGATTCTGGCAACCCCCAAGGGAGAGCGATCAGGGCGCTTGCTGGCGCGGCGCTTCGATGGTGCCGGCTGGGTGATCCGATGACCACCACTTCATCCCCGTTCGCCCTGAGCGAAGTCGAAGGGCTCGGCTGAGCCAAGGGCGAAGCCACTTCGCTGTGCTCAGTAGTGCCCTTCGACTTCGCTCAGGGCGAACGGTGTTATTGCGGTGAGGTCAGCCAGACATCCAAGCGACACAAAGCGCGCAGCCGCTACGGCCGATGCGCCACCGATGTCCCGCCCGCCGCCTTCCCGCCGGCATTGCCGGGGCCGTCCATATGCGTGAGGTAGGAGCGCACGATCCGGTTCCAGCGCGAATAGCCGGACTGGTTGAGATGCAGCCCGTCACTGCCATAGCAGGCCACATCCGGCGAATCGTCGCCCACGAGCAGGTCCCGCGAGGCATCGATATAGTCGATACGGTCGGCGCGCCGCGCGGCATCGCGGATCAGCGCGTTCGCGCGGCCGATGGCCTGCCGGTGCGACCAGCGGACCGGCGCATATTTGATGGACAGATAGGCGATCCGCGCCGTCGGGAAATCCGCGCGCAGCCTTGTGAGCAGCGTGATCACGTCATGCGCCACCGCCGCGGGATCGCGCTCCTGGGCAAGGTCGTTCTCGCCGACATAGACGAGGATATGGTCCGGCTGATGGTCGGCGACCAGCAGACCGTAATTGCGCAGCACATCCGTCACGGTGGCGCCGCCGAAGCCATGGTTGATGGTCTGCGCCTCGGGAAAGCTCGCGGCCACATTCCACAACCGGATGCTGGAGCTGCCGAGGAACAGCACGCCGCCCTGCGGCACGGGATGCGCTTGGTCGCGCCTGGCAATGGCGGAAATCTCGGCGGCGAAAGGTGCGGCCTCGGCAAGCGCAGGACCATGGGCGAGCGTCGCCAGCAGCACCGCGGACAGGATCGAATGTCGCGCCATCAGCCCTCGATCGTGATGAAAGCCCCCACGGACAGGGTGCTGCTTCCTTATCGAGTCGCGACGCCTTGTTGAAGAGGTTTTGCGACGAATCGCGCAGGATTCCGCGAGTCGAGCGCGGTCTGTGTTCCCGATGCGTCAGTAGCCGACCGTGAAGCGCATGTTCCTGTGCTTGGGCGTCTCGATCTCGTCGATCATCGCGATGGCGAAATCCTCGTAGCTGATCGAGCTCTTCCCGTCCGGCGCGGTCAGCAGCGTGTCGGTGCCGAGCCGGAACTGGCCAGTGCGCTCGCCGGGGCCGAAGAACATGGCCGGCGACAGGAAGGTCCAGTCGAAATCGGCACTCGCCCTGAGCGTGTCGAGGAACTGGCGCGCGGGCTCCGCTTCGGGCTTGATGACGTCGGGAAAACCGGGCGTGTCGAGCAGCACGTCGCCCGCCTCGGTCTTCAGCGAGGCAGCGCCGCCGACGACGAGCAGCCGGGCATCCGCCTTGCGCGCCACATCGAACACCGCGTCGCTCGACAGGCCGTTGAACCGCAGGGAGAGGATGACCGCGTCATGGTCCTTCACCTTGGCCGCCATGTCGTCCGTATCGTTGATGTCGGCCTTCACCCAGGTGACGCCCGCGCGCGGCGCCTGCTGATCGGCGCTGCGCGAGATGCCGGTGACGCTGTGGCTGCGGCGGGTCGCTTCATCGACGAGACGCTGGCCGGCATTGCCCGTGGCACCGATGATCGCGATCTTCATGATGCTTCTCTCCTGCTCCAGATGAATCGGGCGCGCCGCACCGAAGTTGACTTTGCCTCTTTGGCCCGCTTCCAGCCGAAAGACAAGGTTTCCCGCGGCACGGCGGACGCTCGAACCGCCTTCGATCCTCGCGAAATAAAATTTCTCCCGGCCGGACGGATCGGCTAGAAGCGTCGAAACAGCACGGACGAACGGCAAGGAGGGGCCGATGGAGCAACTGGATTTTTCGCTCGGCGAGACCGCGGACATGATCCGCGAGACCTGCCGCCGCTTCGCCGCTGACCGCATCGCCCCCATCGCCGTCAGGGTGGACCGCGAGGACTGGTTCCCCATCGATCTGTGGCCCGAGATGGGCGCGCTCGGCCTGCACGGCATCACCGTGAAGGAGGAAGATGGCGGCCTGGGCCTCGGCTATCTGGAGCATGTGATCGCCTGCGAGGAGATCAGCCGCGCCTCCGCCTCGGTCGGCCTCTCCTATGGCGCCCACTCCAACCTCTGCATCAACCAGATCGCGCGCTGGGCGAACCCGGAGCAGAAGGCGAAATATCTGTCCGGCCTCATTTCCGGCGAGCATGTCGGCAGCCTCGCCATGTCCGAGGCGGGGGCCGGCTCGGACGTCGTCTCGATGAAGCTGCGCGCCGACGCGGTGCAGGGCGGCTATGTGCTCAACGGCACGAAATTCTGGATCACCAACGCCGCCTATGCGGAAACGCTCGTCGTCTATGCCAAGACCGATCCCGAGGGCGGCTCGAAAGGCATCACCGCCTTCCTGATCGAGAAGGGCATGGAGGGCTTCTCCATCGGCCAGAAGATCGAGAAGGTCGGGATGCGCGGCTCGCCCACGGCGGAGCTGGTGTTCAGCGACTGCCATGTGCCGGAGGAGAATATCCTCGGATCGCTCGGCGGCGGCGTGAAGGTGCTGATGTCGGGCCTCGACTATGAACGCGTGGTGCTCTCCGGCGTGCAGCTCGGCATCATGCAGGCCTGTCTCGACACGGTGCTGCCCTATATCCGCGAGCGCAAGCAGTTCGGCAAGCCGATCGGCGCCTTCCAGCTGATGCAGGCCAAGGTGGCGGACATGTATGTCGCGCTCAACTCGGCGCGCGCCTATGTCTATGCCGTGGCCAAGGCCTGCGACGCCGGCAAGACCACACGCTTCGATGCCGCCGGCGCCATCCTGCTGGCGAGCGAGAATGCCGTGAAGGTCGCGCTGGAGGCGGTGCAGGCGCTGGGCGGCGCGGGCTACACCACCGACTGGCCGGTCGAGCGCTACATGCGCGACGCCAAGCTGCTGGACATCGGCGCGGGCACCAACGAGATCAGGCGGATGCTGATCGGACGCGAGCTGGTCGGCGCATGAGCGATGCGGCGCTGGACGCCCTGCAATATTATGGCGCCGGCGCCGCGACGCTGGCCGCGCTCGTCGTCGCGCTGGACCTCGGCCGGCGCGTCACCGGCTGGGCCTTCGTGCTGTTCGTCACCAGCTCGGTCGCGTTCATCGCCAGGGGCTTCCTCCAGTCGGACAGCGAGGGCATCGGCTGGCAGAATGTCGCCCTGCTCGCCATCAACGCCACCGGCGTCTATCGCTATCTGATCCGCAAGAAGGAACCGGCATGAGCGGCCAATCACCCTCTTCGCGTCCTCGTCACCCTGAACCCTTCGACGATGCTCAGGACAGGCTTGTTTCAGGGTCCATCCCGCCGATGAAACCGATGGTCGCGGACGCAGCATGGATGCTGAAACAAGTTCAGCATGACGGTGAAGGCCAATGAGCGGCCCCGTCCTTCCCACCGCCATCGACACCGCGAGCCCGGAGTTCGCCGCGCGCGCCGCGCACAACCGCGCGCTGCGGGACCGCCTCTACGCCGATGTCGCCAGGGCCGCGCTGGGCGGCGGCGAGCGCGCCCGCGAGCGCCATGTCGCGCGCGGCAAGCTGCTGCCGCGCGAGCGGGTCGAGCGGCTGCTCGATCCGGGAAGTCCTTTCCTGGAGATCGGCCAGCTCGCCGCTTATGGCGAATATGACGACGAGGTGCCGGGCGCCGGCATCGTCGCCGGCATCGGCCGCGTGGCGGGCCGGCAGGTGATGATCGCCTGCAACGACGCCACGGTGAAGGGCGGCACCTATTATCCGCTCTCGGTGAAGAAGCATCTGCGTGCGCAGGAAATCGCGGCGGAGAACCGCCTGCCCTGCATCTATCTGGTGGATTCGGGCGGCGCCAACCTGCCCCACCAGAGCGAGGTGTTCCCGGACCGCGACCATTTCGGCCGCATCTTCTTCAACCAGGCGAACATGTCCGCGCGCGGCATCGCCCAGATCGCCTGCGTGATGGGCTTCTGCACGGCGGGCGGCGCCTATGTGCCGGCCATGTCGGACGAGAGCGTGATCGTGCGCAATCAGGGCACCATCTTCCTCGCCGGCCCGCCGCTGGTGAAGGCCGCGACGGGCGAGGAGATCAGCGCGGAGGATCTGGGCGGCGGCGAGCTTCATGCCCGCAAGTCCGGCGTCGTCGATCATCTCGCCGAGAATGACCAACATGCGCTCACCATCGTGCGCGACATCGTGAGCCAGCTCCCCGCCGACCGCGCGCCGGACGTGCCGCTCATCGACCCGCGCCCGCCCAGATATGACGCCGAGGAGTTGTACGGCATCATCCCCGAGGATGTCCGCGCGCCCTATGACGTGCACGAGGTGATCGCCCGCATCGTCGACGGCAGCGAGTTCCACGAGTTCAAGGCGCTCTATGGCAGCACTTTGGTCTGCGGCTTCGCCCATATCTGGGGCATGCCGGTCGCGATCCTGGCCAATAACGGCGTGCTGTTCTCCGAGAGCGCGGTGAAGGGCGCGCATTTCATCGAACTGGCCTGCCAGCGCCGCACGCCCCTGCTCTTCCTCCAGAACATCTCCGGCTTCATGGTCGGCGGCAAATATGAGGCGGAAGGCATTGCGAAACATGGCGCAAAGCTGGTCACCGCCGTCGCCACCGCGCAGGTGCCCAAGATCACCGTGCTGATCGGCGGCAGCTTCGGCGCGGGCAATTACGGCATGTGCGGCCGGGGCTATGGCCCCCGCTTCCTCTTCACCTGGCCCAACAGCCGGATCAGCGTCATGGGCGGCGAGCAGGCGGCGAGCGTGCTGGCCACCGTCCACCGCGACGCGGACAAATGGACGCCCGAGGAAGCCGAAGCCTTCAAGGCCCCGATCCGCGCCAAGTTCGAGGCCGAGGGCGATCCCTGGCACGCCACCGCGCAGCTGTGGGACGACGGCATCGTCGACCCGGCCCAGACGCGCGACGTGCTGGGGCTGGCCTTCGCCGCGACGCTGAACGCGCCGATCCCGGAGGCAGCCCGCTTCGGGCTGTTCCGGATGTGAGGACGAGCCCGCGTCAAAAAATCCTCCCCGAGCTTGTCTCGGGGAGGGGGACCATCCGGCAGAGCCGGATGGTGGAGGGGCAATCGCGCCCGAGCTTCCGCGAGAATCCCGGCCACAACGGCTTCGACATCCCGAAGCACATCGCTTGCCGATACACGCATCGTCGCGATCCCGGCTTCGGCCAGCCGGGCATCCCTTATGGCGTCCCGTTCGGGGCGATCGCCATATCCATGGACCTGCCCATCGATCTCGATCGCCAACCGGCCATCGCCGCAAAAGAAATCGAGCACATAGGGCCCGCTCGGGTGCTGCCTTCGGAACTTGAGGCCTCCGGGCCGTTTCCTGAGCGCCTGCCACAGCAGGACTTCCGGCAAGCTCATCTCACGGCGCAGTCGCCGTGCCTTGCCTGTCGTCCCCGCACGAGCTTTCGGCGCTACATCTCGCAACATAGCCATTCCCCCTCCACCATGCTTCGCAGGGTCCCCTTCCCCGAGCAAGCTCGGGGAGGATTTCAAGCAAGGCATCCGACATGCTGACCTCCCTCCTCATCGCCAATCGCGGCGAGATCGCTTGCCGGATCATTCGCACCGCGCGGGCCATGGGCATCCGCACCGTCGCCGTCTATTCGGACGCGGATGCCAGGGCGCTGCATGTGCGCGAGGCGGACGCGGCCGTGCACATCGGCCCCTCGCCTGCGCGGGAGAGCTACCTGCAAGGCGGGAAGATCATCGCTGCCGCCAGGGCGACAGGCGCCGAGGCGATCCATCCCGGCTATGGCTTCCTCAGCGAGAATGCCGATTTCGCGCAGGCAGTGATCGACGCGGGGCTGATCTGGGTCGGCCCGCGCCCGGACTCGATCCGCGCCATGGGCCTCAAGGATGCCGCCAAGGCACTGATGCAGAAGGCGGGCGTCCCCGTCACGCCGGGTTATCTGGGCGAGGACCAGGCGTCCGATCGTTTACAGGTCGAGGCCGATGCCATCGGCTACCCCGTGCTCATCAAGGCCGTCGCTGGCGGCGGCGGCAAGGGCATGCGGCGGGTCGACGCGCCGGCAGACTTTGCCGATGCGCTGGCTTCCTGCAAGCGCGAGGCGGCCGCCTCCTTCGGCGACGACCGGGTGCTGATCGAGAAATATATCCTTTCGCCGCGCCATATCGAGGTGCAGATATTCGGCGACACGCACGGCAACATCGTCCACCTGTTCGAGCGCGACTGCTCGCTCCAGCGGCGGCACCAGAAGGTGATCGAGGAAGCGCCCGCGCCGGGGATGACCGACTTCACCCGCGCATATGTCTGCGCCGCCGCCGTCCGCGCCGCACAGGCCGTCGACTATGTGGGCGCCGGCACCATCGAGTTCATCGCCGACGGCTCCAGTCATCTCCACCCCGACCGCATCTGGTTCATGGAGATGAACACCCGGCTTCAGGTCGAGCATCCGGTCACTGAACAGGTCACTGGCGTCGATCTGGTCGAATGGCAGCTGCGCGTGGCCAGCGGCGAGCCGTTGCCGAGGAGGCAGGACGAGCTGTCCATCGACGGCCATGCCATCGAGGCCCGGCTTTATGCGGAGGACCCGGGCAAGGGCTTCCTGCCCAGTCCCGGCCGCATCGAGCGGCTGATGTTCGACTATCACGCCCGCGTCGAGACCGGCGTCGAGGAAGGCGATGTGGTCTCCTCATTCTATGATCCGATGATCGCCAAGATCATCTGCCATGGCCGGGACCGGGCGGATGCGCGGGCGCAGCTTCTGCACTGGCTGGACAACAGCTTCGTCGGCCCGAGGCCGACCAACAAGGCCTTCCTCTACGGCTGCCTCGCGCTGCCCGATTTCGCTGCGGGAAAGGTCGATACCGGCCTGATCGAACGGCATGTCGAAACGCTCACGGCCACCCCGCCGCCTTCCGCACGCGTCCTGGCCGTGGCCGGCGAGCGGTTCCGGCACGACTGGCTCGACGACGCGCCATGGGAGCAGCGCGCGTTCCGCGACGGCATGTTCGGCTTCCGCCTGAACGCGCCGCGTCAGACGATGATCGGCCTCTATGTCGATGGGGAGCGCTATGAGGTCGAGGCGACCGACAGGCCGCTCCATGCGGGGCTGCGCGCGGACATGGAGCGGGACGGCATTCTCATCGTCACCGAGCAGGGCCAGAGCCACTTCTTCTCGACCAGGCCGCCCGAAACGGCGGCCGGGCACACAGCGGCCTCCGGCGCCATCCTCGCCCCCATGCCCGGCCGCATCATCGCGGTAGAGGTGAGCGAGGGCCAGCATGTCGCCAAGGGCCAGAAGCTGCTCACGCTGGAGGCCATGAAGATGGAGCACAGCCTCACCGCCCCCTTCGACGGCATCGTCGCCGCGCTCGATGCCGCGCCCGGCGCGCAGGTGCAGGTGGAGGCGCTGCTCGCCCGGATCGAACCCACAGGAGAGACGCCCGCATGACCGCCCGCTTCTTCGACGAACTCGCCATCGGCGACCTGATCGTCCATCCCGTCCGCCGCACGGTCACGGAAACGGACAATCTCCTCTGGTCGACCATGACGCACAACCCCCAGCCGCTGCATCTGGACATCGAGGCCGCGAAGGCGACCGAGTTCGGCCAGATCCTCGTCAACTCGACCTTCACGCTGAGCCTGATGGTCGGCCTTTCGGTCGAGGGGACGACGATGGGCTCGCTGGTCGCCAATCTCGGCTTCGACAAGATCGTGCTGCCCAAGCCGGTGTTCATCGGCGACACGCTGCGCTGCGAGAGCACGGTCACGACCCTGCGGACGAGCAAGTCGCGCCCCAATGCCGGCATCGCCACCTGGGAGCACCGGCTCTACAATCAGCGCGACGAGATCGTCTGCCAGGGCCTGCGCACCGCCATGCTGCTGAGGAAGCCCGCGCCATGAAGCCGCTGCGCTCGCTGCTGTTCGTCCCCGGCGACCGGCCGGAGCGCTTCGCCAAGGCGGCGGCGAGCGGCGCGGACGCGATCATCCTGGATCTGGAGGATTCGGTCGCGCCCGAGCGCAAGGCGCAGGCGCGGGCCGATGTGCTGGCGTGGCTGCAGGGCGAGCGGTCCGTGCCGACGATCGTGCGCGTCAATCCCGTCGACTCGGTGGCGATCAACGAGGATTTCCCCTGCCTGCGCGCCGGCCGGCCCGATGCGGTGATGTTGCCCAAGGCGGAAGGCGCGGGCTCGATCCGCTTGCTCGACGAACGGCTCGCCGGCGCCTCGGCGCCGATCATCCCGATCGCGACCGAAACCCCGCAGGCGCTGTTCGAGCTGGGCAGCTATCGCCAATGCGCCAACCGGCTGGCGGGCCTGAGCTGGGGCGCGGAGGACCTGCCTGCCGCGATCGGCGCCGGCACCGCGCGCGAGCCGGACGGGCGCTATACGCCGCCCTATGAGCTGGCGCGCAGCCTGACCCTGTTCGCCGCCCACGCCGCCGGCGTGCCGGCCATCGACACGGTGTTTCCCGACCTCGCCGACATGGACGGCCTCGCCGCCTATGTCGCCCGCGCGCGGCGCGATGGGTTCACCGGCATGCTGGCGCTGCACCCGGCGCAAGTGTCGGTCATCAATGCCGGCTTCACCCCGAGCGCGGCGGAGATCACTCGGGCCCAGGCGATTGTGGATGCCTTCGCCGCTCATCCGGGCGTCGGCGTGCTGATGCTGGAGGGCCGGATGGTCGACCGGCCGCATCTGGTGCAGGCGCAGCGCATATTGGCGCTGGCGGGGGCGAGCGGCGGCTGGAGTTTGCCCGCCTGAGCTGGAATCAGTGCTCCTGCGAAAGCAGGAGCACTGCTCGTCCGCGGAGGATCGGAACCTGACGGGCTTCGCCCCTTCAGTCCTCCACCTCGACAGGAATCGGCTTGGCATCGGGCGCCTTCGCCTTGGGCACGGAGATCTTGAGCACGCCATGCTTGAGCTTGGCCTTCAGGCCGTCACCGGCGATCGCGCCGGGCAGAGGGATGCGCCGCTCGAACGAGCCGCGATGCCGCTCCTCGACGATGAGGCCGCCCTCTTCGCTCTTGCTATGCTCGTCCGCCTCGCCGCTGATCACCAGCACGCCGTCGGTCGCCGTGACGCTGATCTGGTCCGGCCGGAAGCCGGGCACATCCGCGCTGATCTTGTAGGCGTCCTCGTCATCCTTGATTTCCACCAGCGGGAAATCGGGCAGGCGGAGGCTCCCGCCGAAGTCGAACAGCCGCTCGGGCTGGCGGAAGAGATCGTCGAACACACGGTCGACTTCCCTGCGCAGCCAGCTGATCGGCTCGGCGAACCGGCTCGGACGCGCCGGGGACAGAGTGGTGATGGGATTGCTTTCGGCCATTGCGCGCTCCTTCGCTTGCGATGAAGCGACGCGGGCGGCTCGATGGGAGGGGCTGGGCACGCCGCGCGTCGCTGGCCCTGTGTGGCGCATCCGATGAGCGACCTGAATCCGCAATTCTACGAAGACGATCTTGGTGTGTGGAGGTATGTGGAGGTATGCGGTCCGACGAGGCGCACGCCCGCGAAGCCCGGCGAACGGAGAGAGCGTTAGTCGGTCCCTGCCCTCAGTCCCTCGGCTCCACCGGCCGCGGTCGGCCCGCTTCGTCCACCGCCACGAAGGTGATGATCCCGTCCGTCACCTTGGCCGCCTCGTCCCCGTCGCGCGGCCGGCTCCAGGCCTCGACCGCGATGCGCATCGAGCTGCGCCCGAGCCGGTCGAGGCGCGTGTAGATGGAAAGCTCGTCCCCCGCTTTCACCGGCCGCAGGAAGGATATGCCCTCGATACTGGCAAGCACCGCCCGCCCGCGCGAATGGCGCGAAGCGAAGGCGCTGGCCGCCAGATCCATCTGCCCGACCAGCCAGCCGCCGAACATGTCGCCATAGAAATTGGCGTCGGCCGGCATGGCGGTCACGCGGATGGTCGGCTGTTCATCGGGCAGGCGCGTGCCCTCAGATGTGGATGGCATGGCCCAGCGCCTTGAGCGCGCTTTCGTGGAACGCCTCGCCCAGCGTCGGATGGGCATGGATGATGCCCGCCACATCCTCCAGCGTGGCGCCCATCTCGATCAGCGCGACGAACTCGCCGGCCAGCTCTGAGATATGCTTGCCCACTCCCTGGATGCCGAGGATGCGGCCGCTGTTCCGGTCCGCTATGGTGCGCACGAAGCCCTCGCCCGCATCCATGGAGAGCGCGCGGCCATTGGCCATGAAGGGGAACTGGCCGACGACATGCCCCTCGCCCGGCCGGTCCAGCCCGACCGAGACGATTTCGGGCTCGGTGAAACAGATGGCGGGAATCGCGGCGGGATCGAAGCGCCGCCTTTTGCCCGCGATGATCTCCGCCACCATCTCGCCCTGCGCGGAGGCGCGGTGGGCCAGCATCGGCTCGCCGGTCACGTCGCCGATCGCCCAGACATTGCGGGTGGAGGTGGCGCAGCGTTCGTCCACCTTGATGAAGCGGCCGTCCATCTCGATCGCCATGTTTTCCAGCCCCCAGCCCTGCGTCGCGGGCCTGCGGCCGATGGTGACGAGGATCTGCTCGGCCGGCAGGGTGAAGCTGTCGCCATGCGCCGTCTCGATATCGAGCCCCCGGGCGGAGAGGCCCATGGCCCTGGCCCGGAGATGCAGCTCGACATCATGGGCGAGCAGCCAGTCCTTGACCGGCCGGGTCAGCGCCTCGTCATAGAGCGGCAGGATGCGCTCGGCCGCCTCGACCAGCGCGACATGCACGCCGAGCTTGGCGAAGGCGATGCCCAGCTCCAGCCCGATATAGCCTGCGCCGACCACGGCGAGGCTTCCGGGCAGCGCCTTGAGGTCCAGCGCCTCGGTGGAGGAGAGGATGCGTTCGTCGCCGAAGGGCAGCGAAGGCAGCTCGACCGGCACCGATCCGGTGGCGAGGATCACATGCTCGGGCTCGATCTTCACCGCGCCCTCGGCCGTCTCGACCGTGCAGCTCTTGGCGTCGGCGAAGGTCGCCCAGCCCTTGAGCTGCGTCACCTGCGCCTTGCGCAGCAGCGCGGTGACGCCGCCGCTCAGCCGGTCGACGATACCGTCCTTCCAGCGGACCGTCTCGGCGAGGTCGAGGCGCGGGGCGCTGTCCAGCCGGATGCCGAGATAGCCGCCCTCGCCCGCCGCCCTGGCGGTCTCCGCATAGACGCCGGCGGCATGGATGATCGCCTTGGAGGGGATGCAGCCGCGTGTCAGGCAGGTGCCGCCCGGCCGGTCGGCCTCGACGATCACCGTCTCCAGCCCGAGCTGCCCGGCGCGGATCGCGGCGACATAGCCGCCCGGTCCCGCCCCGACGACCAGCAGTTTCGGCTTCAGCGTCTTCATGCGCCCTCTCCCATGAAGATGAGCGCGGGATGCTCGATCAGCCGCCTCAGCGCCTGGACGAACTGTGCCGCGTCATAGCCGTCGACGATGCGGTGATCGAAGGAGGAGGAGATGTTCATCATCTTGCGCACGCTGACGAACTGGCCCTGCACCACCGGCTTCTCGACGATCTTGTTGGGGCCGATGATCGCCACTTCCGGGTGGTTGATGATCGGCGTGGTGGTGATGCCGCCCAATGGCCCCAGCGAGGTGATGGTAATGGTGGAGCCGGACAGTTCCTCGCGCTTCGCCGTCCCGTCGCGCGCGGCGGTGGCGAGGCGGGCGATCTCGCGGGCGATCTCGGCCAGCGTCAGCGCCTCGGCATGGCGGATCACCGGCACCATCAGGCCCGCGGGCGTCTGGGTGGCGATGCCGACATGCACCGCCTCGGAGATGTGCAGCAGGTCATTGTCGTCGTCGAAGCGGCTGTTCACCTGCGGGAAGTCCGGCAGCGCGCGCACCAGCGCCTTGACGAGGAAGGGCAGCATGGTGAGCTTGGGGCTCCCCTCGGCGGGGCGGGCGTTCATCTCCGCGCGCAGGGCTTCGAGCTGCGTCACGTCCACTTCCTCGACATAGGCGATATGCGGGATGCGGCGCTTGGCCTCCTGCATCTTCTCCGCGATGCGGCGGCGCAGGCCGACGATCTTGACCTCCTCCCCGCCCATGCGCGGCGCGAGGCCGCCCGGCGCGCGCGCCATGCCGCCGGCGGCGATGAAATCGTCGAGGTCGGAGGGCAGGATGCGCCCGCCGGGGCCGGTGCCGGGGACGAACTGGAGCGGGATGCCGAGTTCATAGGCACGGCGGCGCGTGGCGGGGGCGGCGAAGACTTCGTTGCGGCCGATGGGGATGTCGACGCGGGCTGGCGCGACCTTGTCCCCCTCCCGCTTGCGTTCAACCGAGGCACGCGACTCGGTTGAAGGGTTAGGGGTGGGCTCTGCCTTCGCGGGCTCGGGCGGCGTCGCAGCGTTGGACTGCCCACCCCCAGCCCCTCCCGCAGGCGGGAGGGGAGCGGGTTGCGCCCCGACATTCCCCTCGCCCTCGACCTCCAGCTCGACCAGCACCGAGCCCACCGGCACCATCGCGCCGATCTCGCCGTTGATCGCGGTCACCGTGCCGTCCACCGGCGAGGTCATTTCCACCGTCGCCTTGTCGGTCATCACATCGGCGAGATTCTGGTCCTCGCGGATCGCGTCCCCCGGCTGCACATGCCAGGCGACGATCTCGGCCTCGGTCACGCCCTCGCCGACATCGGGCAGGCGGAAATGATAGCGTCCCATGGCGCTCAATCCTCCATCACGCGCCGGAGCGCGGCGGCCAGCCGGTCGGGGCCGGGCAGATAGTCCATCTCGAAGGCATGCGGATAGGGCGTGTCCCAGCCCGCCACGCGCAGGATCGGCGCCTTGAGCCCCCAGAAGCAACGCTCCTGGATCAGCGCCGAAAGCTCGCCGCCGAAGCCGCCGAAGCGCGTCGCCTCGTGCAGGATCACGCAGCGCCCGGTCTTGCCGACCGAGGCAGTGATCGCATCGATATCGAGCGGCACGATCGAGCGCAGGTCGATCAGCTCCGCGTCCACGCCGCTGTCCTCGATGCCGGCCTTGGCCACATGCACCATGGTGCCATAGGCCAGCACCGTCGCCTCGCGCCCTTCGCGCACCACCGCCGCCTTGCCGAGCGGCACGCTATAGTGGCCCTCGGGCACCTCGGCGGCGGGATCGCCGGCCCAGTTCTTCATCTGCTCGTCGTGCCGGCCGTTGAACGGGCCATTATAGATGCGCTTGGGCTCCATGAAGATGACCGGATCGTCATCCTCGATCGCCGCGATCAACAGCCCCTTGGCGTCATAGGGATTGGACGGGATCACGGTCTTCAAGCCCACCACATGGGCGAACAGCGCCTCGGGCGACTGGCTGTGCGTCTGCCCGCCGAAAATGCCGCCGCCATAGGGCGAGCGCACCGTGATCGGCGCGGTGAACTCCCCGCCCGAGCGGTAGCGCAGCCGCGCCGCCTCCGAGACGAGCTGGTCATAGGCCGGCAATATATAGTCGACGAACTGGATCTCCGGCACCGGCCGCAGGCCATAGGCGCCCATGCCGATCGCCGCGCCGATGATGCCGCCCTCGGCGATCGGCGTGTCGAAGCAGCGCTTGAGGCCGTGCCTGGCCTGCAATCCGTCCGTCACCCGGAACACGCCGCCGAAATAGCCGATATCCTCGCCGAACAGCACGACATCGGGGTCGCGCGCCAGCATCACGTCGAGCGCGCTGTTGAGCGCCTGGATCATGTTCATGCTGGGCATGGCTATCGCGCGCCCTCCCGACCATCCGTCACCCCGGCGAAGGCCGGGGTCCATTCGGCGCTGTGGTTGTGGACCCCGGCCTTCGCCGGGGTGACGGGTTCAATGGACGGTGAGACCATCTCTACACTCCCAGCTCGCGGCGCTGCTCGATCACGCGCCAGTCGGGTTCCTTGAACACATGCTCGAACATCTCGCTGACCGGCGGCTTGGACTTGCCGAGCGTGCCGATCGCCTCGCCTTCCTTCATCGCCGCGCGCACCGCCTGGTCCAGCTCCTCGATCAGCGCGGCGTGGCGCGCCTCGTCCCATTCGCCGAGCGCGATCAGATGCCGCTTGAGCCGCTCGACCGGATCGCCGAGCGGGAAATGGCCGGCCTCGTCGCTCGGGCGGTATTTGGTCGGATCGTCCGAGGTCGAGTGGCCCGCCACGCGATAGGTGACGAACTCGATCAGGGTCGCGCCCAGATTGGCCCGCGCCCGCTCGATCGCCCATTGGGTCGCCGCCCAGATGGCGAGGAAATCATTGCCGTCGACCCGCAGCCCCGGCAGGCCGAAGCCGATCGCCCGCGCGGCCAACGGCGCTTCCTGCGCGCCGGCGATGCCCGAGAAGCTGGAGATCGCCCACTGATTGTTGGTGATGCACAGGATCGCCGGCACATGATAGACCGAGGCGAAGGTCAGCGCCTCGTGGAAGTCGCCTTCCGCCGTGGTGCCATCGCCGACATAGGCGAGCGCCAGCCGGTCGTCGCCCCGGTAGGCCGAGGCCATGGCCCAGCCGACCGCATGGATCATGCGGCTGCCCAGATTGCCCGAGAGCGAGTAGAAGCCATGGTCACGCGCCGAATAGAGGATCGGCAGCTGGCGGCCACGCAGCGGATCGCGCTCGTTGGAGAAGATCTGGTTGACCAGGTCGATCAGCGGATAGTCCCGCGCCATCAGCCAGCCGAGCACGCGATAGGTGGGGAAGCACATGTCGCCCGCGCCCAGCAGCAGCGATTGCGCCACCGGGATCGCTTCCTCGCCGGTCGACTTCATGTAGAAGCTGGTCTTGCCCTGCCGATGTGCGCGGAACATGCGGTCGTCGAAGGCGCGGGTGAGCAGCATGGCGCGCAGGCCCCGGCGCAGCGTCTCGGCATCGATCTTCGGCGCCCATGGCCCGACCGCCTCGCCGTCCTCGTCCAGCACGCGCATGAAGCGGAACGGCATCTCGCGCAGCTCCAGCCCCGGCGTGGTCGCGGCCGGCCGCTCGACGGCGCCGGCGGGTTCGAGGCGCAGATGGGAGAAATCGGGCGTCTCGCCGGGCCGGGCGAGCGGCTCGGGAATGTGCAGAGAGAATGAAGGGTCATTCCTCATCGGGGCTGCCTCTCCGGAGTCTTTTTGAAGCTCGGATTGTCTCACGGATCATCGTGAAACATTATTGCTTTCTTGTCGCGTGAAATGAATAAGGGCGGAACGCTGTTCCTTCAAGATCGGCCATGATGGAAGAATATTCCCTGGATCGCTTCGACCGGAAGATATTGGCCACGCTGCAGGCCGAACCGGAGATCACCGTCGCCGCGCTCGCCGAGCGCATCGGGCTCTCGCAAACGCCCTGCTGGCGGCGACTCAAGGCGCTGGAGCAGCAGGGCTATATTGCCCGCCGCGCTGTGATCCTCGATGCGCGCAGGCTCGGCTTCACCGTCGATGTCTTCGCCCATGTCCGCCTCGCCCGGCATGACGAGGACACGCTCAACGCCTTCGAGGCCGAAGTGCTGCTGCATCCGCAGGTCGTCGAATGCTTCTCGATGAGCGGCGAGAGCGACTATCTGCTGCGCACCCTGTGCCGCAGCATCGAGGATTATGACCACTTCCTCAAGAAGGTGCTGCTGCATCTGCCCGGCGTGGTGGCGGTCAATTCCAGCTTCTCGCTGAAATCGGTCAAGGTGACGACGGATCTGCCGATCGAGAGCGAGTGAGTGCCCAGTCGGAAGGCCCCCGTTCGCCCTGAGCGAAGTCGAAGGGCTTGGCTGAGCCGCAGGCGAAGCCCACTTCGCTCCGCTCAGTAGGGCCCTTCGACTTCGCTCAGGGCGAACGGGGGGTGGGAGGGCCGGCTCAGCTCCCCACCACGATCCCGCCATTGGGATGCAGCACCTGTCCGCTCATATAGCTCGCATCCTCGCAGGCGAGGAACAGGAAGCTCGGCGCAACCTCGTTGGGCTGGCCCGGCCGGCCCATCGGCGTGCTTTCGCCGAAATGCTCCAGCTTCTCCGGGCTCGCCCCGCCGAACGGATTGAGCGGCGTCCAGATCGGTCCCGGCGCCACCGCATTCACCCGGATGCCCTTGCCGACCAGATTCTCGCTCAGCGAGCGCGTGAAGGCCGTAATGGCGCCCTTGGTGCTCGAATAGTCGAGCAGTTCGGACGAGCCCTGATACATGGTGACCGAGGTGCAGTTGATGATCGCCGCGCGGGGCTTCAGATGCGGCATCGCCGCCTGGGTGAGGAAGAACATTGCGAAGATGTTGGTCTGGAATGTCCGCCGCAACTGCTCTTCGGTGATGTCCTCGATGCGCTTGTCGGGATGCTGCTCCCCGGCATTGTTGACGAGGATGTCGATGCGCCCGAAATTGGCGATCGTGCGCGCGACCAGATCCTCGCAGACCGCCCGGTCGCCCAGATCACCGGCAAAGGCCATGGCCCGCCGGCCCTCGCCCTGCACGATGGTCATCGTCTCCTGCGCATCCTCATGCTCGCAAAGATAGGCGACCGTCAGGTCGGCCCCCTCCCGAGCGAAGAGCGCCGCGACCGCGCGGCCGATGCCGCTGTCGGCGCCGGTGACGATCGCCACCTTGCCGGCGAGGCGGCCGGAGCCCGGATAGCGCGGCCGCCAGTCCGGACGGGGATCGAGCCGGCGCTCCTCGCCGGGCAGATCGTCCTCATGGATCATCTCGATTGTTTCAGCCATGGCTCAAACTCCTGATCGATCCCCTTTCGACGGCTCACCGGTCGCTCACATGCTCCGGCTTGCCCTTGCGTTTCGTTTCGGCCAGCTCCTCGAGCTGCTTCTCGCTCATGGATTCATACATGCCGCGCGAGGCGCCCTGGAGTTCGCTTTTCTTCGTATCGCCGCGCTTTGCCGAGAGCGCGGCGCCCGCAGCCTTCTGCTGCGCCTTGGATTTGGCAGGCATGACAGCCTCCTTCCGGCCCGGAGCCGGCCGGATGTCACCGGCCGGCGCCCGGCGATCGTTCAGATGAACGGATAGGGCACGCCCCAATAGCCATAGACCTCACGGCCATAGCCATGGTCATATGCCGGTTCCGTGGTGGAATAGCGCGGAGCGCCTTCGAGCCGCGCCTTGTCGATGTCGACGACATAGCCGCCCTGGTCGGGCTCATAGGTGAGCATGTTCCAGGGGATGGGATAATAGTCGCTGCCGATGCCGAACAGACCACCGAACTGCAGCACGGCATATTCCGCCTTGCCGCTGCGCTTGTCGACCATGAAGTTGCGGATGCTGCCGAGCTTCTCGCCCTGACGGTCATAGACCGTGGTGCCGTCCACCTTGTCCGATGCGATAAGGCGGTTGGTTTCCTCGATTGCGATGTCTGCCACTGGGGCCTCCTGTCTCCTAAAGGGAATGAGTCCCCGGTCCTCGGCGGGGGTTTGCCCAAACCTGCCGGGACCGGGGCCACCACAGCCGGGCGGAGCCCGGCGCTGTGGATCATCGGGTCAGCATTTTCGCTGCCCTCATAGGGCCCAATGGACGGTGCCGGGCGAAGTTCCGCGCCGGCCCCTGGGCTCGTCGCGAGACGGCCACGCCATGCCTCAAGGCTGGGGCAAGGCCTGCCGCGCCGCGCCCCAACCCTTGAGCGCCGGGCTGCGGGCGCGCGCCAGCAGCGTCGCGGCATCGCCGATGCCGAAGCGGTGCGCATCGGCCATCTCGTCCAGCTCGTCCCAGGCGATCGGGGCGGCCACCGGCGCGCCCGCGCGCGCCCGCGCGGAATAGGGCATGATCGCGGTGCTGCCGCGCTGGTTGCGCAACCAGTCGATGAAGATGCGGCCCTGGCGCTTCGCCTTGCTCATCGTGGCGACGAACCGCTCGGGCGCGTCATTGCTCATCTGCACCGCGAGCGCCTTCGCGAAGTCGCGGTGCATCTCCCAGCCGTGCCCCGGCATCAGCGGCACCACCACATGGATGCCCTTGCCCCCGCTCAGCATGGCGAAGCTCTTGAGGCCCAGCCCCGCCAGCCTCTCGCGCACCGCCCGCGCCGCCGCGCGCACATCGCCGAAGTCCAGCCCCACATCGGGATCGAGATCGAACACCATGCGATCCGGCTTCTCGACATCGCCCACCTTGGCGCACCAGCCATGGAACTCGATCGTGCCCATCTGCACGCAGGCGAGGATGCCGTCCGCGTCGGTGAGATAGAGATAATCCTCGCTGCCCCCGCCTTTCTCGACGATCGGCACATGCCGCACATGCGGGCCGAACGAGCCGCTGTCATGCTTCTGGAAGAAGCATTTCTTCGCACGCCCCTGCGGGCAGCGCACCAGGCTCATCGGCCGGTCCGCGGCAAAAGGCAGCATGAGCGGCGCGATCGCCTGGAAATAGGCGGCGAGATCGCCCTTGGTCTGGCCGCTCTCGGGGAAGATCACGCGATCGGGATGCGAGATCGTCACGTCGCTGGCAGCAGGCGCCGGCTCGGGCCGCTCGGGCGTCACGGACCGGGCCGCCTTGTCGGGGCGCAGGCCGAGGAAGCTGCCGTGCCGCACCACGCCGTCGCCGGTGAACTCCGTGAAGGCGACCTCCGCGACCAGCTTCGGCTCCACCCAGCGCACCCCGCGCGCCATGGCCCGCGGCACGTCGGCCGGCGCCGTCTTGCGCGCGATCGCCGCCATGCGCCTGGCGAGGTCGGCCAGCAGATCGCCGTCGAAGCCGGTGCCCACCCGGCCCTTGTAGACCAGCGCATCCCCTTCCCATTGCCCGAGCAGAAGCGAGGCGAAGGGCCGCCCGCGCGCGCTGCTCGGCGTCCAGCCGAGAATGACGAACTCCTGTCGCAGCGTGCACTTGACCTTCACCCAGTTGCGGGTCCGCGTGCCGCGATAGGGCGCGTCGATCCGCTTGGAGACGATGCCCTCGCCGCCCGCTCCGCACATCGCCTTGAACAGCTTCTCGCCCGAGCCGATGACATGGTCGGCGACATGGATCGGCGGCCGGGCCTCGGCCAGCAGCGCCTCCAGCCGCTCCTTGCGCTCGATATTGGGCAGCGGCTTCATGTCCTTGCCTTCCAGGCTCAGCAGATCGAAGGCGAAATAGCTGAGCTTCGCCTCGGCGCCTTCCTTCATCGCTGCCTGCAGAGTGGAGAAATGCGGATTGCCCCGCGCATCGAGCGCCACCACTTCCCCGTCGATGAGCGCGGGCGGCAGCCCGAGGCCGGCCAGCGCGTCGGCGATCGGCGCGAACCTGTCCGTCCAGTCGAGCCCCGTGCGGGTGAACAGCCGCACCCTGTCGCCGTCCACCGCCGCCAGCGCCCGGTAGCCGTCGAACTTGATCTCGTGCATCCAGTCATTGCCCGCCGGCACCGCGTCGACCAGCGTCGCGAGCTGGACCGGCTCGAACGCCGCCAGCCCAGCCACGGACCGGCGCCGTTTCGGCCTGGGCGCGGCCGCCGCTTCATTGTGGCTGGCGGCCGCCGCCATCGCCCGGTCGAACGCCTTGCCGCGCTTGCCCGCCAGCGACTGGGTGCCGCCCGTATCGGCCGCGATCTCGTCCATCGTGCGGCCGGTGAGCACGCTGGTCAGACCCTGCTCCACCAGCATGTCGCCGGTGCCGGCCTGCGCGTCGTCGATCTTGCGCAGCAGCCAGTTCTCGCGCTTCTCGCCCGGCCGGGGCCGCATGCGCACCAGCAGCCACTCGCCCTTCATCCGCTCGCCGTCGAGCCGGAAATGGAGATGGCCCTCCTCCAGATCGTCCGCGCTCTTGCCCGCCACCGGCGCCCAGCTCCCCTGGTCCCACAGCATCACCGTGCCGCCGCCATATTCACCCTTGGGGATATTGCCCTCGAAGCGCGCATAGGAGAGCGGATGATCCTCGGTGCGCACCGCCAGCCGCTTGTCGTCCGGGTCGAGGCTCGGTCCCTTGGTCACGGCCCAGCTCTTGAGCACGCCGTCCACCTCCAGCCGGAAGTCCCAGTGCAGCCGCCGCGCGGCGTGCTTCTGCACCACGAAGAGATTGCCGCCCGGGCTGCGCGCCGCCTCGCCCGCCGGCTCGGGCGTGCGGGCGAAATCGCGCTTGGCATTGTAGGCGGCCAGGGCGTTCCTGCGGGCCATCACGGATCCCCGAGCTTGCCGCGTTCTTCCAGATCGCGGCGCCGCTCCTCGCGCCTGCGTCGCCGGCGCGGCGCGATCCACCGCTGCTCGACGATCTGGAGGATGGTCATCATGACGACCGCCACCAGCGCCGCCACCAGCACCAGCGGCCACTGCCCCGCGCCGCAGGCGATCCCGATCACGGTCGCCAGCCACATGTGCACCGCGGTCGTCAGATTGCGCACCTCGCCCTTGCTGACGACGATCAGCCCCGCCGCGATGATGCCGACGAAGGCGCCCGCGCCCTCGAACACGCGCAGCGGGTCCATCCGCGACTGGCCCTGCGCCAGCTGGCTGTAGAGCGCGATGGCGCTGACGGTCATCACCGCCGCGCTGAAGCAGATGATGCCATGGGTGCGCAGCCCCGCCGAATGCCCCTTGAGTTCCCGGTCGAGCCCGCGCAGCAGGCCGATCAGCGCCGCCACCCCCAATCGCAGCAGGATCTGACCGTCGACCCATTGCAGCGGCGTGGCGGGGTTGAGAGGCATCTCAGGCGCTCTTGCGGCGGCCGCCCGATCCCGCTCGGCCCTTGCCCGCGCCCGACCGGCCCGCGGCGGGCTTGCGCTTCGCCGGCGCCGCGCGCGAGGTCCTGCCGGATGCGCCTCCCCCCTCCCCGACGGATTTGCGCAGCGCCGCCATCAGGTCAATCACATTGCCGCCCTTGGCCGGCGCGGGTTCCTCGACATCCTCCAGGATGCGCCGGTCGCCCTTGGCCTTGCGCTTCTTCTCGATGAGGCGATGCAGTGCCTCAACATAGCGGTCATGGAACTCGGCGGGCCGGAACGGCGCGGTCTTGCGGTCGATGAGCGTCACCGCGAGGTCGAGCAGGTCCTCCGCCGGCTCGATATCGCCGATGTCGCGGAAATAGCCCTGCGCCTTGTTCACCTCGTCGGCATAGCGCAGCACTTCCATCACCATGCCGCGCCCGCACGGCTTGATCGAGACGAGCTGCTCGCGCCCGCGCACCGAGAGCTGGCCCAGGCCCACCTTCCTGGTCTGGCGCAGCGCGTCGCGCAGCACGACATAGGCCTCCTCGGCCAGGTCGTCGGCCGGGACGACGAAATAGGGCTTCTCATAATAGAGCACGTCGATCTCGTGCGCCTCGACGAACTGGACCAGCTCCAGCGTCTTGCGGCTCTCGATCTTGACCGCCTCGATCTCCTCGTCGTCGAGCAGCACATAGCTGCCTTTGGCGACTTCATAGCCCTTCACGATCTCGTCGCGGTCGACCGGGCCGACGCCGGGCGCTACCTTCTCGTAGCGGATGCGCTTGCCGCTTGGCTCGTGCACCTGATGGAAGCTGATCGACGCCCCAGAGCGCGTCGCCGGATAGACCTCGACGGGAATCGAGACGAGCGCCAGCCTGATCTGCCCTTGCCAATATGCGCGCGCTGCCATGCGGAACCTCCGTCAGACAGAAGGCCCGAAAGCGACGAATGGTTCCCCTCGGGTCCCGTCCGGCAGAAGAGCCCTTTCCTCACCCGGATAAGCTAACCGTTCGCCCTGCGCTTGTCGAAGGGCTGTTCTTCCTTTTTTGCCGAAAGAAAAAGGATGCGCGAACGGAAAGGGAAAGCTGGGCAGTGCGGGCACGACCCGCCTGTCCTCACACCATCGTGTCCGGCCGCACCAGCCGATCGAACGTCTCCGCATCCACCAGCCCCAGCGCCAGACCCGCCTCGCGCAGGGTCAGCCCCTCGGCATGGGCATGCTTGGCGATCTTCGCCGCATTGTCATAGCCGATCTCGGGCGCCGGCGCCGTCACCAGCATCAGCGATCGCTCGACCAGCTCGGCGATCCGCGCCTCATTGGGCTTCAGATCCTCGATGCAGCGCTCGGCGAAGCTCTCCATGCCCACGCTCAGCAGGTGGCAGGAGCGCAGCACCGCCGCGCCGATCAGCGGCTTGAACACGTTCAGCTCCAGATGCCCCTGCAGCCCGCCGATCGTCACTGCCTGATGATTGCCGATCACCTGCGCGCTCACCATGGTCAGCATCTCGCACTGGGTGGGGTTGACCTTGCCCGGCATGATCGAGCTGCCCGGCTCATTGGCCGGCAGGTCCAGCTCGCCCAGCCCCGAGCGCGGACCCGAGCCGAGCAGGCGGATGTCGTTGGCGATCTTGGTGAGCGCCACCGCCAGCGTGGCGAGCGCCGCCGAGACATGCACCAGCGGATCATTGGAGGCCAGCGCCTCGAACTTGTTGGGCGCGGTGATGAACGGCAGGTCGGTCAACGCCGCGATCTGCGCCGCCACGTCCTGCGCGAAGCCCTCCGGCGTGTTGAGCCCGGTGCCCACGGCCGTGCCGCCCTGCGCCAGCGCCATGAGATCGTGCATCACCGCATGGGCGATCCGCTCGCGGCAATTGGAGAGCTGCTGCGCGTAGCCGGAAAATTCCTGCCCCAGCGTCAGCGGCGTCGCATCCTGCAGATGGGTGCGGCCGATCTTCACGATGCCGTCCCAGGCGCTCGCCTTGGCGTCGAACAGGTCGCGCAGATAGTCGAGCGCCGGCAACAGGTCGTCCGTCGCCACCCGCGCCACGGCGATGTGCAGCGCGGTCGGGAAGCTGTCGTTGGACGACTGGCTCATGTTGACATGATCGTTAGGATGGACCGGGCTCTTGCCGCCGCGTGTGCCGGTCAGCATCTCGTTGGCACGCCCGGCGATCACCTCGTTGACGTTCATGTTGCTCTGCGTGCCGCTGCCGGTCTGCCAGATGACCAGCGGGAACTGGTCATCCAGCTTGCCCGCGATCACTTCGGCGGCCGCCGCCTCGATCGCGTCGGCGCGCTCCGCGTCCAGGCCGTGCTTGCGGTTCACCCGCGCCGCCGCCCGCTTCACGATCGCCAGCGCATGGACGATGCCGACCGGCATCCGCTCTGTCGGCCCGAACGGGAAATTCTCCAGGCTGCGCTGGGTCTGCGCGCCCCAATAGGCGTCCGCCGGCACCTCGATCGGGCCGATGCTGTCGCTTTCGCTGCGGGTGTCGCTCATGGGCTGCTCTCCGAGTCTGTCGTCGCGGCAACAGATGGGCTCGATCGCGCCATTTTCCAACCGAAACGGACTTGGGCTCCTTCACACGGCTCACGCATTGTGTCTCTCATCCATGGCTCGGTCCCTGATCTTCGTCGATGACAGCCTGCCCGGCATCAGCCGGCGCAAGCATCGTGGGCACTGGGCCTATTTCGGTCCCGACGGCGCGCGCATCACGGACCGCGCGGAAATCGACCGGCTCAACCATATCGCCCTGCCGCCCGCTTACACGGACGCCTGGTTCGCGCCGAGCGGAGACGCGCACATCCTCGCCACCGGCATCGATGCACGCGGCCGCAAGCAATATCGCTACCACCCCGATTTCATCGCCGCGCGCGAGACCGCCAAGTTCGATCGCTGCGCCGAGTTCGGCCGGCTGCTGCCGCTCATCCGCGCCCGCGTCGAGGACGATCTCTCCGGCCTCGACCTTTCCCGGCAGCGCGCCATCGCCTCCATCGTGCGCCTGCTCGACAGCGGCCGCATCCGCATCGGCAACGAGGCCTATGCGCGGGACAATGGCAGCTACGGCGCCACCACGCTCCGCATGAAACATGCCCGCATCGCGCGTGGCCGGCTGCGGCTGCGCTTCAAGGCCAAGTCGGGCAAGCCGTGCGAGATCGGCATGACCGACCGGCGCCTCATCCGCTTCGTGCGGCAGATGCAGGACCTGCCCGGCCAGCATCTCTTCCAGTATCTGCAGAAGGACGGGGAGCCGACGCCGGTCACTTCGTCGGACGTCAACGCCTATCTGCACGAGACGACCGGCACCGACGTCACAGCCAAGCATTTCCGCACCTGGCGCGCCAGCGTGCTCGCCTTCGCCTGGCTGACGGACGGCAAGGCCGAGGCCGGCCTCAAGCCGATGCTCGCCTTTGTCTCCGAGCATCTCGGCAACACGCCGGCGATCGCCCGCAAATCCTATGTCCACCCGGCCCTGCTGGAGATGGCCACGGCCGGGGCCCCGGACTTCCGCAGGGCGCTTCCCCTCCCGCGCCGCACGCGCTGGCTCAGTCGTCACGAGCGCGGCCTGATCGCTTTCCTGGACGAACAGGCTGTCTCCGGTTCGCCCGGCGCCTGCTGATCGTGACATGCTGATCGTGACATGGGCGCGTGCGATCCGCTTTCGCGCAACTTCCCACCGGCTCACGCATTGCCATGGAAACCGAAACGGCAACAAAGGATGTCGCCATGACCAAGCAGGCCAAGCGGGACAGCAGCAAGGCCGGAGCCGCGCGGAACGACAAGGGAGACGATAAGGACAAAGGCGCGCTGCCGAAGGTGCGCGATGCCGGCCCCCATGCGATGAAGGACAAGCCCGTGCGCAAATGGGAGAAGGTCGACGAGGAATCGGACGAATCCTTCCCGGCCAGCGATCCGCCCGGTAATTACTGACCGGGCCGGACGCCGTCCGGTCAGGCCGGCTGCTGCTCGTCGACCAGCATCTGCGCGATGCGTTCGGTGGGGTGGCCGGTCAGCACTTTCTCGATCTCGGCGATGATGCGCGCGCGAACCTGCCGGTGGAGCAGCGGCCGGATCACGCCCAGCACTCTGGGCGCGGCGATGAGGACGAGCGGGCTGAGGTCGTTCCCCAGCGCCAGCACGTTCAGCCGGTCGGCGATGCGCGCCGTGAAGCGATCCTCGGTCAACTGATGATAGTCCGGTTCGCTGACCGATGCCTGGCCCGGCGTTCCGATCGCGGGGCGCCGGCCGGCCAGATCGGTCTTCTGATCCGCGTCCGAGGGATTGGGTTTCTCCTCGCCATATTCGACGACGAGATCGGGCGCATCGGCCATGCCCCTGTTGCGCAACAGCAGCATCTTACGCCCATCGGCGACGAGGATCAGGCAATTATGAGGCAGGCGCATGGCGACGGGCTCCTCTCCAGTCGGGGTCTTGTGTCAAACGCTCGATGGCGGCCGCTGTTCCCTCGTACAGGGCTGTCGTCGGCGGGCCGGCATCGCTCTACAATGCGGCAGGCGACTCGTCCGGGTTGAGGGCGACCGCACCAAGCGCAGGACGGAGGTTGCTCATGACGGATGAGCCCGACAATAAGGACAAGCCCGTACCACCGCCGGTCCGCGATGCCGGGCCGGAGAATATGAAGGACAAGCCCGTCCGCCCCTGGGACGAGGTGGACGAAAGCTCGGACGAATCCTTCCCGGCGAGCGACCCGCCGTCCTTCAACGGCTCGGGCGGCTGAGGACTACGCCTGTCTCCCTCCGCAAGAACCGTTCATGCGAGGATTTGGCTAAAGCGGGTGCGCCGCTTTCATCCAGAAGGGTGAGGGCAGCAACGCCGCAACCGCAAACCACCCTAACTCGCCGCGCGCTCCGGCATCCCGGCCCGGGCCACGTCGATCGTGGCGATGCGCCCGTCGCGCAGCCCGTAGATGACGAACACCCGCACGGCGACCGACTCGCCCGCCATCAGCGGCGCCACCACGAAGTCCGGCGCATCGACCTGCGCCGTGAAAGTGCTCGTGCAATCCACCGCGATGCCGCAATCGTCCATCACCAGGCTGTGGATGGTGAGATGCTCCCGCACCGAGCGGAACATCGTCCCGTAGAAATCCAGGATGCCCTGCCGCCCGACGATCGGCGGCACCGAGGGCAGGCGCAGCGTGCAGTCGTCGGTATAGAAGCGCCCCGCCCGCTCCATGTCGCCGGCGCTGAACGCTGCCGCATAGGCATGATAGGCCGCGCGCCCGCCGGCATGGCCGGAAAGCGGCGGCGCCTTGGTGACGCCCTGTTCGGCGGGCCAGGTCATCGAGCACAGCTCCTTGATGAGCCCCCGCTCATCCAGCTTGTAGGTGACGAAGAAGCGCACGGTGAGGATGTCGCCTGGCGCGAGCGGCGCGAACGGGAAGTCCGGGCGCGGCGCGGAGCAGATGAAATCCATGTCGACATCGACGAACAGCCGGTCATCTTCCTGCATCACCAGCCGCGGGCGCACCACCTCGCGCACCCCGTCATGCGCCCAGCGCAGGAAGGCGAGCAGTTCCTCCCGTCCCCGGCTGACCCGTGTGGCCCCATACATGACGCAATCGGGCGCGAACCAGCGCTCGACCAGCGCCGCATCGTCGCCCTCGTTGAAAGCGGCGATATAGTCGTCATAGTTCATGATCCGAAGCTCGCCACATTGCTTTCGCGGGCCAGCACATCGGCGCGCCGGGCGATGCGCAGCAGCAGTTCGTCCAGAACCACCAGCTCGGCCGGATCGATGTCCACCAGCAGATCCTCGTAGAAGTCCCGCCGCTGCTGCTGCAGGCGCTCATAGATCTTGAAGCCCTCGGGCGTAACCAGCAACAGGCTGCTCTTGCGGTTGCGTGGATTGTCGACCCGCTTCACATAGCCGCTCGCCTCCAGCGACCGCACCGCCCGGCTGACTTCCGCGCGATCGACCAGCGCCGCGGCCGAAACCTGGCTGGCGCTGCGCGATCCCATGACGGAGAGATGGACGATCACGCGCCATTCGGCGAGCGTCAGCCCGACAAGGTCACGCAGTTGCTGGGCCGAGATGCGATCCAGCGCCTTGCCGAGCATCAGCAGCCGGTAGGGAAGATGGCACTCGTCGAAGATGCTCCATGCTTCCTCCAGCGGCCCACATGGCGGCCTCTGCTCTTCCTGCGCCTTCACTGCGCGGCGCGCGCCGGTCGGACCGCCCATCAGAGCGCCACGTTCACGGCCTTGAGCTCGGTATAGGCCTCGATGCCGGCCTTGCCATTCTCGCGGCCCCAGCCCGAGGCCTTGAAGCCGCCGAGCGGCATGGCCGGATCGACGCCGCCCGAGCCGTTGATGCGCACCGTGCCGGCCTTGAGGCGCCGCGCCAGCCTGTGCGCGGTCGAGATGTCGGAGGTGAAGATCGATGCGGAGAGACCATATTCGGTCTCGTTGCCGCGCCCCGCCAGGGCGTCGATATCCTCATCGTCGCCGAAGCGCATGGCGCAGAGCACCGGCCCGAAAATCTCCTCCTTGCGCACGCGCATGTCGGGCTTGGTGTCGAGCAGCACGGTCGGCTGAACGAAATAGCCGCGATCATCGATCGTCTCGCCGCCGACCAACACGCTCGCGCCTTCCTCGCGGCCCGTGGCGATATAGCCGGTCACGCGCTCCAGCTGCGTGGCGCTCACCAGCGGGCCGATCATCGTGTCGGCCGCCAGCGTCTGCCCGACCTTCATGCCCTTGGCCATGTTGACCACGCCTTCGAGCACCTGGTCCGCCACCTTCTCGTGCACGAACAGGCGCGAGCCCGCCGCACAGACCTGGCCGGCGTTGAAGAAGATGCCCATCGCCGCCGCCGGGATCGCCTTGGAAAGGTCGGCATCGGCGAAGATATAGGTGGGCGACTTGCCGCCCAGCTCCAGCTGCACGCGCTTGAAGTTGGTCTTGGCCGCCTCGATGATCGCGCGGCCGGTCACGGTCGAGCCGGTGAAGGACACCTTGTCGACATCGCGATGGCTGGCAAGCGCCGCCCCCGCCGTCCGCCCGAAGCCCGAGATGATGTTGATGACGCCTTCCGGGAAGCCCGCCTCCAGCACCAGCTCGGCCACGCGCAGCGTGCTGAGCGGCGTCTGCTCGGCGGGCTTGAGCACCACCGTGCAGCCCGCCGCGATCGCCGGCGCGAGCTTGCCCATCGCCATCACCAGCGGGAAGTTCCACGGCACGATCTGCGCGCAGACGCCCACCGGCTCGCGCAGCACATAGGAAAGCCACTCGCCCGGCGCGCTGATCTCGGCCGTCTCGCCATAGATCTTGCTTGCCCAGCCGGCATTGTAGCGCAGCTGGCTGACCGCGCCGCCGATATCGATCATGCGCGAGAACTGGATCGGCCGGCCCACGTCCAGCGTCTCCAGCAGCGCCAGCTCCTCGGCATGGGCCTCGACCAGATCGGCGAGCTTGAGCAAGAGATTGGTGCGCTCGGCCGGCTTGACCTTGGACCAGGCGCCCTCGAACGCCGCGCGCGCCGCCGCTACCGCCCGATCGACATCCGCCTCGCCCGCGCTCGCCACATGCGCGATCACCTCGGCGGTCGAGGGATTGATCGTCTCGAACGTCTCGCCCGAGGCCGCCTCGACCAGTTCGCCGCCGATCAGCATGCGCACGGGCCCCTTGGCATAACGCAGCTGGAGCTGCTCGAGCAGCCCCGGATTATAGGGAGCATTCATCGGATCGGCATCCTTTCCTGACGGTGCCCGGACCGACCGGACACCAAGAGTTGTTGAATCATCACGAACTCATCAATAACAGCAGGATCGTGTCCGCGCCAAGCGCTAGTCGACATCGTCAACGGGAGAGGTCGTCTGCCCAGCGAAACTTATGATTATGTGATCGTGGGCGCGGGCTCGGCCGGCGCGGTGCTTGCCGCGCGTGTCACCGAGGATCCGGCCGTGCGCGTGTTGCTCCTGGAAGCCGGCGGCGGCGGGGACGACTGGCTGATCCGCATGCCGCTCGGTTTCCTGAAAGCGCTGTTCAAGCCCGGCTATACCTGGCCCTACTGGACCGAGCCCGAGCCGCACATGAACGGCCGCAAGCTCATCCTGCCGCGCGGCAAGCTGCTCGGGGGGTCCTCGTCGATCAACGGCATGGTGTTCATGCGCGGCCACAGCGCGGACTTCGACCGCTGGGCGCAGATGGGCGCGACCGGCTGGAGCTATGCCGACGTCCTTCCCTATTTCCGCAAGATGGAGAATAGCTGGCGCGGCGACTCGGACCTGCATGGCGGCAGCGGCCCGCTCAGCGTCATCCCCAACGCCACGAAATGGCTGCTCCATGACGAGTTGATGGCCGCTGCGAAGAATGCCGGCTATCCGCTCACCAGCGACATCCATGACGGCGCCGAGGAAGGCGTCGGCCGCGTCGAGCTGACCATCGACCGCAACGGCCGCCGCGCCTCCACCTATGCCGCCTATCTCAAGCCGGCGATGAGTCGCCCCAACCTCACCGTGCTCACCGGCGCGATGACCCAGCGCGTGCTGACGCAGGACAAGCGCGCCACCGGCGTCGAATATCGCCATGACGGCCAGCTCAGGAGCGCCCTCGTCCGCCGCGAGGTCATCCTCTCGGGCGGCAGCTACAATAGCCCGCAGCTCCTCATGCTCTCGGGCATCGGTCCGGCGGCGCATCTGCGGGAGATGGATATCGAGGTCGTCCATGACCTGCCCGGCGTGGGGCAGAATCTCTCCGAGCATCCGCGCGTGCCGGTGCTGTTCGAGGCGGCGCCCGTCACCTTCGTCAACGAGCTGCGCTTCGACAAGGCGACATTCAGCGTGCTGCGCTGGTATTTCACCGGCAAGGGCCCGTTCGCGCGGCAGGTGAACAGCGCCAATCCCGTGCTGCGCACCGACCCGCGCCTTGCCCAGCCGGACATCCAGCTCTGGTGCAACCCGGTGACGCTGGACGCGCATCTCTGGTTCCCCGGCATCAAGAAGCGCCCGCCGCACAAGCTGACCGCGGACGTCATCCTGCTGCACCCGGAGAGTCGCGGGAAGGTGTTCCTCAAGAGCCCGAAGGCCGAGGATCATGTCGGCATCTTCCTCAACCTGTTCAGCGCGCCCAATGATTTCGCCACCGCCCGCGCCGGCATCCGCATCGCGCGGAGAATCTATGCGACCTCGCCGCAGGCCGAGATCACCGGCAAGGAAATCTCCCCCGGTATCGAAGCGCAAAGCGACGAGGCGCTGGACGCGCATGTCCGCGCCACCGCCGGCACCACCCAGCATCCGCTCGGCACCTGCCGCATGGGCAGCGGTCCCATGGCGGTGGTCGATCCCGAACTGCGCGTCATCGGCATGGAAGGCCTGCGCGTCATCGACGCCTCGGTGATGCCCGACGAGACCGGCGGCAACATCAACGCGCCCACCATCATGATCGCCGAACGCGCGGCGGACCTCATCAAGGGCCGCGTGCTGGCGCCGGCCGAGCTGCCGGCGAGGCGGGGCGATGCTGCAACATGAATTGTCAGGCGGAGCAGGACTGTGTCCGCACTGTCCAGGCGATCGAACCCGTCCGTGCTCCTGCGAAGGCAGGAGCCCAGGGCGCAACGCTATCGCCGCAGGGCCATGGGCTCCTGCCTTCGCAGGAGCACAGCAGAGATTTGAACGACCCCAAGGAGCGTGACACATGACCCGAGAGGATTTCGAGCGCTATATCAATGCCTTCAACGCCAACGACTTCGACGGCTTCTCGAGCTTCTACGCCGATGACGTCGATTTCCAGCTCGGCGACCGCATGCACATCATCGGCCGTGAGAACATCGCCGACTTCTATCGCGGGGTGAAGGCGCATTTCGCCGAGACGCTGACCATCCTCGATCTCGTCCTCGCCGAGGACGGCGCCTGCCTGCATGTCTACACCAGGTTCGAGACCATCGAGGACTGGCCGGAATTCACCATGTGGCCGACCAGGAAAGGCGACATCCGCGAGATCGAGAGCATCATCCTCTACAAGATCAGGGACGGCAAGTTCACCCACATCAAGTCCGCCCGTTTCAAGGAACTCTGACCCTTGGCCCCCATCAGCAATCCCGATTTCATCGTCATCGGCTCCGGCTCCTCCGGCGCGGTGATCGCCGCGCGCCTTTCCGAGGACCCGAACGCGAAGATCCTCGTGCTGGAGGCCGGCAAGCGCGAGCGCTCACTGCGCCTCGCCATGCCGATCATGTTCCCGTTCATCATGGCCGATCCCAGGTTCAACTGGAGCTATATGGGTGAGCCCGAGCCATTCGCGAACGGCCGTCAGATCCGCCAGCCGCGCGGCAAGGCGCTCGGCGGCTCCTCGATGATCAACGGCATGCTCTATGCGCGCGGTCACAGCCGCGACTATGACGAATGGCGCCAGCTCGGCAACGAGGGCTGGAGCTACGAGGATGTGCTCCCCTATTTCCGTAAGTCGGAGAATCATTGGGGACCGGCAGATCACTGGCATGGCAAGGGCGGCCCGCTCTCGATCAAGCAGCAGCCCAAGGATAATGATCTTTATCGCCGCTTCATCGCGGCGGTGAAGGCGCTCGGCCACGAGGAGCGCGACACGTTCCACCGGGAGGGCCAGGAAGGCTGGGGGCCGCCGCCGCTCTCCATCCACAAGGGCACGCGCGGCAGCACGGCGGCGCGCTTCCTCATCCCGGCGATGAGCCGCCCCAACCTCACCGTCGAGACCGGCGCGCTCGTCACGCGCATCGAGGTGGAGAAGGGCCGCGCCGTCGCCGTCCATTATCGCGACCGGGAGGGCCGCGAGCAGCGCGTCACCGCCAATCAGGAGATCATCCTCTCGGGCGGCGCCTACAACTCGCCGCAACTGCTGCTGCTCTCCGGGATCGGCCCCGCCGACGAAATTGCTGCGCACAATATAGACATGGTGCATCACCTTCCCGGCGTGGGCATGAACCTGCAGGATCACCCCTCCATCGCGATGGTGCAGGCGGCCGACCGGTCCGTGACGCTCACCAACCGCCTGCGCCTCGACCGCGCGGCGCTCTCCGGCCTGCAATGGCTGCTCACCCATCGCGGCCTCATCTCGGACATGCCGGTGACCGCCAACGGCTTCTTCCGGACCCGCCCCGAGCTGGAGCGGCCGGACGCGCAATGCCTGTTCCAGCCGACCATGATCGGCGCGCAGCTCTGGTTCCCCGGCTGGCGCCCGCCCAAGCCGGACGTGGTCGCCATGGCCTGTGTGCTGCTCCGCCCCGAGGGACGCGGCTGGGTCAAGCTGCGCTCGGCCGACCCGACCGACAAGCCGCGCATCCTCTCCAATGTGCTCTCGACCGAGAATGACCGCGCCTTCTTCCGCCGCCTGATCCCGCAGCTGCGCGAGATTTTCGCGACGCCGCCGCTTGCCGACGTGCTGCGTGGCGAGGTGCTGCCCGGCCCGGACGTGCGGACGCCGGACGAGATCGATGCCTGGGTGCGCAGCATGTGCGGCACGGCGCTGCATCCGGTCGGCACCTGCGCCATGGGCCGGGACGACATGGCGGTGGTCGACGCACGCCTGCGCGTCCATGGCCTCGACGGCCTGCGCGTCGCGGACGCGGCGATCATGCCGCGCATCGTCGGCGGCAACACCAATGCCGCCTGCATCATGATCGGCGAGAAAGCGGCCGACATGATCAAGCAGGACAATGGGCTGGCGGTAAGCCCGCCCTCGCCGGATTGAGACCCGTGCTTCTGCGAAAACAGGATCTTTCCATAATCCTCTCCGCTCGGAGTTGAAGCGTTCCGGCCTGCGATCCGGTTCATACCGGGGAGGTTGTGGAAGTTGTGCCCCGCGCTGCCGCAAAGGGCGCTCTCGACAGCCATTTCGACACGCTCGATCTCGGAACGAAGCACGTACCGTTCCACCTCGAACCAAGCGGCGGCGGTGCGGCAGAAGCACCCCACTCCGTTCGCCCTTCGACTTCGCTCAGGGCGAATGGGGGATCGGGTATGTCAACTCCCATCCCGGAGGGCCAGGCCTTCGGCACATGGGTTTGCAAACGATATAAACGCCATCTTTTCAGGAGTTCGCGGAGTTTTGCGGCATGGTTCAGGGCGACCAATAGCGGCTGCCCGCTGCGACCCAGCAGCACTTCACCGATCGAACAGCGCATCGGTAAGTCACAAAATTAGCCGATAGAAACATGGATAATTTCCATTGCAGTAAATATGACAAATGATCACGCAGGTCTTTTCACAAAAATGACACGGAGCCGAAATAGCTTTTTGCAATTGTGATTTGCAACAATCCATACTGAATCAGCATAACCTATTAAATATGGGGAGAAAAATGACCATGCGCGCAACGCATATTGCTGTAATTTCCGCCGTGGTATTGACCAGCACATTTGCTTGGATTCTCAACAACCATCAAACAACTATGTCTGAGCACAAGGCCGGCCTAGGCCGTAGACTCATAAGCCCGGAGCCACAGCCGCATTGAGGCGAGCTGTACCATGGCGAGAAAATTGGCGGCGAGCTTGTCGTAGCGGGTGGCGACGCGGCGAAAATGCTTCAGCTTC
>Ga0164243_10002103_pt1 | contig 33287 bp, 25 predicted proteins | sample OricompcompostOP_FD_108781 | JGI IMG/M metagenome (GOLD analysis project Ga0164243, IMG submission 108781) | Organic Plus compost microbial communities from Emeryville, California, USA - Original compost - Organic plus compost (OP) | ecosystem: Engineered > Solid waste > Mixed feedstock >... | reverse complement strand
GACGCGTTATTTTTCTGGATAGACAAATAATACTAACCCCGGGGTGGTTGGGGTAATATTTCTTAAACTCATCAATGTCGTGCCCAAGACCTCCTGCGACGTCAACCACAAGTGGCGCATCAGGCGAGGTATCTGCACCGGCAAACAGCGTCTTTTCGACGGGGTAAAGCGAGGGGTGCATCCAGGGCAGGCGGCCCTGCCTGTAGCCACCCACTAAAAAGAAGTCTTGTCAGCGACGCCGCCATCCTCGTCTCAAAGGGACATTACATTTACTCACTATGGTGGTTTGTGTGAGGGCCTAAGCCAATAGAGCGAAGATATTCGAAGCAATTTGGCAGGTCGGTGTTGTAAGATGCGTGCATGGCTGTGCGGGCAGCATCAGTGGGATTCTGCCACTTGGTATCACGAAGGAACTTGTAGAACTCGATCGGGCTACGACCAATTCCGCCAAGCCTAGAGAACGAACATCGTCAGTAAACCCAACAAGTGTGAACTTTGGTCTAACTCACAAAGCAACATAACCGTCCCCAATGACATCAAGGCTTAGGGATTTAGCGAAGTTTGTGAGTTTATACTCGTCCTGTCCCACCTCTTCAAGATGGCCCATGGCGCAAACATGGCGCATCAGGCGACCTATGTAAAGTGGACCGTGAGCTTGGGTTCCTTCTGTATAGGTTGTGAGATATGTTGCGTCAAATCACTGACCGAGAAGCAGAGCGTCCATGCCAAGGGCCCCGGCAAGATCGTTAACCTTCTGAGGGGTGTCAACGCCGTTCTTGACCATGAGCTTCCAAAGCCCAACGTCGACGCCGGTAATCAAGGCAGCATTGAGTCCGGGCTAAAGAATATAGGGTTCAAGTTATTAGCAAGTGAGGCCTAGGATGGATGGTTGGCGACATACATCAGCCCAGGTGTGCTGCAACATCTGCTCGCGGGGCGTGAGGAGAGACTGTAGCAGGCTCCGTGTTTTGACCACGAGCTGATGGCGAGTTTCCTCGTCACCATCCTTCATGCCGTGGTGTAGAGCATTGATATCTTCGATCAAGCCCGGCACGGCATCCGCATTACTTGCTCGAATGGCGACGGAGAGATCAATTTCTTGGGACATGTTGGTTGTAGTCGTGTCAGAATATTCACGCAAAGGTCTGCGTGCGTAACAATGTAATATATTATACTTCGTAATAAGATATTTATCGAGAGAAGTGGTCGTCTTTGAATTGACGTCGACTGGCGACAATTTGGCTCGGGGAACTCTGATGCCTCTTAAGTTGGAATGGATTTCAACATCCCATCCAACAATTTCCCGTCTTCGGTCCCCGCCGAAACAATTCCACGTTGCAAACCCCTGGCCAGTTTTCAATAGGGGCTCTAGAAGCATTAGTGATCGCCCAAGACATAGGCCGCCGCACTGAGGCCCGAGGGCAAAGGGCCCGCGCCGTTGTGACTAGGCACGGGCAGAGCTCTAGTTAAATACTTCGCTAAGGGCATCAAGTGGGGGTGTCAACTTGACGGCTGGGGATATTTCGAAGTGGGACAGCAACAGCCCCTATTATACTCAAACGCAACCCCAGTACCAAGGCAACAGACGAATTGGTACGATCCGTTGAGACGGATTTTCTGCACCCGTCGACGTACTTCGTAGAGCATAGATTACTTGGTCGCAGGGCAAGGATTTCCACCCCTGTCGAAATGGTGAAGATTACTCCTTAAGTCCAGACCCATCGCTGATCAGTCAAAGTCACCAGACCCCATCCCAGCGTTGCCCCTGTTGGAGGACCCGCTAAAGATTCAGAGAAGTGGCTCTAATCCTAGTAGAAAATGATCTGTAGTTTTGCATCCAGTCTCGCCAGTCTTCAAATACGAAGTCCACTACGAGGAATGCAGCAAACGGCCAAGTTCTGCCTATCTGAAGCGATTTAGGAAATAATCCGGATCTCAGTTTCTCACCATGATACCTCGGTACCGTGGTATAAAATGCTGCATCCCGGCCATCGTTATGACAGTACGAAGTGGGGGCAAGGTTAGGCGAGCAACTATGTAGATCCTCGCATGTTTTAACCACCACGGGACAAGGATGGCCTGCCAGGACTTGTCTTGGCAGGCCGTTACAGCGCCAGGTCATCATCCTGTTCCTGCCACTGTTATTCTGGCTATGCTGAACTGGCTGCCACTGGGAACTGGTGGTTGGTTATTCTACCAACCGATCATGCGTGGAAAAGAAAGGGGGTCATAGTTTATTATAAAGAGAGTATTACGCAAGATTTTACACAGGTATGTTAAAAAGAACTGAATGGCGGAAATGATGGCTGACGACCGGAAGTAGAAAGTCGCGAGCGGCCTTGCCTGTCTACCCTGATAGCTTCCGAGAAATCTTCGTACCACGTACCATCATGACTGGGATGAAGCCGTCCGAGTGCAAGGCGGATGTGGCTCCGCGTCGGCTTGTACATATTTCCCGGATGCGCGATGGGGCAATGCAACAATGTTGAAGATTTTTGACCTCGCATGATTCTTACTTCGTAAACGACTTTGGTTACGCGTGTTCCGTACATCGGGGAATAGGGGAAAACTCGGTGACCCACAATATCTTCATGCAGGGGCGCCGGGGAGGTGACCCGAGTTACGAAGTACATGTGGCCCCGCTAAAGGAAGGGATCTTGTTTTCTTCGTACGCGAAGTGGTCCTGATCCTACTGTGGCTTCAAAGTGCCGATCCGGAAAACAAGATCCTTAACGGTTGGTAATAAGGATTGAAGAATATGCTAAGATGTGTTGCAATTCTTGTCAGGGTCTGCGTTCATGATTCAAACAGCGGAACGAAAAGTCTCTCAGGGAATAAGAGAATATATCGAGACGAGATACATACGAATCAAAATCAGGAGCTGTATCTGCTGGGTCAGAATGTGACGGGCATCGGGGGGGTATATCATCTACTAAACACTCGCCTCTCTTTTCAGATTCATTCTCCAACCTCTTTTGACGTCCTCTCCCCTTGATATCAATCGCCATCAAGATGACTGACGACAAAGGTCCTATGATCATTGCGGTCTGCTGGGTCTTCACAGGTCTGGCTCTTCTATTCGTCTCTGGCCGACTTTATGTCAGAGCCTTTTTACACCATAAGCTGTCCAGCGATGATTACTTGATCATTTTCTCTTCGGTATGTCCACACTTTCTGCCTTTCTGCCATCTGCTCCGATCGAAACTCGACAAGCCCTGGGCTGGCGCTTACGCTCTAAAAGATATGTGCTGTCCTCTCAAATGTTTTGGTTACCAGGTCAGTTTATTGGGGTAATGGCAAACACTTCGCCACCCTTGACCTGGAGCAGCAGCAGAATACCGTCAAATGGATGATGGCGGCATACGTTCCGGGGATAGAAACCCTCGGATTCCCGAAGCTCGCCGTCATTGCCCTCCTCGTCCGATTACTCGCTCCTCGCCGGTTACACATCTGGATCCTATGGACCATGGGTGGAATATGCTGCCTGTCGCTTACCGCTATGGTTATGGCGCTGCTCCTGCAGTGTACACCTCCCAGAGCTCTTTGGACCTTCTCGATGCCCCGCAAGTGTTTACACGTGAACGTGCTGAAGGGGCTAGCCTTTTGGGCGAGCAGTGAGTTGGACTTCCCCCCAACACAGAATACTTGAAGAGTTTGATTGACGGACGTACTGTGGCCAGCATGCTCTGCGTTTCTTGACTTTTACTTGGCAGTATATCCCGCCGTCGTGCTGTGGCAGCTGCAGATGCCAAAGCAAAAGAAGCTTGCTCTCAGCTGTGCTCTCGGCATGGGCGTCGTGTAAGTATCAACACCACATGAGCTTTTTCGAAAGTTACCTGACGAACAGGAATAAACTAGATCGGGATGTGTCGGCATTGTGAAGGCTACGGGCGTTCCAACCCTTGCTAGCCCAGACGTCAGCTGTAAGTCATTAAGCACGGAAAGATTTAACTGCCAGACATAATCAAAAGACTAATGGATCATGAAGATGACCTGTGCGACCCTCTATACTGGACATCGTGAGTAGATCACGCCTCCTAGCTCATGCTCTCCGCTCTCCATGTCTCGGCCAGCTAACTATTATCCTTGTGGTGCAGTATAGAAGGAAACCTCATCATCATTGCGGCCTGCATCCCGATTCTCCAACCTTTGGTCGAAAAGATCAAGGGCGGTAGCCTCTGGAGTTCGAAAAAGGGCACCAGCAAGAACCGCCAGTACGCGGATTTCAGCAAACGAAGCGCTCGGCAGCCCGATCCGATCGAGCTACACGATAAACCTAAGAAAAAGGTTGACGTATACGGGTTTACGATACACGCGAAAGATGACAGCGAAGAAAATATCGTCGACCTTGACAAGCAGTCCGCGAATAGATCCTCCAGTCGACAGAGCGTAGCATACCACCCAACCGACAGGATCATAAAGACGGATACCGTCACCGTTACCTTTGACCAGGGAGACGAAGGGCCAACCTCTGCAGCCACCAGATGGGCTGCTGTCTAAGTTATGTGAGGCTTCGGGTTATTTCAGAGTCCGCCCCGAAATGTTGAAAAATAAAGACGTGTGGTATGCTCAGTCGTCAACCCGTTCGTTAAACAATAAACAACAACAATAAACAACGGCGGTGCGTTGGCCTCTTCCGCGATTCGGTTTCTTTGTCGATATACCCTGAAGGCAGGCTGGCAGCCTGACAGCAGCTAGTTACACGCTTTAACTGGTCACAAGAAAAGAGGATTGGTAGAACCGAATATGGCGTTTGTCTACTTGGGGTACTGTATTTATCAACTATGCTAGCATCAGATTTCCTGTTACGGGGCAGAACAGAAGCGAAACGCCTCTCCTAACCTACTGATTGAGGATTTCCTATCGATAAACGCGGCCTGTCTTTACTCTTGGCATTCCGGCTGGCTTACCCAGCCCGAGACGTGACTTTCCAAACCGTAATTGAAGCTGTCCTATCCTGATGGCTTGATTCGCGTCGGCTCCTGTCGTGACCGTGTTGTCCTCGATTGTCTCAACCCAGCCCATCTGCTGACGTGGGCCGAATGTCTTAATGCCAACTGATGTGTTTTCAAGTCCCGTTTCCCCATCTCGTTCAGGCGGCTCCGAATTCAGAGCTAGCGCTAATAGCTCAGGTATGCTCTCCCAAGCGCTAAAATGTTTCCCAAGGCAGAGTAGGACAAGGACATGGCCTAGGGCGATGACAACGTGGGCTAGAAGAAGGATGATGCTTAAGATGTCAAACCAGCCAACTGCAGCCATTGCGTGTCCCTTCAATGAAAGTGACATTTTCACTTGTATCTGCTCGTCGGCGTTTGGTGGGCGGAGGTTATCTAACTTGAACAGGTCTTTCGCTATCGACCTCATCTGGACCGGGTTCGCCATCACAAAGCTGAAAGGAAACAGTTGCCCGGACAGTAAGTGCGGCGCATAACAGAAACATTGCGACATTCCATCGGCAAAAACAAGGCCAAGGGCAAATTCGACTTTGCGTAGGGCAGTTATAGTAGTTTTGCCTTTGTTGAAGGGAGCAAGAGGAGTGAGGATGCTTTCAACAATTGTTTGGTTCAAAGATGTGTCTTCATCGTAATTTCGGACAAGTTCTCTAGGGGTCAATTGATTGAACCAATCCGTCGTGATCTCGACCCGTCGCCAGGTTCCGTCTTTTGGCGGAGAGAATGAAGTAGAACTGATAAAATCTTCAAGCTCACTCTCGATTGTTATTGTTCGCTCGTCGTTAATTGACACCGTTTGAATACTTGTTGTTGTCTCACGAATGAAAGACTTGCCCTTAGCCCAGCGAGCGTCAATCGAGCATGTTTGCATTGGAACGGCACGAGGAAGCGGCACTCTCCTCTGCAAGCTAATAAGGATGACCCCAAGTGATGCAGATTGTCCTGGATGGGGGGGAAGCTGAACGCCTACTGCCAGGATCCAAGAGCGAATTTGGTCGCCATACTCCTCAGGATTTTCTCTCAGCTTCTGGTGGATGACGTCTGTCACGTTAATGATCTGAAGGTCATCGCGTGCATCGTCATCGTATTCTGCGAGGACTGGGAATCCTAAGACTTCACCAGTGAGGGCGATCTTTGAGAACGGAAGGCATTTGACCCGAACGACTGGAAGCTCGGCTGCAGCCGTAGCGGTTTTCGATGAAGCATTGCTCAGTCTGAAGTAGTTAGGATATTCCCACACTGACCCTGTCTCTGCAAGATAGGATAATGCATTGGACCAACTAAGATAGGTACTGGCCTGGAGTAAACCCACGGAGTCATGAGCCGTGGAGACCCATGTGGCCCCTTTCAGGATGCCGCCGATATAGGTTTCGCCAAATGGGGTTCGGACGTATACTCTTCGGGCGTACCCCATTCCGACTGTTGATTCCTTGACATCCAAAGATGGGACGGCCGAGCTTGCACTGCTTAACCATTTCTGGTAATTGTCACGAATGCTCCACAAGTTTGATGTGAGGCAACTTTTGTTGAAAAGATCATCATAGTATGACGGCGGAGCCTTGTCAAGGCTTGACGGCCAGATCTGATCTTTGGTGCCTACAACGTTATGTGAGTGGCCCAGTCACGGTAGATTGAAGATGAATTAACCTACCTTTAAGCCACAGGTCTGATCTACCGGCCTTCCACTCTAATTCTCTCGGAATCATCAAGACGGCACTCGCCGGGCCGGAAAAAAGAGCTATAAGCCCTGAGATGGCGACGAGAGTGATGAAACCTGTCTTTCGGAGTGAAGAAGGATGATCGGAAAAAACGCCAGCCCAGAAATCCGACGTGATAAAAAAGCTGCAAAATGATTTGAGGTTAGGTCCATCGTTTTAGAGGTGGCAATATTGAGGGAGGATACGGTACCTTGGAGAGCTGAAGGAAAAGCCAACACCGACGAGTCCTAAAGGAAGGCCGGCGCCGGAGACCAACTCATACCGTACCACATCAAAGATAACGATCCCTAAGCTGGCGATGATGAAGAGCTCATGCACCTTGGCTGCTATCTGCAAAACTCCTAGTTTGATGCCGTCCTGTCCTGTAGGACCGTCGAGTTCGCGACCAATGAAGAAGCGGAGAAGATTCAGCGCAACGAGGGCAAGAGTTACCAAGACGGGAATCAGGTGAAAGAGACAGCAGAGAGATGCAGATGTGCGAGATCTCTTGAAAAGCGGCTTGGGATTTTCAGGACCGTTCTGGACAGCATGGACGTGATCCTTGAGAGAGTGAAAGAGAGAGCGGAGTCTACCAAAGAGAGACTTGAGGATACTGAAGACGAATCTACACGCCCTGAAGAGAAGTTTGAAGGGCGCTACCGCGACCACTAAGATCACCCTGGAGTAATTGAGAGCGATCATTCCTGCACAGCTGGTACAATATATCTGTGACTTTGAATTCGGGCAGTCAATGGGCGATGGACGTTAGATATCGAGTTGGGGGTTTGAAGACAGACATCAGAAAATGCAGGTGTCAAACTTTCATGAGCAGGCTGGAGGCTTAAAAGTACTTTAAAAGAAGGATCGCCAAGGGCTGGCTGTGCTGGCATGCATGCCAAGCCAGAGCTGAATCTTCAGCGGCTATCGAGGCTGTAGAACTTTCGAGTCTCCGAAAAGCTCAGAACAGACGATTGTACCAGGCAAAGCTCCGTAATATCATGGCATTGCCAGAATGGGACGGAAACAAGTGACATAGAAGATGCACAGGGCGAGATATTGGATTGTAATATCATGCGCCAAATCCACAAATCGAGTTATCCATGCACTGTAGCGGGCCATCTTGCCCAAGAATCACCGCAAGGGGCATCTTTCGCTGCTTCGAATTGCTAACTTCGTTCCGACTTTTGGCCACAAATTCAGCTCGAATTCCAGCATTCACAACGGCTTGGTTATGTCCATCTGCTCGAAAAGTAGTCCGCCGAAATCCTTGCCGCCGAAAACCAATGATTTGACTTCTTTGTGTGTCGGGCGTCTAGGATTGTGAAGATAACATCAATGCCGAAGGAGATTCCAACGCAAGGGCACAAAATTGCCGTACCGGCCACCCGCATCAATGCTACCAATGCGGCTTGCTTGGATATCCACCTTCACTTTGGTAAGCTCCGGCGCTATTTCCACCCCTGCTAGGCTGTTTTGTCGATCTGTAGAACTTGGAACTTAGTTCTTCTTACCAGATGACTAGAGCTTCCTGGGGCGCGATGTAAATGGCTTTAGCTCCATTACCTAGACGCTCGGGCTAAAGAAAGAAAGCAAATCAACCCCGAAACGGCCACTCCGGTCGAGAGGCAAAGCAAATAGTAGGGCCCCCCTGTCTTGTCGACTTTCATCCCCAAAGACCAACTCCCGAATCCGAAAAAAAAAAAAAGTCATTCACCTCTCCTCCTCCGAGTTAGCTCTCGGTGCCGTTTCTCTCTCACGAGAATCTCGATGCTCGATTCCTCGACAAGGCAATCGTTCAATCTCTCGGCCTTTAGATCGAGCTAGGTTGAGGGCCCAAACAGCTACGACATTATTATGACTTGGCGCCAAGTGTCGCGACGCATCCCATACGCGCTCGTCCAAGTCGAACAATGCCTGCTTCTGGAGCTCAAAGGAGAGGAAGCAGCGCGGCAGCCAGCTAGTGTGCTCAAAGTCGATGACGTAGATGTCGTCCGCATACGCGCTGCCAGGTAAGATGAGGAAGTTTTGAAGGTTTGGGTCGCAGTAGCATAGAGAGAGGCCCTCGGACATAAAATCTGCAACAAGGCCGGAATTTACCTGCATAGGGTGGGTGGTTAGCACTATACTGTTCTCGGGCACGGGCACGGGTACGGGTAGCACGTACAACAACGTTTGCCTTATTGACGTAGTCCTCGAGGTCTTTAAGGTCTAGGAATTCTCGCGGTGCGTCGGATTCATGTTCTTCGTACTCTTTAGCAAAGGTAAAATTCCTTATTAGGCCTCCCCCAACCGGGCCCGGCCGAGCGTCCGGTGGAGGGGGCAGGTCAACAAGGGCTGCCAGCGCATCGGCGACCTTATATAGTCTGGAATGGTGTTCCCCGTGCTCATAGAGAGCATCCCTGACGGAGATACCGGGGATGTACTCCATAACTATGAACACGTAGCGATGAGGGTGGCCGGCCTCGGCTATTTCGCTTTCGAAGACCTGGTAGATTTCCGGAACTCGAACCCTCTTGTCCCGGCCTATGCCCTCCCGGGCTAGCTGGTGGAAGGCAAACGCCTGCGTCCTGGCTTGAGCTCTCATATTATCCCCATCTAGCGAGTATTTCACCCATAGGAGGGAGGAGTCAGGCGGGAACTGAAACCCCAAGACCGAAGCACCGCAGTTGGATGAGAAATGCTGCGCGGCCGCGGCGACGAGATCTTCCTCAGCACTCGCGAGTTCCGCTGCCATCTGCGGCCGCGTTAGACACCCTATAACACTGCTCCCGGGACCATTCGACCGGCTGAGCAGTTCGGGGGGTTCCTGGCAGGGTTCCCTGTGAGCGACGGTCTATGGAGACAAAGACTGCTGGCGGGTCGGGCTTTCGTCTTCTCGCCCTGGGATGGTGATTCCTTGCGTCAAAAGGTGACCGGAATGTGTAGATAGGCAAGCGGAAGCCATTTTCTTTTCTCGTTGAGAGGTCGACAGGTAAATTTTGGCTGGGTCGTGGGTAGGTTGAAGGAATGAAGATGAAAATGAGGGCCTCCGTTCCCCAATCCTTTATCATGTGCGCTTATAGAAGGCACGTCCTCCAAGCCGCAACAATGGGCCAGTCATTGATGGTGGAAGTGACAGTTTGGTTTTTGGTTTCTATTAATTCTACCGCTTAATATTACTCCAGCTAAGCGTGCTGATTATCATAATTTATATAATCTCCACCAGAGCCCGATCTAAGCCCAATTATAGCGGGCAACGACGACGGATCCTAGCATTCAAGTTGTATAGGAAAGAGAACAAAGCACAAAAGTAGAAGGAAACCCGCTCCAGTTTAAGACCAAGGCAAATGCGCTCGCTAGAGATCTTCGGGGATCTCGGCCTCTTCCCCACCAAGAACACTACGCGCTTCTCTCTCGGCAGCAATCCTCTTTATTAAATTCTCGTGCTCACTGACGGATGTAACCTGGATATCGGAAGAAGGCGGTGTCCGTTTGACTACTTTCGAATCCGGGTTTGTGAGCCCTGATGCGGCTGGAGTAACTGCCTTCTTATCCGCGTTCCTGTCACTGGCTGATCTCCACTTAAAACGCGGCAGATTTGCTGTGGTTTTGGGTTTCTTAGAGTATACTTCTCCGTCACTTGATGAAGCCGGAACACTCTCAGAACCTACGCCATCATGGGGAAGCGGTTGGCTCGTTGTTCCCTTTCGTAGAGGTGTTGTGGGGTTGAGGACATGTGCTGGTGCGGCCGGGATAGACTCGGCCCACAAATTGGCGTTACAATGCGGCTGGGAAGGGGATGTTCTCTCCTGATTTGCCATGTTGGGGGGTTCGGTCCGCGGTGGTCGAAGTGACCACGGTGGCCTTGACCCCGGGGTCCGTGTCGCCGTTGAGGAGGAGCTGGTTCCTGAATTTGGTAACAGAATTGGTATGTCACACCCGGGAGCCCATGCTGTATCCGCGTCCTCGGGCGGTAGAACTGCATGTGAATGAGGACGGAGGTGAAACGTCACCTTCGCTAGGTGAGGAGTGGCGAACTCTTCCATTTGCTCCAGGTCATCGTATCGGAGGTTCGAGCTGAGAAAATGTCGCGCTTTCTGATCCATCGGCGTCCACAAGTCCCGACAAGACGGGAAATGGAGAGTGAGGAGGGAAACCACCAACACTGTTCTCGAGATTGCATCCTGAGTCCCGGGATTCTTCGAAGGGAATCCAGGGATTATTTTGCGGTACTCCAACATTGAGGCAAGAGCAAAAGACTCGCAGGCTTTGCCCAGAACGCTCTCCATCGTCACCTCCCTTCTCCATGGGGTTTCTTTGTAGAACTTGCCGGAGAGGAGATCTTGCAATGGCAGGAGGAGTCTGATAAGTTCGCGCTTCCCTCGCTCAATCAGATCCGTGTTGATTACGGGGTCTGCGAAGTGAATGGCAGATGCAGCCGGAAGGTTGTTCCTTGGGGCCGTGATCGCCGAGGCGGTGCTGAGCTCCGTGTTGACGGCAGATCTTAGATCTCGTTAGCCTCATATATATGTATAAATCAAGGTTTGCTGCCTCTGCAAGTGAGATCGGCCACTTCGGACCATGCAATTGATCCACGGCCCGAAGGAGCTCTCATGGTAGTTCCAAGCTGCGTTCGTTCGGATGGTAGATACAGCGTTCCTTCGTTCTTAACTTACCTTTTGAGTGACTCTCTTAGCGTTTCCGTACGGCCAGTTCCCCTCGCGTCGTTCGCGTCGTACGAGAAACGCTTGAGCTTCTTGCGCTTAGAAAACTCTTTGTCTGTGGAAGTTTTTTTGCCCGTCTCATCCACGTCGTCCATGCCGAATGTGTCGAACGGATCGTGTACGGGAGACAAGCTGTTTATGGGAATCCTCTTGTCCGAGAAAGACTTTTGGTCATTCGAAAATTGCTCAAAGGTTGACGGCTTGGGCTTGCTTCGGAGCTTGGCGGAGCTGAGGAATGATATTTTCGTATCGAAGAAGATGTCGTCGACGCCTAGAGCGCGATGCCGCACAGGGTTTCCAAAATTTGTTGTCGTTGCGGGACCGATAATGCTCGCTCCGTGTGCGACGGCACCTCCAAGGTTTCTTCCACCCATGCTCTGTGATGACCCCTGTTGACTGCCCACCTCAGGCTCCGAGCGAGAATGTGACCTCTTCTCTCGGTATGATCCGTCATGGTCACCTCGCGACTCAGGACCAGCATCCCTCTTGCCAGCATTTCCGTGACATGGGCCTCCCCCTTGGTCGTCGTCCGAGTCGTTACTGTCATCTCCTCGGTGGCGCCCATTTCGATCAGAGCCTGTATCAGGTTCGTCACCAGATGCGTCTCTGGTCTCGTCATCGGACTCAATCTGTTCAGCATGCCCCTCTATTCGCCGGGTGACATTCCGGTCTCCTCTCGGACGCAGAAGATTCAATCTCCTGCCTTCTCCAATGGCGCCACGTCCTCCCACTGGATCTCCATCCATGAGCGAGTCTTCGTCTATCGGATCTTCATCCACGGCTTCCTCTACCGCAACGAAGCTAGTCCACTTCGACACCAGCGACCACTTGCAGCCGAGCTTCTCTCCCTCACGCCTTACCAGCTCCCTTTCCTCGGCGGAGTCTCTACCTGGCGCGTTAGGCCTTGTGTGGATGTAACTCTCGCCACGCTCTAGATCACCTAGGAGAGCTCGCGCCGCAAATTTATGGATGATGGTATCTGGCGTTTCGGCAACGGTAACGGGAACTTCTACGGATTCTTCGTCCATTCCGGGTCGGCTGCAGTTGATCCATACCGCTCGAGGGACGGCAGATTCACGGTGGTGGTTGAGTAGTACAAGGACCCGGTTTCTCATGAAGGGACTGAGCATGGATATGTCAAGAGGTGACTGGAAAGTCTCGTTGCTCGTGTCATCAAGCATATGCGCTGCGGAGCAGATGTCAAAAGGTTTGTGACGTGTGTTTATGGGGCAGCTTGAAGCGTATTGCGACGTACCTTCATCATTTTCGTCAACCCAGTTAATCCCAATCCACCTTGGAAAAGCATGGGGTTCCTTTGCCGCCTCAAGAATAGCCAGCATTCTACCTTCCCAGCCACCCCGACTCGCCGTCTGGATCACCTCGGCGTATCCTCCACCAGCCTTGGCGATGCCTTCCACCAACTCGTGCGAGACGGCATTTCCTATGCCAAGTGAAAAGAACCGGACTTGGCCAGCGGTGTCCTTCCTAGTCTGCTTTACAAACTCGATAGTCTCCTGCAGGTCCCAGATCTGGCCATCCGTAAGGACAATCACATCAGTGTTCCCAAAGCCACCTCGGCTCGCCACCACCTGCTTCAGCGCGCCGAGAATCTTCGTCTCGCCCATATCGGCTCGAAATTGAGTCATGACATGTGCTTCGGCAGCTTGGCAGTTGGCCGCGTTATAAGGCTGGGAATGCGACCAGAGTCGCGTAAAGTAAGTCCCAAAACTGCAGATGTTGAAACTGGAGCCGGGCGGGAGTGCTGCGAGGAAGAACTCCATCGCCTTTTTGAGAGCGTCGATTTTGTCCCGCATGGACCCGGACCTGTCTGCTACGAAGACAATCTCGCCGCCGGGATACTCTCCGGAGGGCCCAAGTAGATATTTTGGCGGAATTGTCAGCATCAGAGCTGACTGGCCGGGAAACTCTGGGTGCTTCTCTAGGCATGCAAATGGCCTCTCTGGAACCTCCGCAGATGTTATGCAGATATCCAATGTAAAATCGCGATCTAGGCAGGTTGTATCGTCTGGAAGCCTCACGGTGGCGTACCTGAAGTCTGGCGTTACGCGATTGGCGACGAAATCGTTCCAGCGCCGGTGTCTTGCGACGCCAATCTGGATATCAGAGCTCGTATGCGAAGGACACGTCAGTGCGAGAATACCACTCGCAGCCAAGATGTCTACAGAGAACGACAGGGTAGCTAGACTCGCGCTTCGGTTTAACAAGTGGTCGATCACACTAGGGGCCGTCCCGTACCGAGGAGCAATGTACGTTGGAAGTACAAAAGTCATATGGGTCCCACTGCTGTCTCGTTTGAGACTGTGTTTGAGAAGCACAATGAACGACAGCGTAGCCTTGATTGGGATATCGGCGGGAAGATTCCCGAGCGTCGTCGTGAAGAGTTCTGGAGAATTCTGGTCCAGTAGCCCCGCTGCCTGGTTTTGCCTAACAGCCTCTTGAAAGGTCTCTCTCGCCGCAGCTTTGGGTTTTACCTTTCCTCTCAGAAGTCTATCCCTGCCAATGCGGCAAGAAAAGTCGACAACGCTACTACCAGGCGGCAATGGAAACGTGTATCTGGCCTTTGGGATGAGGCTGTGAGTACTGTTCATGAACTCTTGAGTGACTGTGACCTTGGCCGTGTCGTGGGTGATGCTCGCGTTCACCGAGACAGAGACGGGCGGCAGGAATCCGTCGCTCGGGGCGGGCGCATTTTCGAGAGAGACCCCAATAGTCTCGTCCACCTGGTACCAGGGGCTCTCGGGTTCAATTCGGGGCCGCTGTGGGCTCCATTCTTGCTGACGCCATGGATCAGAACTGAGAAACTCTGCATGGGGGTGATGCGGGGGTGGGCGTTCCCTAGGGTCCCAGAATATGCCGGGCTGGCGGGCCGGGCCCCAAGTCATGTTGCTTGGTCAAAGTGAGGCGTAGTAAACTTGTTGAAAATGAAGAAGAGTAGAACGGTTCTAGATCTGACAGAGTTCGCTCAGAAGTTCTGCGTCTTGAGAAACGGTTTTCTTTTTGCCGGGCGGACCACTGGGGTTGCCTGCCAGGGGCGCGAACGACGAGGCGGACTAGGGCTTGGAAGGCCTCATAAGTCACGGGAACATCTCGAACCAATTGTATCCCATACTGCTGCTGTCGGCGAATTGCTTTTTTCCACTCTTTGAGGCGGTCCCCGACTCCCGTGTCCATTCTGCTGCGCGGTATCCCATGTAGGCAGGCAGACACCGATTGAGGGTGGCGCAGCAGGATCTCATTCCGACAAGAAACTCATATATGTCTGTAGGTGTAGGGACGCAGCCGACACGACCGCGAAAAGGTACCGCCTTTTTCTCGGTGTCAAGTGGATTTCCCCCATTTACCATGGCATCTCCGATAGGAGAAGCGTTGCTGCTGGGCAAGCTAGCCTTCAAGCTGGGCAGGGCATTCACAAGTGGTCGAAAATCAGCCCCCGCCGAGTTTCGAGAGGTCGAGAACCAGCTGTATTCTCTAAGTACAGCTCTGTCTGCCTTGCAGAAGAGCAGTATCAGCGAACGATTGAACGCTGCTGTGGGGACCGATTCTGTACTGACATCCCCGCTTGGTGATGGCCAAGAAGGTAGCGCCGTTTTCAAGGCAATGCTTGACAACTGCCATGCCACCCTGTCTCATCTGGAGAAGATTGTGCAAAAGTATGCGAAGGTGAAAGATGCGACGGACCCGGAAGCTCCGGTTTTTAAAAGATGGAGCAAGAAGCTGGTGACGGATATCAAGAAAGTCAGCTGGACGACTGAGGGCGGCGACTTGGCGATGCTAAGGAGCCAGCTTATGGTTCACATCAATAGCATTAACGTTTTCCTTGGAGTGGTGAATAAGTAAGGTTCCATTGCGATTCTCCAAGTCGTTTTGCGAGACTGACGCGGCACCATAGCATGCAGATCGGCCGGGTTGAAGGCACACTAACAACCGCGGTACAGCTTCTGAGAGAGATTCAAGACTACGTGGCCGATACCCCTCAACACGTCGTAGCCACGGCCGGAGAGAGCCAGGTTGTCAGAGATCCTCCCCTAATGCGCTCTTTCTTCGAATTATACCTAGCCACAAGTAACGGAGAGGAGCTGCTCTGTGAGCATGCGTTGCTGAACTTCAGCTGGGACAAAAGAAATAAAAATAGCACTCGGGCGCAGAGCGATGCAACACCCGATGTGGAGCTCTTTTCCTGCGGATGTCCATCCGTAACAGATTGGTCATTAACATCGCATACGGAGAGACTTAACTCCTTTGGCCGTTAGTTCATGCACCTCAGCATTGAGCATCGACGAAAGATTGACAAGTCTTCATAGTCACTCCGCTCAGCTTCGCCATCAGACTCGTTGGGCAAGAGCTATCATGGATGATATATAAAGTTTCCGATAGAGATACTGGCAGAAATGTGTCGGTGGTCATCAAGAAGCTATCTCCTACATGTGGGTTGATTTTAATCCCGAGAATGATACGCGGATTCTGACAGCAAAGAGATATGCTGAATTTCGACGAGCTCTTTATCCAGAAACTCTCCAATTCCTGGGCAAGGCGCTGGCTAAGGCAAGGCATGGGCACGACGCTTGCATTCGTAACTGCGAATACCGCAGGCGAGCAAGAAGCTCGTCTTCTAAATCTTCTTGGGTCTGTATTCCATCGATTTGCAAGAATCATCAATCCAACGTTAACCAGTGGAAATGGCCCTGTAGCGACGTCTCTGCAAATTCGCCTTTCGTGCAAACCGTGTCAATTTCCACGATGGGTCGCACTTACAGCCGATCCGACATTGACGACATTCAGATAACGCACTATGTTGCGGGAAATCTAGAAGGCTTTCTTAACGCGGCCGACAAGAAGTTGTCCCTTCTCCGGCCGGAAGACTTTGCGGAAATCGTCATCTACTACGGAGGTAGTAGAACCGGCGTTGCGATGGATCTGGACGAAGATGTTGTTAAGACGACTCTCCGATGTGGGTATCCGGAAGAGGAGCGAGTAACTTGACGACTCGACTAAAATTGATTTCCAGTGAAATTCAACTCAAAATTGGAATACCGCAATGGAGAGGCCAGCGTCACTTTTCCAAGCATTCACTGCACGAGTGCCGGCGAAGATGGAGTAGGATCTGATCTACCCAATGGAAAAGTCACGATCACATTTTCAACACCGTCAGGTAAAGATTCTGAGCTGCCAGCGCAGATATAGCGGGGCTAACAAAGCTTGCCAGCTGCCCAGGGCTTCAGCAAGAAAGTCCAGCAAATGCGTGTTGAACTCTCTATCATCTTCATGCGGCTGCCAAGGCCCAATGAGGTTGTAGTCATGAAGCTGTAGGATCCAACTTGACTCTGGAGACCAGGTTAAGTTTGCCATTGCTGACCGCTATTCAAATGATATAGACAGACCGGAGGCGTACATACAGAAGAAGTCGCTATGACGGAGGCCGACATCATCATAGTTCAGAACGTGACCGACAGATCGTACCGTCTTATCATCACAAGCCATGACGGGAGAACCGTCATAAGCCAGAAACGTAAGTAGAGAGAAAGTCCAGATGCTCCATTAGACTTAACTTATGATTCCCCTTCCTTCTAGTCGCCTCGGACTTCACTGGCACCAGAGATTCCGGTACCAATTTCAGGTCTCTCACATGGGTGGTTAATGTGCAAGAGGACGGCCGTGTCCGAATTGGCAAATGTCCCAATGGGTTCACTCATCTCGTGTTGTCGGACGTTCGTAGTAAGTATTGTACTAGCAAGGAAGTCCCCATGGCAGCAACTAACGTGAATCTCCGTAAAGCAAATAGGCTCTTTGAAAAATGGGTGCAAAGCCAGCTCTGGCAAAACACTCTGCCGACTCGGGGAGTCCCTACGTTGACTGGAAGTGACAGGACTTGACAGGTTGGTGCGGGAGTAATATTGATCTTGCTATTGGAGCTAGAATAAAACAGTGCCAAGGGAACCGTCACCCCACTGCCTCTCGTTCCATGCATCCCACCGCTTACTCTGCTCTTTTACACTTGTTGGCTGCCTCTACCGCGATCTTGAAATCCTCCAGGAGCGTCTCTGTATCCTCAAGCCCAGCGGCAATCCTGATCTGGGTCGGCCTCAAGCCATACTTTGCAGCCCAGGACAACCTTTTCTTGTAGGTGCACATGGTGTATGCGAATGCGAGGGTAAAGGGGGCACCCAAATGAACGCCTTTATGAACGTTTAAATTATCATAGAAAGCTTGCGTCGCAGCCATGTCATCTAGCTCAACACTGAAGAGGCAGCCGTACCCCGAAGTGAATTCGGCCGTCGCGGGACGCATAAAGCGCTTGTAGTATATTCCCGAAGGATTAACGGAGGGATAGTGAACACTATGAACAGCGCTCTCGGGGTCTTCCGCGCAGGAACGAAGATATTGTACGAGGGTGCTTGCATTCGTATTCAGCTTCGCCGTGCGAGAGAGGTAATCGCGGCTGTTCCGCTCGATCGCCTCCGCGTCGTCAATGTAGAGCTCCGGAACATAGTATCGATCGAAAAGAGTTTTAAGCTCGCGGTATTTCGGGGAGGCAGGGTTGAGGATTGCGCTGCCTGCGATGACGTCCGCGTAGCCGTTGAAAGATTTGGTCATCGAGGTGACGAGGATATCAGCCATGGCTGTAATATCGATATTGGCCCAGCTTCCGATGGTGTCGTCAATCCCAAGTACCACGTCATGCTTATCCGCCAGTTCGCGAAGCTTCGTGATATTAGGTGTCACGAGAAGTGGGTTTGCTGGGAATTCAGCCCAGATGGCTTGGACCTTGCGGCCCTGATTCCGTTCCTCTTGGAGAAACGCTTCCAGATCGTTGAGATCCTCTTCGGATCCAAGGCCGAAGAACTTGTATCCGGGACCGAACTCTTCGAACGCCGTGACAGTATTCATAAACGCCATTCCGAAAAGCACACTGGTGCCCGGGTAGCATTTGAGCATGTAAGTGTGGGGCTTATAGATAGAGGCCATGCCGGTCGGGTAGAAATATACGTCTTCGACAGAGGGCCGCGGCTGCTGAAGAGGGTCCAGCGGCGCTCGTTGGAGGTATGAAACGATCCTCTCCCGCAACACGCGGTGAAATGAGCCATCAAAGCTCGGCCTGGAAGCCACTTCCTCGGTCACGGGCACTTCCTTGAGTTGGTGTAAACGGCCGAGATTGGCTTCTGCAAACCGAGATGAGACGCCCGCACCAGGAGTGCTCCAGAACCCAGCGACGACCGAGCGTTGATTGAGAGGGAAGATGACGGCATAGAAGAGATCCTTTGCAAAGAAGGCCCGGATCGCGATCTGTTCCGGTGACACGGGTCGTTTGTCGGCACCATTATCGCGCCTATTGGAAGTGGAGTACTCGACGCATTCCTTGGCCGATTGGAGCGATGAGAACAAGAAGCATCCCGCATCGGCAATTCTAACTCGCTCAAGTACTGCCTCGGCAAGCTAGACGGCATATGAGCTAGAGTCCTCTGGATGGTGGGTTTTATGATATCGAGCTCACATGGGCAATATCTCGATGGGGTTTCATGCGAGGGTACGCATTCTTGAAGTGAGGAACTACAGAGGCTGAGTCGGCGCCGTATTTCTCGACGGTGTCCCACCCACTACCCATGTGGACGGTCACCGAATGGCGAGGGGCTGGCGGCACTGCTTCGCCGAACTGAGTCGTGATTTTAGCTGACATTGCTGAGGGTCTGGTTTATGATGGAGACTTGTGGAATTGTAGTAGGAAGAAGATAAAATCCGGAATAATAATGAGGGGGAGGTTGAATGTCTCGTTCACAGATATAAGATAGATCGTGGGATGTTGGTGGGGCCGATGTCATCGAACGCCCTACGGACGCTGAAACAACGAATCAACTGGCTGCACTGCAAAAACACTTCAACTATCTTGAAAATCTCTCCTATAAAGTGTCGCCGTGAAGTGAAGCTCGACATCCCGGAATGGCGGGAAAACGAAGGAAAAAGGAAACTCACGAAGACAGAGACAGCATCGGAAGTTGGAGAATGGACGATCCAACCAGTCCGTCGAGGCATGACAACGAAAAGTCACGGTCGCATTCCATTCTCTCGCCTTTGAATCAGGAAGATGTACCTAATTCTACCACCTCAGCCCCATCCGAGACGCATGTTGAATGCGTTGCTGCAGAGCCGTATCCTTCCGACGTCAAGTTCGCTACCATCATGGTTGCTGTCTGTCTGACATTTACTCTCATCGGCTTGGTAAGATCATTGAAACAGCGTTTCTCTCCTGATTAGGGCTTTGATTCATTTCTTGTTTATCACACTCTTTTTGTGGCTGATTCCTGAATGTCAATAACTCTCCAGGACAGCTCCATTCTAGCAATAGCTATTCCAGCCATCACCCGTTACTTTCGCACGACAGCTGATGTTGGATGGTACTTGTCCGTATAGTAGGTAACATATCTCCTTGCCAGGTAAAGTCGGCAGAAGCTAAGTTGCTCGCATAGTCGACTTATGTCCGGCTCATTTCAACTCTTATTCGGGAAGCTCTACAGCCTCTTCCCAGCTAAACGATTAGTCCTCACGAGTCTAGCCATCTTCCTCATTGGAAGCATTTTAAGTGCCGTCGCACCTACATCTCCGGTGTTCATCATTGGGAGGGCTATCACCGGCCTAGCAACCGCTGGGGTTACTTCAGGTGCCTTTGCGTCTGTACCTCACTTGATCCTTCCTAGTCAAATGGACACGGAGTTCCGCTAACTGGGGTGTATTAGAATCCTAACACAGACTACGCCGTTACAAATCCGATCGAAATACGCCGGAATCGGTGCTGCTACTGAGGCAGTGGCTTCTCTCAGCGCTCCACTCATTGGAGGCTTGCTACTTGATCGACTAAGTTGGCGATGGTGTTTCTTTATCGAATTACCTATTATTGGTGCTATATTCGCCATTGTAACCTTCTCATTCAGGATAACGAAGCATAAGGACACCACTAGCGGCTACAGCTTCAGGGAAGCCCTACAACTTCTTGACCTCTGCGGAGTAGCTTCGTTTATACCAGCTTTTACATCATTGATCCTAGCATTGCAATGGGGCGGAACCAAGTACTCATGGTCGGACTGGCGTGTGCTGGTCCCATTAGGAGCCTCCGGCGCTTCGATACTAATTTTTGCCTGGCTTCAGCGCCGCCGGGGGGAGCAAGCGACCCTGCCGCCGCGGATATTGCTTCAGCGAAATGTGCTCTTCGGGTTCCTTTTCGCCTGCTGCAATAATGCGGCCTTATCAGTGATTGAGTATTACGTATGTATTCCTCCAACGGACTATCTTTTACATGATTAACCGACTTGATTCCTAGATGCCCACATTCTTCCAGATTGTCAAGGGACTCTCCGCAGCCAAGTCGGGCGTGATGGTCCTTCCCACGGGAGCCGGTCTAATCTTATCAGTTCCCTTGGCCGGATTTCTCACCTCTTACTTTGGCTATTACAACCCGTTCATGATCCTAAACAGCATTCTCAGCCCCCTTGCCGCCGGCCTTCTGACAACCATGAACCCGCAGACCAATTTGTGGAGACTGCTCGTTTACCAAGCATTACTCGGATTTGGCGTTGGAATCGGCTTCCAGGGCCCGCAGGTAGCAGTGCAGACTGTCCTAAACGATGGCGACTCCCAAATTGGCATTGCCATAATTCAGCTTGCCCAGGCTTTAGGGCCTGCCATCTTCGTTGCAGCTGCACAGACAATCTTCACGAGTAGATTGGTGTCTCGCTTGAAGGGCTTTTCCGGCTGCCAGGGACTCGCCGGTCTTTCTGATCAGGGACTGACAATGCCGGAAGGAAAGGACGGCGACAAGTGCGAGGCGGTACTGAGCTACAGCAAGGCATTGGCCGAGACCTTCTACCTTCCCGTTGCTCTCGCATGTATGACTATGATAGGAGCCCTCGGAGTGGAATGGCGATCTGTGAGAGGCAAAAAAAGGACATGATATCGACTAGCTACCAAGGAGAGAAACAGTGTTCACGAATAGAACTGATCGTTCCCTCATCGCGTGGAAATTCGGACCGAACTCGACGACTATCGAATTTGTCTGTTATTGATCTCTTCGATATTGCTCCACCCATCCATGTCGGCCGTGGCGGTCCGGCTAGCTATAATATAGAAACTAGATATATAACCTAGATAAACTCTAGGGGTTCTAATAGATAAGGTTGCTAAGATAGGGCTGCTGGCCAGGTAGAGATAGCAGGCACGGTCCGTATTTAATAATAATGAGGCATCGCGGACTAATCGATACTTGACTTTGGGGGTTTGGGCCAGGTGTGCTTCGAACTCTTTTCACGGCAGGTTTTAGGGTTAATCAAGGTGAAGAGGGTTTGCCGACGATGATCCTACAACTGGGCGTTAGAGCCGAGAGATCAGCCGAGTGTTATGGAGAAATTTGGGGCATAAGTGCGGTATCGTCATGGCGGATCGAAGGATTTAAAGCATTCAACGGCCTCCAACGCGTCATATTGCCCAAACTGCCAGATGCCCATGATATAATAGATCCTCATCTGTGTCAGCCAAGGAAGATTAATCCCATCCCACCCAAGACCGAGGCGATGAGAAGACCCCTTTGCAGAACAATGTTTGCCCCAGCATCGGGCTCACCGTCCTTCCCTGTGTCACAGTTGTCGCCGAAACATTCCTCGTAGCCGACAAACTCGGAATCAGGGGCATGAGCACCCAAGCTTTCAAATGACACAATGTCCTGCTTCCCATCGGATCTCTTGCTCAACGGCGCTAGGCTGACCTCCATGTTCTTCGAGTCGAAGGCCAGGTAAGTGTTCTTCAGGGCCATGCTGCCGATGACCCACGTTGTAGCGCCGCTGGAGTCGTAGTAAAATGTATCAAAATGTTCCGTAGACTGTATACCAAGCAGGCAGTGCTTTGAGTATTCCGTGGCGTCTTTCTCAGACGGCCTGAGAAGGTGCCACTGCTCAGCGGGCACGACCAAGTCCCGCAAGTTGGCGGTGAGTCGATAGCCCCCTTCGCCGCCAAGCTCCAGGGTGAAGCTACCGTTGAGACTCGAGGCCCTGCTGCATTCTACTGTCCTAAGCCCAATGTTGTGCCATATGGCGACGTTTGGGTTCATCCGGTAAATGGGGTCAGCAACGTAGCTGGGTACATTGGTGAATGTGAAGGTAGGATCGACAGTTGCGTAGAACGTGCCGCCTCGGCTGGAGTTCACATATTGAATTACCTCCTCATCCGAAGACTCACTCCACCATACAGCAGATACATTCGCAAAATAACCGGGCACAAAACTCGCTTTGCCGCCAAAGCTCTCGGGGGCAAACTTGTCCCGACCAGCAGAGGCCTGGATGCGCTGGAGCTTACCCTCGTATTTGCTCTTGTCAACAGCGCCGAAGAGAATTACCCCAGTGGTACCATTGCCCCTTTCCGCATAGATGCTGAAGACGGGCGAGTCGATGACCTTCTGGTTCGCCATTTGATCGAGAATTGCAGTTCTGTCTTCGAAAAGATAGCCTCCCGGGTACCCCCAAGGAGTACTCAGGCCGAAGAATCCAGTGTCAACGTATGTATATATAGCGATACCCAGGCTTGCGTTTCTCATCTCGGCGGCGTCGATCCTGAGCACGTCTTGCATCATGACCCCCTCAACGTAAACCCCAACATAGTCTGTGAGATATATGTCCGAGGAGTTGTATGTAGAAGTGGATGATGTTTCATCGTCAAATGCGCCACTGCTGCAGTCACGGAAATACTTCGCCAGGTCAGAGTCGTTGCTGGGATTGCAGAGATGGTTGTAAAGAACGAAAGTGTCGCTGTGAGTGAGACTGAGGACCAGTGATTGAGTCTGCGCCGGGGTACCAACACCAAGTTCTATAGCATAAGGATACCAGGGGATGTTGCCAACGAATGGGTGATTCGGGTATTCCAAGGGCTGGAATTGCTTTGCAAAGACCTCGAAAGCTTGCGCTTTGGGTGCTGATAGAGATGCTTGAACGTGCGCATCGACGCCAGCTGCGAGAAGCAGCGGTATTATAAAACGAGAGGATGCCATCTCAAAGCTTTAGTTGCAGAAGTAGGAGCAATGGTACTGGTCCATCGAGGTCTCTCGGCAGAGGGCATCACAACGAGAAGAAAGGGGGGGAGTGGACAGTCAGATGGTTAATATTGTACTTCGTCCAACGGGCATTGTTCCGCAACTTTAACAATCGGCTGGTTGATGAAATTGCAATATAACTGACGCCCTTCATTAGCCACTTTTCCGCTTTCTCCCCATTTGGCTGGTGGTTACATTGGATAGATGAACTGGCCCGTGTTGCTGACATTTTACTTTCTAGGCCTGATCCAAGTCGCCATTTAGGCATGCATGCCTACAGGCCTGGCCAGTGTGCAGCCCAGAGAAGGAGCGGAAGCCCAGAGGTTTCAGCCTCGGCTACCAAATCACCTGGTGATAAGTGGACACCAGATGAAGAAAATTGAGATGAGGAAGATATTGAAGATAATGCGCCCAGGATGGGAAAAGATGGTCGTTCTTCGGCCGAGATCTAGCGCATCCTATCCCGTCGTTCCCAGAGCACGATGCAGGCTCGCTACTCGACTAGGCCAAGGCGTTAATGGCATTAAGTGCAGAAGCTCGAGATTTCAGATTAGCGGGCAAGGAATGGCGCCACTTTTCCCTGGTTTACCCTTATGGCGAATTAACCATGGTCCTGGCAATGGGTGCATCAGCGAGATCAGATCAATCGGCCCAGATATCAAGAACAGCGATGTAGGCAGACCTCTGCACACAGTAACGGAATCCACCACCAATACTTCTAGTGAATGGAATATGGAACCAAATTCGAAAAGAAAGACCGTTAAAGAAAGTACCAGTAAGTGATCCCTTCGAAAGACCCCTGGACAACGCCCAACGCAACGGACTATCGCACACTGAGCCTACCTAAATTGAGCTGGCCTCCGCATGTTGCACCTATATTCCCCCTAGCTCCTGTGAAGTGCTTCTGGACAAGTAACAGCTTACTAACATCCCTCTACAGATGTTGCCCGGCTAGCATGCCCAACTGCACGCGGAACCCAGCCGCTCAACTTGGACAATTTCTGGAAATTCCAATCGACAGGGTTGCTGAGCTAGTACTGCTGGCTAGCTAGAGATAAGAAACAGCGTGATCCTTGCTTTGTATGGAGGTACGCTACTCTAGAATAGTTCTATTATATTAGGCCATCATAGCAAGCTTCGAATTACCTGCAACGGGTGCTACGAGCAAGCCGCGATCACCACAAGACTGGAGAAGATATATAAACCGCACTTATTGTTATGCAGTTATTATATAACTCGCTATCTTACAACATCACACGTCCGGAAAGAAATAAGAACTTGAGTGGGCAATGTTCACAGCTCGCCGGAAGCCGCTGCAAAAGCCGTTGCAAGAACTGATAGATGGCTTCAAGTACTCCATCCTCACGGCCACTTCATGATAGTTCAATGGTTCTGTATCCATCTGGTATGTCCTCGCGACATTCGCAGCGATGAGGAGCTCCCGTTCTCCTAACGCAAGATAGTTCCTAGACCACCGGGTTCCCGTATACCGAGTCTTCTGTCTTGCCCGTCCTTTTCTCTCTCCTCTTGCTCGACATTGTCTATATCTTGTGGGTTGGGTCCCTGTGGCCGTTCTAAGGATTATAATCTAGCTATGGCGTATAGAGAAGATGTCGGCCATTAGGTAAGATAGAAATGGGTCGTTAGCGATGGATTGAAGCTAGTTATATACTTCGTAGTTCCGAACCTCAGGAGATGGAAGGCCAAATTCTGCCCGTGGCTCACAGAGATAGTACATATATCAACTTTTTCGGGACTAAATTGTTTCATATAGCCAAGATATATATGCATGGTAGAAGCTATCCTTTCGGCGAGTGATTCAATATAAATCTATAAGCTTAATGGAATGATCATTCAAATAAATGTCTCGCGAAACCCCTACCTTGGGGTCTCAGACCAGCTTCGCCACGATTCGCGGTACTCCGCACATCGACCTGCCAAGCGACCAAGAAATTACACACTCCGACATTACATGCGCCAGGCCTCATGGTTATCCATCTTCCCGGGCCGCCGCCGCTGCTTTTGAGCCGTGTGCCTTCGTATGGCCTACCATACCGATCCTGATCCATGGTAACCCCGCAGGTGCGAATCTCGGATCAATTGAGATTCTCCGCATCCTTGCAAACTCCAATTTCCCATCTTTCGCGCCTGATTTCCAATACCAACGTCGCATCGCCACTCCACAGTCGAAGGCCTTTCTCGCTGGGATAAGATCAAGGCAATAAACTTACCCAGGACCCTGGCTGTGGGCCTCGGAAACGGATCGACTCATCAATTCAACGCCCTTTTTTCTCGTATACAGCTGCCGACATCGAGGAGTCTAGCAAACGCCGAGCCGGGTTTTGATGTTCCCCCGCACGTAAATCACTGCCTAAGTTGAAGATGTGAATACAGCCTGAATCGTATGGTAACATTCGTGAATATCCCACGAGCTAGTAGGGTCTCATCCAGGGAGAGTTAGCGTAGCACCCACCGCGTTGAATAACAATGCTGCCGAGAGCGGAAATTTTCAATTGGGGTCAGTTCCAGGGGAAGAAGGGAGATGTGAAGCGGCACGATCTTGGCAAGATGCGAAGTACAAGTTTGGGATAAATATAGAAAGGGGCGTCGGCGACCGAACAAACAGAACATGACTCTCACGCAACACAGGGTCCAAACATCCTGAGGGCTTCCCAGCTTCCTTTGTTCTCTGGTCACGCCCATCCGTACGATAATGCGTGGCTCGTTGTTACTCGCATCCCTCATCGGCCTCGCGGTCGCCGAGGATGGCCTGGCTGCCTGGCTACGCTATGCCCGCATCCCAGGTGGCAAATGCCACCGCAAGAAATTGCCCTCTGCTATAGTCACCCTCAACGCGACCGAGGGGCTGCCTGTCTACACCGCCGGCCAAGAACTTGCTGAAGGCATCAGCAGCATGTTCGGCAAGAAGCTGACCCTCGAAGAGTCCGGCACCGATGCCGACGTTCCGACAGTGACTGTGGGTACCGTTGGAGCTTACTCCGAGAGCGGCGGTGATGTCGAGGACCTGCCGGAACTTATCGAAGACGGCTATTACCTCCACATCTCTGGTGGCGATGTCTTGATCCTCGGTCAGAATGAGCGCGGGGCCTTGTACGGAACTTTCCAGTACCTTGCGCGGTTGGCTCAGGGGAAAGTTTCGGACGAGTCTTTCGCTTCGAATCCAGACGCTCCTGTTCGATGGGTGAACCAGTGGGATAATCTTCGCGACGGAGGCACTCACGGAAGTGTGGAGAGAGGTTACGGCGGTGACTCTATTTTCTTCTGGGACGGAAAAATCCGCGATGACCTCACGCGAGCGGGCCAATACGCTCGCCTCTTGGCATCAATCGGCATTAATGCCGTGGTTGTCAACAATGTCAACGCCAACGAAACAATCCTTACCGAGGAGAACATGGACGGTCTGGCAAGGATCGCTGACGAGTTCCGCCCCTACGGTATCCAGCTTGGTCTGTCCCTCAACTTTGCTTCACCTCAGACCTTGGGTGGCCTGGATTCCTTTGATCCGCTAGATGAGACCGTCATCGAATGGTGGCAGGGCATTACTGATTCTCTCTACGAGAGGATTCCCGACATGGCTGGCTATCTCGTCAAGGCCAACTCCGAGGGCCAGCCCGGACCCCTCACCTACAACCGAACGCTTGCGGACGGCGCGAATCTCTTTGCTCGCACCCTGCAGCCCCACGGCGGTATCATCATGTTCCGTGCTTTCGTCTATGACCACACAAGCTTGAATCAGGACCTTGACTGGAAGGCTGACCGCGCCAACGCCGCCGTCCAGTTCTTCGATGGCCTCGATCCCCAATTCGAGGACAACGTGGTCATCCAGATCAAGTACGGCCCCATCGACTTCCAAGTCCGCGAACCCGTTTCGCCCCTCTTCGCTCACATGCGCGAGACGGGAAGCGCGATCGAACTGCAAATCACCCAGGAATATCTCGGACAGCAGGCTCACTTGGTATACCTCGCTCCGATGTGGAAGGAACTCCTCGACTTCGACCTCCGCGTTGACGGTGAAGACTCTGCCGTGTCCGATATCATCAGTGGAAAGAGGTTCAACAACAAGCTTGGAGGGTACGCCGGTGTCGCCAATGTTGGCCATAACACTACTTGGCTCGGCAGCCACCTTGCCATGTCCAACCTCTATGCCTATGGCAAGCTTGCTTGGGATCCGTCTTCGGAGCCTGTTGATATCCTCGAGGAGTGGATCAAGATGACGTTTGGCCACGAGCAAGAGGTTATTGATGTCATTACCGAGATGTCCATGGAATCGTGGCCAGCATACGAAAATTACACAGGTAACTTGGGCATCCAAACGCTCACCGATATCCTCCTCGGACACTACGGTCCCAACCCGGCATCTCAGGATGGTAACCCCTGGGGCCAGTGGACTCGAGCAGATGGGGACACCATCGGCATGGATCGCACGGTATTGAATGGCACCGGAAATGCCGGCCAGTACCCCGAAGAGGTGTTCGAGATGTACGAGAACATCGAGACAACCCCGGATAACCTGTTGCTCTGGTTCCACCACGTACCCTACACCCAGGTCCTCAAGAGCGGAAAGACAGTCATTCAACACTTCTACGACGCCCACTATGCCGGCAGCGCAGTCGCACAGTCCTTCGTCCCCCGCTGGGAGTCCCTAAAGACCAAGATCGACGCCGAGCGCTACGAACACGTGCTCTTCCGCCTTGTCTACCAGGCCGGCCATTCGCTCGTCTGGCGTGACTCCATCAACAACTTCTACTTCAACAAGTCGGGCATTCTGGACGAGGCCGGTCGTGTGGGCAACCACCCGCATCGCATCGAGGCCGAGGACATGGAACTCGATGGGTATAGGACCTATCTTGTCAGTCCGTTCGAGGCGGCCAGCGGCTCGCTGTGTATTGTGACGGCGGATAACTCGACTCAAGGCACCGCGTCTACGAAACTGGATGTTGAGGCGGGTACGTACAACGTTGCGGTCAACTACTACGACCAAGCCATTGGCAACTCGACTTGGGAGCTCTACTTGGACGAGGAACTGGTTGGCAAGTGGCATGGGGACCTGGAGTATGAGCTCGGTCGTGCGCCGTCTCCTTACATCGATGGACACACAGCGGCCCGTATCACGTTCAAGGGCGTTCAGGTCGAGTCTGGAAGCATTCTGCGTATTGTCGGTACGCCTGATGGCGAGGAGCCTGCTCCGGTGGATTACATCTCTATTCTACCCGAGGATGTGATAGATTAGAGAGATATTAAGGCTTATTATCTTCTTGTTTTATTTTTTTTAATAAGTTTACAAATACAACTTGGTTTATCAAGCCACGATTAAGAATAGTAGAGTGCCGGCATATGTATATCCCCCCTCGCCCAAAACCAAACCAGAAAAAAAAAGGGAAGTTTTGTAGCATTGCTAGGTTTCGATCCTAGGTCCCCTGGGTTATGAGCCCAGTGCTCTACCCCTGAGCTACAATGCTTTAGGTTCGTGTTCGCTCCACATAGTCCTGTTAGCCTTTTGGGCTCCAGCATCCACTTCCGACAAGATGTACAAGAGTTCCCGCATCCCCAGCAGAAATGTCTTAGAAGCCCATAGCCCTTGTGCGACTTTCATGCAGCCAAATCGATCAAGACGTGTTGCTCTGTTCTGGCAGAGTATACTGTATCACAAGAACCCATTTCCTCGTCCTAAAAAACCGACGAGGGATATCGGTCGCTTTGAGAGTTGAGCTCCATTCGCGTCTCGCCTGCGACTGCTAAGTAGCCTGCTATAGGTGCTTTCCAAGGATGAAGCCAGGCGGACGGTGCCATAGGGAACTCGACAGCATCTCCCCTAACGCCACCGACTTCCCGCCTTCGAAGAGACCGAGGTGTGTTGCATCAGGTGGCGTCCACAAAATAGCGTCCGCCCTGTCACTGAGGGATTTTAGCCTCTACTTAGGTAAACCTCTCCAGGGATCTTAAACGTTAGTGCGAGAGATCGTTGCCACCACCTAACATATCCCTGATCAAGTGCTAAAAGGTATATATTCTAACACTTTATATCTGAGAATACCTACGTAGTACCTGTCATAAGATAGGTCAGGTGGTAGAATCTGATCTCCCACGCTAACGTTTAAGGTCCCTGGAGAGGTTTATTTCGAGCCTGCATCATCGCTGTTCTTCGCTCGACTCGGTAATTATTAGCAACACACCCTAAAGCGAACTGCTTCAAAAGGTAGCACGAAGGAATGGACATCAGAGTCTGGTATCTATTGCCTTATTTACTGAGAAATAATACCCCCGGTCGGATAATACTGAGGTAGAGAGGTATGGGGAAATGATACAGCACTAAGGGTCTGCAAGGCTCGGAATATTACCTGCAATGTGACATGGATGGCTTGCTAGGTCAATCTCCAGAGCTGGGATTCTGGAAATATAAAAACCCAGAGCCTGGTTCCCCCTGGTTCCCCCTATCGTCCAGCTGCAGAACACCTGATCCAGCGCCGCATACCAATCACGACGGGCAGTGACATAGTGTCCGTTCTCTTTGCCCCATGAACCGCGTGATCAAACAAAAAGCGACTGTCGGGATATGCCACCTTATGGCGTGTTAAGCCAGGTTTCCATCGTCGTCCATCGGAGCATTTCCGCACAAAATGTGGCTGGAAATGGCAACGAGCGATTGTACTATCAGTCAATATTGTTGCTGAGCTGTAAGCTGGGTGCTCTTTATATGCTTTCCAGGGAGCAACCCCGCCACTCTTTAAAATGGCTGGCCAGAAAGAGGCAAGGCTATTCCGTCGGAGGTCTCCTCAAACTGGCCACTCGAATGGAACACAAAGTAGGGCGCAGTCCGCTCGCCGTCAAGCTCGCTAATGAAAAGCCAAGACACGCTGAAATGTGTGATATATTCCCCAGAGCGCTGCCCGTCCATCGCCAAAATATGGGGAAACCTTTTAACTGCGACCATGGTCTGACCCTAATAACATCCTCCCATTCCTATAGATTGTTCTGTAAACACCTCCTCCCTTACTTTCGTCATGCCTGGCAACCCCGATTTCCCTTCCGACCACATAGATTTCCAAACTCACGACGATGACCTAACTCAAGAGGAGAAACTGGCGAAAACCCTGACGTTCATCGGCGCATCGGCCGTCAGTCTTCTGTGCTATGAGAGCGAAGACGACGTCGCAAGCGTCTTGCGCAACGATGACCGGTTCAGGTTAGTTAGGGCACAAGACATTGTGTCTGGCATTTGGCCAGTGGTCAACGTTGCAGCTACAATGCAGCCAGGTGGAGAAAACCGTGCCGTCGCGTTACTCGCCTGGTCAAACCGCCTTCAGACGCTTTTCTTGGGCTTCTGAGGAACGCAGAGCATGGCTGATGTTCTCTCCAACCTTAACGTCCTCCAGGCGGCAACGCCGAATTTGGGTTCGCGCTTTCATGCTGGGTTTCTTGCACGGGCTTCTCAATACACCTCGCTGATCGAGCAGCTTGTTAAGGAGTACAGGCTAGTCGTCTGTGGTCACAGCTTGGGGTAAGTGGCACGTTGTGGACAAGTGTATATCTAGCCTTAATGCTGAAGTCCGTGTGTATCTAGGGGTGCCATGGCCACCATCGCGACATACACTGTCTTGGCCAATGATGGCAACTTCCGGTCAATAGGAAACGTATGGAATGCGAATGAGCAAAGGAGGTTGTCTGCCGTGACATTCGGCTCTCCGTCGGCCATGGTTGTCGAGGACTCCGGAACAACCGCAGCGCTGCGAAAAGAATGGGCTCTCCACTTCCACCACGTCATCAATCCCGATGATTATGTCCCTTTCGCGTTGAACCACTCCTCCCAGTTGGCCAAGGCATTCTTGCCTTCCGCGGTTGGGATCGTTCTGGGCGTATTCCCACAATTGGAACCATTCAAGAAGCCTTTGACCCTTTTGCTGGAGTATTGGCAAAAGAACAGGGCGCAGTTTGCCCACTTTGGTTGTATTTACCTGCTGGAGAATAACAATCCTGGCATCAACTGTCGCCAAATCACCATGGAGAGGCACATCCCCAGCACGCCTGAGCTTTCCAACGTCGGTCGTTTCCATTTGATGGAGCATTATGACGACTGCGTTCGCAGAACTCTACGCCAAAGACATCGATTCCATGAGATTGACCCGAAGACATCAATAAGTGTCGACCAATTCCGCTGGCGCTGCCTCCCTCTGCCTGATGCAGTTCATGAATGTAATGGGGCGATCCATGACAATAAAGTCATCATCTCCATTACAGTGAAATCGCGCCTTGTCCAATTCTTCCTGAAAAGGGTCACATTTAAGGCGAAAGGAAGTGAGGTTCAAGTGAGCAATATTCACTTTGCTCTCAAGCCCGATAACCATGATCAGGTATGTGATCAATAGTTAACCATGGAGACGCTTACTTTTGACTGACTATGCCATGAATCACGATAGATCATTGTAAAGCTCCAATATGATATCGATCCCAATGAGGAGCCTGCGGTGGCACTTGCGCTGGTGTATTCAATACAACGGGAATTACGCATCCACGATGTGTTTGGCGGATCCACTATGCTGTCAGTTAGTGAGATCAGAAGCACTTCGTTGCGATACGCGAGCTTGCCGACAACCTTCGAATCTCTTCGTCTAGCCATGATCATCGCCTTTGCTGATCAGATGGCAAAAGTCCAAACGCTCAAGCTCAACGATACGGAGAGTGATGAGGCGAATCGTGAGAACGCAGGCATCCTCACCGAGAGAGCAGCATCGATAGCCAATCTGGTGGATAGTACAGTGTCGGCTGCCGTTCCCCATCTTGTTGTTAGCCAGCTTCAACACGCACTAGGGCTCCTGAAGGAGCTATGGCCCAAATATAGCTGGCATGAAGAAAAGACCTCCCCTTTAAAAACTAGAGATATGACCGTATCTGGGGAAGAGGCAGTCCCGGGGTCCTATCCTGTCGAGCATCTTAAAGACCGCATCCCCCCGGATTGCCCAGAAGAGCTGAGGAGCTTGCTATCGGAGATGATGGAGACGCTCCAGAAAAATGGGCTGCGTGCATCTTGCCTGTCTATACGAAACTGGGAGAGACAGGGGCAGTTAAAGTTGGCGAATGTCATTCCCGACCTCACTTCGTTCGCCGAGGCCCTGAGGAAATTCAGTCGAAACTTGTACGACCGCCCGGTCGATCCCAAAGAACGAATTGAGCATGCCATCAAACAGGCAAGCGAAGTTTTGACTGCCATCCGCTTTTGCCACTTCGTCATTCTCACACAACTCGATGCTCCCCACGACTGGTACTACGAGGCAAAGGAAGACCCCGTCCGCTTCGGAGTGCTCGCAGCGGGTGGCGGCCCGTTATTAGCAGCGGGGTCTGCCTCTCGGTACTTGGCGGCTGCTGTTCCGGCCATGGAGGGCGCGGCCGGACTCGGATTGGTTGCCCTTACTTCCGTTCTCGGCTTCGCAGCTTCAGCTGTAGCCTTCTTTTTGGGCGCTGGCGTATACTACAACTTGCTGCCTCGGAAACAACTTCTCCACCTCAACTTCGAGAGCAAGCTACAAATGAGCCTCGAAGTGCTCGGTATTCAGTGTTCGCCTCTGAATAGCATCGGGGAGGCGCCGCTTGCCGACCATCTCAAAGATGATATGCAGAATGCAGAGAGCCCGCAGACACTGAAGGATTGGCGACAAAAACTTAGAAAAGGGATCAAGAAGCATCCAGCGGTGAAATCCAACTGGCTCGTCGAACCTACCGTCTACTGGTCGAAGTGGCTCTTCGATGTGGCGAGGGTTGGACAGTTGCGAGATCTCATGGCCAGTCAAATCCGCGTCGGCGTCGAGGGGCCTACCGAAGCTGGCAAGAGTCAACTCCT
>Ga0164243_10002102_pt1 | contig 33293 bp, 25 predicted proteins | sample OricompcompostOP_FD_108781 | JGI IMG/M metagenome (GOLD analysis project Ga0164243, IMG submission 108781) | Organic Plus compost microbial communities from Emeryville, California, USA - Original compost - Organic plus compost (OP) | ecosystem: Engineered > Solid waste > Mixed feedstock >... | reverse complement strand
TCCGCCCCGAGACGACCGAGTGCAGCATGTCGGCGGCCGGCTCGACGAAGAGCACGCGCAGGCTCTCGTCCGCCCGGAGCAGCCCGTCGACGAGGTACTGGTTGCGCCGCCACACCTCGTCCCACGGCTCGAGCGAGAAGACGATCACGTCGTCGCGCGTCATCGGGCCAGCAGCCGTTCGTAGAGCGCCCGGGTGGCGTCGGCCTGCCGGTCGATCGTGAAGTCCGAGCGCTGGAGCTCCTGGAGCGCGCTGCCCGCCTCGGCGCGTCGCGCCGGGTCTGCGGCGAGCTCGTCGATGAGCCGCGCCGCGGCGGCCGCATCGCCCGGTGGGAAGAGGAGGTCGGGCCGGATCGCGCCGACCGTCTCGAGGTGGCCCCCGCCCGCCGCCGCGACGACGGGCGTCGCGACCGACATCGCCTCGAGCACGAAGATGCCGAGCCCCTCGCGCGGTGTCGGCGTGATCGCGAGCCCGGCGCGCTGAAGGAGTGCGTCGACGTCGGAGCGGAACCCGAGGAAGTCGACCGAGTCACGGATGCCGAGCTCGCCGGCCAGGCGCTCGAGCCGGTCACGCTCCGAGCCGTCGCCCGCGATGACGAGCCGCCAGCCGTCGAGCCGGGCGTCGGCGAGCGCCCACGCCCGCACGGCGGTCTCGGTGTCCTTCTCGGGCTCGAGGCGCTGTGCGACGAGGACGGTCCGCGCGCGGTCGGCGGGCGCCTTCCGGACGGGAACGCCGGAGTGCACGACGTCGGCGGCCCCCTCGATGTGGTCGGCGACGAACCGCGAGATCGCGAGCTGGCGGTGGATCGTGCGGGCGAGGAGACCCAGCGCGGCCCGCGCCGGCGCCCTGCTCCCCCGAGGACCCGCGAAGTGGCGCGTGCTGACATGCCGCACCCGCCGCCCGCCCCGCGCGACGCAGCGGTAGGCGAAGCCCACTGCGTCGGCCTCCGACATGTGCGTGTTCACGACGTCGGGCGTCGGCAGGCGGCGCAGCGACCGCAGGGCCATCGCCATGTCGTCGCCGGGAAGCCACTCGACACCGGCATCGTCGAGCGCGGCGCGCATCGATGCCTCCGCCCCGCCCACGACCGCGACCTCGACGCCGCGTGACGCGAGCCGGGGCGCGAGATTCGCGATGTAGCGTTCGACGCCGCCGAACCCGTCGGAGCACACGACGTGCACCACCCGCATGGCCACCCCCAGCACCACCGCCCTCGATCCGGCGCCCACCGAAGAGGACGACGACATGTGTCGAGACGAGTGTACGAGCAGACGGATGCCGCAACGGCGCGACGATCCCGCCCGTCATCTAGCATGACTGCGTGCGCGTTGCCATGTCGTCGTTCCGCTTCAACCAGCAGGGCGGAATCGAACGAGCCTCGTACGAGGTCGCCATGCACCTCGCCGACCGGGTGGCCCTCACGCTCGTCGCGAACGACGTGACGCCTCCCGCCCCGGCGCCCCTCGAGTGGCTGCGCGTCGAGGCGGCCACGCGACCCTCGTTCATCATCCCCCTCACGTACTCCACGGCCGCGACACGGGCGATCGGACACGGGGGCTTCGACCTTCTGCACAACCAAGGCGGATGCGCGCTCCGCGAGCAGGACGTCATCACCGCGCACAGCTGCCACCGCGCGTGGTGGCGTATGAAGTTCCAGCAGGGCGAGGCGGCGCGGGCACTGCTGAATCCGCTCCACCACGCCGTGCTGCACGTCGAACGGCAGAACTACCGGCCGGGCGCCTTCCGCCGCGTGATCGCGGTATCGGCCGGCGTCGGGCGCGAGCTGACCACACACTACGACGTCGACCCGGAGCGCATCTCCGTGATCCCCAACGGGGTCGACATCGAGCGCTTCCGACCGGTCGATGCGGATGCCCGGCGCGCCCGCATCCGCTCCTCGCACGGCATCCCCGCCGACGCGGTCGTGCTGCTGTTCGTCGGCAAGGAGTTCCGGCGCAAGGGCCTGGCGGCGCTCATCGACGCGCTTCCGCACCTGCCCGAAACAGCGGTCGCGCTCGTCGTGGGCGGAGACGACCAAGCGCCGTTCCGGCAGCAGGCATCCGCCCTCGGCGTCGCGCACCGCGTGATCTTCGCGGGCCACTCCACGGCCGTCGAGGACTACTTCCAGGCCGGAGACGTGTTCGTCTTCCCCACCCTGTACGAAGCCTTCGCCCTCGTGACCCTCGAAGCCGCCGCAGCCGGCCTTCCACTCGTGACGACCGAGGTGAACGGCACCGAGGACTTCGTCGTCGACGGCGAGAACGGCCGGTTCGTCGAGCGGACCGGGGCATCCGTCGCACGTGCGCTCGAGCCGCTCGTGCGAGACCGCGACCTGCGTCGCGCGTGGGGCGATCGCGCCCGCCGCGACGTTGCGGCCTACACGTGGGCGGCCGTCGCCGACCGCACGCTCGCGGTCTATGAAGAGGTGCTGGAGGAGAAGCGCGCGGGCCAGGCCGTCAGCTGAGGCCGCCCTCGCGGGCGAGCAGGCTCTCGAGGTGCGCCACGGGGCCGGTCCGGAAGATGTCGCGGCGGCGGCGCGCGCGATCCGCCTTCTCGCCGCGCAGCACGAGCATCCGGAGCGTCGCCCCGGAGACCATCGCCGCGCGGAAGACCTGCCACCCGAGGGTGCCGTGGTGCTTTCGCTGGAAACGTTCCGTGCTCGCGAAGAAGAGCGCCTCGCGGCGGTCGGAGTCGCCGCCCGTGCCGGCGCCCACGTGGGTCGCCTCGACATCGGCGATGGCGATCCGCCACCCGGCATCCGTCGCCCGCTTCTGCCAGTCCGTCTCCTCGGCGTACAGGAAGAACCTCTCGTCGAAGTGCCCGACCTGCTGGATCGCCTCCGCGCGCAGCAGCAGGAGCGACCCGATCGCGAAGTCGTGCGCGCGGTCGAGCACGCCGAGGCCGATCGCCTCGAGCCATGCGCGCCACGGTGTGGGGAACGGCCACCACACGCGCACCGGCGCGCCCGTGCCGGGCTCCGTCTGCGTCGCGCCGACCGCGGCGATGCGCGGGTCGGACCGCAGCACCTCGTGCATCCGCCGCACTCCTGCCGCGCGGATGCGGGCGTCGGGATTGAGCAGGAGGACGTCGTCGCGGATCGCCCCGCCGTCGGCGAGCGCACGCAGCGCGATGTTGACTCCCGCGCCGAACCCCACGTTGCCGCCGGCGTCGAGATAGCGCGCACCGTGGCGCTCTGCGACGTCCCGCGTCTCGGCGAGCGACGAGTTGTCGACGATCATCACCGGGTAGTCGGGGCCCAGCTCCTCCAGCGCCCCGTCGAGCAGCGTGGGGTCGCCGTACGCGACCGCGATGACGTGGAGACCGATCTCAGCCGGCATTCGCGCCCTTCCCGCCCGCCCGCCGGGCGAGGCCGTCGATGAGCCCGCCGGGCGCGGTGCGCAGCGCCCACAGCAGCTCCCCGGCCGCCGCCCCCGGCCGGCGCGCGCGCAGCTGGGCACGCGCCGTGCGCGCCGCACCCCACCACGCGAAGCGGGCGTTCTTGCGCAGGCTCTCGCGCAGCGCCGCCACGAGCTCGTCGTCGCCGCGTTCGCGCGCGCTCCACAGGTGCAGCCGCACGACGTGGTCGATGCTCCGCGTGAGCTCACGATGACGCCGCGTCGAGTTCTCGCCGTACGCGCGATAGTCGACGAGCGCTCCCGGCTCGAACACGAACGGACCGCGCTCGGCGAGCCCCAGGATGAGGTCGAGATCTTCCGCGAGGCGGATGCCGGTGTGGAACCCGCCCACGACCGCGAACTCCCCGCGCCGCACGACGAGGTTCCCGAGCAGGATGCCGGTGCGCCGTGCCGCGATGTCGAGCCGGTCGCGCACGGCCACCTGGTCGGCCGCGGCGAGCACGCGCGAGCCGTCGGCGCTGATCGTCTGGATGCCGCAGTAGCTCGCCACGGCATCCGGAGCCGCCTCGAGAGCGGCCACCTGACGCGCGAGTCGCTCGGGATGCCAGCGGTCGTCGTCGTCGAGGAACGCGAGGTAGTCGCCGCTCGCGAGCGACGCCCCACGGTTCCGCGCGATGCTGACGCCGGAGGGCTCCTGCCGCACGACCCGGGCCCCCGGCACCACCCCGGCAGCCGCGGCGACGGCATCCGGATCGGGCGAGCCGTCGTCCACGACGATGAGCTCCACGGCCCCGTGGGTCTGCGCGGCGATCGACGCGAGCGCCTCCGCCAGATAGGGCCCGCGGCGGTTCGTCGCCACGACGACGCTCACGAGGGGCGTCGCGCTTCGGGTCATGGGGCGATCGTAGTGCGCACGATGAAGTAACCTTGTGCTTCTGGGGAACATCGGCACCGGTGCGCGCGCGAGCCGGTGCTGCGAAACGGGCAGTCGAAGGGGGACCGTTGACGACGCTTGCCGCTCGAACGATCGCCTATTACCTGCCGCAATTCCATCCGATTCCCGAGAACGATGCGTGGTGGGGTCCGGGGTTCACCGAGTGGACCAACGCCGCCCGCGCGCAGTCGCTCTTCCGCGGCCACAAGCAGCCCCACCTCCCCGCGGACCTCGGCTTCTACGACCTCCGCCTCCCCGAATCGCGCGAAGCCCAGGCGGCCCTCGCGGCCGAGTACGGCGTCGAGGCGTTCTGCTACTGGCACTACTGGTTCGGCGCCGGCTCGCGCATCCTCGAGCGTCCCTTCACGGAGGTGCTCGCGAGCGGGACGCCCGGTCTCTCGTTCTGTCTCGGCTGGGCGAACCAGACCTGGACCGGGATCTGGCATGGGGCGTCCAACCAGGTGCTGCGCGAGCAGCACTACCTCGGCCCCGAAGACGACCAGGCGCATTTCGACACGATCCTGCCCGCCTTCCGCGACGAACGATACCTGCGCGTCGACGGACGACCGGTGTTCTACGTCTTCCGCCCCGAGGAGCTGCCCGACGCGGCCGAGTTCGTCGACCGGTGGCAGGCGATGGCGCGCGCGGCGGGCCTCGATGGGCTCTATCTCGTCGCCGAGGTGAGCGACCTGCTCGGCGCGGGCCCGAAGTACACGGGGGTTGCCGCCGACGGCTTCGACGCGGGCGTGTACGTGCGCCTGCCCGCGCGCCGGGATCGCGTGACGGATCTGCGGATGCGGGTGCGGCGCAAGCTGGGCGGGCCGGAGGCCTACCCGTATTCGACGGATGCCTCGCTGTGGGACGCGGTGCGCCGCGATCCGAAGCTGCAGCCCTCGGCGTACCCGAACTGGGACAACACGCCGCGCTCGGGCGCGCGCGGCCTCGTGCTGACGAAGTCGGACCCTGCCAAGTTCGCGCAGAACGTGCGGCACGCCGTCGAGACGCTCTCCGGGCGGCCCGAGCAGGAGCGACTCCTGTGGGTCAAGTCGTGGAACGAGTGGGCCGAGGGGAACTACCTCGAGCCCGATCTCGAGTACGGCCGGGGCTGGCTCGAGGCGCTGCAGGAAGGACTCGTGCCGAGTGACGGGACCTGAAGAGGGGCGCCGGCCGTTGCGGATCGCCATGATCTCGTACTACCTGCCGAGCGCGAGCAAGATCGGGGTGGGGTACCAGGTGCACGAGCTCGCGAACGCGCTCGTGCGCAGGGGCCACCACGTCGACGTCTTCAGCGAGTGCCCGCCCGTCGAGGGCGCCCTCTACGGCCATCGCCACATCGCGCTCACGGGTCGCTTCCGCACGTTCCGGTTCGCGACCGCGCTGCGGCGCGTCGACTTCTCGTCGTACGACGCCCTGCACGCGCACGGCGACGACTACTGGCTGTGGCGGCGGCGCGCGCCGCGGCACATCCGCACGATCCACGGCTCGTGCTTCGAGGAGGCGCTGCACATCCGCGGCATCCGCGAACGCCTGCGCATGGTCGCGCTGGGGTTCAGCGAGATCCTCGCGAGCCTCGTCGCGGATGAGACGGCCGTGGTGTCGCCGCGCACGCGCGTGTGGACGCCGTGGGTGCGCCGGATCATCCCGAACGGCGTCGACACCGAGAGGTTCGTGCCGGATGCCGCGCGCCGCGCCGCTCGCCCGACGGTCCTCTTCGTGGGCACGTGGTCGAACCGCAAACGCGGAAAGGACCTGGCGGAGGCGTTCGTGCGCGATGTGCTCCCCGCCGTGCCGGACGCGCGACTCGAGATGGTGTGCCGCGACGCGCCCCCGGACCCCGGCCCGGGGATCGACGTGCTGGGAGCGCTGTCCGACGACGAGCTCGTCGCCGCCTTCCAGCGGGCGTGGGTCTTCTGCCTCCCCTCGGACTACGAGGGGTTCGGCATCCCGTACGCCGAGGCTATGGCGACGGGACTGCCCGTCGTCGCCACGCCGAACATCGGCGCGAGGTACGTCACCGACGAAGGGCGCGCAGGCGTGCTGTCGCCGCTCGACGGGATCGGCGCGGCACTGCGCAGACTGCTTCAGGACGAGGAACGCCGTGCCGCCCTCGGCGCGGCAAGTCTCGCGCGGGTCGAGGAGTTCCGGCTGTCGCGCGTCGTCGACGAGTACGAGGCGCTCTACAGAGGCGCGCCGACCGTCGCGCACCCGGGGGGCGTGCATGAGGGGAGAGGTTAGGTTCTTGGTGTGACTGACAGGGAGCAACCCGCGATCCGAGTCGCGGGTTTGGGGAAGACGTATCGGCTCGGCGCGTTCGGCGACCGCCCGTCGACCGCGGCGGCGGCCGCCGTGCAGTGGATCCGTTCGACCGGCAGGGCGAAGTACACACTCTTCGACGCCCTCGACGACATCTCGTTCGACGTCCCGAAGGGTGAGGCGCTCGGCATCGTCGGGCGCAACGGCGCCGGCAAGTCGACGCTCCTCAAGCTCCTGACACGGGTGACGGCGCCGACGCGGGGCCGCATCGAGCTCAACGGGCGCGTGGGCTCGCTGCTCGAGGTGGGCACGGGGTTCCATCCGGAGCTCACCGGTAAGGAGAACATCTACCTCAACGGGGCGATCCTCGGCATGACCCGGAAGGAGATCCAGCGTCGCTACGACGAGATCGTCGCGTTCTCGGGCATCGAGAAGTTCCTGGCCACGCCCGTCAAGCGCTACTCGTCGGGCATGTACGTGCGGCTCGCCTTCTCGGTCGCCGCACACCTCGAGACCGAGATCCTGGCGATCGACGAGGTGCTCGCCGTCGGCGACGCGGAGTTCCAGCGCCGATCGCTCGCGAAGATGCGTGACGCCGCGAAGCACGGTCGCACGGTGCTGTACGTGAGCCACCAGCTTCAGACGGTGCAGGCGCTGTGTTCGTCAGCGATCCTGCTCGACCGAGGGAAGCTCGTGTACTCGGGAACCGTCGACGGCACCCTCGAGGCGTATCGCAACAGCTTCGAGAGCTTCGCGCTCGCACAGTCGAACCCGAAGAACCGCCCCGGCACCGGCGCGGTCCGGCTGTCGTCGGTGTCGATGGACGACGAGTTCCTCAAGTCGTCGGACGACATCGTGGTCAACTTCGAAGCGCCCAAGGCGAAGAACCTCATCGGCTCCTACTTCGTATCGGCGCACATCAACAACGACCAGGGCACCATCGTCGCCCAGTGCGATTCGCGGCTCGTCGGCAAGTGGTTCGATCCGTCCGAGCCGCAGAAGGGCCGACTCGTCATCCGCGACCTGTGGCTCAAGCCCGGTCAGTACACCGTCGACGTGTACGCGTGCCAGGCCGGCGTGCTCGACGCGTGGGAGGGCGCCTGGAGGTTCGAGGTGCTCCCCGACCTCCCCTATCCCGAGTTCACCGAGCCGTCGGCGACGCAGAACGGCATCGTGTTCACGAACTTCGACTACGAGGGGGCCGCACAGTGACGCACGACCCGCAACGGACGGTCATCACCCCGCCCGGCCGCCTGAACATGCCCGCGTGGGGAGAGGTCTGGGCAGCGCGCGAAGTCGCCGTCCGTCTCGCACAGCGCGACATCATCGTCCGCTACAGACAGACCATCTTCGGCATCACGTGGGTCATCCTCCAGCCGCTCGTCACCGCCGGCATCTTCACGATCGTCTTCGGCCAGATCGCGGGTCTGTCGACGGGCGACACGCCCACGTTCGTCTTCACGCTCGCCGGCATGCTCGCGTGGAACCTGTTCAACGGGTCGCTCGGCCGCGCTTCCAGCTCACTGGTGGGCAACCAGTCGCTGGTCCAGAAGGTGTTCTTCCCGCGGCTGCTGGTTCCGCTCTCGAGCCTCGCCGGCGTCGTCCTCGACTTCGCGATCGGGCTCGTGCTGGCGATCGTGCTCATGATCGTGTTCGGCATCAACCCCGGCTGGCCTGTGCTCCTGCTGCCGGTGTGGGTCGTGCTCATCCTCATGATCGGCATGGGCGTCGGCCTCGCGGCCGCCGCGTACATGGTGAAGTACCGCGACGTCGGCTATGTCCTTCCGTGGCTCGTCCAGGTGCTGATGTACGGCAGTCCCGTCGCGTACTCGCTGTCCGAAGTGCCCGAGTCGCTCCGGTGGATCTTCGACATCAACCCCGTCACGTGGTTCCTCGAGACCTTCCGGTGGTCGCTCCTGGGCACGGCCGCGCCGCCCGCGTGGCAAGTCGTGGCACTCGTCGTCGCCGCCCCCGTGATCTTCCTGCTCGGGGCGATCGTCTTCCAGAAGAACGAACGCGAGTTCGCCGACTACATCTGACAGTCACACCCCGAAGGAGAGGAAATGGGCGCCGTCCTGGTCCGACGCCGCGACATCGAATCGGACTCGCCGCCGGCCGGCGAGTTCCGAACGGCTGACGTCGGTCGCGGGCTCATCCCCGCGTCGGTTCTCGCGCCGCTCGGACTGTACTGCGTCGACACGACAGACCGCGTCTTCTCCCTCACCTACGACGACGGCCCGGACCCCGAGTCGACCCCCGCCATCCTCGACATGCTCGCGCACCACGGGGCGAGGGCGACGTTCTTCGTCCTGGCCCGGCCCGCGAAGCGGCATCCGGAGATCGTTCGTCGCATCGTCGACGAGGGTCATGAGCTCGCGCTCCACGGTCTCGACCATCGATCGCTGCTGACCATCCCCGTCCGCGACGGGCTCGCGAACATCAGGGAGTCGCGGCGCATCGTCGAGGACATCGCGCAGCGCCGGGTCGCCCTCTTCCGTCCGCCGTACGGATCCCACACGATGCGCCAGTCCCTCGCGATCCATCGCCTCGGCCTCGACATCGTCATCTGGTCCGGGTACGCGAGCGACTGGGTCGACGACGACGAACACGCAGTCGTCGAGAGGGCTGTCGCCGGCGTGTTCCCGGGCGGCATCCTCCTTATGCACGACACGCGCGCCGACCCGGAGACCCTCCTCCCCGGCGAACGCCTCCCTGCGTTCGACCGTGCGGCCGTGCTCGACAAGCTGCTGCGCACGACGCGTTCGGATGGCTACACCGAGCTCCCGGTCGGCGAGCTGGTCGAGCGGTATCCCGCCGTCAAGAGTCTGTCCCGCGAGAGAATGGCCATTCCATGAGCGATGCCGCCGTCAAGGCGCGAGCTGTCGCGTACTACCTGCCGCAGTTCCATCCCATCCCCGAGAATGACGAGTGGTGGGGACCCGGCTTCACGGAGTGGACGAACGTCGCGAAGGCGCGCCCGCTATTCCGCGGGCACCAGCAGCCTCACCTGCCTGCCGACCTCGGGTTCTACGACCTGCGTCTCCCGGAGTCCCGCGAGGCGCAGGCCGAGCTCGCCGCGGCGTACGGCATCGAGGCGTTCTGCTACTGGCACTACTGGTTCGGAGAGGGCGTCCGCCTTCTCGAGCGCCCGTTCCGTGAAGTCCTCGAGAACGGCTCGCCGAGTCTGTCGTTCTGCCTCGGCTGGGCGAACACGACGTGGTCCGGCATCTGGCACGGCGCCGCCGGCCGGATCCTGCGCGAGCAACGCTATCTCGGGGCCGAGGACGACCAGCGGCACTTCGACGAGATCCTCCCTGCGTTCCGCGATCCGCGCTACCTGCGCGTCGACGGGAAACCGGTGTTCTACGTCTACAAGCCGGGTGAGCTTCCGGATGCAGCGGGATTCGTCGACCGGTGGCAGGGCATGGCACGCAAGGCCGGGCTGGATGGGCTCTACCTCGTGGCGGAGATGACCGACAGTTTCGGTCGCTGGATGCCGTACACGCGCGCGATCGAGGACGGATTCGACGCAGGCGTGTACATGAGGCATCCCGCCGAAACGGGCGGCGCGAGCGGCTTCGCGAATCGCGTGCGTCGCAAGCTCGGCGGACTCGAGGTCTACCCGTATTCGACCGACCCGGGGCTGTGGGACAACGTGCGATCGCACCCGAAGTGGATGCCGGCGGTGCACCCGAATTGGGACTCCACGCCGCGGTCGGGCACGCGCGGCCTGGTCCTCACGGGCTCGACGCCCGAGAAGTTCGAGACGAACGTCCGGACAGCGGTCGCCACACTGGAGGGCCGGCCTGAGCAGGAGAAGCTGCTGTGGGTGAAGTCGTGGAACGAATGGGCCGAGGGCAACTACCTTGAGCCGGATCTCGAGTTCGGGCGCGGGTGGCTCGAAGCGCTTCAGCGGGGCCTCCGGAACGACATCTCGTCGGCGCAGGGCGAGCGGGCCTACGAAGGCGCCCGGGAGTGACCGGACGATGACATCCGGCGCCGCCGATCCCGCATCCGGCACACCGGCGGTGTCGGTCGTCATCCCTGCGTGGAACGCCGGGAAGACCCTGGGAGCGCAGCTTGCGGCGCTGCGCGCCCAGGTCGACGCGCCCGCGTTCGAGGTGATCGTCGCCGACAACGGCTCCACCGACGGCACTGCATCGGTCGTGGCGGAATTCCAGCGGACATGGCCGGCGGTGCGCCTCGTCGACGCGTCGCGGCGGCGCGGCGCATCCGCCGCCCGCAACATCGGCGCCGCGCACGCGAGGTCGGGTCGACTCCTGTTCTGCGACGCAGATGATGTCGCGGCGGCGGAGTGGGTGCGCCGCATGGCCTCGGCCCTCGCCGAGCACGAGTTCGTCGCGGGTCGCGTCGAGCACGCGCTGCTCAACCCCGGCAACGACTGGGACGTCGGCTGGGCTGAGCCCACGTATCGCGAGTCGTTCCTCCCGTGGCTGCCCGCGGCGGGCTCGGGCAATCTCGGCATCCGCGTCGATCTCTTCCGCGAGCTCGGAGGATTCGACGAGACCCGCCCGAGCGGCGAGGACTGCGACCTCTGCTGGAGGGCACAGCTCGCGGGCCACCGGCTGACGCCCGTGCCCGACGCGGTCGTGCACGTGCGCAAGCGCTCGGGTCTTCGCGCCACGATCACCCAGGCCTACGCCAAGGGGGCAGCGGTCCGTCAACTCCGGCACGACTACGCCGACGTGGCGGCTGCGTTCCAGCGCGCAGCGGCGGAACGCGCCGTTGCCGAGCGAACGACCGCCGGGCGGCCGGCCGACGAGACGGATGCCGCGCCCCCACCGCCGCGCGAGCGCCTCGGCCGCCTCGGGCGCGCCCCACGCCGGCTCATGCGCATCCTGCGAGACCCTCGCCAGGCGATGCGCGAGGTGGGCGAGGCGGCGCACGCGCTCGGTCAGCGCTTCGGCCGCATCGACCGGACGTGTGCGACGATCGTTCCGCCGGACGATGTGTCGCCCCTCCTCGACCGCTGACGGAGCGTCAGACGAACATCGCCTCGCTGTACAGGTAGTCGATGTCGTCGTCCGAGAGCCCTTCGCCGCGGTAGAGGCGGTGCGAAGCGAGGATCGTGTCCTCGCGCGCGAGCCGGGGGCGTGGGCCGGTCATCCGCTCCTCCGCCCACGACAGCGGGATCCCCCGGACGAGAAGATGGCGCGCGACGGCCCCCCGCCCTTGGCGGTAGAGGGCGGGATCGCTTACGTGGAGCATCCGCGCGACCGTGAGCGAACGGCCGCCCAGGCGTCGCAACGGAACCGTCCGCACGCGGTAGGCGACGTGGCAGCCGCGGCCATCACCGACGAGGGCGAGGTGCTCGAGGCCCGGAATGCCCGCATGGTCGAGGTACTCCTGCCGGGCTTTCGCGCCGAGCACCTCGGCGACCTCGCGTGCGCCCGTCACGACCCGGACGCCTCTCGCGATGCCCGGCACGTTGATGGCGAGGTAGGCCGTCGTGTCGAGTTCGAGGAAGCCGAGCCGGCGGTCCATCTGGACGACCTCCGGCCGATCCGCCGTCAGGTCGGTGAATGCCAGGCCGCGCTGCTTCAGCAGCGCCATGAGCAGGAGCACGCCCTGACTGCGGTAGCCCTCGAGCACCGTCCAGGCCGCGAGGTTGCAGAATCGGACGGACCCCGAGTCCAACGCGCGCTTCGGCGAGTAGTAGGCGACGTAGACGCCGACGAGCCGCCCCTCGGCCCGCAGCTGGAACCCGTGGTCGGGCCGCTCGGCGCTCCACGGAGGGATGATCGCGGCGCTCCACTCGGCGGCGGAGATCGCGGAGTCGAGGTGCACGTGCAGGAACGCGGCGACCTCGTCGACGTCGTCCGCGCGGATCGCCGACACGCTCACACGACCTGTCTGCGTGGCCGGCATGTCGTTCCCCATCTGCACCCGCATTCCCGGCCCGGTCCCACCCAGGCCGTCGTCCGCCATCCGCGGTCACACCAGAGTACCGACGAGCGTGCGCGCCTCGCGCCCGTGAGAAGATGATGCGCCCCGGCGACCGTAGACTGGGATCCTGTCGCCGTGGCTTGGGAGTCCTGGGGGAGGGTCATGCGAACCGCTCTGTGTGACATCGTGCTCGAGCAGGCGGTTGCTGCACCGGCTGCGCGCGCGGTGACGTACCAGGACGCCTCGCTGTCGTACGCAGAGCTCGCCGACGAGGTGCATCGGTTCGGCACCGGACTGCTCGATCTGGGCATCACGCGGGGCGATCGCATCGCGGTATATCTCGAGAAGCGGATCGAGACGGTCGTCGCGATCTTCGGCGCCTCTGCTGCCGCCGCCGCGTTCGTGCCCATCAACCCGGTGCTGAAGCCGAGGCAGGTGGCGTTCATCCTCCGTGACAGCGCCGCTGCCGTCCTCGTCACATCCCGCGCGCGCCTGAAGGGCCTCCAAGAGCACGGCGAAGACCTTTCGACCCTGCGCCGCGTGATCCTCGTCGACGACGACGACGAGGAAACCCCGACGACCGCCCCGTGGCACGCACTCGGCCGATCGCGGGGCGGAACGCCCGCGCGCACGATCGACGCCGACCTCGGGGCGATCCTCTACACGTCCGGCAGCACCGGCACGCCGAAAGGCGTCGCGCTGACGCATCGCAACCTTCTGGTCGGCGCCGAGAGCGTCAACGCCTACCTGCCGAACACGCCGGACGACGTCATCCTCGCGGTCCTCCCGCTGAGCTTCGACGCGGGCTTGAGCCAGCTCACGACGGGCTTCGACGCGGGCGCGCATGTCGTGCTCATGAACTATCTGCTGCCGCGCGACGTGATGCGGCTGTGTGAGAGGCACGGCGTCACGGCGATGACGTGCGTGCCGCCGCTGTGGATCCAGCTCGCCGACCAGGACTGGGGAGAACGCGGGTCGACGGTGCGTTACTTCGCGAACACGGGTGGACGGATGCCGCGCGTCACGCTCGACCGCCTGCGCCACCACTTCTCCCGGGCGACTCCGTACCTCATGTACGGGCTCACCGAGGCGTTCCGGTCGACCTACCTCGACCCTGCCCAGGTCGACACGCGGCCCGACTCGATCGGGAAGGCGATCCCGAACGCCGACGTGCTCGTCGTACGGCCCGACGGCTCGCCGTGTGCGCCCGGCGAGCAGGGTGAGCTCGTCCACCGCGGCGCGCTCGTCGCGCGCGGTTACTGGAACGACCCGGAGCGCACCGCAGAGCGCTTCCGCCCCTTTCCGAGTGGGCGTGAAGGCTGGGCGTCACCCGAGATCGCGGTGTGGTCGGGTGATCTCGCGTACTCCGACGAAGAGGGGTTCCTCTACTTCGTCGGGCGGGCGGATGACATGATCAAGACCTCGGGTTACCGTGTCAGCCCGACGGAGGTCGAGGAGTGTGCGATGTCGACCGGGCTGGTTCGGGACGCGGTCGCGATCGGGGTGGAGGATCCGGTGCTGGGTCAGCGAATCGAGCTCGTCGTCGCGGGATCGGGCGGCCCCGTCGACGCCGACGGTCTCCTCGCGACGCTTCGCCGTGAACTGCCGAGCTACATGGTGCCGGCCCGCATCGACGTGCGCGACGAGATCCCGCGTGGCGCGAACGGCAAGTACGACCGCGCTGTGCTGCGCGCCGAGCTCTCGGAGGTGCGCTCATGAGCGCACGTGACGACCTCGTCCGCCGGTTCGGCTCCGCGGCGGGCGAGCTGCGGGTGGGCGGCGAACCGCTGTCGCGCCTCGCGGCGCGGGCAGGCTCGACACCGTTCTTCGCGTACGACCGCGCGGAACTGACCCGCCGCGTGCGCGAACTGCGCGAGGCATTGCCGGATGCCGTGCACCTCAGCTACGCCGTGAAGGCGAACCCCTATCCCGCCGTCGTCCAGCACCTCGCCCGCATCGTCGACCGATTCGACGTCGCCTCGGCACGAGAGATGCTGACGGCGCTCGACACCCCGACGGCGCCGGAGCGGGTCAGCTTCGCCGGCCCCGGAAAGACGACGGCCGAACTCCGGCAGGCGATCGCGGCGGGCGTCACGATCGAACTCGAGTCCGAGGGCGAGGGCCGCCGCGCCGTGGACGCCGCGGCCGAGGTCGGCCGACGGCCGCGGTTCGCGATCCGCGTCAACCCTCCGTTCGAGGTGAAGGGATCCGGTATGCGGATGGGCGGCGGCGCCCAGCAGTTCGGCGTCGACGCCGAACTGGCCCCCGACCTCATCTCGCGGGTTGCGGGGTGGGACGCCGAGTTCATGGGCTTCCACATCTTCGCCGGCTCGCAGAACCTGAACGCCGAGCTCATCTCGACCGCACAGCGCCGGTCGGCCGAGCTGATCGTCGAGCTCGCCGAACACGTGGACGGGCCGATCCGCTACGTCAACCTCGGCGGCGGCTTCGGCATCCCCTACTTCGAGACCGACTCACCACTCGACCTCGCCGCCGTCGGCGCCGGGCTGGGCGATGTCATCGACGGGGTCATCGCGCCCTCCCTCCCCGACGCGCAAGTGGTCATCGAACTCGGCCGCTACATCGTGGGCGAGGCGGGCGTCTACGTCACGCGCGTCGTCGACCGCAAGGTCTCGCGCGGCAAGACCTTCCTCGTCGTCGACGGCGGCCTCCACCACCAGCTCGCCGCATCCGGGAACTTCGGCCAGGTCATCCGACGCAACTACCCCATCGCACTCGGCAACCGCGTCGCCGAGGCATCCGACGACACCGTCCACGTCGTGGGGTGCTCGTGCACGCCGCTGGACGTCCTGGGGTCCGATGTCGCGCTGCCGGCCGCCGAGCCCGGCGACCTCGTCGTCGTCTTCCAGGCGGGTGCGTACGGCCTCACGGCGAGCCCGACAGGCTTCCTGAGCCACCCGGAAGCGATCGAGCTGCTGGTCTGACGGCGAGAACAACGAAAGGAACACGGATGCCGAGTACCGACTCCACTCTCGAGGGAGTGAAGGAAGTCATCGCGACGACGCTCGGGCTGGAGCATCGCGCCGCAGAGTTCGAGTCCGACACACCGCTGTTCGGAGCGATGCCCGAGCTCGACTCGATCGCGGTCCTCGAGCTCATCACCGCCCTCGAGGACCGATTCGGCATCGAGATCGACGGCGAGTACATCACAGCCGATCATTTCGGCACGATCGGGGCACTCAGCGCGCTCGTGGAGAGTCTCTCGTCCTGACGTCGCCTCACACGGGGCGGGCGCGGATGGTGCGGATCCGCTCCGCCAGCCGGCAGCGAAGGCGCACGAACGTTTCGAGCGCCGCGCTCCACGTCAACGTCGCCGCGTAGCTCGCCTTGTGCCGCACGGTCGGGGGCCAGTCCCACCGCCAGATCGAGAACCAGACGGTGATCCCGGTGCGCGCGCGTGGCGCGAGCTCACGCAGGTCCTGACGGAGTGATTGACCCGCGGTCAGCGCGGCGTCACCCTTCGCCACCCGAACGGTCTTGGCCGTGAGCTCACGCCACGTCGCCCGTGACGGATGGTCCACGATCGCCGCTTCGCAGTACTCGAGGCGGCCACCCGCGGCGTACAGCCGCCGGCCCCAGTCGTAGTCACCGCCGGACTGCAGATCGGAATCGAAGCTGCTCACGAGCGCCAGGGCTGCGCGCGTGACCACGAGGTTCGCGGTGGCGGCGAAATGCTCGGTCTCGACGAATGACTTCTGGGGGAACCCGTGCACGACCTCGTAGAACTCCGGCCCTGTCGACGGATCGTGGCCGTCGCGGAAGACCACGTGGATCGCGCCGCCGACCGCGTGCGGCGGGTCCGCCACGGTGAGCGCCGCCACCGCTGCGCTGAGCCACTGCGGACGCGGGCGGCAGTCGGCATCCGTGAACGCGACGAGCTCACCCGTCGCCAGGGCGAGGCCCGCGTTCCTGGCGGCGTACGACCCCTTCTTCTCCTCGCGGATGAGACGGAACCGCGAGTCGCCGACCGGAAGCGCCGGGCGCAGATCGGTGCGTGAGGCGTTGTCGACCACGATGACGTCGATCAGCTCGCGCGGATAGTCCTGCGCCGCGATGAGCCGCAGGCAGAGGCGCAGCCGCTCGAGGTCTTCGTAGACGGGGACGATGACCGTCACGCTCGGACGGCCGCCGCGTGCCGGCTCTGCGGAAGGCGCGTTGGTCGCCACACCCCACCCCCACACGACTCACGGTCGCTGTCACTCCTGGCGGCCCGGACGGACCACCCACTGCGATCCCGCAGGCGGGATCGCCTGCTCTCACGCTACCGCTGTCGGCATGCCCCAATCGCCCTCACGACGGGCCTGCGCCTGCTGACACTCTAGTGTTGTCACATGAGTCGGATGCCTGTATTGGCTGGGGATACCCGCATCATCGATCTCGGAGCACAGGACGCTCGAGTCGCGTCCGCGCTGGCGGACGAAGGCCTGAGCCGCTATCTCGCTCTGACGCCGCCGGACGCCCTCGCACGCGCCCGTTCGACCGCCGATGAGCGGGCGGACCGGTTCGTCGCGCTCGATGACAGCGCGCTGGCATTGAAGTTCAGCGCGGACCTGCTGATCCTGCGTGCGCCCTACGCCCGAATCCTGTGGGCGGCGCCCGATCTCGATCACCTCAAGTACGTCGCGGTCGAGCGCGGATTGAGCGGGCAGACGCTCGAAGGACGCGCCGCCGCCGCCCTCGCACGGGCCGCGAAGCGGCTCATGCCTCTCGGGCAACGCCGTTGGGGCTCGACGACATTCGACCTGTACGGCGTTCCCCAGCCCGACCCGCCCTCGACGCGCATCTACTTCTCCCCCATCTGGGGCGCGAAAGGACTCGCCGCGCGCCTGCGCCAATCCGGACTGCGCTACGCCGTCCTCCGGTGGTTCGAGGATCTCCCGGCGATCGCGCCGGGCGAGGATCTGGACATTCTCGTTGCGGACGCCGACCTCGAAGCATTCCGGTCGCTCGTCGCCACCGAGCCCGGCACGAAGCCGATCGACCTGTACAGCGCATCCGGCATCGCCGGCAGCGACTACCGGGGCACCGCCTACTACGCCCCGAAGCTGGCCCACCGGATCCTGGAAGGGGCGGTCGAACACCCGAGCGGCTTCCTCGTGCCCGCATCCCTCGATCACCTGCACTCGCTCGCGTACCACGCGGTCTACCACAAGGGCCCGCGAGCCGGACTGCCCTCCGATCGACTCGGCCCCGGAGAGACGAACCCGGAGCACGATTACGCCGCGGCTCTCGGCGAACTCGCTGAGGCGAACCGCGTGAGCTTTCCCTCCTCGTTCGAAGAGATCGACCGGTACCTCGACTCGGTCGACTGGCGCCCTCCCGTCGACGCGCTGCGGAGGCTCTCCATATCGAATCCATGGATCGAGCTCCTTCTCCACGGGGGTGAGCCCGCTCCGGATGACGACAGCCTCGGCGAGGCCGAGTTGGCGGTGTTCCTCCTTCGGGAGGCCGCTCTATCGGTCATCGAGCCCGACGATGTGGTGAGGATCCTGGAGCAGTTCGCATTCGACATCCTGCTGACGGAGCCACTCGAAGGAGAGCCGCGGCAACGCGCGGCGCACAGCCTCCGTGGCGGCAACTGGGGCAGAGGCCCCTTCCCTCGAAGCGGGGGCGAGCCCGCGGTGCTCATCGCCGCCCTGCATCACTCCCCGCGCGAGCCCGAGGCGTGGCTCCTTCAAAAGTTCCCCCACCTCACCAACGCCGAGGTGTTCTACGCGAAGGTGGCGATCCGCGAACTCGTAGACACGCGCGTCCCCGAGAGCGAGCGCTTCAACGCGCTGCACTCGGCGGACAGCACGCAAGAGGCATGGGAGTACCTCCAGATCGCCGTGCCCGAGCGGGTCGCCGCGCTGCGCCGTGAGGCGGCGACCCGCGCGTCGGGGTACGGGGCCCCTGAAGGCATCGTCGCGAACCTCAGCCGCGGGCGACGTTCGCGCGTCGACATCATCGAACAGTCGGGGCGGCGGGTGGTCCGCAAGACGTTCGTGCCCGCGTTCGTGCGATTCATGGAGCGGGAGGTCGCCGCGATGAAGACTCTCTCGTCGAAGGTGGACGCGATCCCGGAGGTGATCGACGAGGGGCCGAACTGGTTCACCATGCCCTTCTACGAGAACGTCCTTGGCGACCTCGATGCCGGACCACAGAAGACCCTCCTGCGGTTGCGCACGGTGCGCGGCATGGTGTCGGTGCTGCGCCGCCTCTACCTACTCGGTTACGACGTCGTCGACGCGCGTCCGCGCAATTTCCTGATCGACTCCAACCGTCGCATGAAGATCATCGACCTCGAGTTCCTCTTCGCGTACGGCGACGACCGCCCGCCGTTCGCACAGAGTGCGAACTTCGTCGGCCCGTGGCCCGGGTTCGACGGTGACATCCCCGTCGGCGATACGTCCTACGAGGCGCGCTGGCTCCCGTATACGGGCCTCCCGGTGCACGCGCTCGCTGACGGCTCGCCCGCACAGCAGCGTCTCATCCGGACGCGCTTCCGCATCCGGCGGGCGACCGTGGCGCCGGGATCGCCCCCGCGCCGCGCCCTGTCTCGTCTGCGAGGCATTGCCCGTCACGGCAAGTGGGTGCTGCGCGCACACATGTCCGATTGGGCGCATCGTCGCGTCGCGTCGCTCGCGGGAGCGGGTGACGCATCATGAGGGGCGTCGCGGTGACCCCCGCGAGAGTGACCGACTCGGCGGATGCCGGTGAGGGGAGCCCTGTCACGTGAAAGCGGTAATCATCGGCCTCGGCTACGTCGGCGTGACCGCCGCGGCATGCCTGTCCGCTCAGAGGCACACCGTCATCGGCGTCGACATCAACGAGCAGAAGGTCGCCAGCATCAACGATGGACGGTCGCCCATCGTCGAGGAGGGCGTCGAGGCGCTCATCTCCGAAGGCCGCGCCTCCGGGCGACTCAGCGCGTCGAGCGTCATCCCCCCGCTCGATGACGTCGACATCGTCATCGTGTGCGTCGGAACCCCCAGCGCGGTGGACGGCTCCCACAACATGGGACACATCGCCGAGTCCGCCCGCCAGATCGCACACTCCGCGGCGAGGACGACGGCCCCGCTGACCGTCGCCTTCCGGTCGACCTTCCGGCCCGGGACGACGCAGGAGCTCATCGCGCCGATCTTCCGGGACGTGGTCGGGCCCGACTTCGCCGACCGGATCGAACTCGTGTACAACCCCGAGTTCCTGCGTGAGTCGAGCGCCGTCCACGACTACTTCCACCCGCCGAAGATCGTCATCGGCACGGAGGGGGGCGTCCACTCCGAGACGATGGCGCGGCTGCACGAGGGAATCGAGGCGCCGGTCTTCGAGGTCGGCATCCGGGAAGCTGAGATCACGAAGTTCATCGACAATTCGTGGCACGCGACCAAAGTGGCGTTCGCGAACGAAGTCGGCCGGATCTGCGCGGCCTACGACGTGGACGCCTCAGTCGCGCACGCGATCTTCGTCGCGGACACGAAGCTCAACATCTCGGCGTACTACACGCGTCCGGGCGGGGCCTTCGGCGGCTCGTGTCTGCCGAAGGACGTGCGGGCGATGCAGTACATCGCCCGCGCGGCGGATGTGAAGGTCGAGCTCCTGGATTCGCTGCTGACGTCCAATGAATCGCACAAGTCGTTCCAGCTCGCGCGAGTGACGGCTGCCGCCCCGGCCGGCGCTCGGGTGCTCGTCGTCGGGCTCGCGTTCAAGCCGGGGACGGACGACATGCGGGAGAGCCCCCACGTCGCCCTCGTGGCGCAGCTCATCGAACACGGATACCGAGTGCGCATCTATGACCCCGCGGTCCGGACGTCCGCGCTCATCGGTCAGAACCTGGGCTATATCCTCTCCCAGCTGCCCGCTCTTCATGAGCTCCTGATCTCGGCGGAGGACGTCGATGCGGACCAATACGACCTCGTCGTCTGCAACAACGCGCACATCGCCGACCTGGAACTCCCCGAGGCTCTGCCGGTCATCGACCTGAGGAGGGTCCGATAGCACCCGAGCTCGTCGTCCCGACGACGAGCTCACGGCACTGGCGAGGGGCGATACGCTCTCGAAACCACCGACCCGTACCCGAAGGGCGACCCGCGCTCGATGCACGTTGACCAGAGAAACCTCACCGTCCTCATGGACCCCGCGCCGGAGATCGCACCGGAGACGGTGAAGATGCTCGCCGCGTCGCTCCCCGCAGACGTGACTGTCGCTCCGTTCGGATTCAGGCAGGCCTTCATCGGGCATTACGACGTGCTCCATGTCCATTGGCCTGAACTCCTGCTGTCGGCGACAACCCGGATGCAGCGGATCGCCCGCCCCCTGATGTTCGCCGGCCTCGTGCTGACCAACCGTGCGCGGCGACGGCCCATGGTCTGGACCGTGCACAACGCAGCGCCGCATGAGCGACAACCGCCGCTCGCACGATTCGCCCTCAGTGTGTGGGGCCGTGCCGTCCATGCGCGCGTCTTCATGTACGAGTCCGCCCGATTCAGCGACACGCGCGGGACCGACACGGTGATCCGCCGCGGCGACTATTCGCCGTACCTCGAGCGGCTGGGCGTCGCATGCGACGACCAAGCCCCTCGCGACGGCATGCTCAGCTTCGGGCTCATCCGGCCGTACAAGGGGATCGAGAACCTCATCACGGCGTACGCGGGTCTCCCCGCGGAGGGTCGTCCCGCCCTGTCGATCTGCGGCAGCCCGGATGTGCCGGGGTACGCCGAAGAGGTCGAACTGCTGTCGCAGGGGATCGATGGGCTCACCCTCGAGCTGCGTCACGTTCCGGATCTCGAGCTCGTCGAGAAGATCTGTGCGGCTCGTCTGATCGTGCTTCCCTACAAGAAGATCTACAACTCGGGGACGGTCCTGCTCGCTCTGACCTTGAGGCGTCCCGTCCTCGTGCCGGACTCACCGACCATGCGCGAACTGCGCGACGAGGTGGGCGGGGGATGGGTCAGTCTCTTCTCCGAACTCACCCCCGCCGCGCTTCAGTCCGCGTACGAGTCAGTGAGTGGCGGCGATCCGGAATCGGCCCCCGACCTCTCACGCCGAGAGTGGGGCGCGGTAGGGTCCGCGTACGCCGAGCTCTACGCGCGCCTCACGAGATGACGAGAAGGGGGCGGGTCAGGATCCCGGTCCGCCGCTCGCGAGGAATGTGATCTCCGTCTGCGACAGCGCTCGGTCATAGAGCCGAACCTGATCGACGGCTCCCTGCAGCGGGTATCCACCGCCGGGCTGGTCGCCGATCACGAGCTGAAGGGTGTTCGTCGCGACCGTGGTCGGCCCCGCGACCTCTCCCTGCAGCGCGCCATTCACGTAGATGCGCAGCTTCTGACCGTCGAACGTGCCCACGAGGTGCATCCACGTGCTCCCGTTCGTCGGGTACGCGGCCGTCGCGTTCACGCGGAACGTGTCGCCGGACGAGGCCTGGTTGACGCGGAAGAAGGCCTTTCCGTTGCTCGCCAACGACAGCTCGTAGCCGTTGACTGCGTTGTTCGTCGACTTCTTCACGACCGCCTGAGTGGCTGCCTTCTCAGGACGCACCCACGCGGAGACCGTGAACGCACCGCCGAAAGTCAGTGCCTGCGCGTTGGCGACGGTCACGCGACCGTCGACCCCGTCGAACCGAACCGCGCCTCCGACCGCGCCCGCCAGGCGTGTCGCACCCCCTGACATCGCCCCCGTGAGTCCGGAGCCGGAAGTGTCGGCGACCGTGGCACCGTTCGCCTCTTCGAAGAGCCACTCGGCCTTCAGCCCGTCGGTCACTCCCGCCGGTGTCGGCGTCGGGGTCGGCGTCGGGGTGGGGGTCGGCGTCGGCGTAGGCGTCGGCGTCGGGGTCGGGGTCGGGGTCGGCGTAGGCGTCGGCGTAGGCGTCGGGGTCGGCGTCGGGGTCGGCGCGCCCGCGTTGTGCAACGCGGCGACTTCGGCGGCCGAGAGGGCACGAGTGTAGACGCGCGCCTCGTCGATCGCGCCGTCGAACGGATACCCTCCACCCGGCTGGTCGCCGATCATGAGTGGGAGGGAGTTCGTGGCGATCGAGGCCGGACCGGCGACGTTCGCGACTTCGACACCGTCGACATACAGTCGCAGGCGCTGACCGTCGAACGTTCCCGCCAAGTGCACCCACGTGCCATTCGTGGCGACCGCGTTCGGTGCGTTCACTCGGTACGTGTCTCCCGACGCGGTCTGGTTCACGCGGAAGAACGGCTTGCCGTTACTCGCGAGAGTCAGTTCGTACCCATCGACGCTTCCGTTCGCCGACTTCTTGACGACGGCCTGCGTACCTGTGCGGTCAGAGCGAACCCACGCCGACACGGTCAGCGACGTCGAGGCGTCGAGCGAGGAAGCATCAGGCACGGAGACCCGACCTGTCGATCCGTCGAAGTCGACTGCTCCGCCGATGCGGCCAGTGGCCCGGGTCGCGCCGCCCGAGAGAACACCGTCGTTCCCGAGCCCCGACGCGTCCACGGCGGTCGATCCGGATGCTTCGTCGAAGCTCCACATGCCCGCCGCGCCGGGTTCGTTGGGCGTCGGCGTCGGCGTCGGCGTCGGGGTCGGCTCGGGCGTCGGCTCCGCGCTCGAGCCGCCGTACAGCGCCGCGACCTCAACACTGGACAGTGCCCGGCTGAGCACGCGAGCTCCATCGATCGATCCTTGGAGCGCGCCCGTCCCGCTCGGCTGGATGCCGATCGTGAGCGGCAGCGCATTCACGCCGATCGAAGAGGGCCCGGCCTGAGTCGAGACAAGCGAACCGTTGACATAGAGCCGGACGTTCGTGCCGTCGTACGTCCCGACGAGGTGCGTCCAGGTCCCGTCGGTCGGCACTGCCACCGCGCCGTTCACGCGATGCGCGTCGGCAGCACTCGCCTGGTTGACCCGGAAGAAGGGCTTGCCGCTGCTCGCCAAGGCAAGCTCGAAGCCGTCCGTGGCGTGCAGCTCACCCTTCTTGACGATGTACTGCGTCGCCACCCGCTCCGGTCGTACCCATGCCGCGACCGTCATCGGCCCGGAGAGGTCGAGCGACGCGGCATCCGGAACCGTCACCTTGCCGGTCGTCCCGTTGAACGTCAGGGCACCGCCGTCATGCCCCGTGATGCGCGAGACACCGCCGGACAGCAGGCCGTCGTTGCCCAATCCGGAACCGTCCACAGCCGTGGGGCCGGACGCCTCATCGAAGTCCCAGAAGCCCACGGCGCCAGGCTCGACCGGAGTCGGGTCGGGGCCGGGATCAGTCGTGGGGTCGCCGGTCGTGCCGGATGTGTACAGCTCCGCGACCTCGGACGACGACAGCGCACGCGAGAACAGCTTGACGCCGTCGATCCCGCCCTTGAACGGGAAGTCACCGCTGGGCTGCCCCCCGAACAGCAGAGGCAGGTTGTTGCGTGCGATCGAGGCGGGTCCGGCCATCGAGGCCACCTCGACGCCGTCGAGGTAGAGCCGCATCGAGACGCCATCGTAGGTGCCGACGAGGTGCACCCACGTTGCTCCGTCCGCGGCGGTCGCGGTCGGCGCCTCCAGTCGATACGAGTTTGCGGAGGACGCGTAGTTCAAGCGGAAGTAGGGCTCACCTGACGACGCGAAGCTCAGTTCGAAGCCGTCGACGAGGTCCGCGTCCGCCTTCTTGATCACGTATTGGCGCGCGAACTGGTCGGGTCGCACCCATGCCGCGACAGTCAGCTGATCGACGTCGTCGAAGGCTGGGCTGTTCGCCACGGTCACGCGACCGGAGAGCCCGTCGAGGTGGACGCCGCCGCCGCCGGCGCCGGCGATCCACGCGGCGCCGCCGGAGATGACGCCATCGTGCGCCCACCCGGAGTTGTCGGAGACGATCGTCCCGGCGGCTTCATCGAAGTCCCACGACCCGATGAGTCCGGCCGCGGCTGTGACCACGATCGTCACGCGGGCCGGGGCCGACCACAGGCTCCCCGCACGCACGCGATACGTGAAGCTGTCGGAGCCGACGAAGCCTTCAGCGGGCTGATAGGTGAACCCTGCGGCACCGGTCGTCGCGACCGTGCCGGACGTGGGCTGGGTGACGATCTCCGCCTGGGCGACGGGAAGGTCGGACGAGACGTCGAAGGTGCCCTGGACAGGCGAGCCCTTCACAGTCTGGAGCGTCGAGTTCTTCGCGGCGGGTGCGCCGGGCGACGTCCACGCGAGGTCGGCCGTGACGGTCGAGGTCGCGCTCGCCGCCATCACGGTGACGACACCACTCGCATTGCGCTTGGTGCTGGTGACGTTGTTGTACGCACCGTCGAACACGACATTCGCGCTCTTGTCGAAGTTCAGCGCCGAGAGGGTGGTGACCTTCTCGACGATCGGCTGGAAGCCCTCGGTGCGGGTGAAGACGACCCGGATGCTCCCCGTGACCTCGTCCAGCAGGACGATCGGCCGCGTGCCTCGCGTGTCGACCTCGCGGAGCGGATCCCATGAGCCGTTCGGTCGCCGGACGAGCAGTGCGATCACCGTGTTGCCCGGGGTGTCGTACGACGTCTTCACGGCCGCATAGAGCGTCCCGTCGGATGCCACGGCCACGTTCATGTGGTCGTCCGCCATGCCGTTCCCGACCGGGAGCGCGGAGGCGGCGGCGGGCTGCTCGTCTGAAGTCCACGTCGTCGGGGACGCGCCGTCGACGTGCGTCCGGAACCCGAACTTGCGCGTCTGCTGGTTCGACCACAGCACGCCGATGCGTCCGGGCAGCGTCGTCACGACCGAGATGTCGTCGTCGGTGATCCCTGACGCGACCGTGATCGGATCGGAGAACGTCGAGTACGGCGAGTCCGCCCAGCGGACCTGAATCGTGGAGGGATTCTCGGTCGAGAGCCACATGCGCCCCGTGCTGTCGACGTCGATCGTCGCCGTCTCACTACCCGGCAGAGAGATGATCGTCGCGGTCGGGCGTGCGGTCCACGGGATGTAGGACTTTGTCGCGGCGTCGTACTGGAGCGAGACGAGGCTCGTCTGCGGGCCGTGGAGGAGCACGTGGATGGCGTCGCCCACGGGCAGCACATCGGCCCGCACGTCCGTGCGGTCCGACACGCGGTACACCGCAGTCCAGACGGATCCGTCTCGTCGCCACACCCAGGTCCCCACCGGGTCGGTGCTCGCTGACGCCAGCACAGCCCACCAGTGGCCGTTGGACTCCCACAGCTTCGACTGCGGCTTCTCGCCCGTGGTGCCCACGAGCGGGATCTCGGGAGCGCTGAATCCGCTGACGGGCGGGGCAATGGGTTCGGATGCCGCGGCCGGCTGCCACGAGAGGACGACCGAACCGACACTCGGAGCGGTCTCTTCGGACGTGACCTCGATGACGTACGTCTCGCCGGCGACCGCATCGATGGTCGCCTCCGCCGTATCAAGATCTCCGGCGTCGGTGCCGGACGCGACGACCTTGCCCGTCGACGTTCCCTGACGGATCGAGATCGCGGTGTCATACTCGCTGCCGACGGTCGAGAAGCGGACGGGGCCGCTGGAGGGCGCGAGCCACGCCCACCAGAGCGAGCGCGCCACCGTCTCGGGTGGCTCGGGGCCGTCGTACGAGGACGGGAAGTTCGAGCCGATGTCCTGCCCGACGTCTCCGCCGATCTGACGAGCATCGTCGGGTTCGCTGCCGATGACGACGTCGGGGTCGCGCTTCTCGTCGGGATCAGCGGCGGTGCTCTGCGTTCCGGCGGGTCCGGCGCCCGACTGACCCGCCTGCGGAGCGCCTGCCCCACCACCGGCGACGACGAGGGGAACGATCAACGCGATGGCCGCGACGCCGGCGATCGCGGGCGGAAGCCATGCGCCGAGATTCGAACTCGACCAGATCGATCGGCGTTCGGGGCGCGCCGAATCCACGTCAGACGACACGGACGAAGGGCGCGCGCCCCCCGAAGACTTGCGCATCACGATTGCTCCCCCAGATGGTGACCCCAGCTCACCATTCGGTCATCATAGCGTCACTGCCGACGCTCCGACACCCCGCGCTGATACGGAGCGGCCTGTCGGCCTCACGGTGCCGCACCCGCCGTTCCCGTGGCGGATTCACGCGCCGGTCCGAACCGTCTGCCCGCGGCCCGCTCTTGTAGCGTACGTATGGCTCGCGTATCGGACTGGCGGCCTGGTTCGACGACACACACACGGCGAATGGGGACAGGATGCGGATCTCGGTGATCGGCTGCGGCTATCTCGGTGCGGTGCACGCGGCCGCGATGGCCGAGTCCGGCCATGACGTCGTCGGGGTCGACGTCGATCCGGACAAGCTCGACGCGCTGCGCCGCGGCGAAGCGCCGTTCTTCGAGCCCGGCCTCGCCGAACTCCTCAAGCGCACCGTCGCATCGGGGCGCCTGCGGTTCACCGACGACATCTCGGAGGTGCGCGGCGCGCGCCTGCACTTCATCGCGGTCGGAACCCCGCAGCTGAAGGGATCCAACGCCGCAGACCTCACTTACGTAGACGCTGCGGTCGACCAGCTCCTCCCCCACCTCCAGCGCGACGACGTGGTCGCCGGCAAGTCGACCGTGCCCGTCGGCACCGCGTCGCGGCTGGCCGCCCGGATCGATCGCGGCAGCTCGGGAGCCGTGCTCGCATGGAACCCGGAGTTCCTGCGCGAGGGCTTCGCAGTCAAGGACTCGCTGGCCCCCGATCGCATCGTGATCGGGCTTCCCCGCGACCCGGACCGGGCCGCGGTGGCCGAGGCAGCGCTGCGCGGGGCGTACGCGAGCGCTCTCACCGACGACACGCCGCTCGTGCTCACCGACTACGCGACCTCCGAGCTCGTCAAGGTCGCCGCCAACGCGTTCCTCGCCACCAAGATCTCGTTCATCAACGCGATGGCGGAGATCGCGGAGGTCACGGGCGCCGACGTCACACAGCTCGCCGATGCGATCGGCTTCGATGCCCGGATCGGCCGCCGGTTCCTCGGCGCCGGCGTCGGGTTCGGCGGCGGATGCCTCCCCAAGGACATCCGCGGGTTCATGGCGCGCGCCGAGGAGCTCGGCCGCGGCGAGTCGATCGCGTTCCTCAAGGAGGTCGACGCGATCAACCTGCGTCGCCGTCAGAAGGTCGTCGACCACGTGATCGACCTCCTCGACGGCGAGCCCTTCGGAAAGACGGTCGCGGTGCTCGGCCTCGCGTTCAAGCCGCACTCGGACGATGTGCGCGACTCCCCCGCCCTCGACGTCGCCGTCCGGCTGACCGGTCTCGGCGCGAACGTGCGGGCGACCGACCCCCAGGCGATCGAGAACGCGCGGGCGCTGCATCCGCATCTTCAGTACACCGACACGCTCGAGGACACGATGAGGGGCGCCCACGCCGTCGTGCTCGTGACCGAGTGGGACGAGTACAGGTATCTCGACCCCGAGAAGGTAGCCCCGCTCGTGGCCGCCCGCAACGTGGTGGACGGGCGCAACAGCTACGACTCCGCACGGTGGCGCGCGGCGGGCTGGAACTACCGGGGCCTCGGACGCCCCTGATGCGCTACAGCTCTCCGGGAGCGGTGACCTGCTCGTCGAGCTGTTCGAGCGCGCGGCGCGCCGGGGACTTCGCGGTGGCCGCCTTGCGAGGCGCGTACACGACGAGCGAGTGGAAGACGAAGCGCACGAAGAAGGCGACGACCAGCGTGATGGCGGTCGCGATGACGCTCGAGATGTGAGCGGACTCGACCATGAGCGCCATGATCGGGATGCGGATCACCGCTTCGGCGTTGTTGAACGTGAACGATTTCGCGAAACGCGTCCACACGCCGGATGCCTGGCTGCGCATGTCCTGGAAGACGAAGCGCTCGATCAGCAGGAAGTTGCCGACGATGGTCGCCTCGGCCGCGACGACGGCGGCGACGACATAGTTCACACCCAGCGCCGTGAGCCCCCACACGATCAGCACGTTCGCGATCGCTCCGAGCCCGCCGACGACGGCGAACAGCGACATCTTCCCGAAGCGCAGCGCGGTCAGCTGTGTCAGGAAGTGCACGCCCTGCCGCAATGACGCCTTGGACTCACCCGCGTGCCTGTCCGCGAAGTCGAACGGCACCTCCGTCACCCGGTAGCTCTTGCGCGCGAGGATCTCCAGGAGGATCTTGAAGCCTCGTGGCCTGAGCGCCTCGAGGTCGAGCCGCGTCCGGTCGACGAGGAAGAACCCCGTCATCGGATCCGTGACATCTCGCAGCCGGACGGGGAACATGGCCTTCGTCACGGTCGTCGAGACCTTCGACACGAGGACGCGCGTGCGATCGGCCAGGCCGTCGGCGGTCCCTTCGCCGGAATACCGCGAAGCGACGACGAGGTCCACGTCACTCGCGGCGAAGCGCGCGACGAGCTCCGGGATCTTCTCGGGCGGATGCTGCAGGTCGCCGTCCATCACGACGCAGACGTCCGAGCGCGCGGCGGCGAACCCCTCCATGACCGCGCCGCCGAGCCCCCCGACGGGAGTGTCGCGATGGATCACCTTCACGGGCAGGGCGGCGGTCGCCGCGACTGCGCGCACGACCTCCGGTGTGTCGTCCGTGGAGTCGTCCACGAAGATCACCTCGGCGTCGAGACCTGCAGTCGCCGCCGCGACGCGGCGCACGAGCTCGGCGACGTTGGGTGCCTCGTTGAACGTCGGCACGATGATCGAGACGTCGATGGCTACCCCCCAGTTGGTGCCTCGAAGCGAATGGCTACCATCGTCGCACACCAATGCAGGACTGAGAACGGGGAATCCGTAGGTGTTCGCCCGGGCGCGGAGTATTCTGAGCCGCGAACGGTGCCCTCGGCACCTTCGCCGGAGCCCATGTCCACGCGGGCGACGGCAGCTCGAACTTGGGGCGGCGGAAGCCGGCGAGCTGAGCACGTGGGGCACGTGCTGCGATGGGGGGACTCGTGGACGGCGAACGCGGTTCGGCGACGCTGCACTCCGCGGCGCCCGCGCCCTCCGCGACGGCACCTCATGTCGGGCCGTTGGACGGTGTGCGCGGCATCGCGATACTCGCCGTGATCGCGTTCCACTTCGCGATCGAGGTCGCGCCCGGGGGCGCGTTCGGGGTGGATCTGTTCTTCGCCCTCTCCGCGTTCCTCATCACGGGCATGCTCCTCCGCGAGCGCGCTCGGCACGGGCGCGTCGACATGCCCGCGTTCTACGTACGCCGCGCCGCGCGCCTGTTCCCCGCGCTCGTGATCTTCCTCGCGCTGATCGCGCCGCCGATCGCGGTGTTCCTCGGGAACGCCGCGGGGATCCCGCTGAGCACCCTCGCCGTGGCGTTCTACGTCTCCGACTTCGGGGTCGCGGGCTACTTCCCGATCGTCGAGCCCTACGGCCACACGTGGTCGCTCGCCGTCGAGGAACAGTTCTACCTCGTGTGGCCGGTCACCCTGCTCCTGCTCCTCCGTCTGCGCGCACGCCTCATCCTGGTGGGTCTCGCCATCTTCGCGGGCGGCGTGGCGGTGGCCACCGTGATGACCTCGGTCGTGGGCGTCGGCGCGAACTACTTCCTGCCGACCGGGCACCTCCCTGCGCTCGCCGCCGGCGTGCTCGCCGCCTTCATCGCGGCGCAGGGACTCACACCGCGCACGACGTGGATCGCCGGCAGTCCCGTGGCGTGGGGCGGGCTCGTTGCCCTGGTCCTGATGTTCACGCTGCCCCGCGCGACGTGGCCGCAACTCCTCCAGGACCTCGTTCCCGCCGCTGCGCTGCTGCTCACCGTCGGGCTGCTGCTGCACGCGGCATCCGGCGCCCGCTCTTCCATGAACTGGCTGCTCTCCAACCCCGTGCTGCGATGGTTCGGCACGCGTTCGTACGGCATCTACCTGTATCACACGGCGCTCTTCTGGCTGTTCGCCACCGGCTTCACCCCGTTCAACCGCCCGGTGGACACGGTGCTCGCCGTTGGTCTCAGCCTGGTCATCTCGGAGCTCAGCTTCCGCTACGTCGAGCGCCCGTTCACCGAGAGGGGGAGGACGTGGTCACTCGCACGTCGGCAGAGAGTCGCGACCATCAGCGCCTGACGGCGACACCAGCCGCGACAGCGCCCGTCGCGCTCCTCGCGGTCGCGGTCGCGGCCGCCGCCGTGCTCAAGTGGACCGCGTACGTCGTGCTGGGCCGGGGCCTGAACCTCTTCGAGACGGGCACGACGATCGTGGGCGGCCTTCGGCTGCTGTCGGGACAGATGCCCTACGTCGACTTCTTCGCCTTCTACGGACCGCTCACCTACCTCTTCCCCGGTCTCGCCGCGAAGGCGGCCGGGTCGGTCACCACGGCGGACTTCGTGCTGGACCTCCTCGTCGGAACTGCGAGCGCGGTCGTGGCCTACCTCGTGGCGACGAGGCTCTCGAGACGGCCGGTGCTGGCGCTGCTGGCGCCGCTCATCCTGCTCCTCCTGGGCGCGAACACGGCCCGCACGCTCCCCGCGCTGCTCTCGGTGCTGCTCCTCATCCGCGCGGAGCGGACGGGAAGGCGCATCTGGCTGTTCGTCGCCGGCGCCGCAGGCGGCGTGGGGCTGCTCTGGATCCAGGACGCGGGCGCGTGGATCTGCGTGGCCGTGCTGGTCACCGCCCTCGGCGGTCTCGTCCTCCCTGCGGCGCGGCGCGTGCTGTCCGCAGGACGATTCATGGTCTACGCGGCGGGGGTGGCGGCGGCGCTCGTGCCGTGGATCACCTTCTGCATCGTGCGCGGCTCGCTCGGTGCATGGATCCACTGGACGTTCGTCTTCCCCCTCACGCGCTACACGGAGCGGTCGTCGACGGCGTACCTCGAGACGCTGTTCGGCTCGGCGATGGACGCCGGAGCCCTGCGCGGCCTCTACATCCTCGCGTTCTGGGTGATCCCGTTCGTCGCGATCTTCCTCGTCGCGGCCATCGCGGTCGTCTTCGCCCTCATCTGGGTGTGGCGCGCGTGGAGGTCGGAATCCGGATCCGTCGGAGTCGCCGCCCCCGTCTCGTTCCTCGTCCTCGCGGTGTACGGGCTGCTTCAGCTCCGTGTGCTCGCGGCATCGATCGACGAGGCGAAGCTCATCGACAGCGCCGCGCCGACGATCGTCGCGGCCGTCGTCCTCGTGCTCGCCAGCGTGCCGTCACGCGACCGGATCGACTCGACACCCACCGCGGTCCGGGTCGCCGCGATCGTGCTCGCCGCATGGTTGGTCGTGTGGCCCGCGTGGTGGCAGGGCCGCCTCGTGACGGAGGCGATCGGCGAGCCCGGACCTCAGGCGAGCGAGGCCGTCGGCGGTCTGCCCTTCACCGCCGCCGCGCCGCCGCTGACGACTCCGGCCGGTCTCGACGAGGTGGTGCGCGTGATCCACCAGCACACCGGGCCCGACGACCCCATCCTCGTCCTGCCGACGTCGCCACTCCTCTACGCGATCGCCGACCGCACGAACCCGACCGGGTATGACTACCTCGACCCCGTCTACACGACCCCCGAGGTCGACGCCGCGATCGCCGCCGCGCTACGGGATGGCGAGGTCGCCGTGGTCGTCCTCGGCGACAACGACTTCCCCGGCTCGGCGTTCACAGGCCGCGAGATCGCGCCCGAGACATATTCCGCCATCGACACCCTCTACACCGAGGTGGCCGAAGTGGAGGGCTTCACCGTACTCGCGCGCCTGCCCTGACGCGCCGCGCTCACACGAAGCGCTTGGCGTACCCGAGTCGGTACCGCAGGTCTCGCGAGCGCGAACGGATCGGACGCGCCGGGTTGCCGCCGACGAGCGTGTACGGCGGGACGTCCTTCGTGACGACGGCGCCGGCCGCGACGACGGCTCCCTCGCCGATCGTCACGCCGGGAAGCACGATCGCGTGGCTGGAGACCCATGCGTGGTCCTCGATGCGAACGGGTGCGCCGACCTCGGCGAACCACGGATCGTCGACATCGTGCTGTCGCGTGTAGATCGAGACGTGGCTCCCGAGGTTGACGGAGTCGCCGATCGTGAGCCCCGAGCGGCCGTCGAGGAAGGCCGAGTCGCCGATCGTGCAGTACGCGCCGATCTCGATCGATTCGGGTGCGTAGAACTCGGCGCGCCAGTGGAGGCTGGATGTCGGATGCAACCTCAGCCCGGCACGCCGGTAGAAGAAGTTGCGGACGGTGTGAGACGGGAAGTACCCGAGATCGGTGAGCAGACGGAGTCGGAGATCCGACCAGATGTCCCGCCCCGCCCGGACGCTCGCCTTGACGGGCTCCGGGGCAATCGCCTTGGCGAAGCTGCGTGCTCTGCCCACTGACCCCCCTCCCATGGCCGGGCCCCCATGAGGGCGGCGCCCGTTCCGACCGGACGTCAATAGAGTACATCTGCGGCGAGAAGCCCCGGCCGGGGTTGGAGCGAGGCGGAGAGCGGAGTGGGGCATATGGCGAGTCGGCTCGGGGCATACGTCCTTCCCGGCGACCCGGTGTGGCTCGAGGAGACGCTCCGCCAGTACTACCCGCTGCTGGACGACCTCGTCGTCCCCGTGCCCGACGGAGGCATCGGCTGGGCGGGGCGTCCGCTGCCCGTCGACGAGTGCCTCGCGATCATCCGCCGCGTCGACTCGCGGGGGGTCGCCCGCGTCATCCACGGATCCTGGGTCGAGCCGCAGTCGCCGATGAAAGGCGACACCGCCCAGCGGCAGGCCGCGCTCGACGCGTTGGCCGGCACCGTCGACTGGGCGCTGCAGCTGGACTCCGACGAGTTCCTTCCCCGCCCGGCCGTCATCGCCGAGCTCATCGCGCTCGCGGACGCACATGGCGCGGATGCCGTCGAACTGCCCATGCGCGTGCTGTTCCGTCGCACCGCGCGACATGTCTTCGAGATCACCGCGGCGGATGGTGCACCGCATCACGAGTACCCGGGTGCGGTGCTCGTCCGCCCGACGGTGCGTCTCGCCGATGCGCGCCGCGTCGAGGGCCGGTTCGTGCGCGT
>Ga0164243_10002101_pt1 | contig 33314 bp, 26 predicted proteins | sample OricompcompostOP_FD_108781 | JGI IMG/M metagenome (GOLD analysis project Ga0164243, IMG submission 108781) | Organic Plus compost microbial communities from Emeryville, California, USA - Original compost - Organic plus compost (OP) | ecosystem: Engineered > Solid waste > Mixed feedstock >... | reverse complement strand
GTCGGGACCGCGGGAACCGGGACACTGCTCGGCGGCCGAAACGTGCTGGCCCTCGCGCGGGGGATCGTTGCGCCGGGCAAAGGGAGTCGCTGAATGAGGAGCGGCGACGCCGCGCGCGATGCACCGGCGAGCGGTGCGAGGTGCGTCGCATGTCCTGCCCCGCGCGGGGAGGCCAACCCGCGCGCCTGCTGCACGATATGCGTCGCTTCGTGCGCGATCAGCCGGATATCAGAGACGCTCTCACCGCGGCCGAGCCAGATTTCCCGTCCATGAGCGAAGGCGCGCGCGCCCAACGATTCCGCGGCGCGCGAAGCGGTGTCACCGGTGCGGACGCGGACGTCGCCCAGATCCGCGCCGAGGGTGTCCTCGACATGATCGCGCACGACGGCGGGCAGTGGCTGCGCGTCGGATGTGGAGCCGACACTCGCCGCAGCCGCGCGCGATACACCGCGCCGCTCGCGTTGCCGCTCTCGCGACCCGCGATCCGTGTCGATCGCGTTCGCGACACGCTCGGCATCACGCTCGTGGTCGTCGGCGGGATCGTTGATCGTGAGTGCACCGCGCAGGAACAACGGCAGGCCCGCCGGCGCGCCCGCCGATGCGACCAGCTCGGGCTCGTGCTCAGGCGGCGCCTGTGCCACCGCGGCGGAGCGCTCCTTCTTCGACTTGTCCGGGACGACGGCCGCGCTCATCGCTCGCCGTTCGTCGGCATGAGCTCGGCCGGCAGTTGCCGCCCGAGCTTGCGATACTCGCCGCCGAGCGAGCGGACGACGTGCGTCCAACTGATCGGTGCCTTCTCGTCGTGCGCGAGGACCGCGGCGGACAGGACGATGTTCCGAATGTGGCCGCCGGCGACGTCGGCGCGCGCGGCGATGAGATTCAACTCACGCGGCGTGAGCGAATGCCCCGCGCCGAGGTGGGCGAGCCAGAGCGCGCGACGCTCGTCGGGCCCGGGCAGCGTGAAATCGATCACGGCGTCCAGGCGTCGCGAGAATGCCGAATCGAACCGCCCGCGGCTGTTGCTCGTCAACAGCGCGATCGACTCGAAGGTCTCGATGCGCTGCAGCAGATAGTTCGTCTGCGCATTCGCGAAGCGGTCGTTCGAGTCCTTCACGTCGGTGCGCTTGCCGAACAGCGAATCCGCCTCGTCGAACAGCAACACCACCTCGGCCTGCTCGGCGCGAGACAGCAATTGCGCGAGATTCTTTTCGGTCTCGCCGATGTACTTGCTCGTGACCGCGGCGAGGTCGACGCGATACAGTGGAACGCCGAGCTGCGTCGCGAGCCAACCGGCCGCGAGCGTCTTGCCCGTCCCGCTCGGCCCCACGAATAGCGCACGAACCCCCGGGCGATAGCGCGCGATCGCGGACGCGCCCAGCCCGTCGGTCAGTCCATCGCGCGCGCGGCAGCGAAGCAGGAGGTGCTCCATCTCTTCGCGCAGCGCTGGCGTCGTGACGAACGCTTCATCGGGGATGCGATCGGTGATCGGCTGCGCAAGTGCATCCATGCCGCCGCCTTCGACGACCCACGACGCCGCCGCGACGTCGTCGTGAGTCGTCAGCTCTCGACCATCGAGCGCGGCGCGATGACGCGCGAGCCTGCCGATGTGCGCGATGCGTCCGCTGCCGTGCCGATGGCCACGCGCGAGTTCAGCGGCGAGCGACGCGTCGCCGATGGCGGAGGCCCAGAGCGCACGTCGCTCGTCGATTGGCGGAACGGGAAGCGTCCAGTGCGCGGTCGGCGACGATCCCGCGTCGACGGTGCCCTCGGTACCGGCGAGCACGATCGCGGGACCGTGATAGAGCGGAATGGCCGGCAGCTTCTTGCGCTCGCCCGGCCCGAGGTCGAACACGAAGATCGGCAGGAGACCGCGCAGGTGCATCAGCGGCGCGAGGCCGGCAACCTCGCTTCCTTCGATGAAGAGCGGTCGTGAGCGCAGCGCACCGGCCACCGCGCTTGCGACCGCGCGCCCTTCCGACGGCGACGCGGTGCGCACGACGAGCGCGCGTCGAGCGCTCCCGTCGAGTGCGGCCGCATGATGCGCGGCGGCCGCGAGCATGCTCGGCGCGAGTCGCACGCTCGAGGCAGCGACGTCGTCGATGGTCGTGCCGGCCGGCGCCGCGTCGCGACCATGGAGCGCGAGACAGAGCGCCGCGGGAACGGAGACGGAACGTTCGGGCAGCGGGGCCGCATCGGACGAAACGACCAGCAGTCCGCTCGCACGCGCCGGTCCGTCGACCAGCAAGTCGGTCGCACGTTCGCCCGTCGGCACGAGCGGCGCGAACACGGCGCCGAGGAGTCCGATCGTCGGGCGGGATCCGCCGACCGGCGCTTGCAGGTGAGCGATCACACGGCCGATCATCGCCTGATCCTCGACCGCTTCAGCCAGCACGACGGCGAGCAGCTCGACGTCGCTCAGATCCAGTGCGCGGGCGAGCGAGAGCAACGATGCGTCGACCGGAGCCGGTGCCCCGAGGGAGGCCTGAAACGTCGCCATCCAGTTGCCCTGGTATGCGCCGATCGCTTCGGCATGTCGCCGCAGGAATTGAAGCTCGGGCGCTTCGATCGCGGGCGTATCGGCGGGGCAGGCGTACAGCGCGAGCGCCGCAAGTGCGTGGTCGCGCAGCCGAATGGCAACGGACGGCGTCGGCCGCGACGTGGACGCGCCGCGTGCGGTGGACGGAGCGGTGTGCTTAGGCATCGGCGTCGTCGACGGGAAGTTGGTCCACGTAGTGGAACTGCACCACGCGGCCGAGCCACGCGACCCAGCCCGGGTCGAAATCGAGTCCAGTGCGCCGGAGCTCGATGTCGACTTGCTTGTGCAGGAAGAACACGTCGACGTGAGTGCGTGTCGCGGCGATCGCGCCCGGCCGAGCGGCGAGCGCGCGGAGGGATCGCCGCGCATCGCCGCGCGCCCGCGCGCGAAGGGCGCGAATCCACTCGGCGGTCAGCGGTCGATCGTCGAGGTCGAGTGAGAGCGTAGCGGGATCGAGCCAGTCGATGGCGGGATCGTCGTCGCGCGGGACGAGGTGGCGGCCGAGGTCGAGGAGCAGCGCGTCGGGCCAGCGGCGTTCGGCAAGCGCGGGGCGCGCGGCGAGGAGGTGGTCGACGCCGAGCCGCGAGAGCAGGGGGACGGCGAAGAGGAGCCCGGCGTGGGTGGTGCGGCGCGGGGTGTCCCAGAGCGGTTCGCTGGGGAGGAGCGTTTCGGCGAAGGGCGAGTCGGGGGACGGTGGCGCGTCGGGTGCGGTCGCGAGCGGGCGCCGGGGGGGCCCCCCCGTTTGAGAATCTACGACCGACCGTGCCTTCGACCGCCACCCATCCGTCCCCACCGCAACCATTTCCTTCCCCTCACCCATCGCCGCCTCGCCCTCTTCAACCGCCCCCGCGACGAGCACTACCGCTGCCCGCGCCACCGCGGCGACCATCGCCGCGACCCGCGCCTCCGCACGCATCGCCCGCCCTTCCGCCACGACCAGCATCGTCGCGAGCCACACTACCCGAGCGTCGTCCGCGCGCGCATTCCAGCGCGCGACCCACCGCGCCACCGCGCGAACGATCCGCGGCTCAGCGCTCGCGATCCCCTCCGCCTCGGCTTCCACCAACGACGGCTGTGCGCCGACCACGCGTGATAGCTCTACCGCCGCCGACGCATCGAGCTGCGCCAATGCCGGCAATGAGACATCGCTAATAACGAGCGACGCGATCGTTTGCGCGACGACGACCATCGCCGCGGGAACCAGCCGGGCCTCCTCGAGCGCCGACGCGAGCACGGCGATCGGCGGCGCCGTCGCGACCGACGGCAGCATCAGCGGCCAGAACCACTCGTCGATCGGCTCGGCGCGGAGCACTCGGCGCACGACGGTCGCCAGCACCTCGCCGCGATCCCGGAAGTACACCACCGGCGCGCTCGCCGCACCGTGCTGCTCGGCGTGGACTGCGCTCGACACGATGCGCTGCGCCGCCGCCTCGACCACCAGCGCGATGCTGATCGATGACGCCGACGCTGGCACGCGTCCGAGATCGAGTTGCCGGATGGCGATGACGCGCGCGCCGGTGGTTCCCGGAATCGACGCGACGCGCAGCGCGTCCTCGAGCAGGATCGCGGCGTGGCGCGCCCGATCGCTGTCGGGCGCGCGAACGCGCAATGACCGCACACGCCGGTCGACGACCGTCATGCGTCGCGCCCCGCCACGGTCAGGCCAACGCCCGGGCGACCGTCCCGAAGAGCGACGACGGCAGCCCGTTCGCCGGCGCTTTCACGCCGTTGCCATTCACCTCGAGCGTCGGCGCCGCCACCGCGACGCTGAGCCCCTGCGCGGTCGCGCGCTCCGGTTCCACGAGTTGCGCGCGTGCGCCGGCCGCGAGGCTCGTGACCGACGCGAGCGCCTCCGTCACGCGCGCCGACGCGAGTCCACCGGCGAGGTCCTCGACCACGCCGCGGGCGACGACGTTCGCGCCGGAGTAGAGATTCACCAGCATACCCACGCGCACCTGCGTGAGGTTCACCGTGAGGTCGATCCGAATGCCCGGCCGCAGCGGCGTATCCTTCTTCACCGAGCCGGCGATGATCCGATCGACCGGCGCGTGGCTGGCCAGCAGAATGGCGACGCGCACGATCGAGTTCATCATCGTCACCGCGTCGGACTGCGCGACGTCGATGCGGCCGAACAGCCAATCCACGATCCCCTGCATCGTGCGCCGGTCGAGCAGCTCGATCTCGCCCCAGCGGGGCAGGCTGGCAAGGTTGCGAAGGTTGGCCGGGGCATCGTACTCGCTCAGCCGCGTCGCCCACTCGAGCCGGATGGCGGGCAGCACGTCGCCGAAATGCTCGAGCAGCACCGCGGCCGCCTGCGTGATCTGCTCGATCTCCTGCGCGACGCGCTGGGTGACGTCGTTGCGGCCGTGGACCGCGTTCACGAGGTCGGCGATCGAGAGAATGTCGACCGCCTGTGTGCGGACGCTCGCCCAGCTCTGCGTCGCGACGGCGGAGAGATCGACCTGCGCGGTCTGCGCGCGATACGTGCCGACGACCGCGCGTTGCGCCTGGTAGACTCCGGCCATCGCCACGCCGAGCTTCGTGCCGTCGCTCGTCGGCGCGAGCGCGACGGAAGCCGCGGATGCGTCGAGCACCGCCCGCTGCTTCGCGACGCCGATGGTGTGCGCCAACGTCTCGATGCGGTCGAGCCGGTCGAGCAGTTGCGGAACGTGCGTGAACCATTTCACCGGTGCGTCGCGCAGCAGCGCGACCATCGCCGCGAGCTCCGGAGGCACGGCGACGCCGGCGTTCAGGAAATCGGACGCGACGACGGGAACCGCCGCCGGATCGATGCTCCGTGCAGGGACGTCGCGTATCAGATCGCTGATGCGCGGACGCTGATACACGAGGAAAGGAGAGTGCTCGGCGAGGACCGTGGCGCGACGCTCGTTGATCGCGTCGACGCGCGACTGTTCCTCGGCGAGCAGGGCGCGGGCGACGGAGACATCGCTGCGCGCTTCCGCCAGCTCGGTGCCGATGACCGCGAGACGGGCCATCGCCGCCGCCGACTGGCGCTGGAGCTCGAGCAGCGCGGTGTTCGCGAGCGTCGCCGCCGCGCGATAGGCCTGGATGCGGCCTTCGATGAGCCGCAGAGTGGCGATCGTGTTCTCGAGCGCGCGCACCGATGCCGAGAAGAAGCTCGCCTCGTCGCCGTCGCTCGGGTCGGGGTCGTGCTTGTCGTGCAGCACCTCGTCGAGCAGCCCGGTGTTGCGAATGTCCGCGACGGTGAAGCGCGTCTCCTTGCCGTCGCTGAGGAATCCGGGCAGCGAGATGTCGTCGACGTTGATCCCGAGCGACGTGACGTCGGCCATCACCGAATACTTGCTCGCGACGGTGAAGCTCTTCGTCTCCGGCGCGACCGGCTGCTTGAGCCGCTCGGCGACGGTGACGGTGCGAAACTCGAGGGACTTGCCGACGATCGGCGACTGCTGCGTCACGTCGATCGTCGTCGCGGTCGGGATGTTGAGCACACTGAGACTCGAGCCGGCGTTCATCGAGGCCGCCTTCACCGCGTCGCTGATCCCGGTCGTGGCGGCGTCGAGCGTCGTGCCGAGGTTGCCGCCGACGAGCACGCCGATGTTGCCGGCCGTTCCGCCGCGAACCGCGATGTCGCCGAGGGCGAGGGCGCCGCTCTTGGCCGACGTATCGATGCTCGCGGTGAAGCGGGTCGTCGGCGACGAGACCGGCGCCGCCGTCATGAGGTTCAACGCCATCAGCGCCGACCCACTCGCGACCGACGACGTCGGCGCGGTGTTGGCGCCTGCCGCGCCGGTCGGATCCTTCGGTGTGCTGGCCGTGCCGGTGAGCTTGGTGCGCTCGAGGAACGAGGTAAGCTCGTCCTGTGTCGCGACGGCGCTCGACCCCTGCGCGATCTCCGCCAGTGCCGGCGACGTCGACAGCCGCGTGGCGGAGTCCGTGCCGAGCATGAACTGGCGGACGCGGTAGATGTCGGTGCGCGTGCGGAGGAAGCCGAGATCGACCTTGTCGTCGGCGGCGTTCGCCTTCTGGTGCACGTAGTCGATGAAGCCGACGACGCCGAGGTCGTCGATGCGCGAGAAGTCGTCGTCCTGCGACAGCGCGAACAACTGCTGGATCGTCGTTCGGTACTCCAGGTCGTCGGAGAGCGCGTTCAGATCGTCGCGCTGCGCGACGGTCATGCGACCGACGAACGTGATCGTGCTCCCCTTCGAGTCGACGCTGATCCGTCCCTGCGACGACGCGGGAGGCGTGAACTCCCGCGGCAGGCCCTTCGCGGCGACGGTCGTCTTCTCGCGGAGCGGCGTCTTACGGAGCTCCGCTTTGAGCTTCGCGATTGCGTCCGGCACGATGGTGGTTCCCACCGCCGACGTGCCGTACGACTCTTCCGGTTGGGAGAGCTGCGGGTCGTTCGGGTCGATCGGATCGCTGGCCGGCTCTTCGTCCTCGAGCGCGTCCGGATCGGGGGACGGGAACTCGAGTGGTTTCCCGTTGATGCCGGCGGCGAGCGCGGACGCACGTGCGCGCAACTCGTTACGACGCTCGAGCCAACGGCCGCGCCGGAGCGTGAATGCGTCGATCGCGCGCTGGAACGCGGGATCGACCGCCAGCGTCTGAAGGAGATCGGGCTCGTAGTAGATCTGCGGCACCGGCACGTAGACGCGCACTTCGTCCGCGGTGAACAGATCGTAGGGCGCGAGCGCGGCACTTTCGTCGAGCAGCACGTCGATCTGCTCGACGGGAATCGGCGCCGCGCTCACCACATAGTTCGACGGGAAGAAGTGATCGCGACCGGCGCGCGGGTCGCTCGCGCTCTTCGGCAAGAGACCCACCGGCGGCAGATAGCGCAGCTTCGCGGCGATGCTCGCCGGCGTCGCGTCGCCCGCTTCACCGGCGATCTGCTCGGCGAGCTGCTGAATGCGCGCCTGCCAGAGAAAGGCGTTGTCGGGCACGCCCGGTACCGCCGCGCGACGCTTCGGGCGGCCTCCGAGTCGCGCGACGGCGTTGCGGTCGGCGAAGAGCGGCGTCCACGAAATCTCGCCCGCTTCCCATTGCACTTCGCGACCGTCGGTGACCGTCGTGTCGAAGCCGATGAGCGCGAGCGGCACGCCGAATTCCTCCCACGGCATGGGCCGGTCGGCGGGTCTACTCTTCTCGGCGCTGAACACCGACCAGGCGAGGCGATTGCGCCACCGCGCGTCAACGGCCGGGAGTGCGAGCCAATCGTCCGGCCACGCGTAGAGAAGAAAGCGCGCGCCGTCGACGAGCTGCCAGTCTTCGAATGCGTACGACTCGGGGTCGAGCGCGCAGGGATTCGTGCTCCCCGATCCGCAGTCGTCGCCCGTGTCGCCGTTGGCGATGCTCTCGAAGGTCGCGGGCTGAAGTACGAGGATCATCGCGCCGGGAAGCTGCGCGCCGCGCTGCAACATGTTGCCGAGCGAATCCCAGACGCGCCGGACGGCGGGCGGATCGAGCAGAGGATCGCTGTCCGAGGGCGGATCGGCGGGAGCCGGCGCCGGATTGCCGTCGATCGCGAGCGAGGACGGCGCCACCACCTCGATGTCGGCGAGATTCACGCGGAGCGAGAGCGGCACGTTCACGTCCTCGCCGCTGGCCGCGATGCCGAGCCCCTGCGATATATCGAGGAAGTGGCGGGTGACGTCGCGCGGGGTTTCCCCCACGACCTCCGTCGTCACGGTCGTGTCGAGCACCGCTTCCAGGCCGCTGACGACGCCGGGAGACAGCACCTGTCCGCGAAGCGCGAACATCCCGGCGCGCCCGCGCTGCTCGACGCCGAGTGCCGGGGCCGTGAGGGCGCGGCCGGTGAAGAGATTCAACCGCCGATGCCAGGTGACCGCGAGATCCTCGGCGGAGCGTGGGTAGACCGCGGCCACGTGCTCGCCGGGGAGCGGCGCGGCGATCGGCCGGGGATTCATCGGTCGGCTTGGCGTCATTGGAGCTTCCTCACCGTCGCGGCCTTGGCGAGCACCGCGTCGACCCGCGTCGCGTCGCCGGTGGCGGCTGCTTTCGAGATGTCTGAAGCGAACGTCTTGAGCTGATCGGCGGGGAGCGCGCGAGCAATCCGGTCCACCTCGAGCGTCTTGCCCGTGGCCGCGAGGCCGGCCGCGGCCTCCTTGTCGGCCGCGAGGTCGGGGCTGGCTTCCGTCAGACGCTGCAGCCCTTCGCCGATGGACGGATCCGCGAACTTCTCGGCGACCTTGAGCACGGCGGTGCGATCGAGGATCGGCGTCGTGGCGAGGTCGCCGGAGCCGTTGGTCGAACCCGGTGCGGGATCGACCGCGCCAGGGTTCACTCCACCGGTCGTTGCCGGCGCAGTCTCCTTCGCCACCTCGAGGTCGCGCACGATGGCCGACGCGAGGAGTGGCGAATCGATGAACTTCGGGGATGCGACGAGCGACGCGATCTCCGCGCGGCCCAGCGTGGTCGCGCTGCTCGTGACCGAATCGAGCCGCGCATCGAGGCCGAGCGTGGCGGCGACGGTCCGCGCCTGTGCTTCGGTCGTGACATCGTCACCCGTCACGCGCACGACGCCGCCGGCGAGATCGCTGCGATAGTCGACGTTGCGTCGGCGGATGTACCAGAGCAGGCCGTTGCCGGTCGTCGCCGCGCTCGCGATCTCGGCGGCCCAGACGGCGTCGGCCGGCGATTGGATCGGCAGTGTGGGAAGTGTGAGGCGCGGCAGCGTGATTCCGCGCAACACCTCGATCGGTTTCCGCTGGGCGATGAGTCCCGGCGCCGCGGTCTTGATCGTGCGCGTGATCGACGTGAGTGACGCGAGCAGGGGACGCACGCGGTACGACGGCACGGGGATGAGCACCAACACCGCGGTCGACTCGAGCGCGTCGCCGCTCAGCGTGAGGTCGATCGGCGGCAGCAGCATGCTCTCCTCGAGCAGCGCCGGAATCTCGTCCTCCGGCACGATCGAGAGATCGACGTCGACTTCCGGAGGGAAGAACGTCTGCGAGAAGTCGGCGGTGTTGATCGCCGCGGCGGGCATGCGGCCCGCCGGGGGCAGCGCGACGAATGCGTCGGAGGCGGGGAAGCGCCGTCCCCGGTTCGTGGCGTCGCGGTCGGCCAGCACGTCGGTGAGATGGCGATCGTACTGGCGCAGGTACGCCGCCCGCACCGCGCGCGGCGCCACGCCGAAGCCGAGGATGTCCGCATGCTCGGCGCCGATCTCGCGGCGCACCATGGCGACGTCGAGCCAGCGAATCACGTTTCGCTCGAGCGCCACCATCGCGATCGGAACCGCATCCACCGGCAGGCCCGTCGAACTGCCTTCGACGAACAGCGTGCGCGCGAGCCGTGCGCGGCGCTTCGTGAGCTCGCCATCGCCGCCGGGATCGTGGTAGGGGATGAGCGTCGCGACGACGCCCTCGATCACGTCGCCATCCTCGACCGTGCGACGGCCCGTGACGGACGTCGGGTAGGCGGCGATCGGGTTGGCCGTGTACTCGACCGCGCGTAGCGCGATGACGAACAGGCCGGTGCGATTGCGCGCCGATTCGTTGACGCGGCGGCGAATGCCGAACGCGGCGTCGAGCTGTTCGGTCTCGGCGACGTCGGTGAGGCGGAGCGTGAGCGCGGCGGGGAGCACGACCGATTCGCCCGTCGGCGTGACGCCGTGGCCGGGGTCGATCTGGACCGACCGGCCGTCGTTCGTCACACGCACGTCGAGGCCGAAGACGACGCCACTGCCGCCCGCCCGTCCGAGATCGGACTGACGGGTGAGGAAGTATTCCTGTTCGCGCGTCAACGCGGACGCGTCGAGAAAGCGGCCGTCAAAGTAGAGCGGACGGCGGCGGCGGTCGTCGACGACCAGGGTGTTCGTCTGCACCAGCTTCTGCAGATGCGCCTGCTCGGATTCGTCGCGCGCGGGAATCTTCTCGCGCATCGGGCCCTGCTTCGCTGGTGTCAGCATCGTGCTCTCCTATGCGTTGCAGATGCGCGCGTCTCGTGACGCGCGCTCACAGTCCGGCCCAGCGCGCGACGGCGGCGACGGGCCACACGAAGCGCCGGCTGGCGTTGTCGATCGTCACGTCGGCCGCCGACCGGATCGGGCGCGCGCCGGACGGGCCGCGCGTCGCCGGCATCACCAGGCGGGCGAGAAAGACCGACGTGGTATCCTGGTTCGGCAGATGCTCGCGCCTCGCGGCGAGACCGTCCTCCGTCCACGACGCGGCATCCTCATTCCACTTCTCGAAGACCGCTTGCCGCAGACTGTCGGCGTCGTGCGCGGTCGCCGCGTCGAAATCCTGGGCCGGGAGCGGCGGCGGATCTTCCGGCCGCGGGTGCAGCGAGATCTGATAGCCGTCGCGGAGTCGCGAGGGCTGCACGGCGTCGGTCGCGTCGAACGGGCCGGCCGCAAAGGCCGGCGTCTTGCCGCGCGGGCAGGACACGAAGCGCACGAAGACGTCGACGACGACACCGCCCGCCGCCTCGTGCATCGCCGCATCGAGTGCGCTCGCGCTCTGTGCCTGATACCAGCGGTCGAGCCGCAGGCACGCGTCACCTGGCACCTCGATCAATCGCCCGACGCGATCGAGCGCGAGCCCCGGCTTCACGATGAGCCGCTCGCCGCTCTCCGGCGTCGCCCTGTGATCGACGCGAAGGCCGACCACCGTGCCGTCGCCGTGGAGATAGGCGAGCGCGCGCGCCAGACGGCCGCGATGATAGAGCTGCTCGCTCTCGAAGTCCGAGGCGTCGAGCAGCATGCCCGTAGCGAACGCGAGCCGATCGGGGAGCGTCGGCGAAAGCCGGAGCTGGTCGTCGCGCGTGGTCGTTGGCGCAGTCATGTCGTGTCTCGCTTGGTGGTCTTCGGCTTCTTGGGCTTCACGGTTTTCGGCGGCGTCGCCGCCGGCGTGACCGCCGGCGTGACCGCGGGTTTCACGACTGCCGCTTCCAGCACGGCAGGATTGAGCGTCACCGGGTCGGCAGGCTTCGGCACGGCCGGCTCGGCGAGGTTGACGAGCCGGCCCGGCACCGTGATCCCGCCCGCGGGGTCGCGCGTCGGATCGCCCGTCGTGCCGTCGGTGATCTCGACGATCACGTCGACGGGATCACTCTCGACGCCGTCGACGTTCACGACCACCAGCCGGAACTGATGCTTGCCGACGGCAAGCTTGTTCTCGACGGTGAGAACGGGATCCTCGGTGGTGAACGGCTTCTGCGCCGTGAGCACGGTCATGCCGGTCTCTCCCAGTGCCTACTTGAGGAGCGTCCAGACGTACTTCACGACCTTGCCCGGAGGCAGATCGGAGGAGCGTGAGCCGTCGAGCTTGAACGCCTGGGCAAACGGCACGGTCTGCGGCGCGATGAGCACGGCGGTCGGCTTGCGGTCGTCGCGCACCACGATCTCGACCGTCACCGGGTCGGACTGCAGTCCGTCGTCGTCGACGACGACGAGGCTGAACGTGTGCTGCCCCTTGGGAAGCGGATTCTCGGCGGTCGCATCGACGGAGATGAACGACTCGTCCGTGCTGATTTCCTTTCCTACCTCGAATGTTGCCATGACATCCTCCGGCCGAGCCGTGAGTTGAGTGAGAAGTCGTTCAGGTGAGCTGCTGCCACGAGAAGCGCACGAGCTTGCGATCGCCCCACGCGCGCGACTCGCTTCCATCCAACGGGTACATGCCGACCGCGTCGACGATGGTCGGCCCGCGCACGAGCGCAGTCGGACGCGTCCCGCGTCCCAGCACCGGAGCGGATCCGCCGGCGCCGAGCCGCGGATCGAGACTCGGCGACGACAGCAGGAAGTCCTGGCCGATCGCGCTGACGTCGACCTCGGCGGGCTGCCGCGTGCGTCCCTTCGCGAGATAGGTGTCGACACCGATCAGCGACGCGACCGCCACCAGGAACGGGTAGCGCGCCGTGCGGACTTCGGCCTGGACGTGGGCCGGCGTCTCGAGCTGTACGATGCGGCGGATCAGCCCGAGATCCTGCGGGTCGATCTCCTGGTGCACGAGCACCGTCACGCGGTGCGCGAGCTCGTCGAAGAACCGAGCGACATCCGAGATCTCGCTGGTGTTCTCCCCGGCGCCCGGCGCGAACAGCGCAAGGAACTCCTTCTCGTGCTCGTCGCCGAGGATGAGCGTGTCGCCGACGATCGAGTTGCCGCTCTGTGAGAGTCCTGGAATGAGCGGATCGGATTCGTCGGCGAGGTCGGCGCCGAGGATCGTCGCGAAGGTGCGGCGGAGCTTGAAGTTCTCGAGGACGACGATCTCGCCCCCGTCCACGCCGCCGCCGACGACCTGGCCGTCGACCAGCGTCCCGCCGGTCGCGATTCCGAGGGCGTCGCGCAGGCCGCGCAGCGTGCCGCGCCAGCGGAACAGGTGCGGCGCGGCGGCGATGAGCGCCCGGCGCTGCGCGACGGGGTATCCCGAGTCGAACGTCACGCCGATCCAGCTCGCGAGCCACTCGAGCGCGTCGGCGTTCGTCGTCCGTGGATCGGTGAGCATCCACGACTGTGCGACGCGATCCTCGAGCGTCGTGAGCACGCCCTCGAAGTTGTCGACGAGCCGCTCGAGAAAGTCGGCGCGCGTCGTCGCCGGATGCGTCGTCGGGGCGATCACGGCGTCGCGCTCGATGCCGAAGAGCTGCTCGTGATAGAAGGCGGGCAGATACTTCTCGACGTACGAGAAGCGCGACCCGTAGACGCGGACGGCGGCGATCTCCGGTGTCGCGCGCCGGTCGCCGTGCATGACGACGCGAACCCAGAGATAGCGCCCGCGCAGGGCGCGGACCGGTCGGTTGCTGCGCTGGACCAGCGCCGTGAACAGCCCGGCGCGATCGCGCGCCGGTGTCGCGCACAACAGTCCCGGGTGATATGGAATCTCGGACGCGACGCTCACCCACGCCCCACGCGGCACGGCACGTCCGTCGTCGCTCCGAGCGGGGAGATCGCCGAAGCGGTGCTCGTGCCATTCGTCGGTCGCGCTGAGCGGCGGCGCGGCCGCGTCGTCGGTGGCCGCGAGGTAGACGATGCAGTCGCTGTGCGGCGGAAGCATCGCCTCGAGGTAGAGGCGGTGCCATACCGTCGACGACGAGCCGCTGTCGAACGGCCGCGCGCACGCGGCATCGCCTGTCTCGTGATACGCCGGCGCGGACAGGCGGTGCAGTGGAATGCTCGGCGGCGCGTCGTCGTCGGGCCCGGGGGCGCTCGGATAGCGCGGCGGCAGCTCGAGGACGTGGGCGAACGGTCCGTCGAGCGGATCGCGCAGCGGATAGACGTCGCCCGACGGCTCGAACCCATCGACCGCCGGATCGAACGCGACGTTCACCCGCGCGCCCGGCGTGATCGCGTCGGCGATCTCGTAGACGAGCGCTTCCCGCGGCAGTCGCGTCACGCGCACCGCGACCGCGTCGTCTGACGTCCACGCGACGGTGTAGGGGAAGTGAATGCCCTGGAGTCGCACGACGATGTCGAGCGCCGCGTGCTCTCCGCGCACCACGAGCTGCGCATCTTCGCCGGCGCGCCAGACGAGCACGGCGAGCCGGCCGTTCGGCGCGGCCGCGAGCGCCACGGCTTCGCCGGTCCACGTGGCCTGTGAGAGAATCGTCATCCGCGGCGGCGACGGATTCTCCTCGCACGGGCGGACGGTGCACGCCGTGTACGGGGCGAAGGGCCGTTCGGCGAGCGGCAGACCGTGGACGTGCGCGAGTCGCTGCGTCGCGCGGTCCAGCACCCACACGCCGCCGGCCGGATCCGCCGCGAGCCGCCAGGCCTGAAAGCCGTCCGTCGAAAGCGTGACGTCGCGCCAACGCCCGCGCAGATCGTGCAACACGACGCTGCCGTTCAGCGCGACGTACAGGACGTCGTCGTGGCCGAGCGCGATGTCGTCCGGCGCCATGTCGATCTCGGGGCGCCAGATCTCGACCGCCGCGGGCAGGTCGCTCGTCGCGCCGACGACCCGTGCAGCCGGATCCCAGTACGCGCGCGCGCCGAATCGGTCGTGCGTGTCCGGGATGATCTCGAGCGCATTGCGCGCCTCGGCGTCCGCGTTCTCGCCGTTCACATCCTCCGGCAGGGCGCGATCGCGACCGCTGCGCAGGCGCAGACGGCGACACTCCGTGTCGTAGTCGGCGCCGGGTCCGCAGACCCAGTGCGCCTCGTCGGCGAGTAGCCAGAAGCGGAGGCCGTTGGCGTCCATCTCAGCAGAGCTCCGGCACCACTGGCACCGCGATCGCGGCGGGCGAGAACGGATTCGGCAGCGCGCGGAGATCGCTCACCGCTGCCTCGGTCGCGAGCGCAACCACCGTCAACAGCTCGGGCAACTGCCACGGCAACAGCGTGATCGACGCCGACCCGTTGTTGCCGACCGCCACCGGCTGCCATGCGCTCCCGTCGCTCGTGAACAGCGAGACGTGATTGACGCGCTGCACGCCGGCGACGCGCGCCACCGCGACCTCGACCTCGCGATCGTTCACCGCGCGGCCGAGCGTCCAGCCGTTGCCGTCGTGCCCCCCGGGCGCCAGCGGCCAGAGGAACGTGCGCAGTGCGTCCTGGACGGCCTGCAACACCGCGTCGCGCCCGTAGCCGTCGCGAATCGTCACCGCGACGCCTGCGCCGACCGGGATGTACTCGCAGCCGACGACATACAGTTCGGTCGTGATCGGCCGGCGTGGATCGAGCTGCGCGAACACCGTTTCGAGGAAGGGCCGGTCCGGACGTGGAGCCGGCGCCACTGTCCCTTCCTTGTATGGAAGCGACATGACCGTGACCACGCCGGGCACGCCGGAGCGGCGCTGCTGTGGCTTGAATCCGGGAAGCACTTCGACGCGACCCATGCGCACGCCGGGCGTATCCGCGGTGAGGCGCTTGTAGTCCTCGGCGGTCACGGCGCGGTCGCGATCGCGGAACAGCGCCGGAATGCGCCGTTCGGCATCCGCGAGGGACTCGGCGTCGTCGCCGCCGTCCGTGGCGAGCGACTGTTGCACCTTGAGCTTCGCCGACACCGCGCGCCCGTCGACGCCGATCGGATTCTCGACGCGCGTGAGCGATCCCGCGGCGACGTTGCCGTCCTTTCCGCCCCCGACGCGCGCGGTGTCGACGCGAATGCGGCGGCCCGGTTCGGGGATCCGTCCGCGAATGCCGTCGCCGAACGTGATCGTGCCCGCCTCCGAGTCGAGCGCGAACACCGAATCGTCGCGCCCGGCGAGCGCGAGGTCTTCGATGCGCCGCCACGTCACGTAGCCGCGATCTGCTTCCTCCACCTGCACGACGAGAGAATCCGGCTCGACCGGTGCGCCGGGCAGCGCGAAAGTCTGATCCGCCGCCCCGTCGCTCACGCCGAGCATGCGGCCGGTGATCGTGCGCCGCGCGTCGACTTCGACGGCGTTGACGCCGATCCAACTGAGCGTGAGCTCGGTGGGCGACGCGTCGGGGCGGAGACGCAGCCACGTGACGAGGCGCGCCGCCTTCTTCGGATCGTCGAGCCTCGGCGGACGATCGGCCACGCCGGCGTCGATTGCATCGCGCACGTCGTTCGACGGCGCCATGATGCGCCGCACGGCGCCGGGCACCAGGTCGTCGGCGCCGATCGTCGGCATCACGAGCCGCATCACACCGCGTCGGGTGAGCCCCTCGGTCGTGTCGTCGTCGGCCATTGCGTCCAGCCTGAACCAGTGCGGCTCACCGGCCGCATCGACGCCGCACATCTCCCACACGTGCGGGATGCGAGCGCGCGGCCCGATCTCCTCGAACAGCGCGGGGACGTCGAGCTGCGGGGCCACGCCGACGCTCAGCACGTAGGGCGCGCCGGCCGGTGTCGTGGAGCCGAGCGTGGTGCGAACCGCGTCGCGCAGCTCGGGGGTCGGCGCGAGAAACGCGAGCCACAGCGTGTGATCGATCGTGCGGGAGATGAGATCGAATCCGCCGGGCTCCGCGGCACCGTTCGCGAACGCGGGCGTCGTCACGTACGGCTGCACGCTCGACGACAGACGGTATACCTCGCGCAGACCATCGACGACCGGCGCGAGATCCTTCGCTTCCTCGGCGCCGAGCGCGCGCTTGTAGTACACCTCGGCGGTGATCGGGAGGACCGTCAGTTCGTTGATCGTCTCGAACGCCGCCGCTCCGCTGCCGCGAACGCCAATCCGCCTTGCGAGCTGCACGGCGGCGCTGCTGCGATCGTCGTCGCTCATGATCGATACGACGCCGCGCGCCGCGGCCGCGGGACGCATCGGATTGCCGAGCAGACGCAGGAAGGCGAGGCGCTGCCGTTCGGGAATCAGGTTGACGCGATAGAGGAGCGTGTCGCCGAGCCACGCGAACAGCTCGATCAGCGTGCGCCCGGGATCGCCGGGATTGGCGCTCGTCCATTCCGGCGTGTGCGCGGGGATGCGTGCGACCAGCTCTTCGACGAGGTCGTCGAAGCTGCGGTCATCGAGTGAGGGAGGACGGATCGGCATGGCTTATCCGTTCGTGGCCAGGGTGAGCCCGATCTGCTCGCTCGCACCGGTGCGGCGCAGTTGGTACGCGATCTCCACGCGCACCTGGGTCGGGGCGTTCTGCACTTCCCACACTTCCACCCGCTCGACGGTGATGCGCGGTTCCCACTTGCCCAGCGCGTCGACGATCGCGTCGTGAATGCGCCGGCGCGTGACGAGCGTGTTGGGCTCGTGCACGAAGCGCTCGAGGTCGCCGCCGAAACGCGGGCGCATGAGCTGTTCGCCGACGCGCGTCCGCAGGATCGCCTCGATCGTCTGCCGCACGCCCGACTCGGCGTCGGGCCACGCGAGCGTGCCGTCCGCCTCGGGGAGGGGGAGCAGGGGCCAACCGACCGGCACGGGGCTTCGCACGGGAGCGGTCATCATGCCTTCCGGGGCACGGGAATGCAGACCTTGATGAACATCGTCCAGCGGAAGATCAGGTCGAACAGCGAGAGGAAGATGTTCAGAACGATGAATGCACAGAGTGTGATGATCGGAATGCTGAAGCTGCAGATCCAATCGAGCTCGATGCCGCTCGCGCCATCGTTGCCGTCGCCGCTCACGAGCTTCTTGGGGTCGTTGCCGTTCATGAAATCGGCGAGCTTCTTCGGCACCGCGAACGCCACATTCGGCTTGAGCTTCTTGAGCGCGTTGCGATCCATCGCGTCGGGGAGCGGAATGACCGCGGGCGGCGCGTCGCTCGGCGCATACCACGGCGCGATCGTGAACGGTTCGCTGTAGTCGCTCCACACGAGGTCCGGCGCGCACGGCCCGTCTTCGCGGACGCGCACGAACGCGCGCAGCCGATACTCGCGCGTCGGGTCGCCGAACTGCGGCGTGCGCGGAACGATCGCCTTGAGGCGTGCACGCATCGACTGCTGCGCCGCGTCCAGGATTCGGTCGGCTTGCTGGGTCGTGATCGTCGGCCAGCGGAGCGGCATGCGCACCGAGGCGCCGCGATCGTCGCCGCCGACCAGCACTCGGCTCGCATCGGCGAGGAAGGAAGCGGCCGAGCGATGGACCAGCCCGTTCATCCGGGTGTGACGGCCGCTGATCGCATTGAACGCCTCGATCGCTGCCATCGTGTTGAACGCGGTCTGCGTCGTGCCAGGGGGCCAGGTCGCAACGTCGAAGAACGTCAGGTCGATCGCATCCAGCGCGGCGTACAGCGCGCGCGACTCGGCGCTGTCGCCGAAGGCGTCCATCTCGATCGCGATCTGCCGGAGCTGAGTGAGGAAGAGGGAGATCGCGCTGCCGGCGCTCGCGGTCGACCCTTCCGTCCACGAGAGAAAATCGCCTTGCTTCGGGATCGATGCGGCGAGGCCGCCGCGCAGCAACTGCGGCATGTGCGCCGAGAGCGTCGCTCGATCGAACGCGGGCACGTCCTCGGGCGCTTCGCTCTGCTCACCGCCGGCGAGCGGAATCAATCCGTACAGAAGCGTCTTGCCGGTCGCCGCACCGACGGCCGGCGGGACGGGAAAGAGCGGAATCACCTTCTCGCGCAGCAGGCCATTGCTCGTCTGCGCCACGAGAAGACGGAGGTCGAGCTCTGGCCGGCCGGTGCCGAGCGATCCAATGCGCCGGCCCGGATCGGGATCGAAGTCGAGGTCCGATGCGCCTCCGTTCACGCGCCCGTTGAACGGCAGCCATCCGCGCAGCTGCCGGCGCTTCGACGCGCCCGACACGCGTGAGCTCGGCGTCGGCGCATCCTGCATCCAGCCCTCGAGCCGATCGTCGGACACGCGGCCGAGGGAATCGGTGGCGCGGCGACGCAGTACCATGCCTGCGCTCTCGATCTTCGCGGGATCCAGCCGCGGCTGTCCGACGCGATCGCACACCACCTCGAGCAGCGCCAGTTGGAAGACGCGGTGCACCGGTTGATACAGGGTGAGCGCACCGCCCGACTGCGAGGGGAGCGCGCGCGTGCCGAGCACCGTGTTCAGCCCGCCGTGATCCGACAGCTCGTCGAGCAGCGCCGCGACGACGTCGTCGTCGACTCGCTTGAGGATGACGGGACCGGCGGCCCGGCCGGTGGCACCGGCGCCGCGCAGGAGCGTGGGGTGCGCTACCATATGTTCCCCGCGCCCGGCGTGTAAGTCGTCGACACCACGGTGTTGGTGATCAGGGTGTCGCACTTCACCACGCCGGAGAAGTTCGACATCGCCGCGTCGACCTTCACCATGCCCGCGGTCATCTCGATCTGCGCGGCGGACACGCTCACCTTCGCCGCCGCCTGGATGTTCACGCCCTGCGTGTTCATCGTGATGGTGTTGCCCGCCGCCTCGAGCTTGATCTCGCCGCCGGACGTCTCGCGGATCGTGAGCGTTTGCTGATTGCCTGGCGTCGTGAGGGAGATCGTCGCTTCGCCGCCCACTTCCTCGACGATCGCGATGCGTGTCCCCGCTTTCCCGACGAACGTCCAGCGGTCGACCCGACTGCCGCCTCCGCCGAGCCGCTCGGGCGGCGCATCCGCGCCGTTCCACAATCCGCCGACGACGATCGGCATGCGTGGATCGCCGCCGACGAACGTCACGAGCACTTCGTCGCCGACGTCCGGGATGAGGAACGCGCCGCGGCGACCGCCGGCGAACGGCACGGCCACGCGCGCCCAGAGCGGCGCGTCCTGGTCGGTGGTCCCGTCGAAGCTCACGAGCCGCACCTGAACGCGCGCCATGCCGTCGGGGTCATCGACAGCGACCACCGTCGCGATCTGCGCGCCGTAGAGCGTGGTGGGCAGGGACGCCGCATCCAGAAAGGCCGTCATGCGCTCCCCTCGCCGAGGAACGCGCACTCGGCGGTGAAGTCGGTCTCGTACCCCCGCTCGCTGTCCCAGCGATGGCGCGCGAGCGTCACGTAATAATCATTCTCGAAACGTCCGCCGAGCCCGCGGAGCGTGACCGTCGTACCGACGCGCAGCGCCGGATTGCCATCGGCGGTGCCTTCGACGGTCACGAAGCTCCGCGCCCGCGAGTCGAAGGCGGCCTCGGCCACCGCGCGCGCCTCCGCTGACGTCCGCACGACGAGGTGGCCGAGGTGTTCGCTCCGCTCTCCGACCGCGTCTCGCAGGACTTCGGAGCCCTTCCGTCCACGTCCCGGGCCGAAGTTCGCGCCCGGGCTCGACTCGTTGATCGCTCTGCCCGACGCGACGTCCCACCCCGCCGCCGTGACGGCGGTGGTCTGGTGGGCGAGGTCGGCCAGCACGCGGGCCCGACGCAACTGACTGTGGAGCCGCAGCTCGAGCGTTCCGCGCGCGACGTCCTTGCGCGGCGCGACGTGCAGCTCGTCGCCAACGACCTGGAGGTCGCCGTCATGGCGCGCGAGCAGACGGCGCAGGAACGCGAGGTCGCTCTCGTTGAGCTGTACCTGAACGCCGACGTCCTCACTGAAGCCGTCGATCACCGGCGTGAGCCCGATCTGTCGCGCGACCGCGTTCGCGACGTCGGCGATGGTGACCGACTCGTACAGCCTGGTGCGCCGCGCCATGCGCGCCCGCTGGAAGTCGTCCTCGGCGAGGACCGTCAGCGTCGGCTCGTCGTCCGTCGGGTAGTCCGCCTCCAGGCCGGTGATCACCCCGCGGAAGATCTCGCCGGGCGCGACGACGTCGCCGCCATACACCGTGAGCCGCGCGCCGAGCTTGAGCACCTCGTCGTCCTCGAAGGCGAAGCGGCTCGTGTGGTCGTCCTGGCTCGAGATGTTGACCAGCTTCATCTCGAGCGCCGAGAGACCGCCCTCCTTCTCGGTCATCTCGAGCGCGACCATCAACTCGTCGACCTGCGCGTACTCCTCCTCGTCGACCCGGATGGTGGGCCGCTGGAAGGTGACGGCGAGCGTGCTGGTGGGTTGCTCGGACACGGGATGCGGGCTTCAGAGTTCGTGAAAGACGTTCAATCGGCGCGCAGGCGCGCGGCACGACGGGCAAGCAGGGCGAGCTGCGATCGCACGAACTGCACGGTCACGTCGCGCGACGGACGTTGTTGCGTCGCCGCGGGCGGTGTGGTCGGCTCCGGCTCGACCTGCACGATGACTTCATCGATCTGCACGGGCATGGATCACGCTCCGTCGAAGCGAAGGCCGCTCTGCGTCGACGCGGTCGCGCCGACGTCCGTACCGAGACTCGCCGAACCCGTCGCCCCGGCCTGGCCGCCGATGCCGAAGCTCGCCTGCGGTCCCGCGTCGACGGCGCTCGGTTGCGGTCGCGGAACGAGTCGCGACGGGTCGAGCGCGGGACCGGTCGTCGGCGATCCGATGCGCAGGCCGGCGAACGCGCCCTGCGTCGCCGACACTCCAGCCGACGCTCGCGCGCCGATGCCGATGCTCGCTCCGGCTCCGGCTCCGGCTCCGACTTTCACGCCACTCGAGAAGGCCGCCGCCGCGCCAAGCTTCACCGACGCATTCACGGTGAGCGGTCCAGTGGAGAAGCGCATGCTCTCGAGACCGTTCGCCGCCGCGAGGTTCCGGCCGGCGTTGGGGTTGCCGCCTTGCGACGCGATCTGCGACGCATTGCCGGCGTTGGGCGGAAGGTCGACGGCGCTGGTGCGGCGCGTCGGTCCGTTGTCCGCGAACACGACCGTCTGACTCGCCATCGTCAGATTCACGCTCGCGCGGAGAGGAACGCCGTCGTGCGAGAAGAAGTCGATCGTCTCGCGGTACGACTCGAACAGCCCCTGGAACTTGAACGTCCCCCACTCGAAGAGAACGGTCGGCGGCGTGCGATGCGCGTCGTCGGGGCCCGACGCCTCCATGAACGCGGCGACCTTGCGCGTCGCGTTGCGCACGTCGGCGCCGGTGTCGGTCGTGTCGAAGATGAGATCCATCGTCAGCTTCGCACTGCTCCGCGACACGTACTGGGTCCGGCTCTGGCCCTCGGCCTTTTCCTCGAGGGTGTTGGCGAGCGCGATCTGCAGCGAGACCGGATTGAAGTGCACCGGCACCGCGGCGGACCCTCCGCCCGACGAGCCGCTGGGCGAGACGTTCGTGAACGTCGCGCGCGTGGGCTGCGCGTTCGTCGGCGAGGCGGGCGCCGAACTGGGGGCGCCGGCGGTCGGGGTGGTTGCGGCTGGGGTGGTCATCGCGGTTGCGGAATGCCGTCGATGGTCGGGTGCGATGGCTGCGCCATCGTCAGCCCTTCGTGCGCCAGGTGCAGTTCCTCGACGCCGACCTCGGTGCCCTTCGCGTTGAGGTCCGCGCCCTTGAACTTCACCGGCATCGCGCGCGACAGCCGCCACGCGAGCACGGCCTTGCCCGACGTGTCGTAGACGTTGATCGTCGCCGCGAGGCGGCGAGCGAACATGTGCTGGTTCGTCACGAGGTCGAACCACGTCCACATGTCGCGCGTGCTCGTGAGCCCGCGCTTGAGAATCACGGTGCCGAACGTGACCGGGCCGGCGCGCTGCGCCGCGCCGTAATTGCGGCCGCCCTCCTTGATCACTTTCGGTTCCATCGTCGCCTCGAGCCCCGTGCACTCGGCGAACGCGCCGCCGCAGACGGGCTGCGCCTGGCCGCCTCCGCCACCGCCGCCCGCGATCGGGTCGAGCGTGAAGTGCACGTGAAAGCGAAACGTCGAATAGGGATAGTCATACGCCTGCGGCACGCCCGGCGCCGCGTTCGCGCCGCCAAGGCGGACGCTGGCACTGGCCTCGAAGCCGATCGATGCGCTCATGCCGCCTCCGTCGTCGCGAGCGACGTCACGCCCGCCGCGTCGAGAGCGAGCACCACGGTGATCGACTCGATCGGCGCCGCCGGATCGACGCGCACGGTCGCGACGGCGCGTCCGGCGTCGAGATCGGCCTGCGTCATCGTCGAGCGGTCGCACCGCACGTCGAATGCGTCGGTCGACTTCGCGCCGCGCAGTCCACCGTTGTTCCACAGGGAGAGCAGCACCTGCTCGATGCGCGTGCGGACGCCCGCCCACAGCGCCTCACCCGACGCCTCGAACACCGCGTCCTCGCCCACCCGCCGCGCCGCGCGAACGATCGACGAGATCAGCCGATGGATCCCGCCCGGCCGATACTGTGCGGTCTCGCTCGCGGTGACGTCGGTGAGGACTTCCATTCCGCGCGCCGTCTGCCCGAGCAGCGAAACGCGCTCGCCCGATTCGTTCGCGGAGATCGCCGGGAGAACCGCGTCGACGGTGCCGAGCGGTTGACCGGCGGCGCTGTGGAAGGTGCCGTTGAGCAGCGCGTTGCGAGCGAGCACGCCGGTCAACACCCCCTCCGACGGCTCCATGCCCTCCGGCAAACCGCGGGAGCCACGCGTCACCGCCCACGGATAGACCAACTGCACGAACGAGCTCACTCGCGCCGCGTTGGACGTCGCGCGAAGGAAGACGTCGTCGCCGAGCACGCCGCCCAGATCGCGCGCCACCGGTGAGCCGGGCTCCGGGATCGGAACGGTCGCGATGAACTGCGTCTCGCAGCGTCCGGCGACCAGCGCGTTGCGCACGATGCCGACCGTGCGGCGCCACGCGTCGTACCCGGCGTCGTCGCTGCGCGGCGCATGGTATCGATGCGCCGCGTCGTCATCGTCGACCACGTCGGTCGACGTGCATTCCACGAACTGCTCGGACACCGGCGGGAGAGACACGCGGAGATCGGGTGGCGTCGCCGCGCCCCGCACGATGTCCGGCAGGTCGGGACAGCAGAGAAACGAGACGTCGGGCAGACCGAACACGTGCCCGACGCCATGCCACGTCGTGCGATCGCTCGGCGACGCGGACAGCGACGCCGGATAGCCCGGCACCAGCGCGCGCAACCGCGCGAGACGCGCCGCCGCACGATCCGCCTCACTCTCCGCACTGGCGGCGCTCGGCGCCGGCCAGTCGTCGCCGGCGCGGACGACGTAGCAACGCCTCCCGCCTTCGGCGAAGAACGATCGCACCGCCGCGCCGAGGTAGGTCGTGGCGAAGCCGTCGCTGCCTTCCATCGGGCGCTCGTCCCACGCGAACAACCGATCGAACACTGCCCAACGCTCGATGGGAATCGGCACGTCGAGGTACGCCGACGCCGACGCTCGCGCGTACGGCATGCGCAGGCCGCCCGTCGTCTGCAGCCAGCCTTGCTCCGTCAACCACCGATCGAGCGCGCTCGACGACGCACCCGCGCGCAGACGGATGAAGCCCACGAAACAGGCGACATCCATGCGGTTGGGCGCCGGTGGTTGAACCGGCGGTTCGGCTTCGAAACGGAGAGGCGAGAGCATGCTCGTTGTGGTGACGAGTCGGGGGCAGGGAGGTGGGAGGGACGATGTGAGATTGGTAATGCGCGCGATGAGCTTTGGCGGCCGGGGGATGGCTAAGTGGCGAAAGGGACGCTGGTGCTCGAGGCCGAGGACCGGCACTTCACCGCGAGGCACTCCCACCTCCAACCCCCCGACTCCATGCTCAATCGGCCGGTTCTACCAGCTCGCACGACAGAACCAGCTCCTCCATCGCGACGTCGCCGCCGCCCTTCGCGCTCAACGTCGGGCCCGTGTACTTCATCGGCATCGCGCCGTGAAGCTTCCACGCCTGGACCCCTTCGCCGTCCTCGCTCAGGAGCGTGACGAGCACCACGCGCTTCGCCACCGGCCCGCTCGTGCGAACCTGCGACACCCACTGCCACAGGTCGCCGGAGTTGATGATGCCGCGCTTGAGCGTCACGTCGCCGGTCTTGTGCATGCCGGGCACCTTGTGGACGTGATTCACCCGATCGTTGCCGTTGCGATACTCCGCGACGGTCATCTCGGTCGACAATCCGGATACATCCGAGAATCCGCCCGACGCGCCGGCGCCGAGGTCGACGAGGAAGTTGAATGCACCGTAGGGAACTGCACGTGCGGTCATGGGTCAGTCTCCTGAGATCACGACGGGTTGTCGACCGTGCTCTGGCCGATGCGGAAGATCACGAACTCGGCGGGCTTCACCGCCGCGACGCCGATCTGACAGATGAGCCGACCGTTATCGAGGTCGTTCTGGGTCATCGTCGAGCGATCGCACTTCACGAAGAACGCTTCCTTCGGCGACGATCCGAGCAGCGCGCCCGTCGTCCATTCGTTGTAGAGGAAACTCGAAATCGTCTGTCTCACGTTCGACCAGAGGCGCTCGCCGTTCGGCTCGAACACCACCCACTGCGTGCCGTTGTCGATCGACCGCTCGAGGTAGTTGAAGTACCGGCGGATGTTCACGTACTTCCATTCGGGATCGCTCGACGCCGTCCGCGCGCCCCACACCCGATAGCCGCGGCCCGGGAAGAAGCGAAGGCAGTTCACACCCGCCGGATTGAGCAGCTCCTGCTGCGCGAAGTTGACATCGGTCTCGAACCGCAGCGCGCCGAGCACCACCTCGTTCGCCGGCGCCTTGAAGACGCCGCGCTGCGTGTCGCTGCGCGCATAGATGCCGGCGATGAAGCCCGACGGCGGCACCGCGATCTCGATCGGAATGCTCGCGTTCCCCGGCTCGGCGAGCGGATTCGGCACGACCACCCACGGGTAGTAGAGCGCGGCGCGCGTCGTGTCGATCGTCGCCCGGAACTCGAGCGCTTCGGTCGGCGTGAGTCCGGCCGGCGTGTCGAGCACCGCGATCCGGTAGGCGCGGCGACGTTCGGCGTGTGTGATCAACTCGTTGTTGATCGCCTGCACGATGTTGGGGTAGGCGGCGCCGTCCGGCGCGGCGACGATCGAGATGTCCTCGATCCCCTCGAACGCCTGCAGCGCGCGCCGGTAGGCTTCGGCGGTCGGCTCGGGGCCGTCGCTGCCCTGCGTGAGCGTGAGGAGCGCGAATTCGTCGGCGCCGAAGAGCGCTTCGCGCAGCTCGAATGGGTCGACGTTGGTGCCGATGCGCGCCTCGAAGAGATTCTGGAGCGCGTCGGAACGCCGCGTGGGCGTGTGCGCGAGCACGTGCCCGATCCATCGCGGATGGGCGCTGTCGAGCGCCATGTCCTCGTAGAGGAGCTGGTTGCCGTCGCTGTCCGTCGCGAGCAGCGAGATCGTGATCAGATCCACACCGGTGCGATCGGCCAGCGCGGTCGTCAGCTCGGCCGGGTCGAGCGGGGCGTTCGTCGAGCTGCGCCAGCCGGTCGCGCGCTTCGTGTAGTACGTCGCCGTCGTTCCAGCGACGCCGTGTGCCTCCTGGCCGGCGGCCAGACCGACAGCGGCGTTCTGCGCGCCGGTGCCCGAACGAACGCGCACGATCGCCGCATCGCCCGTCGCCGCGCTGGTGAACACCGTCCGCCCTGTCTGCGCATCCACCCGCGCGCGGATCGGAACTTCTTCCTCGATGAAGATCGCGTTCAGGTCGTCGATCGTGACGTGCGTGACGTCGTCGACGTTGTTCGCGGGATCGTCACTCCCCTTGACCGACACGTCGGCGGTGAAGCCGAGCGTCTCGTTCTGCGTCACGACGACGGAGCCGCTCCGTCCTTGCAGCTTGCTCGAGATGATCAGCTTGTCGGCGTCAGCACCGGTGCCGAGGCTCGCGGTCCCCGTCGTCAGCGCGGCGTTGATCGCGGCGACCAGCGGTTCGCGGTCGATCGGACCGGCGGGAAGCGCGACGGTCTGCGCGATGCCGTCGATCGTCACCCGCAGCGTGCTGTCCTCGGGCGGAATGGCGAGGCCGTCGGCGATCTCCTCCGCCGCGACAGCCCGCGCCGCCGTCCCGTTGATCGAGATGTCGACGTCGGTCGTTCCGACGGTGAGCAGCAGCGTGCCGCCATTTGTGAACGTGTAGGGACCGCCGCCGGCGATGAGCCGCGCCGGCTGCGCCGGATTGCGGCCGTTCAGGCGGAGCATGCTGCCCGGCGCCGCGCTGTCGAGGGTGCGAGCATTGGCCGGCGAAGCAGCCTGGCGGAAGAGCAGCGAGCCGTTGCCCGTCGCGCCGGGGAAGCGCGCCGAGAATGCCACGCGCTCCGTGGCGTCTGCGCTGCGTACGAGCTGCGCGCTCCGCGCCCGGAAGGCGCGGCCGTTGCCGTTCGGTGCACCCGTCTCGATGTGGTCGTCGGCCGGCTCGGCGGGTTCGTCCCCCGGCGCAGGCAGCTCGGCGACCCGCGACACGAACAGCCGGCGACCGCCGTTGTCGAAGTACGCGCGAACGGCGTGCGCGAGATAGTTCGGGCGTCCGCCGACGTCGTCGAAGCCCCCGTAGATCCGCTCGAAGTCCCCGAAGCTCGTCAACAGCTCCGGTGTGTTCGTGTCGGTGATGCCGAAGACCGGACCCTTGCGCGTGCGGCCGACGAAGCCGGTGGTGCTGGTGCTCACGCCTTCGATCGATTTGGCCCGAAAGCTCGTTTCTTCGACGTAGACGCCTGGGGCGAGATACTCAGGCATGATCACGTGCTCCTTACCGGCAATCCGGTGCGAGATGGTGCGGGAAAAGACGTGGTGGGCGGATGTGAGAGAATCAACATGAGAACGAACTGACGATCAGAGCGTGAGGATCAGGATGCGCCCCGACGCCAGCCGCGCGGTGGTCTGCCGCACCAGCAGCGTGGCGCGCCGCGCCTCGAGATCGTCGGGGTCGGGAACCCCGGTGACCGCCGGATCCCAGACCACCTCGAGGCGCACGGCGATCTCGGTGGCGACGACGGGGCCATCGTCGTCCGAGAAGCTCGACGTCGGAATACCTTCCACGGCGATGAGCGCCTCGCCGCGGTGGTCGCTCATTCCGGCCCCGATGCGCACACCGTCGCTCTCCCGAACGACGCGTACGAGCGCGCCGGCGAGCTTCGTCCCCGGCGCGGTGCCGAGGACCGACGCCCGCACGATCGACCAGCCGCGCTGCGTCGGCGCGGCCGGCGTCGGAAAGAGCGGCACGTCGGCGATGGCGAAGAGCGACGCGGGGCGATCGCCATGCTCGGCGTCGGGATCCCGCGGCAGTGCGATCGATGCGGCGCGGCTCAACCAACGGCCCGACGGGTCGTCGACCGTGAGCGCGATTCGCACGTCGCCGAGGTCGGGCGTGCCTGGCGGCGCGTCGAACGACACCTCGTGCGCCTCGAGCCCCGGCGCCGCCGCGATGATCCACGCCGCGCGACGGTTCCGGAGCCATCGCACGCCCGGCGCGGTGACGACGAGCGGTGCGTCGATCGGAAGCGCCGTCACCGCGTCGGTGAAGCGCAGGGCACCGAGAACGCGCGTGTCGCGCAGCTCGGCGGTCATGTGTCCGCCGCGACGACCGGCGCGATCGTCGTATCGAAGGCGAAGCGCGAGGCCACGACCGGCCGCCCCACGATCTCGGGATCGCTGTCGATCCGCACCACGCGAGCGACGTAGGATACGCTCAGGCGGTAGCCGGGATCCAGCGCGTCCCAGATGCGCATGATGTCCGCGGTCGTGAGCTCCGACGGGATGACCTGCACGAAGTCGCCGGCGCCCCACGACGCTTCCGGCGTGAGCGACGACGCGTCGAACACCGGATGCTGATGGAGCTGACGCATCGCCCACGCCATCACCACGTGTTCGGTGAACGCGCTCTTCGACCAGACCGTGAGGAGGTAGTGCAGGTCGACGGCGAGCGGGAGATTCTCGCGCGCTGGATCCATCACGCGCCGCACATTGCGCGCGTGCTCGTTGACCGTGACGCGATACAGGTACAGCGAGAGCACCGCGTCGAGATCCACGTCGCCCGACAGCTCGCCGCTCGAAACGAGCTTGAACTCGCACGGATGCGCGGCGCGCAGCTCGGCGGGATACGACGCGTCGAGATACGTACGCAATGATTCGCCGACGGAATGGATCGCGAGAACGTTGGTCATTCGGGGCGGGCTGCACTCGGTCGCGTCATGTTCACCACGCCGGCATCCGCGTACACCGCCTCCGAGGCAAGCGACCTCGACTGCACTGCGCTGCGAATGCCACTGACGATCTGTCTCCCAGAGACGTCGGTGAGGCGAAAGCGCATGGGACGCAACAGATACATGCTGGCCGTTTCTCCATGCTGCTCGAGGGCGAGAACCGTGAGCGTGGGGAATCGCCGCATGAGCTCTCCGCACACCGCCGGGGGAGGTCCCGACGGAACGGCGAGCACGACGACGTCCGGCTGCTCTCGATCGACGCGATCCACGAGCTCTGTTTCGCCGACACCGTCCGCGACGACCTGCATGTCGCTCTCGGCGCCGAAAACCTCGCTCACCACCTCATGCAGCATCCGCGGCATGGCGCCGAGCAGGATTTCGATGCGCAAGAACGACGTCCCCGCGGTCCGTGTGTTTTGGTGACAGCGGGCATTCTGTCGGCGCGTGCACGAGCGGAACATGGTACCGATGATCCATTTTGGATTCAGGCGAAGGTTCAGGTCGCCATTGGCTCGTCGTGCGACGCGCATCACATTCGACGGCGCGGTCCAACTCTTTTGCTCGCGCACCTTGCCGATCGGTCCCGGCGTTCATAGAGTGGGACCACCGCGGCGTTTACCGCCGCGTGCGCAGGACGCGATGCTGCGCAAATGCCGTGAATCAGCTGGACCCACCCCGCTGACGACGTGGATTCATTTCTGATGGATCGAGCGATTCAATGAACGACCCATCGCTCGAGCGTGAGTCGATCCGCTCGACGGCCCCGTTCCGGTTGCGCCCCTCGGCGCCACGGGCCGTCGACGATTTTTCGGCGCTGACGCCGCCGCGGTCCACCCACGCCGCGCGCGCCGTCGTCGCGAGCAGCCTTCGTCTGTTGCGCGATGGTCTCAGCGACGCGCTCGCGCGCTCGACCGCGATCGCTGTCGTCGGCACCGCGTCCGACGCGTCGCGCACGCGCACGACGATCGCCGACCTCGAGCCGGATCTCGTGCTGCTCGACATCGAGATGCCGGACAGTCTCGCGCTCGTGCACACGATTCACGATCTGGCGCCGGCGCCGAAGATCGTCGCGTTCGCGGTGTCGGACGTCGACGATGCTCTGGTCGCCTACATCGAAGCAGGCATCGCCGGCTACGTCACCCGCGACGGTTCGCTCACCGACGTCGTCGCGACCGTCGAGAGCGTGAGTCGTGGCGAGACGATCGTGTCACCGCGGCTCGCGGCCTCGCTCTTTCGTCGTCTCGCGGCGCAGCGCCGTCGCGACGAGGTGGCCGTCGCAGAGTCGGCGGCCGCGCAGCTCACGTCGCGCGAGCGTCAGATCCTGATGCTCATCGAGCAGGGGATGGCGAACAAGGAGATTGCGCGCACGTTGGGGATCGAGCTCGCCACCGTGAAGAATCACGTGCACCGGGTGCTCGAGAAGCTGAAGGTCTCGCGCCGCGGCCAGGCGGCCGCGCGGCTGCGCGCCGACGCCCGCCCGAAAAGCTGATCCGCTAGCGCTTGCGGGTCAGCGCGAACAGCGCTGCATCGTCGATCGTGTGCCAATCGGCAGGATAGTTCCGCAACCGGCGCACGTCGTCCGCGCTCGAGAACACGAGCGAGCGCTCGAGCTTTCGGTCGATTCGTTCGTGCTCGAAGACCTTCCATTCGACACCGTCGACGAAGACGATGCGCGATGCGTTGCGAGGGGGCTGCGAAGTCGACACGCGGCGAAGGCGGGAAAAGCGGTGGGGAAATTCCAAAGCTAGACGGATCGACGTCGATGGCAACGCAGTGCGCGCACCTGGCATGCAGCAGGGCCGCGCGTTGGTGAACCATGTCACACTCGCGGGTCACGACGTACTTTCCCGCATGCGCACGAACGCCGACATCGTCATCTGCGGCGCCGGGCTGGCCGGCGCCGCCGCCGCCTTTCATCTCGCGGTGCGTCGCGGTGCGCGACGCGTGCTCCTCGTCGACGAGTACGAACCGCTCACCGTGACGAGCGACAAGGGCACGCAGGGCTATCGCAACTGGTGGCCGGGGCCCGACGACACGATGCTGCGGCTCGTCAGCCGGAGCATCGATCTGCTCGAGGAGACGGCCCGCGAGAGCGACAACGTATTCCGCATGAATCGCCGGGGCTATCTCTTCGCGACCGCCGACGCGGCGCGCCTCGCGGAGATGGAGTCGACGGCGGCGGAGGTTTCGGCGTTCGGCATGGGCCCGCTGCGGCGGCACACGTCGATCGCGACGTACCAGGCGCCGCCCGCGGAAGGATTCGGGAATCAGCCGGACGGCGCGGACATTCTCGTCGGCGACGCAGTGCGATCCGCGTTTCCCTATCTCGCGCCCGATACACTCGGCGCCGTTCACGTGCGTCGCGCCGGTACGATGAACGCCGTCGCACTCGGCGGCTGGTTCTTGAAGCGCGCGGCCGCACACGGCGTCGAGATCGTTCGCGATCGAGTGGTCGCGTTCGACACGACCGGCGGGCGGATCAACGCGGTGCACCTCGGTTCGGGGACCACCGTGGCGACGGAGTGTGTGGTGATCTCCGCGGGACCCGGCCTGCACGAAGTCGGCGACATGCTCGGCCTGAGCATTCCCGTGCATCACGAGCTGCACGCGAAGATGCGCTTTCGCGATACCCGCGGCGCCGTACCGCGCAACGCGCCGTTCGTCATCTGGAACGATCCGATCGACATCGATGGCGTCGAGTATCCGGCGGGCATGCACATCCGGCCAGTCGATCTCACGCACGGCGACGAGCTCTATCTCATCTGGACGTACGAGACCGATCCGCGGCCGTACATCTGGCCGCCCAAGTTCGATGACGCGTATCCAGAGATCGCGCTCCATGGATGCGCGCGCATGATTCCGGGCGCGGCGCCGTACATCGGCAGCGGGGCATCCGGATTTGTCGACGGCGGCTACTACTGCAAGACACCGGAAAATCGTCCACTCATCGGACCGCTTCCGATTGCGGGGGCATTCGTGCTCGGCGCGCTGTCCGGTATCGGGCTGATGTCGTCGCATGCGTGCGCCGAGCTGCTCGCGCAGCACGTGATGGGCGAGACGCTTCCCGATTACGCACGCTGGTTCCTTCCGTCGCGCTATGACGATCCGCAGTACCGCATGCTCGTTGGAGCGTGGGGGCCGTTGGTGGGACAACTCTAGGTTCGCTCCGCCGCTCCGTCGCCGCAGCTATTCGCAGAGGCCAGAAACCGTCGAGCTGACTCGACGGCTCCCTGCTCCACGCGCTCGACTAATAAGCCGCGTCGATGTCCACGACTCTCCATCCACGAAATCCGTACGCGAAGTTTCTGCCCGAAGGCGATCCCGTGTTCGCGATGCGTGTCGCACCAACGATGATCGCCCGCGCTATTGATGGTGTTCGTTCGAACAGCTCGACCGCCGTCCCGCGCCGGGGCAAATGGAGCATCCGCGAGATCGTCTACGGTAGTGGGGTAGGGTCGCCGACGTGGAGGAGGTCCCAGAGTGTCTCGACAGGCCGCGCAGTTCAGCACCAACGCGCTGCAACTGCTGGCGGAGGACGTCAATCGACCCACTGTCCGCGCGATTGCGCGGCTCTGCCAACTTGCGATCGAGCATCCAGACTTCGGCACGCCGGGCAGTCCCGGGCCTGCCGACTACGAGCGCGCGGACGTCGCAACTGAGCTGCTCTGGCATATGCAGCATGACCATTTCGTGGAGGACTATCCGACGGACGTCGGCGCTGCGTCGTCAACCGCAAGCGCTCGACGATCACGGTCAGCATGATCACGTCCGATGACGAGCGGCAGCGGCTCGAGCGCGAAGGCAGAAAAGGCCGAGCGATAGCCGCTCTACGAGCGACCCAGGCGAACGGCTAGATCGTTTGGCACTAAGCGATCGACGGTCGGTCCTCAGGAACAATGGGAGACAGCAGAAATCCGTCGGCCAGAAAAACCCTGCCATCGGCGTCGCGTTTGTCATAAGTAGATGGATGCAAGATGTGATATAGATTAAAAATACATTTAGTAGTTGACAATAAAAACCAAACCGCTCGGCGGTCGATGGCTGGCTATCTGGCTTCCGTATGTACTATGGCCCGCAATTCGGCGCGCGGGACTCTAAAGAGTTCATACGCGTTGCCGCGATGACCCACGTCCGCACGTCACCCTACTATCCGCAGTCGAACGGGAAGCTCGAGCGCTATCATCAAACGCTCAAGGTCACCACCATCCGCCCGAAGGCCCCGAGCACTCTGGAGGAAGCGCGTCGCGTGGTCGCCGCCTTTGTAGCGTATTACAATCAGCAACGGCTGCACAGCGCGATTGGCTTCATCACGCCCGCCGACATGCTGGCGGGGCGCGCCGAGGCGATTTGGACGGCGCGCGATCAGAAGCTCGAAGCCGCTCGCGCGCGACGTCGCGCCGCCTGGCAGCAGGACGCCCCTCAACCATCAGCCGAGCGTCAATCCGCGCTCGCCGCAGTGCATTAAACTGTAGTGCTTCAGAGCATTCCGATCTTTTGAGGGCCCTGGATTAGTTACACCCCTCCGGGTCTACGCGGCTTGCCGCCGCTCCTCGTTGATCCGCTGCCGTTCGCGCTGCGCTTTCTCCAGT
>Ga0164243_10002100_pt1 | contig 33321 bp, 33 predicted proteins | sample OricompcompostOP_FD_108781 | JGI IMG/M metagenome (GOLD analysis project Ga0164243, IMG submission 108781) | Organic Plus compost microbial communities from Emeryville, California, USA - Original compost - Organic plus compost (OP) | ecosystem: Engineered > Solid waste > Mixed feedstock >... | reverse complement strand
GTCGTAGTCGGTGGTGAGGCCGGGGATGAACCCGGCGATGCCGGCGATCCCGAAGACCACGGCGACGACCGTGGCGGCGAGTTGCATCTTGGTGGCGGTCATGCCGGTTGCGGTGGCCATAGGTCATCACTCCCTGGGGTGAATCGTGGTCGACCCTTGCGGTACCCGTCTGGGCAGCGGGATAGCAGCGGCGGCCAGGCTCGGAGAGTGGAGGTCGTGCAGTGGAGGTCGCGCGGTGGTGCGTGTCGCCGCTTGCTGGGTAAGGGGAGGGCGGACACGATGCGGGCGTCGGGTGAGCGCGGTGGTGCGGCTGCGTGACTCGGTCGGGTGACGCGAGCCGGGTGATTGAAGGGTGTGGAAGGCATGACGGAGACAGTCCGGTTCAGCAGCGTCCGGGGCCCGGAGTTGGTGGGCGCCTTGGGGGAGCCGAGCGGGACGGCGCGTGGCTGGGGCCTCTTCGTGCACGGCTTCACGCTGGGCAAGGACTCGCCGGCGTCGCTGGGGATCTCCCAGAGCCTGGCGAGCGACGGCATCGGCATGCTGCGCTGGGATGCGCTGGGGCTCGGCGACTCCGACGGCGACTGGGGCGATGGCTCCTTCACGGTGAAGGTGGCCGACACCGTGCGGGCGGCGGAGTTCCTTGCCGCCCGCGGCACCCCGCCGGCTCTCCTGATCGGGCACTCGTGGGGCGGCGCGGCCGCGATCATCGCGGCCCAGCAGATCCCGAGCGTACGGGCGGTGGTCACCATCGGCGCGCCGTCGGAGCCCTCGGAGGTGGAGCGTCACTACAACGCGATCACTGAGCGGGTGCTGGCGGAGGGCAGCGGCCGCTGGCTGGTGGGCGGACGCGCCCTGACCCTGAAACGCGACTTCGTCGAAGACGTACGCCGGGCCGACCTGATCGCGCACGTGCGCACCCTCGGCCGCCCGCTGCTGATCATGCACTCACCGACCGACCCCACCGTCGAGATCGACAACGCCAGCGAGATCTTCTGGGCCGCCCTCCACCCCCGCAGCTTCGTCTCGCTCGAGGGCTCCGACCACTTCCTCACCGCCTCCGGCCAACCCCAGCGCGCGGCGCGCATCGTCAGCGCCTGGGCCGACCAGTACCTACAACCCTCGCCCTGACCACCCCCGGCGGTCGAGCCACATTTCGTTGGTCGAGCCTGTCGAGACCGAGCCGCCGCCGGAGGTCGAGCCGCTTCTCGGTGGTCGAGCCTGTCGAGACCCCCGCCCCCGGAGGTCGAGCCTGTCGAGACCGAGTCCCCCAGGCCGGAGGTCGAGGCTTCGCGGTGGTCGAGCCTGTCGAGACCGAGTCCCCCACCCGGTGGTCGAGCTTGTCGAGACCCGACCGATGATTCCCCGCCCGCTGAGGAGTCTCCCCTTCCATGACCGACAAGAAGAGCGCAGCAGTCAAGGGCCCCGCGTCGTACTTCCCCTCCATCGAGGCGAAGTACGGCCGCCCCATCGCCGAGTGGCAGCAGATCCTGCGGTCTCACCCCGGCTACGGCGCCGGCGCGAAACACATGGAGCTCGTCGACCTGCTCAAGACCGAGCACGGCATGGGCCACGGGCACGCGAACGCACTGGTCGCCTACACCCTGCGTGAGGACAGCTGAGCCAGCTGCCCCCGCGCGGCCGTCACTCCTCCGCGGCATCCCCCAGGTCCCCGGCGCCCGACGGCTCGTACGGCGCGCCCGTGCCGCTGGTCCTTGTGCCAACTACGACGTAGGCAGGGCCTGTGGTCTCGCGGTTGCTTCGACTCACGGTTCAGCGCACGATCACGAGAACCAAAACCCGTGAATCCCAGATTGGTACCATCATGACTGTGAGCACGCAGATCGCTGTCCGCCTTCCCGACAGTCTTGTCGCCTGGATCGATGAGCAGGTGGCTGCCGGTGGCCGCTCGCGCGCGGCTGTGACAGCGAAGGCGCTGCGCCGTTATCAGCGGCAGGTTGCCGCCGAGCGGGATGCGCAGATCTACCTGGAGGCGGGTGGCTATCCCGACCTTGAGGGAATGCACGAAGGGCGCGCCCATCCCGAGCTCGACTGATGCGTCCGATTCACCTGGCCAGGATCGACAAGACGCGGCCGGTGGTCGTGCTCACCCGAGCTCGTGCGCGTGACGCGATGGCTACGGTGACCGTCGCCCCCATCACGTCGACGGTGCGGGGTCTGAGCACCGAGGTGCTTGTCGGCCGACGCAATGGGTTGGACCACGAGTCCGCCATCTCCTGCGACAACGTCACGAGCATCCCGGCCCGTGATCTCGGCCGTCATCTTGGCTATCTCCTTCATGACCAGGAGATAGAACTTGCTGTCGCGCTCGTCAACGCCTTCGATCTGCAGATGGAGGAGCTGGAGCAGTAACGACGCGCGCGGACGCACGGGAGAGCTGGAACGCGCCGAGCCGGTGGAGATCGCCGGCATGGTGCTCTACCTCGCCTCGCCGCTCGCCTCCTTCGCGACCGGCGGCGTTTACGTCGTCGACGGTGGTCAGACCGCGCACTGATCCTGCCGGCCTGACGCGCGAACGACCCGGCCACCGGTGCTTCTTCGGCAAGCGGTGACCGGGTCGTCGTGATGATGCAACTGAAGCCGGGCGTCGTGCCTACCAACCCCAGTGCCGAGGCTGGGCGCTGATCGCCCACGCGGAGATCGCCTCGCGGTCGGCGTGCTCAGGCAGCGGCGTACGGCCGTCGTCGAGGAGTGCGCGCACCTCGGCTTCGATCCGAGCGATCTCAAACACAAAATAGTGCACCGGCCTTGTCGGTTGATGGCGGTGTGCTCTCGTTAGGAGTATGGATCGAGAACCTGGTCGACCTCGGCCAGTACAGCGGCGACGTCTGCCTCGCTGAGGTCGTCAACAAAGAAGATTCGGCGGCCGATCTTGTTGAACGAAGTCCCGATGACAATACCTCGTGCACGGTCAGCGATCCAGAAGCGGTCGTGGAAGTCATCGGATTCGACTACTGAGAGCATCACGTCTTTTGCACGCGCGCGCAGCTCCGCCTCGACCGCGCCTCGCACTTTGCCGTTGTTCTGTGACGGTGAAACGATCGCAGTGATGTGGAGTCCTTCGGTCAAAGCTGGCGAAATAATGTTGCCGACCGCTGCGGCGTACGCCTCGCAGTCCTTGCTTCTAGAACCCGTGAACAGATACGGATCTGTGATAACTAGGCTGGCGATCGGCGCCAGCTTCCGCATCCGGAACTTCATGCGTTCTTCTGCTGTCGCCGGTGGTTCTTTTGGGGAGATGTCTTCCTGGAGCCGCGCCAGATTCAAGAATGCGCTTGGCCCCCTCTCCACGAGTTGCGCCTGTACCGCCGCCTGTGAAAAGCCAGCTTCACGGAACAGCATCTGGTAACCAAGTTGTTCAGCTCGCGCCGCCAAGGCGAGAGCGTCCTGGTGCGCCAGCGGAGGGTCGAACTGAAATGAGTTCCGGTCGCCGTTGTGGACGAAGCGCCCGGCATCATTGGAGTTGACCGTGGCCTTCATGGGTGTGGGCCAGGCTTCTGCGCTGTTGTGAGAATCCGATTCAGTCATTTCGGGACTCTACAGCCACTGTTGGTGGAGGCAGCAGCGATGGAGCACTGGACCCATCTTGGGCCAGCCCAGGAACCCGGCATCACGCAGGCGCGAGCGCCGTACCAAGAGCCTGATGCACCGCCGCGACGGTCCCGCCGTACGCACCGTCTGCAGCAAGCCGCGCGTAGAGCCGCTTGGGCCAGATCACGTCGACGCCGCGGGTGGTGAAGGCGCCGCCGAGGAGGGGCCAGTCGGCTTCGATGAAGCAGAGCACGCCGGTGACGGGGACGTCGTCGCCGAGAATGCGGCGTACGAGGTCGACCTGCTTGAGGACTCCGTCGACGAGCCTCGTGCGGTCGCGGGTGCCGACCATCAGCTTCTCGGTCCTCGGCCGGAGGAGTCCGCCTCGACTTTCAGGTGCGGTCGTCCGCGGTGGCGCTTCGCGTCGATGACGTACACGCCGGTCGGGGTGACCGCGAGGTGGTCGATGTTGGCCTTCGTGCCCGGGATCCGCCTGTCGTGGAGCACTCGTAGATGCTCGTTGCTCAGCTCGGTGAGCCGGGCGCCGAGGCGCTCCTCGCCGAGGGCGCCGGTGTCCCACGCTTTCGTCGACTGCGGGTCGTCGCTGAGCGCCAGGATCAGGCCGCCTAGCTTCGGGTGTTTCGTGCGGATCCGCTCCTCCCGCTTCGCCTGGCGGCGCTCGTACTCGCGGCGGGCAGACCAGCCGGGGACGCCCGCGTCGGGCACCACTGACTCGGCTTCCACCGTAGGGATCGCGCTGTCGCTCCCGAGGCAGGTCAGACAGCGAACCGTCTTCGTGCTGCGTTCGTAGACCGCCTCGGTGCGAGCCGGCAGTTCGACGCCACACAGCCGACATACGCCGGCGTAGCGGAGTCGCATCTGCTTCTCCTCGTTCGGAGCGCTCATAGCTGGACCGTAGACCCGCTGGGGCGGCCTGGCTCGACGTTCGCACCAATTCTGCCCGATCGGCGGATCAGACCAGTCCGGAACGGCCACGACCCCTCGGCCGGTCCTGGGCGAGGGCTGCAAGCACGAAGCACGCCTCCCAGGCTCGCCGCCGCGCGTCGGTGGTCGCAGGCCCGATCTTCGCCGATTTCTGCTGGATCGATTGACAGGCAGATGCCGGGGCCCTAGCTTTCTAATCCGCTAGCTTAAACATGGGTTGATGGGAGTTGGAATGCCTCGTCGCAGGTGGAGCCGCTGGGTGAGTGTCGTGCTCGCACCGCTCGTGCTCCTGTTGGGTGCGTGTGCGGACACAGGGTCGACGTCGACGGCGGAGGACACGCGACATGACGCGGCATTCCGGCCCGGCCCCGTCGGAGGGGAGGAGCCGGTCGGCGAGCCCGCCCAAGGCGGTCAGCTGCGCATCGCGGACTACTACGAGCCCCCAACGCTCGATCCGCTGCGCTTGGTCGCGACGGGCTCCTCGGGCGGCAACCCACTGATCGCGATCTACGGGACGCTCACCCGCTACGACCACGAATCCGGCGCCTTCGCGCCCTATATGGCCGAAACCCTCACTCCGAGCGACGACTTCACGACGTGGAAGTTGAATCTGCGCGAGGGCGTCTCCTTCACCGACGGGACGGCGTACGACGCGGCCGCGGTCAAGGCGAGCATCGACCGGTTCACCGAGCTCGGCGGCTTCACCGCGGAGCTGCTGCAGGAGGAGATCAAGCGGATCCGAGTCGCAGGGCCGCGTGAGCTGGTCTTCGAGTTGAACCGCCCGTGGGGGACCTTCGACTCGCTGCTCGCGACTGAGGTCGGGATGATCCCCGCGCCTGCGTCGTACGCCCAGGAGCAGTTCAAGCCGATTGGCGCCGGCCCGTTCGCCTTCGACGCGTATGCGCCGAGTGAGAGCCTCACCCTCGTGGCCAACGCCAACTACTGGGAGGGCGCCCCACATCTCGACAGCGTGCGCTTCGAGTGGCACCCCGACGACACCACCAAGATGGAGACCCTCGACGCCGGTCAGGTGGATCTGGCTTTCGTCAGGGACATCAAGGTGGTCGGTGACCGGATGGACGATTACCGCGGCTACACCACGATGCTCAACGGCGCGAACACGCTCATGGTCAACCAGAGAGAAGGCCGGCCGGGGCATGATCCGCGCGTGCTGCAGGCCATCGGCCATGCCATCGATCGCGACATCCTCTACTCGCGTGTCTTCGGCAGTGACGAGTTCGCCGGGGGTGGACTCTTCGTCAAGTCCTCCCGGTGGTTCAACGGCACCGAAGCGCCGGAGCACGACCCGGCTCGTGCAAAGCAGTTGATCGAGGAAGCCAAGAAGGACGGGTTCGACGGGAAGATCACCTATCTCGGCGGCACCGGCACGCTCGCTGAGACCCAATACGTCACGGTGAAGGGCATGCTCGAGCAGGTCGGGCTCGACGTCGAAGGCGAGTTCCTGGCTTCTCCGGCGGAGCGCTACCAGCGCCTTCAGATCGCCAACGACTTCGACCTGGCCTGGGGATCGCTCGGCATGCCCGACGAGATGGTCTACCTCCGTCTGCGCAGCAATGTGGAGAACGGCGCCACCGGCTACGTGAACCCGGAGATGGACGAATTGCTGGACCGCTTGCAGGCCGCGACCGACGACGAGTCGAGGAGCGCGCTGACGGCGGAGGTCGAGGAGCTGTGGAGTCAGACGCTCCCGATGATCCGGGTCGGTGGGGCACCGGTCTTCACGGCCTGGTCCGACGAGGTGCGCGGTGTGCAGGTGACCACCGAGCACATGTTGATGCTGCAGCACGCATGGCTCGACTGATTCAGACCTGACCCAAACAACCGAGAGGAACGATCCACACTATGGACGACCATCGTCGACTGCTCGACCGCATCCAGGTCGAGGAGCTGATGTCGAGATACACCTGGGCCATCGACGGTCAGGACTGGGAGGACATTGCCGGTCTGGTGACCGAAGATGTCGTGGCGGACTATCGCAACCTGGCTGGTGACGACGCGCTGCTCAACGGGGCGGACGAGTTGCGCGGGTGGCTGGAGAAGACGCTGGGCTGGCGGGAGAACTCCCTGCCGTGGCACTTCGTGAGCAACCACGTCATCGACCTGCAGGGTGATGTCGCGCAGAGCAAGCACTACCTGCACAACCGCCACATGACTGTCTGGGGCACCTACTTCCTGGAGTGTCGGCGAGGCCCCGACGGTTGGCGGATCAGCAAGCTGACCCTCAAGGCGATCCTGCGTCGTGAGCCGCTGCCTGCGGCGCCGGTGGGGCCGCCCGCCGCCTGAGGCGACGTACGTCGCGTGGTCGCTGGGCCGTCGTACCTCTCGGGGTACGGCGGCCCGATGCGGCTTTCTGGCGGGTGGTGGCCGGCGCTCAGCACCTGATTCGTGACGGCGCGGCCAGGGCCGCCTCGCCCATGTCGATGAGGTTGGTCAGGTAGTCGTCGTGGGAGAGCCGCGAGGGCGCCTCCGCCTCGAGTGCTTCGGCCCGGCTGGCCAGGCTGCCGAGCATCATGTCGACCCAGTTGGACATGCGATCGGCTCGCACGTCGACCGGGAGGTCGGCCAGGTGCTCGCCCAACGTCTTGTAGAGGGCCTGCACGTCGGACGACGTCTGCTCGCCGACCGTGGGGAGGTCGCGGAGTCCGCTCTTCTCCCTGACCTGGAGCAGCACCCGAAGGAAGAGGCGTCCGCTCGAGGTGGCCAGCTTGTTGGCGAGGGGGAGCGCAAGCGCCACCAGGACGTCGCGAAGCGTGGGATCGCGCTGACCCCACGACTCGATCACGGCGCGGCGGTCGCGATCGAGGTCGACGGCATGGTCGAGCAGGACGGCGCTGAGCAGCCCCTCGCGCGAGCCGAAGTGGTAGTGAAGCGCCGAGTTGTTGGACTGCCCCGCAGCACGATTGATCTCGCGGAGCTGGGCGCCGTTGATGCCCTGCGTCGCGAAGATCTCCTCAGCCGCTCGGATGATCCGGGTCTTGGTGTCGTTCTCTCGCGCCACCCGAGCCAGCCCTCCCGCCGGTGGTCGTCCTCTCGTCAGACTGCGCGTTCCGAGAGGTCCGCGATGAGTGCAGAACGCCGAAACGTGCGTGGGCATCCTAGCTCCACTCAAGCTGGAGACAGGCGGCTCAGCTGTGCGGTCGAGTTTCCTGCGGCACGCCGTTGGAGCCCTCGGGCTGAGCTGCACCATCCGTGGAGGAGCTGGGGACGCCAGTGGCTGGCAACACCGGCCCGGCGTGAGCTCCGGGGCGATTGGTTGTGGTGTGATCCGGTTCGTCTTGCGACGAGTAGTCCGTGGACGACAACGAGGCGGGGATGTCCGTGTCGATGCCCTTGGCGTCCGAGTCGGTGGGCCGCAGCTTTGGCGGGGTGGCCGACCATGCACGCAGGGAGCCGAGCACGTCGACGTAGAAGGCGTCGATCGCGCTGAGCACGGAGTCGATGAATGCTCCGCGGCCACGACCCCGCTTCGAGCCCAGAGCGCTGCTTGCGGCGACTCGGAACGTCTTGATCTCACGGCCCGACTCGTCAACGAGGCTGCGCGGCTCCTCTCGCACCGCGCTCAGCAGTTCAGCCGCCGCCGAGCCGCGTCCCCGCACGACGAACGACTCGACCCGCACCGAGTCAGGTGCGGCCTTCAACTGGCGAACCAACCAGTTGACGCGCGTCGTCGGGCGACCTTCTCGTGGCGCGTCGACGTCGACGTGACACGTCACCTGCGAAGCTCGGAGATCTGCGGTGATGACGATGTCGCCGACTGTGTCGGGGATGCGGATGGCGCCAGTGAGGACACCGGTCTGGCACAGGCTGGTGCTCAGAGCCTGCACGCGCAGTGCTGGGTCGGCCAGCTCCTTCCTGCCGAGAGCCGGCACGACCTCCGTGCCAAGCTGTCGCCCGAGTTGCAGGCTGGCGAAGCGCAGCAGCGCGTCGAACCGGGCAACGACTTCCGCGATGCCCTTATCCGTCGGCCGAAGCGTTCCGGCGGTGACGGCGTCTCGTACGGAGACCCACGACTCGCCCATGTCCTCAAACTCCAGGGCACCGGACTTCCGGTGCTCGAGGTAACGGATGAGCTCGCCCAGGATCCAAGCCTGGTCTGGGTCGGCGACGCCGCGAAACTCCTTCTGCATCACGGCGTCGGCGAGCACGCGCGACCACGAGACATGGTGGAGATCGACCTTGCGGAGCTTGCGCTTGTCCACCTTGGTCGGATGCTGACCGGGCAAGGCAGGGATCTCGTTGGAGATGGTGATGACCGCATCGAAGCCCTGCTCACGGGCGATGTCGAGATAGGCCTCGATCTGATCGGCCTTGAGCTGGTTGGGACCGGTCTTCACTTCGACCAGCGCGGTCCATGACTTGGCGCCGCGAGACACCTTGATGAGACCGTCGGGATACAGGCGGCGTCCACCCAGGAGAAACGGCACCTCGATGTAGCACTCCATGTTCCCCGCCGGCGCCCCGAAAGGCTTGACGAAGCTGCGGCCGAACTCCTTGACCGCGCTCAGGACAGCCAGAAGGGCAGACGTGGCCCGACGCTCCTGTTCCTCTGCGCCATTGATTCCGGACGTCGGAATGAGCCGGGCTTCGTGCCAGGATTCCTCGCTCATCTCTCGCTCCCAGGTCGTTCAGCCGCGGCCACAATGCCGTCGCGGCGGTTGGTCTCCGCAGAGGCTAGCTGTGGTCGCCGACGAATTGGCCGAAACTGCAATCTTCAAGCGAGCGTGTTCACTCTTGCCATCGGCTTCCTTGCTTGGCCCGCAAGCGCGACCGCGTCCGTCTACTGTTCTGCCATGGCTTCTGACGTCGTCATCCAAGCGTTGCGTCAGTTCGTTGCCGAGCGTGACTGGGCCCAGTTCCATTCGCCAGCCAATCTGGCGAAGTCGATCAGCATCGAAGCTGGGGAACTGCTGGAGTGTTTCCAATGGTCGGAGACTGCAGACGAGCAGAGCGTGCGAGGCGAGCTGGCCGACGTACTCACCTATTGCCTGTTGCTCTCGGATCGGCTCGGCATCGACCCCGACGACATCGTGATGGAGAAGCTGGCGACCACTGGGTCGAAGTACCCGGTGGACAAGGCGCATGGCCGGAGCACGAAGTATGACCAGCTTCCGGATTGAGTCGCTCCGGCTCGAGCGCGGCGAGGTGGGCGCTTGGGGCCGGCTCCATGAGCGGCATCGTGACTGGCCTGTCGTCTACACACTCAATGACGCCGCCGAGCTTTATGTCGGCGAGTCGGTGGATGCGGTCTCGCGGCTCCGACAGCACATCGATGGCCACAAGAAGTCACATCTCGGCGAAGCACGAGTGATCATTGACGACTCCTTCAACAAGTCGGCGTGTCTCGATCTGGAGGCCTATCTGATCGGGCTCTTCGCGGGAGAGGGCCGCTTCAAGGTGCTCAACGTTCAAACGAGCGGCGGCACTGGCAACTACTACCAGCGTGACGACTACCGCGAGCGCTTCCGCGAGATCTTCGAGAAGCTGCGTGCGGAAGGTCTGTTCGAGACCACGATCGAGGAGATCGAGAACTCCGATCTCTACAAGCTCTCGCCGTTCAAGTCCCTGACCGATGAGCAGAGCCACGCCGTCATCGCTATCACCGAAAGCCTGCTCGCCGATCTGCGAGGCGGCTCCGGCGGTGCTCTGGTGATTGAGGGTGCACCGGGGACCGGCAAGACGGTCGTCGCGGTCTTCTTAACCAAGCTCCTGCGTGACCTCGCCAGCTGGGACGGCGAGCCGCTCGAGAACGAGTCGGTGCTCGCCGGGCTCTTCACGGCTGAGAATGCCGAGACGCTCGCGGGGCTACGGATCGGCGTCGTGGTGCCTCAACAGTCGTTGCGTACGTCGATCCAGCGGGTCTTCGCGAAGACTCCCGGCCTCGGACGCGTCAGTGTGATGTCGCCATTCGATGTCGGCAAGAGCGACCAGCCCTGGGACCTGCTGATTGTGGACGAGGCGCACCGCCTCAACCAACGAGCCAACCAGACGTCAGCGCAGAAGAATCGAGAGTTCCGCGAGATCAACGAGAAGCTCTTCGGCGCGGATGATCCGAGTAAGACGCAGTTGGACTGGATTCAGGAGATGAGTCATCAGCAGCTGTTGCTCATCGACGTTCTCCAGCGAGTCCGTCCCGCGGACCTTGAGCCACGTGCGTTGAGGGATCTTGCCAACGGTGCTGGACAGCGCGGGCGGCTTCATGTGCTCACATCGCAACTGCGGGTGCACGCCGGTTCTGATTACGTCGACTACGTGCGGCGAGTCCTGGGACCCACGCCACCCTCGCGTCGGATCGACTTCGGCGAGTACGACGTCCGGTTCTTCGACAGCGTCGGCGAGCTGCGCACAGCGATCCGCGAGCGTGAAGCGGAGATGGGACTCGCACGCCTCGTCGCTGGATACGCCTGGCCCTGGAACAGCAAGAAGGACAAGGCACGCATCGACATCCAGTTCGAGGACGAGCAGGTCGAGCTGCGTTGGAACAGCCGTGTCGTCGACTGGGTGGACTCGCCCAAGTCTCTGGACGAAGTCGGCTCCATCCACACCATCCAGGGCTACGACCTCAACTACGCCGGCGTCATCATCGGTCGCGACCTGCGCCTCAACCCGGTCACCGGACGTCTGGCCTTCGACCGACGCCACTACTTCGACAAGAAGGGGATGCAGAACAACCCTGGGCAGAAGCTGACCGACGAGGACCTGCTGGAGTATGTGCGGAACATCTACAGCGTGCTGCTGACCCGGGGGATCCACGGGACCTACCTGTACGTCGTCGACCCGGCCTTGCGTGAGTATTTGCGGCGGTACTTCGGGTGAGGGCGGTAAGACCATGCGGCAAATAGACGCCCTTCACGGGTACCACTGATGGAGTCGCCCCGGGATGTCGGCGTGCCGTCATCGCTCTCATCTGGGACTTCGACAAAACCTTGACGCACGGGTACATGCAGGACCCGCTGTTCGCCGAGTTCAATGTCGACCCAAAAACGTTCTGGGATGAGAGTAACGCGCTCGCGGAGTACTACAAGGCGGTCGGCTGCCGCGTTTCGAAGGACACCGTATACCTGAACCATATGCTGTCGTACGTCAAGCACGGCGTTTTCGCAGGACTCACCAACAACAAGCTGCGAGAACTTGGTGCCGCGATCGGGCTTGCGCCCGGGATTCCCGAATTCTTTGGTCGGACTCGCAGTCTCGTCGCTTCGAACGAAAACTACCAGCGCCATGAGATCAAGGTGGAGAATTACGTAGTGTCGACCGGTCTCCGTGCCATGATCGAAGGCAGTGGACTCTTCCAGCATGTCGACGGCATTTGGGCATGCGACTTGCTGCCTGAGGCAGCGCCTCCTGGGTATCGCGAGCAACTACCCGCTCGACTCCCCGACGTGGTTGCTCAGGTTGGCTACACCATCGACAACACCAGCAAGACCCGAGCAATCTTCGAGATTAACAAGGGTGTGAACGTCCAGGGAGATGACGGCCCCCTCGAAGTTAACTCAGTTGTTTCTGAAGACAGTCGTCGTGTGCCGATCCGGAACATGATCTATATAGCTGACGGCCCGAGCGACGTCCCAAGCTTCTCCGTCGTTAATAAGATGGGCGGCAAGACTCTCGGCGTGTATGCCCCTGGCCCCAAGAACTACAACAATGCGGCCGAACTTCAAGAACAGGGCCGGGTGCACAGCATCGCAGCGGCAGATTACGCAGAAGGCTCCGCGGCCGACATGTGGCTCACCCGAGCGATCGGGCAGATCGCGGACGAAGTCGTCAGGAATCGCGAACGTGCCCTCGCCTCCTACGGGAACGCGCCGGGCCACGTCGTCGCGTGAGATCTGCGGCTTGCCTGACCGCGGGCCTGGCCGTCTTCGATAGTCGCTTCGTGCGTGGTGGTTCCTAAACGAACCGTGGCTGCCTGGTCAGAACGCGAACGCTCGTCCTTGAGGTTCACTGGATTTGCATACTTCCGGTATAAGTCGCGGGCGAAGCACGCCTGCTGCAGGCGGTCGGATCGGTCCGCCTTGGGCGTGTGCATGGTCGTGGAGATCACCAGCCGAGCGGGTAACTGCGACATAGCACCTGCCTCGAGAGGCGACAGGCCCCAGTTCAGAAGTGTGTCAACTACCCCGCGGTGCGGAAGACCTCGAACCGCGCTGCCAAGCGCTCCTTGTCTGGCTTGTCGCGGCTCTGGCGCGGCACCCACAGTGGCCGGTTGTTCATCTCCTGCAAGCCGTACTTAAGCATTGGGCCGTCGACCTCCTCCAACACCTCTCGGTTGATGTGCACGGTGTAGTCCGGCGAGATACCAAGGATGTTCTCGTCGTACGCCGCGTGGTGGATCTTGCAGAGAGTCAGCCCATTAGGAACGACGGCGAGTCCGGCAGTATCGGTGTCTGCCGTGATGTGCGCGGCGTCGAGCAGGGGGATCTTCTTGAGCACGCAGACCGCACACCGCGCTTCGTAGGCCGCCAGCACTCGCGCGCGAAACACGGGTTGGTGCATTCGTTGGCGCACAACCCGTTCGGCGTACCGACGCTGATCCTCTGTCAGATGTGCGGGGTCGGGGAGGAACCTCAGGCTCTCGTCCAGGGCAAGGAGGAAGCGCCGATGCTCCGGCTCTTCCTTGACCACGTAGACGGGCATGATCGGCACGAAGTGACCGCTTGCGACCTTGCGCAGCATGACGATTGGAAGACCGAGATTCATAGCCTCGCGTAGCTTGGCGTTCGATCCACCACGCGGATCTTGGCCCGCAGGTCGCTTCTCATAGGAGTAGCGATAGAGCGAGCCGCCGTGATCACCGTCGTCGTACTCACTCTCCGGATCACTGACGATCGTGAGGGTCGCGGCATAGCTCTTGGGATTCCAGATGCCCTTGCTCGTGTCCAGCAAGCGTTCGGGGCCCCAGCCGAAGTCGACGCGGCTCAGCCACGTCCTGGTCAGCGCTGTGCTGCCCGCAAACTCTGTGGCGAGCGTATGCATCATCGCTTCACGCTTAGCCAGTTCGTCCGCAAGGTCAGACACGGCCTCAGGATGTCAGAGCCCGCCGTTTGTCGTCTCGAAAGTGCGGCACGAGACTCCGCTGTTCGCGCCGCCCAACCTGCCGGCGGGCATCTAAGTTGGATCCATGCACCCCATCGACGGCGAGCCCGTCCTCGACCGCCCGTCGGTGGCGGAGGTCGAGGCGTTCTTCGAGTCGGCGGATGCCGACAGCCGCGCGGTATGGCTCCGCCTCACCCGCAAGGGCGTGGAACCGGCGTCTCTCACCTCCGACGAGCTGGTCGACGTGGGCCTCTGCTTCGGGTGGGTGTCGGCGGTGCGCCGCGCCGGTGACGATGCCACCTACCTTCAGCGCTACACCCGTCGCCGGCCGGGCTCGAAGTGGTCGCGGCGCAACATCGCCAAGGTCGAGCGTCTCATCGCCGACGGCAGGATGCGTCCCGAGGGCCTGGCGGAGGTGGAGGCCGCCCAGGCCGACGGGCGCTGGGACAACCCCTGGACCTGAGCGACAAGGCCGAGCGAGACCTGCGCGACGACCAACGGAAACGACGCCCGGGGCCCTACTTCCGGCGTACGACGACCCGCACGGTGCCCTTCGTCTTCGCCTTGACCAGCACTCGCTTCCCGTCGCCGATCCGCTGCTTCTTGACCTTCACCTTGAGCTTGGCCGGTGCATGCACGGTCGCCTTCCAGCCCCTGCCCGGCAGGGAGATGATCGTGCGGCCGCGCTGGGGGCGGGCGTCGTACCGCAGCTTGTAGACGCGCTTCGCCGGCTTGAAACGTGACCGCGTCACCTTGCCGGCGACGGCCTCCGCGTAGGGCTCGGCGCTGAGCTCCTTGTTGGTCCGCCAGCGACCGTCCTCGTCGACGGCGCAGTAGCCCCAGCCGTAGCACCACACATAGGCAGCGAACCCGGAGCTGTAGCGACCCATCGACTTCATGGCGTCGGCGTAGAACCGACGCATGTTGGGCTGTTCGTTGTTGAGCGGTCCCCACTCGCCGACCACCACCGGCAGCCGATGCTCGGCCGGATACTGGGTGATCGCCTGCTCGTAGCTCGCGACCCAGCCGGCCGTGGGATCGTAGTCGGCGCCCGCCTCCATCGCGGTGTTGTAGAAGTGCGGTGCGTAGACGATCCGCTTGTCGTGGATCCGACCCAGGCCGGTCGGCACGCTCTCCCCGACGATCGGGGTCGGCTCGACGAAGATCCAGGTCTTCTCGTCGACCGTGCGGATGGCGTCGGCGATGCGGTTGTACATCGGCGTCAGCTGCTCGGCCTCGATGCGCGTCGCCTCGGCGGCCAGGTCGTCGGACTGCAGCTCGCCCATCGGCTCGTTGATCGGGTCGTATCCGATGACCGCGGGATGCTTGCGGAAGCGCTTGGCGAGCACCACCCACATGTCGGCCTGCGCCTGCTGCAGGTCGGGATCCTCGTAGAGGTGCGTGAAGGCCCGCATCACCGCCGGTTGGAAGTACTCCGAGAACCAGTCGTCCTGCGGTTCGAAGGGCAGGCCGTCGGTGCGCGTGGCCCACTCGGGGATGCCGCGGTGGCCGAACGCCGGCCCGAAGACGTCTTGGTGGGCGTCGAGCAGCACCTTGATCCGGTGCTTCTGCGCCCAGTCGAGGATCCGCTCGATCTTCGCCAGATAGGCCTGCGAGTAGACGCCCTGCTCGGGGCTCCAGGTCGTCCCAGAAGATCAGCAGGCGCGCGAAGTTGAAGCCGCGCGCCCGCATGTCCTTGAAATGCTGCCGCGTGATCGGAAATGCTGCCGCGTGATCGCCGAGAGCGCGTCGGCGCCGCGGTTGCCCTTGTCCTCCACGTTCCAGCCGCGCAGGGTGATCACCCGCCCCTCGCGGTCGGTGAGCGCCGGGATCTTGGGGTACGCCGGCGACACGGCCGTGCGCTTCGCTGCTGCGGCGTCGGGCGCGGGTCCTGAGGTCGCGGGTGTCGCCGACGCGATGGCGGGCGTGAGCAGGGTGAGGGCGAGAGCGGCGGACACGGCGGCGGAGCGGAGCACGGGGCGCACGGAGACCTCCGAAACTGGGACGAGTGTCCTACATCACACCAGCCGCCCATGTTTTTGCACAAGCCCCGTAGCCGCGGCGATCGGTTGTCGGCGCCTTCTGCCACCCTGATGACCAACGCCGGACCAGAAGGAGGCGCGGGCAGTGATCGTGATCGATGGCAGGCTCCGCTGGAGCGCATCTGACCTGTCGCTCGCTGCGCAGTGTGAATACGCGCTGCTCCGCTCGGTCGACTACGAGCTGCGCCGCGTCCCGCGCGTCATCCACGAAGAAGACCTGCTCCAGCGCCACATCGCCGAGCTCGGCGACCGCCACGAGTCCCGACTCCTCGACGAGTTCCGTGCCCGCGGCGGCCTGGTCGAGCTCGAGCACCCGGGCTCCTACGACGAGGCCTCGCTCCGCAACCATGCGCAGGCCACCGTCAAGGCCTTCGAGGCCGAGCCGAGCGCGATCCATCAGGCCGCCTTCTACGACGGCGAGTTCTTCGGCTACGCCGACTTCGTCGAGCGCACCGACGACGGTTGGCTGGTCTGCGACGCCAAGCTCGCCCGCTCGGCCAAGCCCCAGGCGCTGCTGCAGCTCGGCGCCTACGCCGCGCAGCTCCGGGCGCTCGGCCTGCCGCTCGCGCCGACCGTCGCCCTCCTGCTCGGCAACGGCGAGCGCGTCGAGCTGCCGACTGCCGACGTACTCCCGGTCTTCGAGGAGCGCCGCGCCCGCCTGCGCCACCTGCTCACCACGCACGCCGCGGCCGACGAGGCGGCCGCCTGGGGCGACGAGCGCTACGTCGCGTGCGGGCGTTGCGACGAGTGCGCCGAGGCCGCCGAGCAGGTCGACGACGTGCTCCTGGTCGCCGGGGTGCGGATGGAGCAGCGCCGCAGGCTGCGCGAGGTCGGCATCCGCACCGTCGCCGACCTCGCCACCGCCGCCACGACGCCCGACGGCATGGTGGGCGCCACCTTCGCGAAGCTCCGCGACCAGGCCGCCCTGCAGTGGCAGCAGATGCAGGCGTGGGACGAGACGGGAGAGGAGCAGCCGGTCACCTATCGGCTCACCGCGACCGCGGCCGACACCCTGCGGCGACTCCCGGCGCCGTCGGCCGGCGACCTGTTCTTCGACTTCGAGGGCGACCCGCTGCATGAGGAGGGCGACCCGAGCCGGGTCGGGCTCGAATACCTGTGGGGCGTGCTCGACGCCGACGGCCACTACACGCCCACCTGGGCCCACAGCTGGGCCGAGGAGCGAGAGGCCTTCGTGGCGTTCATCGACGACGTCGTCGCCCGCCGCCTTCGCCACCCCGACCTGCACGTCTACCACTACGCGGCCTACGAGGTCAGCGCCCTCAAGCGGCTCGCGATGCGCTACCAGACCCGTGAGAAGGAGCTTGACGACCTGCTCCGCTCGGAGGTGTTCGTCGACCTCTACGCGATCGTGCGCGGCGCCGTGCAGGTCGGCCAGCCCTCCTACAGCATCAAGAAGCTCGAGCCGCTCTACATGGGCGAGCAGCTGCGCGAGAGCGACGTCGCCGACGGTGCCGCGTCGATCGTCGCCTACCAGGAGTTCCGCGAGTTCCTCGCCACCGACCCGGCGGCCGCCCGCGCCCGGCAGGAGGCGCTCGCCGACTACAACGAATACGACTGCCTCTCCACGCTGCGGCTGCGCGACTGGCTGCTCGAGCGTGCCGCCGAGGCGGGCGTGCGCGACGCGATCGTGCCGCGGATCAAGATCGAGGAGGGCGAGGGGCTCTCGGAGAACGATCCCGTCTTCATCGCCCTCATGGCCAAGGCCGACGGCCTAGTCGCCGCCCGTCGTACGCCGGAGCAACAGGCCCACGCGATGCTCGCCACCGCGCTCGACTACGACCGCCGCGAGGCCAAGCAGTACTGGTGGGGTCACTTCGAGCGGCTCGGCCGTCGCATCGAAGACTGGGGGAGGGGGCGCGACATCTTCGTGGTCGAGTCCGCCGAGGTCGCGCACGGCTGGGCGCCACCCGACGGCAAGGGCAAGAACCACCGTCGCACCCTCCGGCTCGTCGGCGACTGGTCCCCCGGAAGCGCGCCCAAGGAGAGCCAAGTCGTCTACGCGACCCCCGCGCCCGTCCAGTCCTACGGCCCCGACGGCGCGCCGTACGCCGCCCGGCGCGACTGCGCGCTCGCCTCCGATCCCGACGACCCGCGGGTGATGTTGCTGACCGAGAGCTGCCCGCCCGACGACGTCTTCGACAACCTCCCGGTGGCGCTCGTGCCGGCGCCGCCACCGCCCACCGACAACATCCAGGCCGCGATCCACGAGGTCGCCGCCGCGGCCGCTGAGGCCGAGACGCTGCCCGGGCGGGCAGTCTTCGACCTGATGGCGCGCCGGCCACCTCGGCTCGCCGGAGGCCCGCTGCCCGCGAGCGGGTCGACCGTCGACGACGTCGTCACCGCGCTGACGGCGATGACCGACTCCTATCTCGCTGTGCAGGGACCGCCCGGCACCGGCAAGACCTACACCGGCTCGCGGGTCATCAAGGAGCTCGTGGAGAAGCACCACTGGCGCGTGGGCGTGGTCGCCCAGTCCCATGCCGTGGTGGAGCACATGCTCGACGCCGTGGTGAAGGCCGGCCTCGACCCGGCGCTCGTCGGCAAGGGCGCCGTCAAGCACGCCACCAACCCACGCTGGACCACCGTGTCCAAGCTGCCGGCATACCTGGAGGAGCACGCCGAGACCGGCTGCGTGGTCGGCGGCACCGCCTGGGACTTCACCAACACCAACAAGGTCGACCGCGACTGCCTCGACCTGCTGGTGGTCGATGAGGCCGGGCAGTTCTCGCTGGCTCGCACCATCGCCGTGTCGGCCGCCGCTCGGCGATTGCTCCTGCTCGGCGACCCGCAACAGCTGCCCCAGGTCAGCCAGGGCTCCCACGCCGAGCCCGTCGACGAGTCCGCGCTCGGCTGGCTGATGGACGGCCACGACACCCTGCCGCCCGAGCTCGGCTACTTCCTCGGCGAGTCCTATCGGATGCACCCGGCGCTCTGCGCCAAGGTGTCGACGCTCTCCTACGACGGCCGCCTCACCGCCGCCGAGCCCGCATCGCAGCGCCGACTCGACGGGGTGGAGCCGGGGCTGCACGTGGTCACGCTGCCTCACCAGCACAACCGGGTCGACTCGCCGGAGGAGGCCGACGAAGTGGTGCGCCAGGTGCAGGCGCATCTGGGTCTGCCGTGGCTCGACCCGGATGAGGCCGCGACGCCGCGCCCGTTGCGCGAGACCGACTTCCGCGTCGTCGCGCCCTACAATGCCCAGGTGAGCTGCATCCGCGACGCGCTCACTCGAGCGGGGCTCGGCGGTGTGCCGGTCGGCACCGTGGACAAGTTCCAGGGGCAGGAGGCGCCGATCGTCATCGTCTCGATGACCGCCTCCTCCCACGGTGACGTGCCACGTGGGATGGGCTTCCTCCTCAACCGCAACCGGGTCAACGTCGCCGTGTCGCGGGCGCAGTGGCGCGCGGTGCTGATCCGCTCGGAGGCGCTCACCGCCTACATGCCCGGCAGCGCTCGTGGTGTGCTGGAGCTGGGGGCGTTCATCGGGTTGTGTCAGCCGGCCGCGCAACCCGGATGCGACGAACCGCTTGCCAAGTAACCTTGTGACAAGTAACCTTGGCAATGTCGGATCTCGAACCCATCATCTTGGAGTCGGCGCACCGCCACGGAGTGTCTGACGCAGACATGCTGCACGCGTTGAGATACGCAATCGGGCACGTACGTCAAGACGACAACATGGTCATGTTCGTCGGCCCCGGCCAGAGCGGTAGCGCCCTCGTCGAGGTCGGGGTCGTGATCTGGTGGGGTGGCGAACTTGCCATCGCCCATGCCATGTGTCCCGCTCGAACGAAGTATCTCAGGTGATCACCATGCGACGTTCACTCACTGATCTCATCGCAAGTGCCGACGAACTCGCCGACGCTTTCGAGTCCTACGAACCTGAGCAGGACGACTTCGATGCTCCGTTGGCCCCGCTGATGGCGGTGAAGCTGGCGGCATTTCGTCGGGCTGCGGCGGAGAAGGAACTGGCCGAGGCTGTTGCTTCGGCCCGAGAGGCGCAGCATTCATGGAGAGAGGTCGGGGAGGCGATCGGGACGAGCGGGGAAGCTGCTCGGCAGCGGTACTCCGCGTCCTGAGGAGCCTGAGTACCGCGCGCGGGCCCGCACGCTTGGATCGATTCTGAATCAATACATCCAAACCGGCTGCGCCCTTGAGATCGCCCGTGACTTACGCGGGGACGAACTGGCGAACGCGTCAGCCCGGCGGACCACTCCCATGTAGAACGTCTGCGCTCACACTCATGTCCAGCGTGCGGGTCTGGGACGCCTGACCCTCGCAGACGCTGCTCGGGCGTGAAAGGGGACGTCTCGAAACGGACCTTCAAGTCGGCCAGAGCACACCAGCTTCGGAAGTTACCTTGGAGCATCACTTCGGTGTTGTGTCTGGGTTCACGCGCTGCGGCCTTAGGGGGAACGATGATCAATGAGATCCAGCTGATCAGCGATGGTGCTGGACTGGCCATTGGATCGCGCCAAGTTGATGAAGGGGAAAGTCTCCGTCGGGCTCAACGAGCGGGCGTTCCGACGGCGCGCCAGCGAGGAGGACGATTCCGACGGGGCGCCATGAAGCCGGCATGCCAGTGCCTGGCTAGTAGATGCGTAACCTTGCATCGTCGCCGGCCTCGTTAAAGTTTGCGCCTCTAAACTTCAGTGACGTGCGGCTTCGTGCCCGCTGCGAGGGGATGGTTTCCCGAGCCGGCGGGACACGCCCTGGTGCGTCCGAGCGCTCAACCCCGATGCGGGGCCACGACCGCCCGAGCACTCAGCTCGCCGGCCTCGAGCCGCCGGTAGGCCTCGAGCGCGTCCTCGATCGGAAACACCTCGACGTCCGGCGTGATCTGGCCGGCGCGGTAGAGCGCGACGACCTCGTGCAGCTCCTCGATGGTGCCCCAGTAGGTGTTGCTGAGCTCGGCCTCGTAGGGCACTCCGTAGAAGCTCCACTCGTAGGCGCCGCCCGCGATGCCGACGATGGTGACGCGGCCCTGCAGGGCGACGCTGTCCATGGCGAGCTTCACCGTGGGCGCCGCCCCGACGAAGTCGAAGACCGCGTCGACGCCTCGGCCACCGGTGAGGTCGCGGATCTTCGCCGCCTGGTCGGCACCGCCGCCCACAGTGACGGCGCCGGCCTCCTCGGCGCGCCGCACCGCGTCCTCCTTCATGTCGGTGGCGATGACGGTCGCACCGGTGATGGCCTTGAGGATCTGCACCGCGAGCTGGCCGAGTCCGCCGAGACCGATCACCAGCGCGAACTTCCCGCCGCCGGCCAGCGCGGGCAGTGACCGCTTGATCGCGTGGTACGGCGTCAGCCCGGCATCCGACAGCGGTGCGGCCGCGACCGGGTCGGCGTCTCCGAGCGGCACCAGGTTGCGCGCGGGCACCGTCAGGTATTCGGCCATCCCGCCGTCGCGGCCCAGCCCGGCAGCCAGGTAGGGCATGGTGGCCGCGTTCTCGCAGTAGGTGTCCTGACCGCGCGAGCAGGCGCGGCAGTGTTGGCAGCCGATCGGCCCGTAGACGAGGAAGGCGTCGCCGATCTCGATGCCGGTGACGCCGGCGCCCAGCTCCTCCGCCCACCCGGAGTTCTCGTGGCCGAGGATGAAGGAAGGCTTGAGCTGGGTTGGACCGAACTCCTCACTGAACTCCCGGAAGACCGCGACGTCGGAATGGCAGGCACCCGCCCCGGCAACCTTCAAGAGCACCTCGCCCGGCCCGGGCTTCGGCTTCTCCACGTCCCGGAGCACCGGGGTCGACTGGTACTGCTCGAAGACGACTGCGCGCATGACATCTCCCTCTCTGGTGGCTGCGACAGCTGGCCGCTGCTGCGGGTTCCACACAAGCACGGAAGGCTTGCGGACGAAAGGGCGCCTCAGGCAGCACGCCACCCGGCGCACCGTCCCTGCGCTCAACAGGTGACCGGGCAACCGGACCTCCGGCACACCGGAGCCGATGCCCGTGACCGACTCGACGCCGTACTGCCGAGCTTCGCGCGCACCCACGTCCGTGTCGTACGTCAGCGCTCGCCTTCATGGACCGACTGATCGGCCACTCCGCGCTCGACGGCGGCCGGCTCGTCGTCGCCATACCCGGGGGCGGGGGACCACTCGGGCAAGGCGATGGTCTATGGCCGCACCCCGGTGGTGCGCCGAGTGGCGTCCGCGATCAGCCGCACTGCCAGGTGAAGGCGATGTCGGACTCGCGCGGCGGGATCGTGCCGTCGGTGCGGGCCAACCAATACAGGCAGCCGGCATCGCCCCAGTTCATGCCCGCGGCGTCGTCGCTGTCGAGCTGCAGCAGCGGGCGCCAACGAAGTGCCTCAGCGGTGTGGGCGTCGTCGAAGTTCGCTTCGCCTAGGCGGGTCTCGGCGGCCTCGTATTCGACAGGACCCTGCACCGGGTTGGCCCAGCCGCCGAGCTGATGCCCCCAGGCGTCGGGGCCCCGCTCGGCCTCGAGCAGCTCGAGGAGTGCATCGGTGAACGGCTCCGGGAGCTCGTCGAGACCCAGCTGCTCGAGCATCGGGTGCTCCCAAAGCGGCGGCCAGGTGAGCACCTGGGTGCCGGCCAGCTCGACTGCCGGGCCGGTCGCCGGTGCCGTGTCGTCGACCAGGAGCAACCGAGACCCCGGCCGCGTACCGGGGTCGCCGGCGTACACCACCGCTCCGGTCCCGTCGGGGTCGTCGAAATAGAACGCCAGCATGCGGTCGGCCACGGGCAGGACGAGACCTGCGTCGAGCCCCGTGGCCGCGAGGGCCCGGAGGTCGATCTCCGCGACGAAGCCAAGCGGGCCGTGCCCCGGCCACTCCGGCCACGGCACCTGGTCGGGCAGTGCCGGCGTGCCGCCGAGGCGCGCGACGACGGTCTCGCCGTCAGCGGCGGGGCGGAGCTGTACGGCGGGACGCAGCGCCCCGAGCCAGCGCTCGGCGAGCGCGCCGTCGAGATGGGCATGCGCGAGTCGGCTGAGGTGGGCGTGGGTCCGTCGAGTCACGGTTGACCAGTCTGGCAGGGGGGGCGAGGCTCAGCAGACGATCGCGGAGAGACGACCCTCGGTCCAGCCGCCGTTGACCATCTTCCCGGTGGGTATGCGCGGCAGCTCGGCCGGGCGTTGCCCGTCGGCACTCAGTCGCCGCGCAGCTCTCTCCGGAGCAGCTTGCCCGTGGGCGTGCGGGGGAGTTGCTCGGTGAAGGTGAGGACGCGGGGACACTTCACCTTGGCGAGTCGCTCACGGCAGAACTCCATCAGGCTCTCGGCCAGCTCTGACGTCGGGTCGATCCCAGGGTTGAGCTGCACGACGGCGCGCACCTCCTGGCCGTACTCGGGGTGTGGGGCGCCGAAGACACCTGCGTCGAGCACGGCTGGGTGCTCGAGCAGCACGTTCTCAGCCTCTTGGGGATAGACGTTGACACCGCCCACGAGCACGAGGTCCTCACGACGGTCGCTGAGGAAGAGGTACCCGTCCTCATCGAGGTAGCCGATGTCACCGACGGTGCGCCAGCCGCGCTCGTTGCGCGATCCGGCCGTCTTCTCCGGCGAGTTCAGATACTCGAAGTCGAGGCCGCCCTCGGACCAGATGATGCCGGGCACGTTCGGCGGCAGCTCGTTGCCTGCCTCGTCGAGGATGTGCGGCGTCCCGATGAGCGGCTTGCCGACCGAGCCGGGCTTCTCCAGCGCCTCCGCCGAGCGGATCAGGGTCATGAGGATCGCCTCGGTGGAGGAGTAGAACTCGTCCACGATCGGGCCAACCCAGTCGATCATCGCCCGCTTGACGGCCGGCGGGCACGGGGCGGCCGCGTGGATCACCGCCTGGAGCGTCGACAGGTCGTAGCGGGCGCGCACATCGGCCGGCAGGTTGAGCATCCGCACGAACATCGTCGGCACCATCTGCGTGTGCGTCACCGCGTGGTGCTCGATGAGCCGCAATGCCTCCTCGGCGTCGAACTTGGGCATGACGATGACGGTGCCGCCGAAGCGCTGCACCGCCATGGAGGTGCGCATCGGGGCCGCGTGGTAGAGCGGCGCGGGGGAGAGGTAGACGGTCTCCGGGCCGAAGTTCCAGGTCGCCTGGAGGAACGGCGCGGTCCCGGAGGCGGTGCCCAGGGGCAGGTAGTCGAGGCTCGCGGCGACGCCTTTCGGCCGCCCGGTGGTGCCGGAGGAGTAAAGAAGGTCCACGCCCTCGCACTCCGCGCCCGTCGGAACGGTCGGCTGGCTCTCGAGAAGGGGGCGGAGGTCCTCCACTGCCTGCCCCGCGCCATCGACCGCATACGCCGGCACCGGACGCGCGGTCTCGGCAAGGGCCTTGCCCACCACGTCGTCGTAGCGTTGCGCGGTCAGGAGCACCTTCGCGCCACTGTCCTCGAGGATGTAGGCGATCTCGGACGCGGTGAGTCGATCGGAGATGGCGGTGTAGCGGAAGCCGGAGCGCTGACAGGCCCAGGCGGACTCAAGCATACCGACCGCGTTCGGCTGCAGGAGCGCGACGACATCACCGCGCTCGACGCCCTTGGCACGCAGGAAGTTGGCAATGCGGATCGAGGCCTCGCTCAGCTCACGGAACGTGACCACCTGGTCGCCGAGGACGTAGGCGGCCTTGTCGGGGTTGCGAGCGGCATGCTGGTCGATGAAGTCCATAGCGACCAGTATGTAGAACGTTCGCTTTAAATGGAACCCCTGGACGAGCCGGCGGCGGAGGCCGGTGCGGCCGTGTGGAGGTCGACGTACTCGACGAGCGCGAGCGCGAAGCGGCCGTACTGGTCGGCGAACTCGTCGGCCGGCTTGGGGCCATCGGGCCGATACCAGCTGACGATGTTGCGACCGAGGCTGATGACGGCGCGCGCGGCCTCGACGGGGTCCGGGGTGGCGAAGACGCCCGCCTGCGCGCCGTGGTCGATCACGGCGCGGAACAGGTTCTCCTGTTCGTCGCGCAGTGCCACGATCTTGGCGCGCCCCTCGTCATCGAGGCTGCGGATCTCCGTCGCGCCGATCACTGCTTTTGCCTGCTCGCGGATGTGGAACGCCACCCACGCGCGCATGAGGGCGGTCAACTGTGCCTCGGGGCGATCTCCGGCGGCGAGGACGCTGGCGCGTGTCTCCTGCATGACTTCGCGCAGGAGGCCGACCATGATCTCCTGCAGGATCTCCTGCTTGGAGGAGAAGTGGTAGTAGATCGAAGCGACGGTGATGTCGGCCTCGCGTGCGATGTCTCGGATCGACGCGCCGTGATAGCCCACCCTGTGGAACAGCGTCGTTGCGGCATTCAGTACGACGGTGCGCCCGCCGCGGACCTGTTTCGCCACCTTCGCGCCTCCTGGCATCTCGACCTGTCAGGACTCTAGTTGGTGTGCAGTGGGCTTCAGGTCGTGACCGACGGGCGGGGTGACACGAGACACCCCGCCCGTCGGCCACTCAGCGCTGGATCAGTTCGCCGGCGCCGGCGGCTCGTTGTGGCTGGTCACTCAGCGGGTCACCTTGACCGTCGTCGTCGCTCTGCTCCCGGCGACCTTCGCATCACCGGAGTAGGCAGCCTTGACCTTCTTCGGTCCCGGCTTGGTGCCCTTCTTGACCTTGATCTTCACCGAGGCGGTGCCCTTCGCGTTGAGGGCCGCGCTCCTCTTCCTCCCCGCGACCTTGACGGTGACCGTGCCGGTCACGGACGTGACGGCAGCTGTCACCGAGACCCGGAAGACCGCCTTCGTGCCGGCCTTGACCCGCTTCTTCTTGGGCTTGATGGTCAGGTGGGAGGGCGCCTTCGTCGGGTTGGTCGTCGCCGCTGCGCAGGTGAAGCTCGATGCCGCTGCAGGGGAGCCGCCGACGTACCGAGGGAAGGTCGGGTAGGCGCACAGGGGCATCTGGCGTGATGCCCCCGAGTTGGCGTCGGTGGCGATCGGATTCACCGGTGCGGCGCCCTGCTCGGCCCAGTCCTCGAGCGCGCTGAGCGAGTCCCACGAGAGATTGAAGTCGCCGCCGCCATGGCCGTAGCCCGGCTGGACGTAGTAGCGCAGAAACTCGCGCGACCCCGCGCCGTACCGCTGCTGCATCCTCTCCACCAGGGCCGTTGTGACGGGGTGGGCGACCAGGTGGTCCGTCGTACCCTGCACCATGATCAGCTTGCCGCCGCCGGCCACGAAACGGTCGATATCCGGATCGGTCGCGTCGAGCAGCCGTGACAGCTTCTTCACGCGCTGCTCGTGGTCGCGGTAGTCGAAGGCCGCGGTGTCCGCGTCGGCATCCTGCGTCACGAAGTACTTGATCACCGGTTCCGCGAAGCCGAGGTAGCCGCCGACGGCGCCGTTGGTGAGGCCAGCGCCGTGGAACACCGGATAAGGCCCGATCTCCCGGACGCCGTTGGCCAGCTCGAAGGCGAACCTGAAGGGTTCCGCGGCCGCCTTGATGGTGCCGAGCTGGGTCTGCGACAGGCAGTCGTCTGCGGTGTCAGCGCCGCCCGGGCAGCGGAGCTCGGTGACGTCGAATGCGTCGTCGCAACCGGCGGTGTTGGCGATGACGCCGTCGGCCAGGCCGTCCAAGCCGTCGCAGGTCGCCATCGCCGAGTCGGCCAGGAGCTGCTGCTCGGCGGCGTTGAGCGAGCCGCCCGGCCGATTCCACTTCTGGGCGATGTTGTACCAGCTGATCACCATCGCCTGGTTCTGGTTGGCCGGGTAGTAGGCGATGATCCCGTCGTAGTCGGCGCCGAACCGCTGAGCAGCGACCAGCCCCTCGTGCCCACCCTTGGAGCCGCCCGCGAAATACTGGCGCTCGGGAACCTGGCCGTAGTAGGTGGAGATGGCCGGCATCACGGCGTCGCGCATGCGCTTGACGCTGTCGCCGGCGTAGTTCTCGAGCGACTCCTCGTTCAGCGCGAAGGAGCCGGCCGGGTCGCTGCCCACCGCATTGCCGGAGTCGCCGCCGAACGTGACATAGCCGCGCTGCAGGGGAGACGCCGGCGCATGCGGCGCGCCACCCGTGCCGGGCACGTTTCCGGTCGCGGTCACCACGACGCCGTTGAAGCCGCCTCCGCCGAACTGCACGCTGCCTCGGTTCCAGTCCGTCGGCAGGTTGAGCTGGAAGTTGATCGGGGGTGCCTGCGGATCGGCGCCGATGACCCTGCCGCGGACGCGGCAGTACTCCGGCTGGTCGGCCGCGTCGACCGCCTCGACCAACTCGGTGGTGTCGAGCACTGCGCCCTGGGTGGGCAAGGCGATCAGGTCGGCGTCGATGCTCAGGCCGGCCAGATCCGCACATGCTGAGACCGCGTCGACGATCCGCATGCTTGCCGACGGCGCGTCGGGCGCGGCCCCCGTGGCCGTCGAGAATCCGGTCAACGACGTGGCGACTATGCCGGCCAGGCCGACCGCTGCGGTGGTTCTTGTGCGCACCGCAACCTCCTTCGTCTCTCTGTGCCGGCCCTCGTGGCAGGCAACGTGACGCGTGTCACCTTAAGGCGGACGGCCCGATATTCATAGCGATCGTTCGGTATTGTTTTTCTGTGACCCAGACCCTAGGGTGATGCCGATCACGCCGATGGGAGCGTGGAGGAACGAGGAGTTCGGCATGAAGAAACTCGCGCTCGCAGCGCTGACCACGTCCGTCCTGGCCCTGTCGGCCTGTGGCGGTGCCTCCGACGACGGCGGCGCCGCGGACGGCACGGTCCGGATCGGCGTCGTCGGTCCCGAGACCGGCTCGGCGCCGCAGTACTACACAGACCTGATTCGCCCGGCCGAGCTGGCCGTCGATCAGCTGGCCGAGAAGTACGGCCTCGAGGTCGAGCTGGTCCCGGTCGACGACCAGGGGACCCCCGACGGCTCCTCGCGCGCCGTCCAGAAGCTGCTCAACGAGGAGAACGTCGACGCGATCCTCGGCCCGCCGCTCTCGGGGAGCGCGCTGCAGGTGGCGGAGGTCATCCAGCGGACCGGCCGGCCGTGGCTCACGCCCGCGATCGCCCCCGAGATCATGGACGAGTCGCTCGACCCGAACTGGCTCTTCCGCACGAACTACAACTCCGCCGACCTCAGCCAGGTGGTGGCCAACCTCCTCTTCGCGGGCGACGCGAAGGTGGGCGTCATCCACTCCGCCGATGCCTACGGGCAGAGCGGTGTCGACTCGGTGGAGGCGGAGGCCGAGCGACTCGGCAAGAAGGTGACGGCCGTCGAGGCCATCCAGCCGGGCGCCACTGACTTCAGTGCGGGCGTCTCCCGCCTCAAGGCTGCGGGTGTCGATTCCGTCTTCCTCGCGATCACGGCGGGCGCCGACACCTCCACCGTGACGAAGGCGATCGCTCAGCAGGGCCTCGAACCGCAGCGCGTGGTCACGAACGCGACCATCATGGCTGACTTCGCCGAGCTCGCCGACCCAGAGCAGTGGGAGAACCTCGTGTTCGTCGACCCCCGCGACCTCGTCGGCGACAACCTGGCAGAGGTGGCCAAGGACTACCAGGCTGAGTACGGCGAGGCGCCGCTGCTCCCGACCAACGTGCACAGCGTGATGGCTGCGATCGACGCCTATCTCCAGGGTGTCGCGGCTGCCGGCGACGCGAGCGACTTCGACGCGGTGCGTGAGGCCATGGAACTCGACGCCGTCTCCGTCGGCTCGGACACCTACGAGGCTCCGTTCGCCGCGGACGACCACGAGCTGTACGAGGCCGAGGACCCGGCCAGCTGGAACGTCTTCGGCTTCGACGGCAAGGGAGCGCTCGAGCTCCGCGGAAACCTCGAAGAGTGCCTCGCGGGCAGCTGCTGACCGCGCCACACCGCTCGATCAAGGAAGGCAACAATGGACGCGATAGTGAGTGGGCTGGTGCTGGGCGGTCTCTACGCCCTGGTGGCTCAAGGCTTCGTCCTCACCTACGTCACGTCACGGACGATCAACTTCGCCTCGGGTGAGTTTCTCGCTATCGGCGCCTTCGTGGCCCTCGGGGTGGGGAGCTGGAGCTGGCTCTCCACCCCCGGGAAAGTGGCAGTGGCGGTGCTGGCGGCCGGCGTCATCGGTGCGGTGACCTACCGGCTGCTCGTCGTGCCGTTCGCTCGCAGCGAGCACGACACGCGGTGGCTGCTCAGCACCGTCGGGCTCTCGTATGTGCTGCTCAACCTGCTGACCAACGCCGAGGGCGCCAACCCACAGCGGGTTCCGTTCGCCCGCGCCGAGGGCTCGGCCTCGCTCTTCGGCGTCGCGGTGAACAAGCAGGCCCTCTGGATCTCGGTCGTGGCGCTCGTGGTCACGGTCGCACTGGTGCTCGCGTCGCGCTACACCTCTGCCGGTGTGCTCATGCGGGCCACCGCCGAGGATCCGCAAGCGGTCTCGCTGATGGGCGTGTCGCCGCGTCGCGTGGGCGTCATGGCGTTCGCGCTCGCTTCGGCGCTGGCGGGACTTGCCGGAGTGCTCTGGGCTGCCGAGGTCGGTGCCACGCCGGGCTTGGGCGTGCACATCCTCGTATCGGCCTTCGCGGTGGGGGTGATCGGCGGCCTGACCTCGTTCTGGGGACCGCTGGTGGGTGGTGCGCTGTTTGCGGTCGTGGTGCAGGTCGGCTCCTACGAGCTGGGTGCCCTCTGGGGGCAGGTCATCGGACTGCTCCTCGTGATCGTGGTCCTGGTCATTCGGCCGGAGGGACTGATGGGTCGACGCCTGGAGGCGAAACTGTGAAGGCACGTCTGAACAAGATCCTCGCGGCCGGTCAGGGGCGGCCGCTGCAACGCGACCTGCTCTGGCTGGCGGCGCTGGTGGTCGTCGCCTTCTGGGCCTCCAGGCCGGCGATGTCGGGTGAGGGCATCACCCTGGCCGACACCCAGGTGCTGGGCTCGATCTGCGCGATCATGGTCGCTGCTGCCGGGCTCAACTTCCTCGTCGGGCATGCCCGGCTGATCTCGCTCGGTCAGGGGGCGTTCTTCGCGATAGGTGCCTACGGAAGTGCCTGGCTGACCCTCGACGGCGGCTGGCACCCCCTCCTTGCCATGGTCGCGGCGCTCGTGATCGCCGGCGTCGTGGGTGCGCTGCTGGCGGTCGCGGCGATGAAGCTGCGCGGACCCTCCTTCGCCATGATCACGCTGGTGGTGGCGATCCTCGTCGAGCGCATCCTCGTCGAATGGGCGCCGCTGGGTCGGCTGTCCGGCTACCCCAACACGTTGGACCACGGCACCGGCCTTCTCGATCCGATCACCGTCTTCGGCTGGGAGCTCGACCCACCGCTCTTCGCAGGCATCCCCGCCGACGTGATCGTCGCGATCCTGCTGGTGCTCGTCGTCGCGCTCGTCGGTTACCGCAACGTCTCGCAGTCGTCGTGGGGACGTTCGCTGCGGGCGATCGGCACGAGCGAGCACCTGGCGGCCCACCTCGGCGTCCACGTCTATGCCCGCAAGGTCGCCGCGATGGCGGTCGCATCGGTCTACGGCGCGATCGGCGGCGTCTTCTACGTGCAGGTCTTCGCCCACCTGCAGCCGGAGTCCTTCAACATCTACCTCTCGATCACCATCATCCTGGCGGTGATGCTCGGCGGGGCAGGAACGGTGTTCGGACCCATCATCGGGTCGGTGGTGATCGTGCTACTCCAGCAGACCGACGTCCTGCAGCCCTTGGTCACCGCCCAGAAGAACCTGAGCGAGAGCTGGTACCTCTCCACGCCCGGCCTCATCGGCCTGCTCCTCATCCTGACCCTCGCCGTACTCCCGCAGGGACTGGTCGGAGGCGCGCAGACCGTGGTGCACCGACTGCTCCCGGCGCCGCCGAGCGGAGAAGGGCATGAGCACGACCCCGAGCCCTTGGGCGGCGTTCAGGCGCCGCACGAGGTCGGGTCAGACGAGTTGCTCACCGTGCGCGGGGTACGACGACGCTTCGGCGGCCTGACCGCCGTCGACGGAGTGGACCTGACGGTTCGGGCCGGCCAGGTGCATGCCCTCATCGGGCCGAACGGGGCCGGCAAGACGACCCTCGCCAACCTCATCACCGGTGTGTATGCGCCCAACGAGGGCGAGATCGCGCTGTGCGGCAGCCGCATCGACACCATCCCGACGCACCGGGTCATCCGATCGGGCATCTCCCGTACCTTCCAGACGCCGCTGCTCTTCCAACACGAGACCGTGACGGAGAACGTGCTCGCCGGCTTCCCGCACACCGGGACGCTGCCCTTCTGGCGAGCGTGGCTGAAGCTGCCGGCGGAGTACCGACGAGACAGGGAGATGCGCGCTCGCACCGAGGAGCTCCTTGCCCTCGTCGGCCTGACCGGCCTCGAGCACGTGGAGGCCGGGAGCCTCTCCTATGGCAAGCAGCGCGCCCTGGAGATCGCTCGAGCCCTGGCCAGCGATCCTGACCTCCTGATCCTCGACGAGCCTGCCGCGGGGCTCAACACCGCGGAGACCGCGGAGCTGGGCACGCTGCTTCTGCAGCTGCGAGAGCGCGGGCTCGCCATGATCCTCGTCGAGCACCACATGGAGCTGGTCACGATGGTCTCCGACGAAGTCACGTGCATGAACTCCGGTTCCGTGCTCGCCCACGGCAGCCCGACGAAGGTGCTGGCCGATCCCCACGTGATCGAGGCCTACCTCGGTGTCTCGGCGAAGGAGACGGCATGACCTCGACCATCCGAGCCAGCCGACCAGGCCGCGCCCCCCGCCCCCAGCTGCAGCACGGAAGGGATCTGCCATGACCCTCAGCGTCACCAACCTCGTATCGGGCTACGGCCGCCTGCGGGTCCTGCGTGAGGTCTCGATGACGATCACGCCCGGCTCAGTGACCTCGGTCGTGGGAGCCAACGGCGCCGGCAAGTCCACGCTCGCGCTCACGCTGAGCGGTCTGTTGCGGGCGACGTCGGGCTCGATCCAGATCGACGACCAGGCGATCCAGCGTATTTCTCCGGAGAGGCGAGCCCGGCTCGGTCTGATCCACGTGCCAGAGGGCCGGCGCCTGTTCGGCGGCCTGACCGTCGCGGAGAACATCGCGATGGGCAGGCACGCCGTGGGCGGACGCAAGGGAGATGACGTCGTCGACCACCTGCTCGACAGCTTCCCGGTGCTCCGCTCCCGCTGGGGCCAGCGGGCCGGCCTGCTCTCCGGCGGCGAGCAGCAGATGGTCGCGCTGACCCGGGCCGCCGCATCGCGCCCTCGCTACCTCCTGCTGGACGAGCCTTCCCTCGGTCTCAGTCCTCGCCTGAGCTACGAGGTGTTCCGCCTGATCTCGGTGATCACCGAGCAGACCGGCGCCGGGGTGCTCCTGATCGAGCAGCGCGTCGACGCCGCGCTGGAGCTGGCGACGTACGCCCATGTGCTCGAGCACGGCGCGGTCGTCGCTTCAGGGCCTTCAGCAGAGATCCGTGCCTCCGACGCGGTCCGGAAGGCCTACCTGGGCGCCTGACCTCTGCTCGATCGCATGGCCTCGGTCGCTGAGACGGGGCCGTTCATCCACCCTGCCAGTAAGGAACTGAATGACAACCGCACGCCCGTCCGCGGATGAGAACACGCTCGCCCTCGCGCCGCTGCAGGAGTACCTCCATCGCGCGCTTCTCGACCAGCGCGGTCACGGACTCGCCGGGACGCTCTCCGCTTCGCTCATCGCGGGCGGCCGAAGCAACCCCACCTACCTGCTCACCGACGGCGACCACGAGTGGGTCCTACGGCGTCCGCCGTACGGACGGATCTGGGCCAATGCGCACGACGTGGGCCGCGAGGCGCGGGTCATCTCCGCCCTGCGGGAGACGCCGGTTCCGGTGCCGTCCGTGATCGCGCATTGCGCGGACGACTCGGTTCTGGGAGCGCCGTTCTACGTGATGGATCGCATCCCAGGCCGGACGTTCCGCACCCACGAGGACACTGCGAGCCTCACCGAGCGGGAGCGCGCGGAGCTTGCCGACGCGATGGTCGACGTACTGGTGGCGCTGCACCGGATCGAGCCGGCCGCGGTCGGCCTGGAAGGCCTCGGCCGACCCGACGGCTACCTCCAACGCCAGCTCGACCGTTGGGCGCGGCAGTGGGAGGTGGTGAGCACCGCACCGAACGCCGACGTCACCGAACTGCTCCGCCTGCTGGGCGAGGGGCTCCCGGAGACCCGGTACGCCGGGATCGTCCACGGCGACTACAAGATCGACAACGTGATGGTCGACCCCGCCAGACCGCAGGACATCCTCGGGGTCCTCGACTGGGAGATGGCGACGATCGGCGATCCGATCGCCGACCTCGGATTCCTGGTCAGCTTCTGGGACGAGCCGGGAGGACCCTGGAATCCGATCTCGGCCGGAGCGACCGCCCATGCCGGCTTCCCGACCGCCGACGAGGTGATCGAGCGCTATGTGCAGCTCACCGACGTCGATGTGGAGAGCATCGAGTGGTACGTGGCGTTCTCGGAGTTCAAGCTGGCCGTGATCCTGGAGCAGATCCACCATCGCCACCTCAAGGGCGAGACCACGGGCGACGGGTTCGACGACATCGGCGAGATGGTCGCGCCGCTGCTCCACCGTGCTCGCACCCGAGCCGCATGACCCCGCCGTCGACCGCCATCCCCCACAACCACTGATCCCACGACGCAGGAGTCGCCCACCATGCTTCCTGAGCACCAACTCACCGGCGCGGATCTCACCCTCTCGGCCAAAGCCGAAGAGCTGCGCGAGAACCTCGTCGACTTCATGAACACGTCCGTCTTCCCGGCCGAGCGCGCCTACCACGAGCACCGCCGACTCGGTGGTCCCGACGACCATTCCGTCCCGGGGGTGGTCGAGGAGCTCAAGGCCGAGGCGAAGCGACGCGGCCTGTG
>Ga0164243_10002099_pt1 | contig 33328 bp, 30 predicted proteins | sample OricompcompostOP_FD_108781 | JGI IMG/M metagenome (GOLD analysis project Ga0164243, IMG submission 108781) | Organic Plus compost microbial communities from Emeryville, California, USA - Original compost - Organic plus compost (OP) | ecosystem: Engineered > Solid waste > Mixed feedstock >... | reverse complement strand
GGTCCGGTTCGTTGTGCCCCTCGCCCTTGATGATGACGCTAGACCCCGATTTTGCGGCTTTTCCGGCCAAATCTTGACAATGGAGTGACGTCTGGCCGCCAAAACGGCCTCATCCGCAAACCTGTTTGGACTCAGCACCTTAGAGAACTTTGGTGTGAGATTGTCGAAAGTCCATGCTCGTCATTGCGGAGGCCGCAGGCCGGCGCGGCAATCCAGGATTCCGGGCCGCGGCCTCGCGATGACGATTTCAGCAGTCTTTCAGGCCGTCTTCTTGCGCTTGACGAAAGCCTTGCGGGTGAGATGCCGGATGAGCATGAGGGGCGGCATCTTCAGCCAATGGGACCGGGCGAGCAGGATCGTCCGGGCCAGGCGCGTGCCGAAGGGCGGCCGGTGCATGCGGGGCGGCATGACGGCGCGCGGCACCGCAAAGCGCATGATGGCCATGGAGAGCACATTCGGACGGTGCCGCCTGGCGCGGGACCATACGTCATCCGGTATGTCGGTGCCCAGGAGCGCGCGGCAGAAATGGAGGGCATAATAAAGGGGCCGGCCAAAGCCATGCGCATCGGAGGCCTCCAGCAGCCGGTCCCAGAACCCTTCCCGCTGGCCGAAGTCCCTCAAGAGCCCGTCGATATCCACGATATCACGCAGGCGCCCGGCGAACTCTCCATCCTGGAAGCAATGGACGACCGTGTGCAGCGTCATGTCGGCATCGCAGAGCGTGCGCAGGCGGGTGCCGTCCAGGGGCTCCGACTGTGCGAACAGCCGCTCCACATCGGGCTTCAGACGGCCGGTTTCAGGCAGGATGGTGTGATGCACGTCGATATAGGTACCCCGATCCTCGTTTTGCAGCGGCGGGATTTCGTGCATCCAGTCACGATAATAATGCTCGTCATATTCGCTGTAGGGCATGCTGAGCCAGCCCGCGGCCTTGAGCGCGTCCTCGACGCGCCCGATATGGGCCTTGGGCACCAGGATATCCACGTCGCTCGCCAGCCGGCCCGCCAGGCTGGGCAGGTTGCGGGCCTGATAGGCCGCGCCCTTGAGGAGGACCACCGGGCAGTCGATATCCCTTAAGGCCATGTCGATGCGATTGACCTCCCAGGCGAGGATTCGCCGATTGTAGGCGGCCACGCCTTCCACGCCCTCGAAGTGATGCCGCACCGCCCGGGGCAGGCTGTCGAAATAGACATCATCCCTCGCCTTCGCGGCCAGCACGCCCTGCAGCACGCCGGTCAGGCCCTGCAGGATGACCTCCTCCCAGTCCCTGGCCGGCAGGGAGAGCATGCGCCGCGGCTCCCGCAGGATGGCGACCATCGGAGCATTCGGGCCGAACTGCGCACTGCTCATCCCGCGAGCTCCCTTTGGGCCGAATGGGCTTCCTCGTCGGTGAGGCCCTGGGTCACGATGCGCTCCACCATGGCAACCGCATTGTCGAGGGACTTGTAGGCGATGCGGGCGATGGGATGACGGTCCACGAAGTCGGCCATGGCCCGGAACGCCTGCTCGCCCAGCATTTCGTAATTGGCGGCGCCGCCGCACAGGGAGATCAAGCCCCGGGCCTTCGGATAGGCCCTCACCGCCCCCTCGATCTCCGGATGATAGAAGGGGAAGATCACGGCGCCGGGCGGCGCCTGCTCCGCCCGGCGGGCCACGGCGTCGGCCGGCGCCGGCAGATAGGCCACCGTCCCCTTGGGCGTGTCGTGCAGGCGGCGGGTCAGCACGCCTTCGCCCAGCCGCGCCTCCATGATGTCGATGGAGCGATTCTTCAGGGAGACAGGCCGCACGTTCGGCATCATCATGCCGGTTCTCAGGTCAAAGAGGCCGAATTCGTCGGAGAACAGGCGCCAGCCGCTGGTGGCCAGGGCCGCGCACAGGGTGCTCTTGCCCTGCCCGGAATCCCCCGGCAGGATGACCGCCCGTCCGTCCTTCTCCAGAACGGCGGAATGGAAGATGAGATACCGGTTGCTGCGCGTGGCGACGCACCAGTTCATGGTCATTTCCAGCATCATCGGCGCGATATCGACGGGGAAGGGTGTAAAGGGCGCCGGCACGCCCACATTGCCGATCACCTGGCGCTTGTAGAAGAGCCTTATGCCGCCCGGCCGGTCCAGGCTGAGCCGGTAATCGGCCACATAATCGTCTTCCATGAGGGGATAATGGCCATAATGGTCCAGGATGGCGTCCGCCACCTCCGGCACCTTGGAGAAGATGCGCGTGGCCACCGCGCCGGTGTCCAGAACGATGCCGTCGCCCCCAAGGCGCCGGAGCAGCCCCTTGCGCGACAGGTCTGAGATCACGGCCGCCACGGATCAACCAACCCCTGCAGTTCCAGGCTGGACAGAATCTCCGTCACGCGGCTCGCCAGCTCCGGCGGCTCGCTCCCGTCCATGAGCTCGACCAGATGCGCATGGATGGCGGAAGCGCTGCGCGGCGCCTCCTCGATATAGCGCAGCATCTCGTTGATGAGTGCATTGAGATAATGCGAGCGGCCGGAACACGGATTGAAGACAACCGCCTCCCCATCGCGTTCGTACCACAAGAGCTTACGGTCTTCCGGGACGTACCATTCTGTCATGCCGCCATACTACACGGAGATGGCAAACAAGGTATGACTAAATGGGCGAGATTTCAGAAGTAACTCTTTTTCCCGCCCTTGATGTCGATCGCGGTCGAGATGGAATCCCAGCATGCCGTGGACAGGCATATCTGCACATAGGTGCAGTGGCGCTCCTTGCTCACGTCGAACTTGCAGCCCGGCCAGAAATTGGTGCGGCCACTGTCATAGAAGTAGTCATAGATCTGACGGCACTTCTCGTCATTCTCGCGGTCGCGGTCGTTGCCCCAATTGTAACCGTAGTCGGAGCCGCTGTTATACGTGGCGGGCATCACTCCGCCCTTCTGCTCCATGGACCCGTAATAGTAGCCCTTGCTTTTGCGGCTGCACCAGCCGTCATAGTCCAGGCCGTCCTTGTGGCAGACGTCCTTGGCTGCGCTGTCGCAGCTCCAGGGCATTTCCAGGTTCTGAATGCAGGCGATGGAGCCCAGCATGTCGTTCGGCTGCGGATATTTGGGGCCGTCATAATCGCCCCCACCCCACCAGTTCGTCGGAATCGGATTCAGCCCCGCGGCGTTCGCAGTCGTGCCCTTGATGGTGACCATCACCGGTACGGCGGCCGCGCCGGCCAGCAGCAGCTTGCGCCGCGAGGTTCCTTCCTGACCCGCATTTGCCTCCGGCGAGCCCTTTTTCGGGAACTTTTCCGTATCCATAGCGTTGACCTCATATCGTCGGCACCGTGTCGAGCGATGCCGCAATGTTGTTGGCTGTGCCCTAGTTGCCAGACCACAAGCAAGAAGCGGGCCACACTGCAAAAGCCGTGAAATTTCTTCACGGTAACGAGTCCGTTGTGAATTTCCTTGAAGAGAATTGTAAAGGAAACCGACAACCGTACCCGTGCCCGAGAGTGTGGCCGGAATTTCTTAGAAAATCCTCAAAAAGTCAATTTTTCTCAAAAGATATGGTTAACGCTTCAGTTAACGATTGAAGCGCTCGCGGCGGCCCCGCGGGCCGGAGCACCGTAAGAAAGGGCGACGGTGAAATGGAAAGGCCAAAAAGACATTCCCGCACCATGTGGTGCGGGAATCATGGGTAAGCTGATGTCGGGGTAGACCGTCTCAGGTCAGCTGCGTCTGGATGGAATTCCAGCAGGCGGTGGACATGGTGATCTCCAGGAACGTATTGTGATACTGGCTGCCCGGATCATACACGACGCCGGAATAGAAGTCCGCCTGGCCTTCGTAGAAGAAATCCTGGAAGTCCTGGTACGTCCAGTCGCGATAATTGGCCGGCCCCTGCTCGGTCGCCTGGGTGCTGAGTTCGGCCTGCTTGTCCGTCCACGGAGTGGACCGGGACATCTCCATGCCCAGCCAGCCGCCCGGCCGTTCCGGCACTGCGCCCTGCGGCGCCAGCGGCTCACCCGTCGGCTGGAGGCCAAGCACCTTCGCCACCTCATCGAGCGCGATACGATAGTCGCTGGGAATGGCGGAGTTCCTCAAACATGCGATGGAGGCCAGCATTTCCTGCCCGGGGCCGGTGACCTGCGCGCGGGCTGCCTTGATGGTAATCATCATCGGGATTGCCGCAGCACCGGTCTGGAGCAGTCTGCGTCTCGTCGAATTCTCCCACGAACGCTCTTCCATATCCTCACCTATATCATTTTTTCAGGTTGGCCGGTTCACCACTCTAAACTCCCCCCACGCATATTAGTTCCACAATATTCTCCCATCTTTTGGGCAAGATTGAGACAATTTTATTAAATCTCATGTGAAAGCCGTTGATCGGAAACGCCGGGCTTCCGAAGTCGTCTAAAAAGTGTAAGCATTCCAGTGAACTATAGGAGGCGGTAGAGTAGTGCGACCATGTGGAATCCGGCCGGAGGCAATCTTTCCATGTCACATCCGGTCTCGGAACAATAGGATGCCCTCGTGCAGAACGTGAAAGAGCCACTACCACCACCCAAGGGGGAACGGACCTCGGCCTGGACCATGGTGCTGCTGCCCGTCCTGGCCGTCATCGTTGTCGGAGTTCTGACAGGGGGGATCAGCATCGGCTTTGCGGCCGTGCTGGCCGTCATCCTGGTCGCCACCCTGCTCTTCTGGCTGAGGCGGCACGACCGGATTGTCGGCCAGCATTATGTGGACGCCCGGACCGAAGAACTGCGGCGGGCCCTGCGCAGCCAGCGCCTGGCCCTGGGCGCATCGGTGATCGACGGGCTGCCCGACCCTCTCCTCATCCTCAACAAGCGGCGCGATGTCACCCTGACCAACCGCGCCGCCCGGGAGCTCTTCGGGCGCACCGTGACCGGCCGCGACGTGGCCTTCACCATGCGCCAGCCCCATGTTCTCAACCTGGTGGACAAGGCTCTGGCCACCGGCACTCCCGGGGAGACAGAGGTGTCCATCCTGGCGCCGGTGAGTCGCGATTTCCACGTGCTCGTCGCTCCCCTGCACTCTTCGGAAAGCGATACGCCGCCCGATCTCGAATCGCTCTCGGCGGAACAGCCGGCGGTGGCCCTCAGCCTGCACGAGATCACCGAGATTCGCCGGGCGGAGAGCATGCGCGCCGATTTCGTTGCCAACGCCAGCCACGAGTTGAAGACCCCGCTGGCCAATCTCGTGGGGTTCATCGAGACGCTGAAGGGCCCGGCGCGGGATGATACGGAGGCGCGGGACCGTTTCCTCGACATCATGCAGGCCGAGTCGAGCCGCATGTCCCGGCTCATCAACGACCTTCTCTCTTTGTCGCGCATCGAGCAGGGCGAGCATATGCAACCCTCCACATCGGTGGACATGGATGCGCTTCTGGATGCCGTGGTGCGCCTCATGGAGCTGCGCGCCGCCAAGCAGAAGATCACCATCGACCTGGACCTGCCGGAGGGCCTGAAGCCCATACAGGGCGATCCGGACCAGCTCATGCAGGTCTTCCAGAACCTCCTGGACAATGCCCTCAAATACAGTCCGGCGGGCAGCACCATCCATATCCACGCCCGCCCCGTCGACCGCCTGCCGCAAGGCAGGCTGGCGGGCATCATCATCTCCGTGGAGGATGAAGGCGAAGGCATCCCGCCCCAGCACCTGCCGCGCCTGACGGAGCGGTTCTACCGGGTGGACACCGGGCGCTCGCGCAAGCTGGGCGGCACTGGCCTCGGGCTCGCCATCGTCAAGCACATCACCCGCCGGCACCGCGGCTGGCTGGATATCCAGAGCACCGTCGGCAAGGGAACCACGGTGAGCATCGGCCTGCCATACATGCAGCAGCCGGAGAAAAACGAAGCTCTTGGCGCGTTGTAACAGGAATGTCACATACTCGTAATATTACGATCACCACGGACTTCTACCGTGCTCCCAGTCGGGCAACGGGTCCGAACCGGAACAGAGATCGGCAAGTCTTTGGAAGACCTGCCAGATATGGAGAGTGACGTGTCAAAAGCATCCGTATTGACAACAGCCGCCCTGGTGGCCGCAGCCGCGTTGACCGGCATCAGCGGCAGCGCTCATGCCGCCCGGGACCAGATCCGCATTGTCGGCTCGTCGACGGTCTATCCCTTCGCAACGGTGGTGGCGGAGGAATTCGGCCGCTCCACGAAGTACAAGACCCCCATCATCGAGAGCACCGGCTCCGGCGGCGGCCTGAAGCTGTTCTGCCAGGGTGTCGGCCCCGATTATCCCGACATCACCAACGCCTCGCGGCGCATCAAGATGTCGGAAGTGAAGAACTGCGCCGCCAACGGCATCGATGCCATCACCGAGGTCAAGATCGGCTATGACGGCATCGTGGTCGCCAATTCCGTGGACGGCCCCAAGTTCAACCTGACCCTGCGCGAGCTCTACCTGGCGCTGGCCAAGGAAGTGCCCGTTGACGGCAAGATCGTGCCCAACCCCTACAAGAACTGGAGCGAGGTCAATCCGGACCTGCCCAACGAGCCCATCGAAGTGCTGGGCCCGCCGCCGACTTCCGGCACGCGTGACGCCTTCGACGAACTGGCGCTTGAGGGCGGCTGCGTCTCCTTCCCGGAAGTCATGGCCGTCAAGGAGCAGGACGAAGACCGCTTCCTGCAGATCTGCCGGGGCATCCGCGAGGACGGCGCCTATATCGAAGCCGGCGAGAACGATAATCTGATCGTTCAGAAGCTGGTGCGCAACCATGAGGCGCTGGGCATCTTCGGCTACAGCTTCCTGGAGCAGAATGCCGACGTGATCCAGGGCTCCAGCATCGGCGGTGTGGAGCCGACCTTCGACAATATCGCCTCCGGGGACTATCCGGTGTCGCGCTCGCTCTATTTCTACGTCAAGAACGCCCATGTGGGCTCCATTCCGGGCATCAAGGAATATCTGGCGGAATTCACCAGCGACCGCGCCTGGGGCGACTTCGGTTACCTGGCGGAAAAGGGCCTCATCCCCATGCCGGAAGAGGAGCGCGAGAAGTACCAGGCGGCGGCCGAGAAGCTGACGCCGCTGCATCTGGAGGCGGACGAGTGAGCGGCCCGCACGGCTGGGTCTTGATGTTGAGTGTCCGGGACGCCAGGCGCCATGCTGCGTGACGGGTTCCGGACATCTCCCCTGAAGTGAGGACTGATTTTTTCTCATGAGCACACCGGTTCTCACGGCAGTGATATTGCTTCTGGCGCTCGGTGCCTTTTACGCCGGCCGCCGCAAATCCATCGCCTCCGTTCAGGGCAATATCTCCCGCCTGCATTCCCTGCCGGGCCATTATGGCTGGTTCATGGTGCTGTGCATGCTGCTGCCCGGCCTTCTGGTCGTCGCCCTATGGCTCACTTTGGGCGGCTGGATCACCGACACGCTGGCGCTCTCGGGTCTTAAGGGTATGGCATCGGGCCAGGACCTGGACCTGCTGCTGAACCAGGTCCGCAACCTCGCCAATGGCGGCATCATCCCCAGCAATGCCGATCCGGCGCTGGTCGCCGCCGCTCATCGCTATGCCGCCATCCAGGCCAACGGGCAGATGGCAACGGTGATCCTCAGCATCTGCCTGGTGCTGGCGGGGGCGCTCATCGGCTACCGGCTGGTACGGCCCGACCTCGCCGCACGGCGGCATGTCGAGCGCACGGTGAACGTCCTGCTGGCCGCCTGCTCGGGCGTCGCCATCCTGGTCACCATCGGCATCGTGCTGTCGCTGCTCTTCGAGACCATCCGCTTCTTCGGACGCGTTCCCTTCACCGAGTTCCTGTTTGGCCTGGACTGGAGCCCGCAAACCGCCATCCGCGAGGACCAGGTGGGCTCGTCGGGCGCCTTCGGCGTGGTGCCATTGTTCGCCGGCACGTTGCTCATCACCTTCATCGCCATGCTGGTGGCGGTGCCGGTGGGCCTGATGTCCGCCATCTACATGACCTATTACGCCGGCAGCCGTTTCCGCAAGATGGCCAAGCCGGCGCTCGAAATCCTGGCGGGTGTGCCCACCGTGGTCTACGGCTTCTTCGCGGCGCTGGTGGTCGCCCCGTTCCTGCGCGGCCTGGGGGCCGACCTCGGGCTGGACGTGGCGTCGGAAAGCGCGCTTGCCGCCGGGCTCGTCATGGGGCTGATGATCATTCCCTTCGTCTCCTCCCTGTCCGACGATGCCATCACCTCCGTTCCCGTGGCATTGCGGGACGGGGCCTACGCCCTGGGCGCCACGCGCTCGGAAACCATTGTCAGCGTGGTGATCCCCGCCGCCCTGCCGGGTATCGTCGGCGCCATTCTGCTGGCGGTCTCCCGCGCCGTGGGCGAGACCATGATCGTGGTGATGGCGGCCGGCATGGCCGCCAACCTGACGGCCAATCCCCTCGATGCGGTGACCACCATCACGGTGCAGATCGTGGCACTGCTCACCGGAGACCAGGAATTCGACAGCGCCAAGACGCTCTCCGCCTTCGCGCTGGGCCTCCTCTTGTTCGTGGTGACGCTGGTCCTCAACGTCGCCGCTCTTGCCATCGTCCGGAAGTATAGGGAGAGGTATGACTGATATCGACGAAAAGGCCTCCTTCTGGCTCTCCGACGAGATGACCGCCCGGGTGCGCCGCCGCAAACGGGCCGAGGCCCGCTTCCGCTTTCTCGGCCTTGGCGCCATCTGGCTCGCCATCGTGGCTTTGGCCGTCCTGCTGGCCAGCATCCTCTATCTTGGCCTGCCGGCCTTTACGCATACCCAGGTACGTCTCGACATCACCTTCGAGGCGGACGAGTTCCGCGATGTTGAGAGCAAACAGGGCCCGGAATTCGACCAGGCTCTCAACCGTGTCGATTTCGCCGCCCTCATCCGCCAGAGCCTGATGTCCGTTTTCCCCGACGTGCGCTCGCGCAGCGACGTGCTGGCGCTGCAAACCCTGGTGAGCCGCGGCGCCCGGTTCGAGCTGCGCGATATGGTGAAGGATGATCCGTCGCTCATCGGCCAGACCATCCATATCTGGCTGCCGGTGGACGACGAGGTGGACCTTGGCTATGGCCACACAGGCAAGGAGGGCGCCGAATCCGGCAGCCGCCTGTCCGAAAAACAGGTCGCCTGGCTGGACGGACTGAAAGCCGACGGGCGGCTGAAGAGATCGCTGGCCTGGAACTTCTTCACGAGCGGCGATTCCCGGGAGCCGGAGTTGGCGGGCATCCGCGGCGCGTTGGTGGGCTCCTTCTACACGCTGCTGGTGACGCTCATTGTCGTCTTCCCGCTTGGCGTCGCCTCTGCCGTCTACCTGGAGGAATTCGCGCCGAAGAACCGGGTGACGGACCTCATCGAGGTCAACATCAACAATCTGGCCGCCGTTCCCTCCATCGTCTTCGGCCTTCTGGGCCTGGCGGTCTATCTCAACACATTCCACCTGCCGCGCTCCGCGCCGCTGGTGGGCGGGCTCACGCTGGCGCTCATGACGCTGCCGACCATCATCATCGCCGGCCGCGCCGCCCTGAAGGCGGTGCCCCCATCCCTGCGCGAAGCGGCGACGGGGCTTGGCGCTTCTCCGGTGCAGGTGGTGTTCCATCATGTGCTGCCGCTGTCCATGCCGGGCATCCTCACCGGCACCATCATCGGCATGGCCCAGGCGCTGGGCGAGACCGCGCCCTTGTTGATGATCGGCATGGTGGCCTTTATTGTCGACATACCGGGTGGAGTAACAGATGCGGCCACCGTGCTGCCGGTGCAGATATTCCTCTGGGCCGACAGCCCCGAGCGGGCGTTCCTGGAAAAGACGGCGGCGGCGATCCTCGTCCTGCTGGCATTCCTGGTGCTGATGAACGCCATCGCCATCTGGTGCCGCAATCATTTTGAAAAACGTTGGTAATAGGAACCCGGAGAATGGTTCAGATGTCACCCATCGATATCTCTGTCACCGCGCCCAAGTCCGCCTCTTCGGGCGCCGGCGGCGTGCCGAAGATGCAGGCCAAGGGCGTCAATGTCTTTTACGGTGACACGCATGCCGTGAAAAACGTGACCCTGAACGTCTTCAAGAACGACGTCACGGCGCTCATCGGCCCTTCGGGCTGCGGCAAGTCGAGCTTTCTCCGGTGTCTCAACCGCATGAACGACGGTATCCAGGGGGCGCGCGTCACCGGCGAGATCACGCTCGACGGCGTGGATATCAACAGCCCGCGCATCGACGTGGTGCAGCTCCGCGCCCGTGTCGGCATGGTGTTCCAGAAGCCCAACCCCTTCCCCAAGTCCATTTTCCAGAACGTGGCCTACGGCCCGAAGATCCACGGCCTCGCCACCAAGCATGCGGACCTGGAGGAGATCGTCGCCCAGAGCCTGAGCAAGGCCGGCCTCTGGGACGAGGTGAAGGACCGGCTGGATGCGCCGGGCACCGCCCTTTCCGGCGGCCAGCAGCAGCGGCTGTGCATCGCCCGCGCCATCGCCGTGGACCCGGAGGTGATCCTGATGGACGAGCCCTGCTCGGCCCTGGACCCCATCGCCACGGCGCGCGTGGAGGAGCTGATCGACGACCTGCGGGGCAACTACGCCATCGCCATCGTCACCCACAACATGCAGCAGGCCGCCCGCGTGTCGCAGCGCACGGCCTTCTTCCATCTGGGCGAACTGGTGGAATACGGCCCCACCAGCCAGATTTTCACCACACCGAAACAGGAAAGGACCCGTTCCTACATCACGGGCCGCATCGGTTAGGACAGGCAGAATGATCAAAGACCATATCGTCAGCTCCTATGACATCGACCTCAACTCGCTGAAGGCCAGCATCGCCCGCATGGCCGGGATGGTCGACGACGAGATCGCCGGCGCCATCGACGCCCTTCTGAAGCGCAATTCCGACGAGGCGCACGATATCGTTCAGGCCGACAAGGCGGTGGACGCCCTGGAGCTGAAGGTCGAGCAGGACGCCACCACCATCCTGGCGCTGCGCCAGCCGGTGGCGGAGGACCTGCGCCAGGTATTGGCGGCCCTCAAGATTTCCAACATCCTGGAGCGCGTGGGCGACTTCGCGGCCAATATCGCCAAGCGCGCCACCGTGCTGAACCGCCATTCGCCGAGCGTGAAGGCGCAGCCCACCCTGCCGGAGATGGCGCGGCAGGTGCGCACGCTCCTGCAGAACGCGCTGGATGCCTATCTCGACGAGGACGCGGAAAAGGCCAACGACGTGTGGATGGCGGACAAGCATGTGGACGAGCTGTACAACAGCCTCTTCCGCGAGCTGCTCACCTACATGATGGAAGACCCCAGGGTCATCACGCCCTGCGCCCATCTCCTTTTCATCGCCAAGAACCTGGAGCGCATGGGCGACCATGCCACCAACATCGCCGAGATCGTGCATTTCACGGTGACCGGCCAGGCCATCGAGGAGGCGCGGCCCAAGAGCGACGATACCAGCTACGCCATGGTTGTGCCGCCCGCCTCCTCCGGCCCGGACGAGGACGCCAATGACAAGAACTAGACGGCAGTAACGAGGAAACCGACAATGAAGCCCCATGTTCTCCTGGTGGAAGACGATCTGGGTCTCTCCGAACTTGTTCGATACAATCTCGAGCGGGAAGGATTTGACGTCAGCCATGCCGCGGACGGCGACGAAGGGCTGTTGCAGGCCCGCGAGGTCCAGCCCGACATATTGCTTCTGGACTGGATGCTCCCCAACACGTCCGGCATCGAAATCTGCCGGCAGTTGAGGCGCTCGCCGGATACGGCCAACCTGCCGATCATCATGCTCACCGCCAGGGGCGAGGAGAGCGACACCATCCGCGGCCTGGAAACCGGGGCCGACGATTACATCACCAAGCCCTTCTCACCCAAGGAGCTGGTGGCGCGGGTGCATGCCGTGCTCCGCAGGGTGCGCCCCGCCCTCTCGGGACAGACGCTGGAATATGCCGACCTGAAGCTGGACACCTCCAGCCACAAGGTCACGCGGCGCGGCAATCCGGTGCATCTGGGACCCACGGAATTCCGCCTGCTCCGGCATCTGCTGGAGCATCCGCAGCGCGTCTTCTCGCGCGAGCAGTTGCTGGATGCCGTGTGGGGACACGACGTTTATATCGAGCCGCGCACCGTGGACGTGCACATCCGCAGGTTGAGAAAAGCCATCAATGCTGTCGGGTCAAAAGACATTATCCGGACCGTCAGGTCCGCGGGTTACGCTCTTGATACGGAGTAGGATTTCCCCTTCTGTCGGCAGACCTTACACCTGCGCTGTCCGCCAGCCTCAGCACCATATTTAACTATCTGATTAAAAGGCATTTTCCCGACTGGCCTATAACTTGCTTCGATACTCTCAAAGCCGGCAACGGCAGGTACTCTGAGATTCTCGGTACGGGAGTAGGCATGGCACGGTCCGATATCTTGACGATACCTCATAACTGCCCACAAAATATGGTGCATTCTTGCCGGAAATTGGTTAACATGCGGCAAGCGAGTTGGGGGTTTGCCACGGGGCGTGCAGGATATGCAGCCCGCGTCTCAGTATCGTCCTTGGGTCAATCCCACCGGTTCGCGTTGCTTTACGCCGTCGGGGAGGCTGCTCATGCCCAGGAGTGACAATGGCGAACCCTTGTCCCTCAGACGTTCGCTCATCGTCTGGCTGGCTGGCGGTGTTTTCGGGTGGATTGTGGCGGTTGTGCTGATCTACGGAACCATCCGCGCCACCAGCTACGACAATGTTGCGAAGGAACAGCAGCAGGAATCGGAATCCGTAACCCGGGAAGAGAAGGCATTGCAGGACATCGCGCCCGCTGCCGGCCCCAACAGGGACGACACCTCTCCCTCCGCTCCCGGCCAATCCCCCCAATCGCAGGACTAGACGCCCCAGGCTGGAGTGCTCTGCATTCAAGTTGGGTCGCTTTTCCCTTTCGTCATTCGCCGGCTTGACCGGCGAATCCATGGAATGCCTTCTACCGCACCGTCATGCTGAACCTGATTCAGCTTCCATTCCTGAGACTGTTCGCCCGGAACAATGTGGGGGCAGCGTTTAGGAATGGACTCTGAATCAAGTTCAGGGTGACGAGGAAGGAAGACAGCTTCCCCCAACTGCCCACGGTTACCTGGGGGGCTATTGGGCCTTTGGGTCGCTGAGATGGTTCAGCAGGCGCAGGGCGTACTGGATGGGAATGGCGAAGGTGATGCCGCTCGGGTCTTCCAGCACGGCTTCCTTCGTCTCCTTGACGAAAACGCTGCTGACGATGGCCAGCACCTCGCCCGTCTCCGGATCGAAGACCGGGCTGCCGCTGTTGCCCGGATAGGCCGTGGCATCGAGCTGGAAGACGTTGAAGGCCTCCTGCAGGCGGCGGATCATGTTGGGGTCCAGGCTGCGGGACGAAACCTGCGGAATGGCGATGGGCGTGATGGCGGACACCATGCCCCGGTGAGTGACGGGATGAAGGCCGTAGACAGCGCCGATGGGAAAGCCGGTGAAGGCGATCTCCATCCCCTCCTCCACGATGGTGCCGCCTCCCAATTGCAAGGCCGGCTGGGGTTCTCCGCTGAAGCTCAAGAGGGCGACATCATGGTCCGGATCGCTGTCGACGATCTTCGCCTCACGCACGTCGACGATGCGCCCCTGCCCCACGAAGACGGCCAGCGTGCGCCCGTCTCCCGGCGTCACCCGGTCGGCAACCACATGCAGGTTGGTGATCACGTGGGAGCCGTCGCCAACCACGAACCCGGTGCCGATAAGCTGGTTCACCGGCCGGCCCAAAGGGCTGTGAGTGCCGACACCCACAATCGAGGGCTTGACCTGCTTGATGGCCTCCACCATGCCGGCGGCCGTGGCAGCGCCCGCCCACAGAAGGGCGACGATCCCCGATATCAGGGCAAGGATCTTCGTCGATCTCGGCCGGGCATATGTCATTCCAGAAAGTCTCCCCCGGTTGCGCTTCAGGCGACGTTGCGGGCCATGGAAACGGCCCCTTCGGACTGCCGCAGGAACGCGTCGAACATCAGCAGGGACCAGATGATGCCGCTGTTGTCGGCGTCGCCGTCCTGGTGACGGCTGACCAGCCGCTTCACCTCGTCGCGCTCGAAAAGGCCGCTCTTCACCAGCGTCCCGTTGACCAGATCGGCATTCAGCCGCTCTTTCAGCGGCCCCCTGAACCAGTTGCCCAGGGGCACCGCGAATCCCTTCTTGGACCGATACAGGACATCCTGCGGCAGATGCGGCTCCAGCGCCTTCTTGAAGATGTATTTGCCTTCGCGTCCCTTCAGGCGCATCGCGGGTTCGATGCCGCTCGCCCATTCGACAAACTCGTGATCGATGATGGGAACGCGGGCCTCCAGCGCCACAGCCATGCTGGTCCGATCCACCTTGGTGAGGATATCACCCGGCAGGTAGGTCTTGTAGTCGAGATATTGCAGGCGGGAGAGATGGTCGTCCGCCGGCGCCTCGTCGAACACCGACTGCAGAACCTGCGCGGCGTCATACCCCTGGAGGCTGGACCGCATGGCGCGGGAATAGAGGCTGTGACGCCCTGCCCTGTCCAGCGTGCCGATGGTGCGCAGATAGCTGGTCACCGGATCGTCCCCGGCGCTTCTCAGCGTCTCGGCCGCAGCGGCGACTCGTCCACCGGCCAATGACCTGAACAGTCCGGCAATGCCTCCCATGGCGCGGGCGCCGCCGCTCCCCAGGCGGCCGCGCAGCATCTGCTCCGTCATCTGCCACTGGTAGCGCTTGTAGCCGGCAAACAGTTCGTCGCCGCCATCGCCGGAAAGCGCCACCGTCACCGTGCGCCGGGCCAGCTCACACACACGGAAGGTGGGAATGGCCGAGGAATCGGCGAACGGCTCGTCGAACATGCCGCTCAACCTGTCGATGAGGTCGAAATCGTCGGTGGCGACGGTCTTCGTGTCGTGCCGCGTGTGGTAGCGCTCCGCCACCTGCCGGGCGAATTCCGTTTCGTCGAAATCCCCGACATCAAAGCCGATGGAGCAGGTGTTCACCGGCTGATCGCTGATCTGCGCGGCCATGGCCACCACGGCGCTCGAATCCACTCCGCCGGAGAGGAAGGCACCCAGCGGCACATCGGCGATCATGCGAATCTTCACCGCCTCCTTCAGGCGCTCAATCAGCTCTTGCGCGATGGCCTCTTCCGTGCCCCTCACCCGCCGGGTGAAATCCAGGTCCCAGTATTGGCGCGGGCTCAAGGGCGCCCCTCTCCTCACCGTCAGCGAGTGGCCGGGGCGGAGCTTCTTCACCCCGGCATAGATGCTGCGGGGCTCGGGAACGTAGCCGAGCGTGAAATAATCGTCGATGGCATGGGGGTCGAGATCGCGGCTGACGCCCGGATAGGCCATCACCGCCTTGAGCTCGGAGCCGAACACCAGGCGGTTGCCCGCTTCGGCGTAATAGAGCGGCTTGATGCCCAGGCGGTCGCGCGCCAGGAACAGCGTGTGTTCCCGCCGGTCGTAAACGGCAAAGGCGAACATGCCGCGGAAATGATCGACGCAGGACTCGCCCCATTCCCGCCAGCCGTTGACGATCACTTCCGTATCGCAGCGGGTATGGAACCTGTAGCCCCTGGCCTGCAGCTCCGCCGCCAGTTCCTGGAAATTGTAAATCTCGCCATTGAAGACAACGACGACCGACTGGTCCTCGTTGAAGAGCGGCTGCGCGCCCGCCGCCAGGTCGATGATGGAAAGGCGGCGATGACCGAGGCCGACGCCGGGATCGGTGAACAGGCCCCCGCCGTCCGGCCCCCGGTGGAACTGCGTCTCGTTCATCCCGTCGAGAACGGACTGGTCGATGGCCGAGGCCTCTTTGAGGTCGAATATGCCGACGATCCCGCACATCAGTCGACGGCCCCGCGGGAGGTCCCGTCCATGAAAACATTCTCCAGGGGCACGAGATGGGTCAGGAACGCCGACACCACCTTCTGCGACTCCTCGTCCGAGACGGTATTGGGCACGGCGACGGCCAGCACGCCGGTGGATGGACGCCCGCCGAGCAGGGCCGCCTTCACATAGAGGAGCTTCGCGCGAATGTCGTCAGTCACCAGCCGATCGTCCACCCAGTACCAGTAATAGACGTTCATCACGTCCTGCAGGTTGGTCAGCCGCTGAAAGGCCGCCCTGCCCACCGGCTCCAGCTTGCGCTCGCCGCTGCGGGCACGCTGCCAGCGGCCTTCGCCGCCCGCCAGGGTGTTCATATGGCTCACGGGCTCGGCATTCTCGGTCTGACGGTCGTAGACGGCGGCATAGACCTCCACCAGCCGCCCTTCCTCATCCCGGTAGCTGCGCAGCACCTCGCGGCTGTTGCCCTTGAACCGGGGATGCCAGTTGAGCGGATTGTCGCCGTCGCTCAACAGGCGCCAGCCGTTGACGGACTGCGGCAGCACCAGCGTCACCTTGGCGCCTTCGCTCCGCAGTACGATGTACTGGGCGTAGGCCGGCCCCAGGGAGGCGATGACAAGGCCGATGGCGGAATAGATGAGCACCGCGAAGCGCGGCCCCGAGCGCTCTTCGTCGTCCGCCGGCACACGCACGTCCTCGACGCCGACGGGCTTGTCGCTGAAGCGCGATCCGATGAACAGCAGGAGCAGCAGGACAAAGGCGAAGAACCCCCAGCCATAGACGATATGGTCCACGCCGACCGCATATTTGTTGTTGCTGTAATAGGCGATCAGGATGATGCCCAGCGCCCGGAAACCATTGGCGATGACCGGCACCACGAAGCTGAGTGCTACAAAGACGATGCGCCGCCACCAGCTCCTGTAGGAAAGGTAGGCGAAGAGCATGCCTATGGCGACGGTGGCGGTGAGGAAGCGCAGCCCGGCGCAGGCCTCCGCCACCTCGAAATTGCCGGAAGGGATGGTGATGAAGACGCCGTCCGAGAAAACGGGGATAGCCATCCAGCGCAGGAACTGCACCGCGAAGGCCGCCGTGAACGACTGCAGATGCTCGGTCAGGAACGTCCCGAAGGGAACCGCGAAGACCAGATAGGCCACCGCAAAGAACACGACCCGCACCGCCGGCCAGCCCCAGACGGCCAGGATGGCGAACTGGATCATGAACACCAGGCCGAAGTGCTGGACCACCTGGGCGCTGCCCAGCGTGCCCAGCAGCCAGAGAATCCCGGCGCCCAGCATGCCGGCAAGCCCGAGCAGGCTGCCTCGCGGGGATACGGCCATCAGGGCGTCCCGCCGGCTCCAGATCAGCCAGAGGGAGATGAGCGGGATCAGGAAGCCGTGATTGAAGCTGGCGGAGTGATACCAGATGCCCGCCATGCTGGCCGCCGTCTTCCAGAAGGCCCAGATGATGACGGCGATCAGCAAGAGGAGCGCGGCATTGGCCTGGCGCCACTGGCGGCTTCTGGCTCCTGTCGTGAGTGTTGCCATGGGTGCCCTCTCCTATGAGGCCCGTGCCTGTTCAGGCGTTGAAGCGGAAGCCGCGGGATCGAGTCCCAGATAGGATTCGAGGCCGGCAAGATTGCCGCGCCAGTCGTAGCTGCCGAGGACCCTGGCCCGTGCCCGCGTCATGATGGCCTCCCGCTCCGGGCTGTCCAGGGCGTCGAGGCAGGCCCGGGCAAAAGCGGCCGCGCCGTCCGCCACCCAGAGTTCCTTGCCGGGCAGGCAGGAGAGACCCTCCGCCCCCTGGGGCGTGGTCACCACGGGCCGCGCCATGGACATGCCCTCCAGCACCTTGTTCTGAACGCCGCGCGCCACCCGGAGGGGCGCCACCACGGCATCCGCATGGGCGATATAGGGCCGCACGTCGGCAACGCGCCCCGTCACGGTGACCCCGCCGATTTCCGCCAGGGCCTGGACGGCCGGCGCCGGCTTGCCGCCGACGATGGTGAAGCATGCCTCAGCCCGGCGCTCGCGGATGAGGGGCAGGACCTCGCGCGCAAACCAGACCACGGCTTCGACATTGGCCCAGTAATCCATGGCGCCCGTGAACACCAGGTTCGGGCCGCCGGCAAACGGATTGTCGAGCGCCAGGTCGGGGCTGAAATAGTGATGATCCACGCCGTTGTTCAGGGCATGGACGGTTTCAGCACTCTCAGGCGCGATGGCGCGGAAAAGCTCCGCCTCATGCTCGGAGACAAAGAGGCTGGCGTCGGCGCGGCGCGCCACCTCCCGTTCATAGCGCTCCAGCAGGCGCGCTTCCCGACCGTAAACCCACGACATGGGCAGCCGGTGGGTGCGGGCATATTGGGCCCATTTGTCCGAGTCGATATCGACGAAGTCCATCACCACGCGTTCCGGACGCCCCGTCCCCTCTCCAATCCCCCCAATGTACTGGGCCATGGGCGAAGAGAACAGGAATACGCTCTGCCCCCCCTCGCCCAGCTTTGCATCCACCCAGCGCTGCATGTCCGCCGAACGGTAATAGCCGAGGGACAGGGGCTCGCCGGAGACAAGCGAGCGCAGGCTCCTGAGCTTCGCCGCCCTGGGCTCCAGGGGCACCAGGTGTACATCGGCGCAGACTCCCCTCAGGAACGCCTCGTGCTGCCAGTCCTCGGGGTCGTCCACGAAGGCGCCCAGGCAGACATCGTGCCGGGCGGCCAGATGCTGCAGCTCGTGCCACGAGCGGATCTTGTCCCCCTTGTTGGGGGGATAGGGAATGCGATGCGCGAGAAAGAGGATCCTGGCCATGCCCGTCCTACCCCAGGTTCCGGGCGATGAACGGCCCCAGCCGGTTGGCGATGGCAAGCGGCAGCCGCCGCCAGGTATTGATCATCAACTGGTACTTGGGGTTCAGAGGATTGACGTCGGGGACCGTCTCGCCCTCCTTGAGGCTGTATTCATAATAGAGCGGTTCCGGCTCGAACCCCCAATATTTCTTGAAATTGTAGGACCCCGTGCCCGCCTTGCTGCGCCCGAAATCGAAGAGCGTCTTGCCCTTGTCGGCAGCACGGCGCATCACCTCCCAGTACATGAAATCATTGCCGGCCACGGCACGCGCCGCAAGGCTGCCGCCGCCATAATAGGGCAGCACCTCGTCGCGGAAGAAGAAGCTCATCACGGCGGCGACGGGCCGGCCCTCATGCAGGATGCTCAAGACCTGGCACTGCTCGCCGAATTCCTGCTGGATGGCGCGGAACCACTGGCGCGGAAAGACCGGCGTACCGAGATTGCGCACGCTCTCGGCATACATGCCAAAGAAGCGGTCCGTGGTCTCGTCTTCCTCGGAGACCAGCCCCGCATTGATGCCCTTTCTCACCATGGCGCGCTGCTTGCGCGGAATGGCCTTCATGTTGGCGTCGTGATCGGCGGTGATCTCCTTGCGGAAGGTCACATACATCTCGTCCTTGCAGGCCCGGTCCGGGTGGAGGCGCCGCCGGCAGCGGTATTCCAGATAACGCGCACCGCTGGAGTTCAGCAGGTCATGCGCCGCCGCGTCCAGGGCCGTCCTCGCTTCCTCGGTGCGCGCCAGCGGGCCGCCATAGACGCAGAAGCCGTTGGAGACCAGCCCTTCGCCGAACAGGCGGCTGCGGATATGGGTGAGCGGCAGCACGCCCTGGATTTCCCCCGTCTCGTCCTCGGCATAGAGATAGGGGCAGTGGTGCCCCATGGCCGTCTCGACCGCGCGCTTCCACCCCGAGAGATGAAAAAACGTGCCCTCGGGTTGGGAGTCCACAAAGGAGTCCCAGCGCGCGTCCGGAGCTGTCAATTGCTTCACGATCATAGGTGATCCGCTTCAAGCCGCCTTGCTGCCCAGGATCTGGGATGCGTAGACCTCATCCATGCGCCCCCAGGCGAAATCATCCAGCGCATGCGCAATCTTATCTTCCATGGCGTTAAGACGGGCATAATGCCGGAACCGGGATTTGAGCGGCGCCTGCGACTGGCGCGGCTGGCCGGGATCGATCTCCCAGGGATGGAAATAGAAGAGGAACGGCCGGCCTGAGGCATTGAGCCGGCGCCAGGCGGCGCGGAACCAGGCATAGGGGAACAGCCGGAAGAACCCGCCGCCGCCGCATGGCATGGTCCGCCCCATGATCTCCACCGTGGTGATGGGGATTTCCAGGAAGTCGTCTCCCGCGATGGGATGGTAAGGCACCTTCGGCGCATCGGGCATGCCGTAGAGATCGTGGCGGATGGGATTGACGCTGGAGGAATAGGTGTAACCGGCGTCCGCCAGGACCTGATGCGCCCACAGGGACTCCCTGACGATGGAGAAGCTGGGCGCGCGGTAGCCGTTCACCGCCATGCCCGCCACATCCTCCAGGATAGCCTTGGAGCGCGTGATATCCTCGCGGAACTCGTCCGGCGTCAGCTCGATGACCCGCTTGTGGCCGTAGCCATGGCTCGCCAGCTCATGCCCCTCGGCCACGATGCGCCGGATGATGTCCGGATAGCGCTCCGCCACCCAGCCCAACGTGAAGAAGGTGGCCTTCACGCCATGCGCGGCGAAGAGATCAAGGATTGTTGCGACATTGCGCTCCACGCGGTGCGGCAGCTCGTCCCAGCGGTTCCGGTCGATCACGCCCGCAAAGGCCTCGACCTGGAAATAATCTTCCACGTCCACCGTCAGCGCGTTGCGCGGGAAGGCCGCGCGTTGGAGGTCACGACTCATCCTGGGCGTGTCCTTCCAGCCAGTTTGCGGCGATCTCGATGGCCCGGTTGATGGTCTTTTCGTGCTGGCTCACATATCGCTCCAATGTCTCCAGCCGCTGCAGGATTTCCAGCGGATCGCCCAATTCCTCCAGCTCCTTCTTTCCGGGCACCGCCCTGGAGCCGCCGGACGAAGCCTGCTCCTGGGCCAGATCGTCCATCACATTCTTCACGACCTCGCCGTCAAATTTATGAAGCTCTTCCAGATAACCATAGAGCAGAATCCGCGAACAGAGGGTGTTCAGCTTGCGCGGCACGCCGTCCGTGGACCTGTATATCTCCTCGTAAGCCTCGTCGGTGAATTCGGGATCGCCCGTCCACCCCACCGTTTCCAGCCGATGGGCGATGTATTGCCGGGTCTCCTCCACATCGGCCAGGGGGAGGAGATGATAGGTCGCAATCACCCGCTGGCGGACCTGCTCCAGGTCCGGATCGTCGCTCAGCCGGTCGCGGAACTGCGGCTGGCCCAGCAGGAAACACTGCACGAGCGGTTTCTGTTCCAACTGGAAGTTGGAGAGCATGCGCAGCTCTTCCAGGGCGCTGTTGGAGAGGTTCTGCGCCTCGTCGACCACCAGCAGCATGCGCTTTCCCCGGCGGTGCAGGTCGACCATCGTGGTCTCGATCCGCTTCAGCATGGTCGCCTTGTCGATCCCCTCCACCGTGATGCCCAGCGACCCGCCGACCATGCGCAGGATGGCGTCCGCGTCGAGCTGCGTGGTCACCACCTTGGCGGTCACGAACTTGTTGCGGTCCAGCTCGTCGAGCAGGTGGCCCACCAGGGTGGTCTTTCCGGCGCCGATATCCCCGGTGATGACGATGAAGCCCTCGCTCTGGCTGAGGCCGTAGGTGAGGTACGCCATCGCCTTCTTGTGGGTCCGGCTCTCGAAGTAGAAGCGCGGATCGGGCGTCAGTTGGAAAGGGCGGCCTGTGAAATTGTAGAATGCCGTATACATCTCAGACTCAGAATCTGGCCGTCACGCCGACGGTGACCGCGTTTTCCCGCAGGTCGAATTCGTCTTCATTGGACTTCCGATTCGTATAGTCATACGAGACAAAAATGGACGACATTGTGGTCAGCGCGCGGTTGATCGTGACGGAACCAAAATATGTATCGTCCTCGCGGCCCGTGTCTTCGTCACGTCCGATATAGGACAGTCCCGCACCGGCCGAGATGCCCCCGCCGAACGGACGAGAGACCTGCACTCCCGCACGCTGGACCTTTTCCGAGGTGCCCCCGTCGAAGATGTGCCGTTCATCGGAGGCATTCAGCGACAGCGATGTCTTCTGGAACCTGTGGCTCAACGAGACGGAGAAGCGCTTTTGCAGGAATACCTCATTGGTCAGACTGTTCCCGGGATTCTCCGTCCGGTTGCCGAAATCGAAGGCCCCTCCCAGTCCCGGCAGAACAGGCTGCGGCTGCCCGACCGGCGGCACATTGATCGGCTGGATCTCCTGCGACGTGGTATATTGCTCGTTATAGGATATGGAGACGCTGGTGCGGGCTTCGAGCTGGTAGGAGCCGTTGACTGTCCAGTGCTTGTTCTGCTGGTCCTTGCCGTAGCTGACGTTCAACTGGGCCCGCCGGCTCGGCGTGAGCCGCACGCCAAGGTCCCAGATGACGCCGCTCAGGTCCGACGTCTGGTTGTCATAGCTGTAATGGCGGTAGCCGAAGGAACTCGTGAACGCCACGGTATGGGTGAGGCTATAGCGGCCGTTCGCCCGGATGGAATTGTTGCGGATATCCGAAGCATCCTCGTTACGCTGCTGCTTCGTCCATTCTGTCGCCACGTCCCAGCGGAACCTCTGGAAATCCTCACCGGAATTCACCTGCAGAAAAACCCTGTGCATGATGCTGTCCGCCACGTCGATCGCTTCGGGATCATCCGGCTGGCCAAAGTTCGTCGAGCGGAACTGATAGCTCAGCGTGGCATCCGCCTTGGAACCAAAGCGATTGCGGAACTCCGGCCCCAGGGAATAGGCGAAGACCTGGACGCGGTCTCCGCTGATGTTCCGGTCGGAAATGGAAATGTCGTCTTCGACCCCGGTGAAGGTCTGGTAGGTAGAGGCATTGCCGGTGATGAAGATATGATCGCGCATCGCCTCGATTTCGCCGCTGCCGGACATCCGCTGGCGCAGGTCGGTCTTGTTCTGGCCGGCATAGGTATAGAAGGAGGGCGTGTAGTTCAGGTTGGCGCGCGCCCGCCGTCCGGTACCGCTGAAATTGAAGCCGCCCGTCACCTCGGTCACCCAGTCGCTCTCTTCCAGACCTCTCGGAGCCAGCAGCACATTGTCCGTATAGGTTTCGCTGAGGGAAATGATCGGCGTAAACTGCGTCTCCGCCGCCAGGGCGAAATGGGAGACGCCCAGAGTCAGTGCGAAAACGCCCCCATAGGCGAGAGAGGCGAAGCGTGCAAACCCTGTCCGTGAACTGGATAGTCCCGTGGCGGCCTTATTGTTCAAGCCGCTCGTACCCATAACCATAATATGAGCCAAACTTTTCCTTCCCCCCCGAAAATGGCGACTTGTTGAGCAGGAGGTTTATGTTTTTGCAACCGTTCAACAGCGCCAGGCTCTCCTGCATTTGTGTTTCACGGGTACGGTCCGCTTCGGCAACGAAAATCACCTGTCCCACATGCATGGCCAGCACGCCAGGGGCGGCATTGGCCAGAACCGGCGAGGAATCGAAAATGACCACGCGATCCGGATAACGCTGGGAAATCTCGTCCACCAGCTCTCCCATGCGCTCGCTGGCCAGAAGTTCCGTCGCAAGCGGGTGAGCGCGTCCCGCCGGCAGCACGCTCAGATTTTCAATACTGGTCCGGATGAGGCAGTCCGCCACCGAGACATTCTCGTCCAGGATGATGTCGACCAGCCCCCGGCCCTCGGGCAGGCCCAGCGTCTTCATGATCGACGGACGGGCCACATCGGCATCCACCAGCAGCACCGTCAGGTCGCGCTCGGAGGCAATGCTCATCGCCAGGTTGACCGCGCAGAAGGTCTTGCCCTCGCGGGGGCTCGCCGAGGTGACCAGGATGAGGTTCTTGTTCTTCTCCGTACTGTCGGCGATGCTGAACGCCTTGAGCAGGACCTGCCGCTTGATGATGCGGAATTCCTCCGCCACGCGGGTCGGCTCGTGGTCGGGCGTAATGAAGCCGCCCTCCTTCAGATGGGCAAGATCGATCTCCTCGCGCCGGCTGCGGCGCGGCTCGTCGGTCACCTTCGCCCTGACGGCGGATGAATTCGCGTCCACGGTCCGCGCGACAACCTCCGCTTCGGCCGGCTTGGCCTCCTCCGCGTTGACGCTGCGCAGTTTCAGCGCGGCTCTTTCAATCAAATCCATGACAGGCGTCCCTCAGATCGTACCGGGTTTGAGCAACAATTCGATCGCCATGAGTCCGGCGAAGGCGACGAACAGGCTGGCCGAAACCGCCGAGAACATGGCCAGGCGGATTTGGCGGCGCTTCTTCTGGCTGGCCGACATCACCCGCGACACGGTGCCGAGCACCGGCAGCGCGAAATGCGACCGCAGCCGGTCCACCGTCGAGAAGGTGGTGTGCAGCTGGCTGAAGATGAAGGCAATGGCCACGCCGGCGCCCAGACCCAGCACCAGCGCGCCAGTCAGGTAAAGAGGCCGGTTGGGGCTGGAAGGCTGCAGCGGCACCTGCGGCGGGTCGATGACGCGGAACTGGACATTATCCGACTTGGTCTCCAGGTCCTGCGCCAGACGGGCCGATTCACGCCGCTGGATCAAAGCGTCATATTTCGACCTGATGGCCTCGTAATCGCGATTGATCTTGGTCAGCTCGGATTCGAGTGCCGGAATGCTTTGCGAGGAGTCCTCCAGCTTGCTGATGAGCTCCTGCTCCTGCTGGATGCGCTCCTCCAGGGTGGCCAGAGCCGTGTCGGAATCAACCAGGCGGATTTGCAGCTGGTCGTAAACGGGGTTGATGGCCGTCGTATTGGCCCTCAGGCCCTCGACCACCTCTTCGCCCTCGTTGGCCTCGTCTTCCTTGGCCAGCTCCTCCTTGGCGTTGTCCAGCATGCGCTGCATCTGCACCACATCGGGATGCTTGTCGGTATAGCCGCGCAGCTTGAGCTGGTTGATGTTCTCTTCGATCTGCGCGATGCGCGACACCAGCGGGGACACGCCGGTGGTCATGACGCTGCCGTTGGGGCCTGTCGGTGTGGTCAGCTTGAGATACCGCGGCGTTTCGTTGAGCAGGGCTTCGAGCTGGTCCCGCGAGGCCTTGTCCTCCCGATACTTTTTCTGCAGCGCGGCCAGGTCCTTCTGGGCTTCTTCGAGGCGCTTGTAGTAGTCGCCGTCATCGGAGAACATGCCGGCATTCGCCCGGCGGAACTCGGCCCGGCGGCGCGCCAGTTCCTCCATCTGCGTCTCATAGGTGCGAAGCTGCTCGTCGATGAAGCGCTGCGCATCGGCCAGGTCGGTGCGGTTGGCTCCCAGATTGCCTTCGACGAAGATGGTGAGCAGCGACTGCACGACCCGCCGGGCAAGCTGCGGATTCTCATCCTCGTAGGAGACGCGGAAGAGATTGCCGCCCTGGGACGAGATGCGGATGCCGCCGGAGAGCTTGCGGATCAGCTGGTCCATCTGCAGGTCCGTCGTCACCTTCAGGTCCATGTCGGTCATGCGGGCGATCTTCTCCAGGTTGGGCCGGCTCAGCAGCGTGCGCTGCATGAAGGAGATCTGCTGCATGACGTCAACGTCGATGGCCAGGCCACGCATGAGGGGGCGCAGAAGCGTGTCCGTATCGACATAAACGCGCGCGGAGGATTCATACTTGTCGGGGATGGTCGCCACCAGACCCCACCCGACCAGCGTCACCGCCCAGGCCGTGGCCAGGGCATACCAACGCCGCTGCCACATGGAATGCAGGATTACGATTAGCTGGCGATATAGTTCATTCATCTCGTCCACCCATGCCAAATGGCATATAGATCAAGAAGTTAACCAATAACCCGCAATCCATGCCCCCCGGCGCCGCCGGCTAGCGGCGACCATGTATGGCGGAGTTTCAGTACAAGCTCTCGACTAGAAGAAACTCTCCGGAATGATGATCACGTCACCCGGCAAGATGGCCACGTTGGCGCTGATCTCGCCGTCGCGGATCAGGTCCGAAATACGCAGCCGGTACTCGTGTTGTACGCCCCCCACGTTACGAACAAGCGTCGACTTGTTGCCCGCCGCGAAGTCGGTAATGCCGCCCACGGCAATCATCACATCCAGAAGCGTCATGTTGGCACGGTACGGAATGGCCGACGGCTGGGCGGCCTCACCCACGATGCGCACCTGCTGCGCAAAGGGGCCGGTGAAGCTCTGCACGATGACGGTCACGATGGGGTCCTGGATATAGACGCCGAGCTTTTCCTCGATATCGCGGGCAAGCTGCGTGGGCGTGCGGCCGGTGGCCGGCAGATCCTCGATCAGCGGCACGGAGAGGCGCCCGTCCGGACGCACGGTCACGGAGGTCGACACTTCAGGATTGCGCCAGACGAAAATCTGGAGACTGTCCAGCGGGCCGATCACATATTCCGGCCCCGGCCCCTCATTGATGGAAACGAAATCGGCGGACGGCAATTCGTCCATATTGGAGCAGGCAGCGAACCCCAGACACAGCACCCCGGCCATGAGTCCGCGTGCCAATAATGCAGGTAGTGAGCGCTTCACGAAATGTCTCCCTCTTTCGATATAGCGGCGAACGCGTCTTGCGCGCGCATCACTGCACTACCGTTGGCTGCCTACCGCAACCGTGGCGTGCCAGTTTTGCTGTTTATCTGGCGCAATTGTAATTGACATGCCCGCACTCTAACAAATTAAAAATAATCATCGGGTTAACGCTCCGGCCCGCCTGGACCGCGACACGCAACCTCGTCACACAACTCTCCTGTTTACCGTATTCGCCCGGCCGTCCTCCCAGCGCTGCAGCCACAGTTCCAGCGTCATGACGTCCCACACGAAGCGATCCAATATCGTCTCGCCCGGCTCATGGAGCGACTGCATGATGCGATCCAGGAACTCCTGTTTAAATAAAGATCTCTTCCGAAAGTTCCGCAGTGAGCTGTCGCCCATCTCCTTCAACACGGGATCGGTCTTCAGCCATTGCCGGAACGGCAGGCCGAAACCGTGCTTGGTCTTGGTCAGCACCGCTTCCGGCAATATTCCCGCCATGCCTGTCTTGTAAAAGCCCCTCAGCCGGCCCTTGTGCAGCAGAATGTCGGAGGGAATGGTCGCTGCGAAGTCGATGAGGTCGTCGTCCAGCATGGGATAGCGGACACCGACACCGGCCAGCGCCGTCATGCGGTCGACCTTGCGCAGGTCGTTGTCGGCCAGGGTGATGCTGGCGTCCATGTGCATCATGCGCTGGACCTCCGAGCCGGTCTCGGGCGCATGGTAGGTGGCGCGCACCAGGTCGAAGGCCCGCTCCATGTCCACGAGCTTCAGACGGTCCTGGTCGAACACCTGTTCAACCGGTTCGCGCGTAAAGAAATCAAAGGCATAGATGCGGTCGGGCAGCGGGATGTTGGCGTAGCGCACCAGCCCCCTCACCTTGCTTCCCAGCGGCAGGCGGCCAAAGCCCGGCAGCCGACTCGCCGGCTCGATGAGCCCCTTGCGCAGGACCGCCGGCAGCCGGCCGTACCAGGCATACTGGAGCACGCTGATATAGCGCTCATTGCCGGCAAAGAGCTCGTCCCCGCCGTCCCCGGCCAGCATGGTGGAGACCCCGGCCTCGCGCGCCGCCCTGGCGCAATAGTAGGCGGGTACGGCCGAACTGTTGCCGAACGGCTCGTCATAGGCATCGGCGAGGCGCGGAATGAGCTCGGCCACATCCGCCGGCGTGACATAGAGTTCGTGATGGTCCGTCCTGAAGGCGTCGGCGACCACGCGGGCATAGCCGCTCTCGTCGTAGCCCGGCTCGTCGAAGCCGATGGTGAAGGTCTTCACGGGGCCGTCGGACTGTCTGGCCAGGAAGGCCGTGACCGAGCTGCTGTCCAGCCCACCGCTCAGGAACGCGCCGACATCCCGGACGTCCAGCCCCTCCGTGGCCCTGGCAACCGCAGCCTCCAGATGCTCCTGCAGGGACCGGATGAGCGAGGGCAGGCTCTCGCCCGTCCGGTCGGCATAACGGACCCTGGAATAGGCCCTCACCTCCGCCCTGCCGGGCGCCAGCGAAAGGCTTTCGCGCGGCCGCAGCTTGCGGACGCCGGAATAGATGCTCTCCGGCGCCGGCATGACGAAGAAGACGAGGAAGGTCAGGATGGCCTGGGAGGATATCTCATCGTCCACGCCCTCCAGGAGGCGCAGGGGCTGAACGCTGGAGGCGAAGGCCGTCCCCTCTCCCGCCGATGCGTGGGCGACCGGCTGGCTGGCCATGACATCCGTCGCCACAATGCCCCGGCCGCTCGCGCCGTCCAGCACGGCCAGCGAGAAATGGCCGCGGACATGATCCAGAAGTTCCGGCCCATACTGCCGCCAGGCTTGAAGGAGGGCATGCGCCCCGCCCCGCTGCCGCGCCAGATCGGCCAACGCCGTATCCCGCCAGCGAGGCAGGCCGGTATAGCCGGCCAGCAGGTCCCCGTCCTGCAGGAATTGCCCTTCGGGCGCCGCCAGGGCAGCCTTGCCGGCCACGGCCGAGGCCATGGGAGCCTGTGGCGCCGGCAGCGCGGACGTCATGGCGGCAAGCGATCCCGCCGTCCATTGCCCCTGGGGGGCGATCCATCCGCACAAGCCGCTCACGCCATGTCCTCCCTTGCCGTGCTCATGTCAGACCATGATCTCGCTCGGCGCCGGGTGGCTGAGGAACGCCGTCGGGCTGGCGGTGAATCCATAGGCGCCCGACTGGAAAACCACCACAAGGTCCCCCGGTTCGGCGTGCGGCAGCGGCATCTTGCTCGCCAGTATGTCGAGCGGCGTGCACAGGCACCCCACCACGCTTGCCGGCTCGTCCGCCCGGCCGTTCATGCGGTTACCGATGGCCACGGGATAATTCTTGCGGATGACCTGGCCAAAATTGCCGGACGCCGCGAGCTGGTGGTGCAGCCCGCCGTCGGTGACGAGGAATATCTCTCCGCGCGATTCCTTGCGGTCCACGACCCGCGCCACGTAAATGCCCGCCTCGCCCACGAGATAGCGCCCCAGCTCGATGATGACCCTGGCATCCGGCAATGCCGCCGTCACCCGCGGCATCAGCGCCTTCAGCCCCTCGCCGACCGCCTTGATATCCAGTGGCCTGTCGCCGGGGAAATAGGGAATGCCGAAGCCGCCGCCGATGTTCAGCTTCACCACCGGCGCGGGCGCCGACCCGGCCAGTTGAATGGCCAGGTCGATGGTCTTCTCCTGCGCCTCGTGAAGAGCCTCGGCGCTCAGGTTCTGCGATCCGCTGAAAATATGAAAACCAACGAAATCAAGCGGCAGTGTGGCCATTTCCTCAAGCATCGCTGGAACACGCTCGGCATCCACGCCAAAGGGCTTGGGACCGCCGCTCATGCGCATGCCGGAACTCTTCAGCTCGAAATCCGGATTGACCCGCACCGCCACCCGGGGGCGGACGCCCCTGGCCTCGCCGATGGCGGCGGCGACGCGCATCTCCCGCTCGCTCTCCAGATTAAGGGTGATGCCGGCCGCGATGGCCTCCCCGATCTCCTCATCCGTCTTGCCCGGGCCGGCGAAGCTGATGTTGGCGGGGTCCATGCCGGCCTTGAGCGCCACCCGCATCTCGCCCACCGAGGCGATATCGATGCCGTCCACGAGGCCGCTCATATGCTTGACCACATCCGGCATGGGGTTGGCCTTCATGGCGTAGTGAAGGCAAACCTCCCGCGGCATCGCCGCGCGCAGCTCCTCCATGCGGCGGGTCATCAGGGCGCTGTCATAGGCGAAGAACGGCGTGCTGCCCACGCGGGCGGCCAGATCGGCAAGCGCCGTTCCGCCGACCATCAGCATCCCCTCCGCATTGGCGGTGAATCCCCAGATCGGGCTGTGAAGCGGCTTGTCGGTCACGCATCCTCCTTGAACATGTCGGCGATTTCAGTGCTCAGGGCCTTGCGGTCGATCTTGCCGTTGGGATTGCGCGGCAGCGACGGACGCAGCTCCACCCGCGCGGGCACCATGAAATTGGGCAACTCCCGCTGGCAATACTGGATCACCTCGTCGGGGCTCACCTCCCGCCCGCCGGACGGTGCCGCCATGACGACAATGGCCTGCCCCAGCCGCGGATGCGCCACGCCAAGGGCGACGGCTTCGCTCAGCAGGCCCGAGGCGTAGAGCACGTCCTCCACCTCGGTCGGGCTGACCCGGTAGCCGGAGGTCTTGATCATCTCGTCTTCGCGGCCGACGAAATAGAGAAAGCCCTCCTCGTCCATGGTCACCGTATCGCCGGACCAGACCGCGATCTCCGGCACCGTGATGCCCTTGGGCTGGCCCGGCGCCGGCTTGAAGCGGATGGCGGTGCGCTCCGGGTCGTTCCAGTAGCCCTGGGCCACCAGCGGCCCGCGATGCACCAGCTCGCCGGGCGTGTTCGGCGGGCAGGGCCGGCCCTCCCTGTCCACCACCAGGATTTCGGCATGGGGAATGGCCTTGCCGATGGAATCCGGCCGCTCGTCGACGAGGGCCGGCGGCAGGTAGGTGGAGCGGAAGGCCTCGGTCAGGCCGTACATCAGATACACCTTCGTCCGAGGCAGTTGAGAGCGCAGCTTGGCGGTGACATGCCGGGGCATCTTGCCGCCGGAATTGGTGACATAACGCAAGGTCTCGGCAATCTCCGCCGGCCATTCCAGATCGGCAAGCTGCAGCCACAGGGGCGGCACGCAGGCCAGCCCCGTAATGCCCTCCTTCACCACCGCCTTCAATACGTCACGGGGGAGAAGATAGTTCAACAAAACGGCGCAAGCGCCTACATTGAAAGCCGTTGTGAGCTGGCTCAGCCCATAATCGAAGCTCAGCGGCAGGACGGAGAGGATGCGATCCTCCGGCGTATTTTCAAGATAGGAGGAGACGCTCCGCGCCCCTGCCACCATGTTGCGATGGGAGAGCACCACCCCCTTGGGCTGGCCGGTGCTGCCGGACGTGTAGAGGATGGCGGCCATGTCGCTGTCGATGGAGGGTACCGCCACGGCACGCCCCCTGCCCGTCGCTACGAACTCCTCCCAGCCGATGCAGCGCCTGGACCCCGCCGGCTCGGCGGCTTCGGGCACCACGATGACCGTCTCCAGGTCCGGGCAGGTGTCCAGCACTTCGGCCAATTGCCGCAGCCGGTCCGGCGTGGTGACCAGCATTCTCACATTGCAGTCGGCAAGGATATAGGCCACCTGCCGCGGCTTCAGCGCCGGATTGACCGGGACGAAAACACCACCGGCCCGTGAGGCGCCGAACATGGCGGCCACGGCCTCGATCATCTTCGGCGCGAAGACGGCCACCCGGTCGTTGCGCCTCAGGCCCGACGCGGCGAACGACGCGGCCACGTCATCGAGCAGCGCGTCGAGCTCTGAATAGGTCAGGACGGTCTGGCGGTCGCTGAGCGCCGGCCGTTCGCCGTGCCGCTCGCGGCTCTGCCGGACGAGTTCGTGGAGAAGTTCGGTCATATGACGGTTGCGAGCTGTCCCTGTCTTATAAGATTCTCTGAAATTACCTGGAAAATACTGACAAACTGTGAAGTTAGGCCAGAGGATTGCGGTCAGTTTGTGGCATCGCCGCCGCCGGCACGATAATTTCCGGCACATCCTCCGGCGAGGACGAGACATGCAGGTAAGGCCGCAGGGTCGATATCATAACCTGTTTTCGCCGGCCCTTCAGGTAAATCGCACGCCCCACAGGCCGCGCCCCGAGCGCCTGGTGGGAGGCCCTGGACCGTTCGTTGAAGCCGGATATGCGGCTCACCGACCATTTGGCGCCCAGTCCCCGTATCACCCCGAAGGCCGCATGCCACAACTGCAGGAAGCCGCGCCCCAGGCGATGCTCCGGCATCAGGTAGACATCGAAATCCCATACCGTGCTCTCCGCCGGTCGAGGCGAAAAGCGGCAGCGCACCTCGTCTTCCAGGAATGTGCCCCTGTGGAACCAGAAACAGCCCAACAACGCCCCCTTGCGCCATATGCCCAGACAGACGGCTCCCTGGCCGAAGCGCCAGTCGAGCACGTCGTCATCTAAGGGAAACTCACGAAGCGCCGGATCGTTCCGCCCAAGTTCGCGGATCGTGACATTGGCCATCATGGAACCGCCCGGCGCCTCGGGCGGCACGGGCTGGGACACCAGGATGTAGCTGTATATGCGCAGGCAGCCGCCGGCGGCATGGAGAATCCGGTCGAGGCAGTAGAGACATCCGTCGAAAACCCCGAAGGCCCGGACCGCCGACCTCAGTTTCTGCCAGGGTCCGCTCATCTGACGGGAGCCGCCTTGACGGAAAGCCCCGGAATATCCTGTTTCTTATGGTTTTGCACGGCCAAATGTATCTGCTATAACGAGCGCCGACGTCCCTGGGCGGTCTGTTTTCACCAAGTATTTGATACTTCGTCGGATGAACCCGCTGGCCGTTATGCGGCAGCCAATACTGTATGTGGTCACCCCCAATGCCCTTGATTGAAGAAGTCGCCGGTATTGTCAACAGCTCTCTCCAGTTGGGAAACCGCGGCATTGCCGCCGATCCCTCCGTCATGCTGCTCGGCAGCCTGCCGGAACTGGATTCGATGGCCGTTGTCACGCTCATCACCGCCTTGGAAGATCATTACGACATCGTGGTCGATGATGATGAGCTCAGCGCCGAGACATTCGAGACACTCGGCACCCTGACCGACTTCGTCTCTTCGAAGGTGAACGGGGGATAGGGACGCGGCCCGATGCTCCCAGCCTTCATCGACGGCGCGGAGGGCCAGCTCTTCACCCTCTATCTTGCTCCCAGTCCCGACGCGCCGGCGCGTGGGGGGCTCCTGTTCGTTCCGCCCTTTGCCGAGGAGCTGAACCGCTCGCGGCACATGATCGTCAGAACCGCCCGCGCCCTTGCGGGCGCCGGCTGGGGGGTCCTGCTCCTCGATCCCTTCGGCACCGGCGACAGCGCGGGCGAGTTTCACGACGCCCGCTGGGACATCTGGTTATCCGATATCCGCCATGGCGCTGCACATCTGGGCACGCTGGGCCATGAGAACGTCGGCCTGTGGGCCATGCGCACCGGCTGCCTGCTGGCCGCCGACGCCCTGGCGGCGGGCTCCCAAGGGCCGCTGATCTTCTGGCAGCCGGTGCTCAAGGGCAAAACCTTCCTCAACCAGTTCATCCGCGTCGCCCTTGCCGCCACGCTGACCGGCGGGTCCGATACGTCGGCCAGGGACATCCGCGAGCGGCTGGCCGCCGGCCAGCCCGTGGAGATTGCCGGCTACACCCTGCACCCCGATCTCGCCGCGCGCCTGGAAGAAGCCGCCATTCCCGCCGACATGGCCTGGCCGGCGGCATTGCATTGCCTGGAGGTCGGCGCCGCGGCGTGCACGCTCTCCCTGCCCTTGCAGAAGGCGGTGGACGCCTGGAATGAAAACGGCGCCAGGGTGACGGCCACCGCCGTCGCCGGCCCGCAATTCTGGATGCTGCAGGAACCCGAATGGGCGGATGCGCTGGTGGCCGCGACTGTGGCCGCTGCGGGAGACGGGTCATGAGCCGCGAAGCTCCGGTCACCTTCTCCCTCGACGGCGCGACGCTGCTCGGCATCGTGCATGAGCCCGCGATACCTCCCACCGCCGGCGTGCTGATCGTCGTCGGCGGGCCGCAATACCGCATCGGCGCGCACCGGCAATTCCTGCACCTGGCCCG